>Ga0181527_1003310_pt1 | contig 14477 bp, 11 predicted proteins | sample PEATcosm2014_Bin_30_FD_119762 | JGI IMG/M metagenome (GOLD analysis project Ga0181527, IMG submission 119762) | Peatland microbial communities from MTU Mesocosm Facility, Houghton, MI, USA - PEATcosm2014_Bin06_60_metaG | ecosystem: Environmental > Terrestrial > Soil > Wetlands > Peat | place...
ACACCAGCCGCCACCCTGAGAGTCAGAAATCCATTGAGTTGGAACAGGACGAAGCCAAGTCCGGCGGCATAGCTGGAAACGCCAAAGCAGCGCCGCAAGAGCAGATAAGCCGCCGCGCCGCCGAAGGTATTGAAAAGGAACAGTGTCCACCTAATGGCAGCAACCGGATCGCCAGAGAAATAGGTGAGGATCTGGGGAACGGAATAGAAATCCGATATTGGATTCGCCAGCCACGGTATCCCGCCGCAATAGTCCGGGGTGAAGTAAGGAATGCTGAGCCAGCCGTTTCGTTGAATCCACTCGACGCCAGACAGCAGATACGGCAAATGGTAGCCGAAGTCGTACCCGATCGATCCATTGGGGGTCGGCAACAGGCGATGGGCGAGGTGCACCGACCCTGCAGTCGAGATTGCAAGGGCTCCCAACAGCATGACGACTTGGCGAAGGGTCATGTGAGCTTTGTTGGGCGGGGAGCCGCTTTCCACAGCCGCTCCGCGATCCGTGCGCGTCATGCGCAAAGCCCGGCTGAGCAGATGCCGATTGGACGACAACAGCACACGGCCATGATCGAAGTGCCGAAACGACCGGTGAGCAAGGGATCAAATAACCGGGTCATCGGCACCATGATGCGGTCCTATAGGAGTATCTGCGGCAGAGTATCGATGTGCGACTGGAGTATGGAGCTATGTGCCAGGGATGCAACTGTTTCGACCGGGTCCCCGGACTGCCGCAGTTGCCGCCGGGTCGTCCTTCTTGGGCTCAGGTACATCAATGCCGATAATATCGATACGGCAGCTTGCGCCTTGACGGTCACAATCCGGCTCGGACTTGCGCACCGACGAGCCGTGACCAGCCGCGGGCCCAAGGTTCGCGCGGGGACAATGCTTCTGGCAAGGACATTGCCGCCGGTCGGGCCGAGGGCGACGCTCGGGCCGGCGCGGCGGGCGTTCCGGCGCGGACCTGCGCCGCAATCCAGGCCGCGACCGGAGTGGTAAAGCCGGTTTTGGACCGTTCCGTCACCGCGTCGGGGAGAGGCCGGCTAGGCGCGCCGGCCATGAGCCGCTTCCCAGCCCCCGTTTCGGCGCCCAGCCCTAAAGGTGCCAATCTCTCCAACAGCACGCTGTCAACCAGCGGAACGCGCACTTCCAGCGAATGCGCCATGCTCGCCCAGTCGGTATCGCGCAACAGCTGATTGCGCATATACAATGAGGATTCGAGCGTTGCGACGCGGGCAAATGGCGTCTGCGGACACGGATCGAGTTGCGCGTCGATCATGGCGAATGGCAGCAATTGCTCCAGACCTCGCGCCGCGATCTCGGGATCGAGCACCGCGCCAAGCTCCCAAGGCATGAACAGCCCGCGCTGCAAGAGATAGGCGCCGGCATAGGTGCCGCCATATTCGAGTAGACCGGCCGCTTTCGGGTGGATGCCGAGTCCGCCGGCAATCTTCACCGCGACGGTGCGCAACAGCGCCTGCGGGAGCGGAATTCGCGATGGCAGGGCCATGCGGCGCGCCAATCTCGGCAGATTGCGAAACGACGGATAGCCGCCCAACAGCTCATCGCCGCCCAAACCCGAAATCGCGACTTTGAGGCCCAATTCGCGTGCCGCTTTGGCGACGAACCACGTATTGATCCCGTCGATGGACGGCTGGTCCATGGCCGCCATGATTAGCGGCAAATCGGACTCGAATTCCGCGCGCGTGACGACGCGCGTCGTATGTTGCGTGCCGTACTGCCTCGCGACTTCCGCGGCGAGGATTGTCTCGTCCTGCGGCAGCCCGCGAAATTCATCAAAACCGATGGTAACGGTGGCGATGCTCTGCGCGCCTGCATCGCGCATCAGACCGACGAGCGCGCCGGAGTCGACCCCCGAGGACAAGAACGCACCGACCGGCACGTCGGCGACCAGATGGCTGCGGACCGAATCGAGAAGCGCGTCGCGCAAGGCGGGCTGCGGGTCCGGCACCGACCGGCGCGCTTGTTCGGCGTCGCGATAGACGCGGGAAATGGAGTGATAGCTCCGCGGCTTGCCGGCCCCGTTACAGTCGACGACAAGCGTAGAGCCGCTCGGCACGCTGCGTATCCCGCGCCAGATCGTAAACGGCTCCGGCACGCTGCCAAACAGATAAAAACCGACTTGACCGGCCGGATCGAGATCGGTCGCCAACGCACCGGTTCTTAGGAGTGCCTTGACCTGAGAGGCGAAACGGCAGGTTCGGCCGTCGTCGCTATAGTAAAGCGGCTTGATGCCGTAGGGATCGCGCGCCAAAACCAGGACGCGGTCCCGGGCATCCCACAGCCCGAAGGCGAACATGCCGCGTAAATCGCGGACCATGTCGAGACCGCGATGCGCATAGAGATGAAGCAGGACCTCGGTGTCGCTCTCGGTGCGGAACCGGTAGCCCGCGTTCTGCAGCGCGCTGCGCAATTCCTTGTAGTTATAAATCTCGCCGTTGAACGAGACGACGAAACGGCCGTCTTCGCTTTGCATCGGCTGCGCGCCATTGTCCGACAGATCGATGATGGCCAGGCGACGATGGGCAAGCCCGATGCGTCCATCGTCGCCGATCCAAATACCGCTACCGTCCGGCCCGCGCTGCTTCATATGATCGTTCATGGCGATCAATTCCGCGCTAGCAACGCCGAGAGCGCCCTGATGGTAGGGATAGATTCCCGCGATGCCACACATCGTCCGATTTTACCGGCCTTCGCTCTGACGGCAGATCAGCGAGACGAGCGGCTGCCCGCGAACGCCGTCGCTGGTGCATGAGAAAAATGACGCAGGTCAGCGATCAAGCGGCCCAACCCGGGGCACGGCTTGGACAGGTCGCTCCGTTGCCTAACCGTCGCCTTCCTTTACCCCCGACTTTTGCGGCTTCGATTTGCTCCATTCCTCGGGCCACGCAATGTTTTCCCCCCAGCGTTCGCCGGCCGGCGGTCTGGCTGCCGGGCCGCTTGCCTGCGGAAGATCGGGCGACGCCGCCGACGCCGGAGAAAAAACAGGCGGCGACTCCAATAACGACTCGTTTCGGCCGCTGGAAACCGATTCGAATCTCATCGCGGCTGCCACGGTGTCCTCCGTACCGCGAAACGGCTCGATCAATAGCGCGCACGAAAACGCCAGAACCACCATCATCGCGTCGGTGCGCAACGGGTAATCGACGAAGGAATGCGCGATAAGGAGGCCGATCGCGAGCGTTGCGGCGCGCGCCAGAAGAACATCGATCGGGCGAACATGCGTCGGTGGGCGACGCCAGATTGCCTTGGCCCGCAACACCAGCCAGGTCACGAATAAGGCGATCAACGCCAGTGCTGTCGCTCCGCCTTCGAGGCACACCTCGAGTACGTCGTCGTGGGCATGATTGGCATAGATATTGGCCAGCGTATCCTTCGCCGCCTCGAACATCGGGTAGACCGACCCGAACGTGCCGAAACCGCTGCCGAACGGCAGGTAGGCCAAGGCCGCCGTCATCGTGTTGTGGGCGAATATAATTCTGGCGTCTTGCAGCGGATCGGTGGCGAACCGATCGAGAATACGATAGAGCGCGAATTGCACGACGAGCAGAACCGCCACGATCGTCGCCACGATCATCAGCTTTACCGGAGTAACGCCGGCCTTTTTGCGAAGGTCCATCGACGGCAAAGCGAACGCACCGAACATCGCGACGATCATCAATCCGAGGCCGGCGCGCGATCGCGAAACGGTTTCGGCCGCTATCAGGATGACGACCGCCAACAGACTGGCCGTCAGCGCAGCGATGATCGAGGTATCCAGGCTTCGAAGATCGCGCCAGGAGCCTGCCGTGAACGCCAAATCCGTGGCCCAGGCCGCACCGTATAAAACAAGCATATAGAGCAATGCGGCAAAATGATTTCTATTGGCAAAGAAACCGACCGCCTCGTATTCATTCGTGAATGCGAAGAAGCGCAGCGGGCTCGACGGTCCCTGAGCGACCTGGAGCAAGCCGACCATCGCGCCGACGATGCCGACGCCGAGGAGAATCAAGCTCAGGTGACGTCGTTCGCGGTAGCTCATCTGCAGCACGCCAAGAAAAACCGCCAATGGCGGCAGCAGCGAGAGAGCGCTGAGCCACGTTGCGTTTGGCGCGACGCTGATCGGTAGCCATGGCAGCCCAGCGCCGGCGAGTTCGAATACCGTCAGTATTTCTTCGCGCTGCGGCAACCACTGCCAGATGAAGGGCGGCAACGGCACCAGTTGAAGAAGCGGCAAGAGCGCAGTCGCGAAGCACAGCAAGAGTGCGAATTGGGGGGGCCGGTTACGTTCCGTCCGTTGCGCAGCGAAGAGCATCGAGAGCGACATCAAAAAAGCCGGAATCGCGAGAAGCTCGAGGATCGCATCCGACAAGAAGCCGCCGCGTGTACCGCCGCCCAACAAGAGGGACGAAACCAGCGTGAACGCCGCTAGACCGAAGAACAGGCTGGGGCGCTTTTCCCACGCCTGCGCAGGGATAAGCTTGCCGAGCTTGACTCCCAAAGGGTGGCTGCGAAGCGCGTCGAGCAGGACCATCGTTCCCAGTTCCTATCCGGCAATTTGCCGCTTTAAATTCTCAATCGCGCTTATAAACCAACGCGGTCGACTTGCCGATCGGCCTACTTCGTCGTGCGCGGTCGGTTTGGCGCGACGGGGGCCGGCGGCGGGCCCGGCGCGGCCGTCGGCGCCGGCGGGCCCGGCGAAGCTTGGAGGACGGTCGAGCCGGGCGGGGCGGAGACGCGGGTAATACTGAGATCGTCGAACAGCATTGTACCGGAGACAAGCTGCTCGGACGCCATACGCGCGTCCAGATCCAGTTGAACATACTGCGCGCGGCAATCCGCCGGCGGAACGGTAAAGGTGAGGTCGGTCTTTTTCCAGCCAGACGCCACTCCGGTGATCATCGCGCTTTCGCCAATCCGGGCGCGCGAACCGTCCGCGCATGTGACCCGCCATTTCAGACCGCGAGGACCGACGATTTTGCCACTATATTCTCCCGTGAATTGATAAGCGCCAGGCGGCAGCACAACCAGTTCGGCGACGCTGTGATAATCGACCCGCCCATAGAGAAACTCGACCGAAAGCGCGTGCCGCTCACTGGTATCGGGTCGCGGCACGATATCGATGGTCACGCCCGAGCCTTGTTGAATCGACCAATCGAACGGCATGCCCGAAGGCGGGAATTCGAAGCTACCGTTGAACAGGAGCCCGACAGTGCGCAGCCTGTCGAGTGGAAGGAATTGCAGCCACGTATAATAGGCAAGATCGTAGAACCTGTGCCCAATCAACAGCCCAAGATAGTGACCGATATCCTCATTCGATGGCGGCGTCGGCGAGTTCTTCAACGCCAACAGCAGCGTCAGCGGCGTCCGCGCGTCCGTTACGCTCTGCGGAAGAATCGCAAAAAAGATATGGCGCCACGGCGGATTCGCATCCAAAACCGCCTCGACCGAAGCGAGCGCTTCCTTGTCTTCGGCGAAGTGCGCCAACACGGGTACCGCATAGTAAGCCGAACTCGGACTGGTCCTCAGCAAAGCGTCCGCGTATGCGATCGCTGCCCGGTAGTCTCCGGCGTCGGCGCTTTTGCGCATCAGCGCATAAACCGCAATAGTATCATGAAGCGAGAGGCGGGTCGCGGCCGCCATGAATTTCACGGCACTCGCGCTGTCGTTGTTGAGATCGGCGATCTGACCAAGGATTCGAATTGCCCGCGCATTCAATGGCTCTTTCCTCAGCCCCGATATCACCTCCGCGCGCAATTGGGCGAGGTCGACGTTTCGATTTTGTCCGAAAATCGCGAATGTGTCGGCGAGGTCCCGGGCGCCGGGAAGGTCGTTCTTTTGTTGCGGCGACTGATCCGCCACAGGCGCTGCATCGCCGGCATGATCGGAAGCAGCATTGTTCGATCGGTTCGGCGTTTGATCGGCGATGCTTCCTAGCGGTGCGCTGGGCGCCGGCATCGAATTGAGCGACCGATCTGCCAGATTAGTCAACGCCTCGGGCTGTCGCGGGCTCAGCCATAACGCGGCTTGCGGCGCGACATCGGCGAGATAGGCGACAAGGCTACGCGATACCACGAGCCACGCCAACAGCACACCGCATCCGGCAAGGATAAGGGCTCGCGCGCGCGAACGGGACTTTGCTCTAATTTTCATGGCCGGCCAAGTCGACGCAAACAGCTACGAATTTTAAAATGGCGGCGGAGATGTGGCAAACCTGGGTTGCTTTCGGTTCGGCGTGCTGATTCATCCGCTTTCGACTTTTCTTATCGCACCAAATGACGGTTTCGCCGCTCCGCCGCGATCAGAGCCGGATCTGCACAGCGCGAGGGCCTATTGCTGAGGCCGATGAAAGAGGACCGACAGCGCACGACGGAAGAATCCGACCTTGCCGTCATCGCCGGTCAGCGGCGCATTCCTGCCGAATCCGTATCGACGCGGCAAGGCGCCAGGGAATTGCATTCCGTTGCCCCGTCGCCTCAGTCTTTTCTTGTTCTTCCTGCGGTTCTCGCGACTTCGGCACAGTTCGTCATAGGCAGCGCGCCGATCGGGCGTTTTTAGGTTGTTCCAAGCCGCGGTCACCCGGCCGACGAATATCGACCGCTCGCCGTTGCGGTCGAGATCCGGATGCAACCACTTGAGCAGAAGCGCCACGTTGTGTCGCAGGTCGCCGGCACTCGCTTGCGGATTGGTGCCGAGCACGCGGTAACTGTCGGCGTCGGGCGAAAAGAGGATCTGTTCGATGAAGAAGGTAGCGGCGCGCCGGACAATGTCCCGTGATCGCCCCGTCAGTTCGACCGCGGTATGTTCCGCATCCTCGTCGCCTGCCGCCATACGCAGCAAAAGCGACACGCCTTCCGGTAACGGCTCTGTTCGAAACAGCCGAACCTGGGAAGGAACATGCATAAGATCGATGGCAATCTTTAATGCCATCCTCTCCGACATCATCCCTCCGCTTGCGCGCTCGTGAGCTTCGGTCGACGCGCCGTCTCGGCAGCCGCGATTGTTTGCTCGGCTCCGCCGTAACTGTAACCGTAACCGTATCCGTAACCGTAGCCGCCGTATCCGCCATAACCGCCGTAGCCGTAACCATAGGCACTGCGCACATCGAACCGGGTGAGAACAGTACCGATCAGCGAAGCCCGCGAAAATTGCAGTCGTCGGACTGCAGCGCGTATCAATTTCGTCCGCACCTGGCCGGCGCCCACCACAAAGATCGTGGCTCCGACCGCACTCGACAGGAGCGGCGCGTCGGCAAGGCCCATGACCGGCGGACTATCGACGACGATCAAGTCGAATACCTCCAATCCGACGGAGAGCAACGACAGCAGGCGCGAACTGCCGAGCAGGTCCGCCGCATTGGGTGGCAACGGCCCCGAAGCCATCACGGCGAGATTCGGAACGTCGGTCTTTTGCAAGAGTTGCGGCGGTTCGGCGGCCCCGGTCAAATAGCTGCTGAGCCCGCTCGAATTGTCCAGCTTAAGCTTGGTATGGAGCGACGGCTTGCGCAGATCGGCGTCGATCAGGAGAACCTTGAGGCCGACCTTCGCGAAATGCTTCGCAACCGTCAGCGACGTGGTCGATTTTCCCTCTCCAGGCCCGGCGCTGGTTACCAGCAGCGTTTTCGGCAAGCCGGTTTCCGTCGATAGTTGCAAGGCCGTGCACAGCGAGCGATAGGCCTCCGCCAGGTGCGAGCGCGGATCGGCCAACTCGGCTTCCAAGGTCGTTCCCGGCGCCAGCTTCGGGATAATGCCGAGCGTCGCGTAGCCCAAGGCGCGCTCGACATCGTCCGGCGACCGCAGCGTATCGTCGAGCCACTCGAGACCCAGCGCCGCACCGACGCCGCCGGCCAGCCCAAGCATGAGCGCGAGGAAGGCCGCGTGCGACATATTCGGCGAAGACGGGCCGCCCGGCAATGTGGCGGTATCGACCACAAACACATTATTGGACCCGACGCCGCCGGCGATATCGACTTCCTTGAAGCGCTGCAGCAGCCCGTCGTACAGCGACCGATTGGTATCGACTTCGCGCTTGAGGATATTATACTCGATACTGCGCTTTTGCAGATCGAGGACGTCCCCGCGCAACAGTTCGATCCGCTTTTTCATCTCGGTTTCTTGATTTAAGGACGACTCATACGCCGCCTGGTAGGAACTTTTCAGCGTTTTCACTTCTGCGGCAAGCTGACGATCTATTTCGGCGATCTGGTTATTGAGCTGGACCATAACCGGATAATCCGCTTTGTAGGTCTCCAGTTTTTGCTGATAATCGGTCTCCAACGCGCTGCGCTTGGCGCGCAATCCTTCGATTACGGTGTTCGAGAGCAATTGCGGCAGATTGATCCCATTTGCGTTCTGGATCTGCTTCCACAATTCCTCATTCCTGATGCGCTCGGAAACGAGCGCACTCAGAGCCCCATTCGCGCTGCCGAGATTGTTTTCCGCGATCGACGCTTTTTCTTTGTCGCCGGTCTGAACGATCTGTTGCTTCTGAGCGAAATCCAGCAGCGCTTTTTCGGATTGCTCCAACCGCAATTTCAATTGGCTGATTTGATCCTCGAGGAAGGTCTTCGCATAGGAATTGGCTTGGAACCGCTTATCCAAATTCGACGCGATGAATGCATCGGCAAAGGCCGCCGCCACCCTCTGCGCGCGCGCCGGATTAGGGTCCGAATAGCTGATATCGACCAGCCTCGATCCGGCGAGCGGGATCACCGCCCGATTGCCCAGCACGATGCCGGCGGCAGCGGCCTGGAGATTGGCCCTATTGCTTGGATTCGCTTGCCCGGCTGGAGCGGAGCCAAAGCCCACCAGTTTTTTCAGATAGCCGAGGATCGAGAACTGGCGCGGCTTGAAGAAATCCTCGTCTTCGCCGAGCTTTAACGCCGAAGCCACCCGTTCGGCCATGGCGCGGCCTTGGAGCAACTCGAATTGCGTTTTCATGAACTCCATATCGGAGCCTTCGACCGGCGTTATATTGCCGGCTTCCACGATCTTCGCCACGCTTCGATCGATCTGTAGCCGCACGGCCGACGTGTAGAGCGGAGTCTTCATCAGCGTCGTCAGCACGGAAAAAACCAACGCCGCACCGGCCACGCTGAGCACCAACCAACGCCGTTTGATGATGACGCGCAGATATTCGAGAAGATCGACCTGAAAATCCGACTGCGGTTCCAGCCCCGGTCCGAGATGCGGGCCCACCGCGCTATAAGGATCGCGCGTGGCGGGCACGTATTGAGCGGCCGGAACGACGCTACCGGCCTTTTCCTCACCCTCTTCCGGGGAATTGGCGCGATGAAAATTCATTCTGTGCTTCTCATAAGCCCGAGAAAACCGCTGCCGTCGTGGCGAGCGGCAATACTTTCATGACATTCGACAGAGCGACTTTGGTGGCCGACGAATCGACGACAACGACGTCGCCCGGCTCCACAGCGGGATCGTTCGCGCGCCCCGCCTTTATTGCATCGATGTCGAACCTCGCCGCGGTACGTTGCCCCTCGATTGTCCTGAAGATGACGACAGTGCCGGAATCGGTCGCGGTATCGATATCGCCGGCCATCGCGACGACTTGCATCAGCGAGGTGCTGCCCTTGATGGCAAAGACACCCGACGTTTTCACCGATCCTGAAATGGTGACGCGCTGGCTGTTGAATTCCTTGACAAGAACGGTCACCTGCGGGTCGCGCAGATATTTGGCGCCGAGCCGCTGCGCAAGATCATGTTCGACTTCATGCGCCGTCCTTCCGGAAGCCTGGACGTCACCGACGAGCGGAAAATTGATGGTTCCGTCTTCCGCGACCTGCATGGTCTTGGTCAAGTCAGGCACCTTGAAGACCGTGACTTCGACAACGTCCAAAGGACCGATCTTATAGGCATTGCTGCCGGGTTTCGCGACGGCAACGAGGGCGTCGGCGGCGTGCAGGGCGGAACTGGAATTGGCGCCCGCCGCTACCGCCGGCGCAAAAGCCGTCGACGTCGGCGTCACGGCTCCGTCTGAATTATAGCTCGGTGAGCCGCTATCGGCGGCGCCACCGGTCAGGGTGGCGGTGCTACCGGAAGAGCCGGCGCAGCCGGCCAGAGAACCCGCGCAAGCCGCCAGCAGCGTCATCGCCCTCAGTTTCGCCGCCAGGGTCTCGGCCAAGCCCTTGCCCTCTTTGGCCGGCTTTTTGGCCGGGTCTCTGGGAACGATCCATCCCCCCCGGTAAAGACCGTTCGGCATCTGCCATCCTCAATGGCTGCGGCAAGCTCGAAGGCGCCTCGTCCTTCAGAATTGCCATGGGCCGCGTCAACACCAACCGCTGGGCTTCCTCGGCGCCAACGCGTTTAGCCACGCACTCATACCCCGCGCCCAAATCCGGGGGCCGGCGCTCCACATCGTGGGCATCGGAGGCAATGAGGTGCACGCACCCCTCGTCAAGCATCCGTTGTGCCCAGTATAAGGCATTTCTGCCAAAGGCGCCAGTGAAAGAGCCGGAGGTGATCTGCATCCAAACACCGGCCCGCACTAACTTTTTTATCGATTCATAACGCGACGGCACCCACGACAGCCGCTCCGGATGGGTCAGGATCGCCACGTAACCGGCGACCGTCAGGTTGAAGAAGAAATCCTCCAATAGCGGTGGCGCGGTGTGATGCGGCGGCTCGACCAGGACATAGCGTGAATCGGCAATCGAGAGCAGACGGCCGGACCGCAGGCCCGCCACGAAGTCGGGGGCCATGTGCACATCGGCACCGGTGACCAACAGAAGCGGTATGCCATTTTCGTCGAGCTGACGCTGGAGTTCGCCGGTGGCTTCCCGGATTGCCGGACCCGTATTGTGGTAGAGACCGGGTAGGATGTGCGGCGTACAAGCCACAACCGTGACCCCTTGCGCGACGGCCGCCCTCGCCATATTCAGCGATAGGGACAGGTCGCTCGCGCCGTCGTCAATTCCGGGCAAGATGTGGCAATGAAGATCGATCACTCAAAATTCCCCCACAACCCCGTTTAGGCTGGCGACACAGAGAGTTAGGGGCCTGCCGCCATTTACCGCACAGTGCCGTTCGAATGGGGTGGGATTATGACTCAACTTTTTAACCACCTCTTAACTGCAACTATGTTGCACAAAGGCTACACCCAGTCGCAAACGCATTTGTTGGCTTTGATATAACTACTTTGAGTGCTATAAACCGAGTAGCTGCGGAATCGGGATGGAGACAATGGGCACAAAATTGGTCGTTGGCGCTTTCTGCTGTGCCATGCTTCTGAGTAGCTCGGCTTGGGCCGCTTCGCTGCAGCCGGGCCAGGGTAGCCTTACGCTAAATCAGGGTCAGGGCTTCCAGCCGGTGAATAGCCGAATCGACGCTAATGTGGGCGATACGGTCATGGTCGGGCCCGAAGGCAGCGCAACTGTCGTCTATGACGATGGGTGTACGGTCAATGTCCAGCCCGGTTCGGTTACGACCGTGGCACCAATTTCGCCCTGTGCTTCCGGTTCATACGCCGATGACAACTCTAATACCTATGGTGCCATCGCGATAGGAGGGCTTGCGGCAGCCGCCATCGGCGTTGGCATCTGGGCCGGGACCACCTCCGGTAATACCAACGGCACTGCGGCCAGCCCTTAAGACGCCTAAAGTCGCTATTCAATCGCGAGAAAGCACCTCCGGTTCAATCGCGGGGGTGTTTGCTTTTAGCACGATGACGCCGGCGCTTGCGACGACTGCATTGGCCGTGGCTGCGGTGTTGAGCCCCTTTCTTGCCGTATCCTGGTATGCTCGACCACGCGTTTCCGGATGCGCCGCTGCGAGTGCGCTCTTGGGCGCCTTGTTATGCCTCGCGACGCTCGGAAATCATTCCACGGCCGCCGCAGCCGCCTTACGCATCGCCGACGATCACGGCGGCAATATCGGCCAATACTGGTCGCGCTACATGGCGCTTCGGGATTCCGGCCAACAAGTCGTCATCGATGGAATGTGCTCGTCGGCCTGCACCATGGTGCTCGGCATAGTGCCGAATGACAGGATATGCGTTACACAGAATGCGGTGCTCGGCTTTCACGCCGCATGGCGGCCCGGTTTTCTGGGTTTTAGGGTCATCAATACGCCGGCGACGCGGACTCTGTTGAGTTTCTATCCGGTCCCAATTCGGCAATGGATCGCCCGCAATGGCGGGCTGGGGAGCGATATGACGTATCTCTCCGGCCCCGAGCTGTTCGCGATGTACCGCGAATGCCGCTAACCGCGATTTGAACACGGCTGGTACGACCGACGATATCAGGCAAACCGATGGTAACTGACTCCATCGTACTCGGAATCAATGCCTATCACGCGGATGCCGCAGCCTGCATCCTGCGCGACGGTGCCTTGGTAGCCGCCGCCGAGGAAGAGCGGTTTTCCCGCATCAAGCACTGGGCCGGCTTCCCGTCCGCGGCAATCCGCTACTGCCTCGAGGAAGCCAAGATCGACCTGGGCGACGTGACCCACATCGCCGTCAACCGCAGCACCCGCGCCAACCTTCTGCGCAAGCTCGCTTATATCGTGACGCATCGGCCGACACCGCGTTTGCTGGTCGAGCGGCTGCGCAACCGCGCCCAAGTCGCCAGCATTGCCGACGAGGTCGGCGCGCTGCCGGGGCGCCCGTTTTCGGGCACGATCGACTATGTCGAGCACCACTTGGCGCATCTGGCGTCGGCGTTTTTTCCGTCGCCCTTTCACGAAGCGGTCGCGGTGTCGGTCGATGGCTTCGGCGATTTCGCCAGCGCCGGGTGGGGCTGCGGCAGCGGAACGGAGTTGTCGGTCGATGGCCGGGTCCTGTTTCCCCATTCGCTCGGTATTTTTTACCAAGCCATGACCCAATATCTTGGCTTCCCCCATTATGGCGACGAATACAAGCTGATGGGCCTCGCCGCCTATGGCAATCCGTCCTGCCGGCGTGAAGTAGAGCCGCTCGTTGCGCTACGCAACGACGGCAGTTTCGCCCTCGACCTGAAATTCTTCCGCCATCATAAGGAGGATATCGCCTATGAATGGCACGGCGGCTCGCCAGTATGTGGGGCGCTGTTTTCGGCGGAGCTGGTGCAGGCATTGGGGCCACCACGCAGCCCCGATGCGCCGATCGAGGACCGGCATCGCAATCTCGCCTTTGCGACCCAAGCCGTCTACGAGGACGCCTTTTTTCATCTTCTGAACACCTTGCAACGCCGCTACCGCAATACCGCCATCGCGCTCGCCGGTGGTTGCGCCTACAATTCGGTCGCCAACGGCAAGATCAAGGACCGCACCGCCTTTACCGATTGCTATTTGCAGTCGGCGGCGGGCGATGCCGGAGGCGCGATCGGTGCCGCCTATACGGTATGGCACCGAACCGGCTCACGCGCGCCGCAGATGACCCACGCCTTTTGGGGACCATCGTTCACGGACAGCTACGTCGCTACGCTCCTTCAAGAAAAAAGTGCGGCGATAGCAGCGGAGGGCTGCGCCGTGCAGCGTATCGACGACGCGCGAAATCTGGTCGATCGGACGGCGCGCGCGATCGCCGATGGGCTTGTGGTCGGCTGGTTTCAGGGCCGCATGGAATGGGGCCCGCGCGCGCTTGGCAACCGTTCGATCCTCGGCGACCCACGGCGGGCCGACATGAAAAACATCCTCAATCTGAAGATCAAGCGCCGCGAATCGTTTCGGCCGTTTGCGCCGTCGATCCTGCGCGAAGCCGTCGCCGATTGGTTCACGCGCGAGGACGACGTTCCATTCATGCTTCAGGTTTTGCCGATACGGCCGGAGCGCCGGGCACAGATTCCCGCGGTGACCCATGTCGATGGAACCGGGCGGCTGCAAACCGTCGATTCCGCCGGCAATCCGCGCTATCACGCTTTGATCGAGGCGTTTTTTCGTCTGACCGGCGTCCCCATGATTCTGAATACCTCGTTTAACGAAAACGAGCCGGTCGTTTGTCGCCCGGAAGAAGCCTTGGATTGCTTCCTGCGCACCAAAATGGATGTCTTGGTAATAGGCTCGTTCATGGTCAGTCGCGGCTCCGGATTACCGGCTTCACAATAGCGCTCGAGACTCGTCACAAATTCGCTCCGGGCGGCACTTACACTGATTGTCGCAGAAAAGCGTCAGGCCGCCGCACGAGCGGAACTGGCCTATAAGTTGCGTACAAGGTAAACCATCTACCGTATGAGTTGTATGGCCTACATACTAACTGTAGGCTGTGTGCGAGGAAAGGCGATGTTCGATTTTGCCTTGGGTCTCGTCGTCGGAGCCTGCATCGGCTACGGAATTCGCGCTTTTATGTCGTACTATAGACATGCGGCGACGAAGCGGCGACTCGGCATAGGTTGACCTACTGCCGGCTTTTGACTTGACCAGACGCTTGGAATACCCGATCGCATCGCGCGGTAACGGTAGTGGTTTGTTCGTTCAGGGGTTAACCGCATATGCACCTCGAAACCCGAGTGCTGGTGACCGGAGGTGCCGGATTTCTCGGCTCGCATCTCTGCGA
>Ga0181527_1003315_pt1 | contig 14453 bp, 13 predicted proteins | sample PEATcosm2014_Bin_30_FD_119762 | JGI IMG/M metagenome (GOLD analysis project Ga0181527, IMG submission 119762) | Peatland microbial communities from MTU Mesocosm Facility, Houghton, MI, USA - PEATcosm2014_Bin06_60_metaG | ecosystem: Environmental > Terrestrial > Soil > Wetlands > Peat | place...
CTCCAAGGCCGGCGCCGACACCAACCCGGACTGGTACCACAACCTGATCGCGCACCGCGGCGTGACCGTCGAGGTCGGAACCGACACATACGCGGCGACAGCAGTGCCGGTGACCGGCGCCGACCGGGATCGCATCTTCGCCGAGCAGGCCCGACGCTATCCCGGGTTCGCCGAGTACCAGCAGAACACGAAGCGCGTCATCCCGGTCGTCAAGCTGATCGCCAAGGACTGACGGTTGGTTGGCGCTTCGACCTTCTAGGGCTGGGCTCGGCCTCGCCGGGCTGGTACGAGACGACCTGGTCGAGGGGAACCTCACCGTGCTCTTCGCGCTGAGCGCCTGGCTTTGCATCGTCGGCATCGGAACCGTCCCGGCATCTTCGAGCCTGCTCGCTCTCCACCGACCCCTCATCGAGGCCTCGGGTCTCGACAGAGGGAGCGAACCCGTTCCTCTCCTCGCAGGTGACTCCCGCGTAGCTCTGGCGAGTCTCGCGATCTACCTGCACGGGCTCATCGAACGATCCGCAACTCACGCTCACACCTCTGCGGCCACGATCGTCGAGAAGGCGCTCGAGATACTGAAATAGCGTTGAGACGTGCCCGTGCTCATCGGCACATCGGGATGGCAGTACCAGCACTGGCGGGGGCGTTTCTACCCCTCGGGACTACCTCAGACGCGCTGGCTCGAGCATTACGCGGCTCGCTTCGCCACGGTCGAGGTCAACAACGCCTTCTACCGGTTGCCCGAACCGTGGACCTTCGAAGACTGGAGGACGCGCACTCCCGAAGACTTCGTGTTGGCAGTGAAGGCGAGCAGGTACATCACCCACATCAAACGCCTGCGCGATCCCGCCGAGCCCGTGAAACGACTCCTCGAGCACGCCAGGCATCTCCGTTCGAAACTGGGACCCGTGCTCTTGCAGCTCCCGCCGAACCTGCGCGCCGACCTAGGCGCCCTCGAAGACGTCCTCGAGCAGTTCCCCGACGACGTCCGCGTGGCCGTCGAGCCCCGCCACGAATCGTGGTTCGAGGTGGACACGCCCGCGGTGCTGGCCCGCCACGGCGCCGCCTTCTGCCTGAGCGACAGCCCCGAGCGCAAGACACCCCGCTGGCGCACGGCAACTTGGGGGTACTTGCGGCTCCACGCCGGACGGGCGCACCCGCAACCCTGCTACGGCCGGGGCGCCCTGCGCTCGTGGGCCGAACGCCTGGCCGCGATGTGGCCGAAGTCGGCGACGATCTACGTGTACTTCAACAACGACGAGTGCGGCTGTGCTGTCCGCGACGCGCGGCGTTTCGCTGGCGCGGTCGAAAACGCAGGGCTCAGGGCTTCACGAGTCCCGTCTGCGCGCGAGGTCCGGGTTGGCTGAGGCTGTCGCTCTCGGCTGAGCCCCCGTACCTTGCCCGAGCCCGTGGGATCTCATGCTTCATGAGCCTCGGCCCAAGCGAGCAGCTGCGATATGGACCACGTGTTGACCACCCGGTCGTGGGGAACGTCTGCATCCGCGGCTTGCACACAACCGTTGCCGAGCCACTCGAGCTGGCCGGGAGCGTGAGAATCGGTATTCACGCAGAACACGCAGCCTGCGTCCACCGCCTTTCGCAGAAGCAGCAAAGGTGGATCCCGACGCTCGGGCCGCGAGTTGATCTCGACCGCTGTTGTGGTTCGGGCGCACGCTTCGAAGACGGCGTCAGCATCGAACTCGGACTCGGGACGACCTCGCCCCACAAGAATGCGGCCGGTGCAGTGCCCGAGGATGTCCGTGTGCGGACTTTTGATCGCGGCGATCATCCGCTCCGTCATCGCGACCGACTCCATCTTGAGCTTCGAGTGGACGCTAGCCACCACCACGTCGAGCTGGGCAAGAAGCTCCTCGTCCTGGTCGAGTGCACCGTCCTCGAGGATGTCCACCTCGATGCCCGTGAGGATCCGAAACGGAGCCATCTCGGAGTTCAGCGCCTGCAACACCTCGAGCTGGCGCAAGAGACGCTCTCGATCGAGACCGTGGGCGACCGTCAGCCGGGGACTGTGATCGGTGATCGCCAGATACTTGTGGCCGAGCTCACGAGCGGCCTCCGCCATCTCGTTGATCGGGCTGCCCCCGTCGGACCAGTCCGAATGGCTATGGCAGTCCCCTGCCAACAACCCTCGTAGCTCTCCCGCGCGGCCCTCGAGCTTCGAAGGCCTACGCGCCTCGAGGGCGCGCAGGTACGACGGCGTTTCTCCCTCCAATGCCTCGACAATGACTCGCGCCGTCGTCTCACCAACTCCGGGAAGCTGACGCAGTCCACGAGCCGCAGCCAGCTCCCGGAGCCTCTCGGGACCAAACTCTGTGATCGCCGACGCAGCTCGTCGGAACGCCCGCACCTTGTACGATTCGGCTCCGTCACACTCGAGAAGGTAGGCGATTCGTCGCAGCGCGTCTGCTGGTTGCATCGCCGTCAAGCTAACCGCGAGCGCCGGCGTGGGTTCGGCAGAACCGGCATCGCTCAGGCACACCGGCATCGCTCAGGCGTGTCAACATCTGGCCGTGGCCAACAACGTCCCGCCCGCCGAGATCGAGGTCGACGATCATGTGCTGAGGGTATCGAACCCGGACAAGGTGTTCTTCTCGGCGCGGGGCGAGACCAAGCTCGACCTCGTGCACTACTACCTGGCGGTAGGACCCGGCGCGCTGCGCGGGGTGCGAGAGCGACCGACCGTGCTCAAGCGCTACCCCGACGGCGCAGACGGGCCCTTCTTCTACCAGAAGCGCGTTCCCGAGAGCCGCCCCGATTGGATAGAGACGGTCACGGTCAGCTTCCCGAGCGGCCGCAGCGCCGCCGAGCTGTGCCCCGTCGACGTGGCCCACATCCTGTGGGCAATCAACCTCGGGTGCCTTGACCTCAATCCGTGGCCCGTGCGCCGAAGCGACGTCGATCATCCTGACGAGCTGCGGATCGACCTTGACCCCCAGCCAGAGGTCCCCTTTGACGCCGTGCGGGTGACCGCGCTCGAGGCCCGTCTCGTGCTCGACGATCACCATATGGCCGGATTCCCCAAGACCTCCGGGTCGCGCGGGATGCACGTGAACGTTCCCATAGAACCCCGGTGGGATTTCACCGACGTGCGCCGTGCCGCGCTTGCCCTCGCGCGCGAGATAGAGCGTCGAATGCCCGACATCGCCACGTCAGCGTGGTGGAAGGAACAACGCGGGCCGCGCGTGTTCATCGACTACAACCAGAACGCCCGGGACCGCACCGTGGCATCCGCATACTCGGTGCGGGCAAACCCCGAGGGACGAGTCTCGTGCCCCCTCGAATGGAACGAGGTTCTCGACGTCGACCCCGGTGATCTCACGATCGCGACGGTCCCTGCTCGCTTCGCCGAGCGCGGCGACCCTGCAGAGGGGATCGACGACCACCGCTATGACCTCTCACCACTGCTCGAGCTTGCCAAGCGCGACCAGACCGAGGGTCGCGGCAACACGCCCTGGCCACCACATTTCCCCAAACAGCGTGGCGAGCCTCGGAGGGTGAACCCGAGCCGCGCCCGACCCGAGCCCGATTGATGGCTCCTCAGGCTCCGAAGACCGCCTCCAGTTCCTCGGGGACCACGATCTCGAGTTGTGCATAGGTGCAGGTCTCGGGCCGCCGGTCCGGTCGCCAGCGACGGAAGGTGGTCGCGTGGCGGAAGCGCCCGCCTTGGAGGTGGTCGTAGGCGACCTCACAGACGAGCTTCGGTGAAAGCGCTTCGAAGCTCAGGTCCTTGCCAGCGTTCCAGCGCGAAGGGGCTCCGGGCTTCCTTCCGGCCCCGCCTTGCACCTGCGCTTCTGCCGACGCCTCCCACGGATGCCCTTCGAGCGACGCTACGCGGTAAGGGGCGAGTATCTCCACCAGTTCGCGCCGCCGAGCCGCGGCGAACGAGGCGGCCACGCCAACGTGGTGGAGAATTCCCGCGTCGTCGTAGAGGCCGAGCAGCAAAGAGCCCACCATCCCGCCCGACTTGTGCCAGCGAAAGCCTGCCACGACACAGTCCGCGGTGCGCTCGTGTTTCACCTTCACCATCACTCTCTCGCCTTCGCGGTAAGGCTGGGTGACTGCCTTTGCGACCACCCCGTCGAGACCCGCCCCTTCGAAGCGGACGAACCAATCACGCGCCACTTCGGGGTCCGAGGTGGCCGGTGTGATGTGCACCGGCGGACGCGCGCCGAACAAGCACTGCTCGAGCGCCCTGCGCCGTTCGCCGAACGGGGTGCCACGTAGATCACACTGGTCGAGCGCAAGGATGTCGAAGGCGACGAACGAAGCCGGAGCCGATGAGGCGAGCATCACGACACGTGACTCGGCTGGATGGATGCGTTGCAGGAGTGCCTCAAAGTCCAGCCCGCGCGATCCGGCGATCACGATCTCACCGTCGAGCACAACCCGCTCGGGCAGGCAGCTGCGAAGCGGACCGATCAACTCTGGGAAGTAGCGAGTGAGAGGACGCTCGTTGCGACTGCCCAGCTCCACCTCGTTCCCGTCACGAAACACGATGCAGCGAAAGCCGTCCCACTTCGGCTCGTAGACGAGATCCTCTCCGATCGGTAGCTCGCGAGAAAGCTTGGCCAGCATGGGGGCCACCGGGGGTATGACCGGCAAGTCCACCGCACCACGCTCTCACTTCCACGGCAGCCGTGCAGCCAAGCCATCGCCGAGAAGGTGACGAGGCTGTTGTCGAAGGCCGAGGAGCCGGCGCCCGAGCTTCGGTCGCCTCGACGAACCCTGGTCGTGAGCGGAGCGCGAGCGCAAGCACCTGACGTCAGGTGTTTCAACCGCCCCCACGTGTGAGCGCGACCACAGGGACGTTCGGCGGTTCGAAGCCGATCACTTGGCCGTAGAAGGACAGCTCGGCCTCGAGCGCCCGTTCAATCGTCTCTGAGCGCCTGAAACCGTGCTGTTCCCCCTCGAACACGATGTACGCGTGCGTGATGCCTCTCCTCACCATTGCGTCACGGAACATCTCGGCTTGCTTCGGAGCAACGACCTTGTCCTCGCTTCCTTGAAGGAGCAGGATCGGACAGTCGAGCTCGTCGACGTGCGACAGGGGCGACCGCTCGTCGTAGAGGTGGCGGGCCTCGGGCAAAGGGCCGACAAGCGCGTCAATGTAGTGAGCCTCGAAGTCGTGCGTGTCCTCCACGAGGCTCATCAGGTCTGCCACCCCGTAGTAAGACGTACCGCCGGCAAAGACGTCTGTACGAGTCAACGCCCCCAGCACGGTCCACCCACCCGCGCTTGCGCCACGGATCAGCAGACCTCCTGAATCTGCTTCTCCGCGCTCCGCGAGGCCTCTTGCTACCGCTACCACGTCCTCCACGTCTACGACGCCCCACTGCCCACGTAGCAGGCTGCGATACTCGCGGCCGTACCCGGCCGAACCTCCATAGTCGACACTCACCACGCCGATGCCACGGCTGGTGAAGTAAGCAACCTGGAGATCGAGAACCGGTGAGGTCTGACCGGTCGGACCGCCGTGGACGAACACCACATACGGAGGCGAAGCCGTCGTCGAAGCGCTCCTCGCAACTGCCGTCGAAGCGGTCCTCGCAACTGCTTTCGAAGCGATCTTCGAAGCGATCTTCGGGGCGGTCTTCGGGGCTGTGAACTCAGGGTTCTTCGGTGCATACACGAAGGCGTGGATGTCACGCCCACCTGGGCCCTTGAAGATCTCCGGGCGCGCCATCGGGAGGTAACGGGAGTCGGGTACGTCATCGATGCTGCAACGAAGCACCTCGAAGCTCCCAGTGCGCGTGTCCAAGCACACAACCGACAGCGGGGTCACGATCCCGCCGCCAACGACGGCTACAAGCGGGCCGTGGACGCCAAGCACGGACTCGAAATAGGTGAAGCGACCCGCAAGGTCGGGACTCACTTGGTGAAGGGTTCGCGTCGCCGGGTCGAGCAAGCTCATGGTCCAGGTGTCTTTCGCGTGGATCACCACTATGCGACCGTCACCGAGGACTCCGTAGGTAGCCATGCCGAAGACCCACTGGGGCCTCCCGAGCTCCTCCATACGCTCGCAGAGGGCGTCGAGCTCGCCGTCGAGGCCGACCTTGTAAAGGTTCCACCAGCCGGTTCGATCGGAAACCGCATACAGCGCGCCATCGTCCGCCCACTCCGGCTGGAAGACCGACTCCTCCTCCCCTCCGAGAAGGGTGTGGGGGGTACCGACCGAGCCGTCCGCGCCGATATCACCCACCCGCAGCTCGGTCCCGTCCCAGGGCATCCGGGGATGGTCCCAGGTGAGCCACGACAAGTGCCGTCCGTCGGGAGACGATCGGGGGTTGGACAGGAAGTGGCCGTCCACTACGAGCGTACGAACAGCCAGGCTGCCATCGAGCGCGACCGCCGCTATGTCGCGGGTCACCTCTCGGCCCTTCACAACGCGTTCGCGTACACAGAGAATCTCGCGACCGCTTGGGGCGAGAACGAGGTCGGCGTAGCGGTCGCCCTGGGACTCGGCCGGCTGAGGCGTGAGAGGCCGGGGGTCCGCGGCGTCGGAGTCCAGCAAATAGAGCCGTTGGTCGTCCCAGTTAGCGAAGACCAGCCCTCGGTCACCAACGGGTATCCATGCACGGCCGCCGTACTCGTGCACCCTGGTGCGCGCACTCCACCCTGTCGGCAGCAGGTCCGCCGAGTTGCCATCGCGGGGTCGGCGCACTATAGCGTTCCGGCCTCCTTCACTCGGACGTCCCTCAGACCACCAGATGCTGCCGTCCGCGCCGAACTCGACCTGGTCTAAGCGCAATCTGCCACGGGCCGCGTCACGAGCGCCGATCGGAGACCGCCAGGCACCGTAGGGGGCTTCGATCACGGGTCCGTTATAGCGCCCGGGCCGCGACCCTTGGACAACGATCAGGACTTGCACCGGCGTCATAGGCTTCTGAGTCGTGGTTCCACGCCGAGGGCACGGGCAATATCGAAGTTCGACATTTCTGCTCTTCCTTATGGCAGCGCTCCTAGCCGGATGCGCTTCTGGGGCAAACGGAGCGCTTGCTGCTCATAAGACCGCGAGGAACTCGGCAGTCGTCGGTCGGACGACAACCGGCACCACGCTTCGGGCAACCACCACGGTGGTCGCTCCAACGACCACCACGACCACTGTCCCCGCGTTCACCTCCACCGTGTCGGCGGTCAGCGCGACCCAACTCGGAAGCACTTGGCATGCCGGTTGCCCCGTCGATCCCAGCCAGCTCCGCACACTGCAGATGAGCTACTGGGGGTTTGACAACCAGCCACATCTCGGCACGATGGTGGTCAACGCTTCGGTGATGTCTTCGGTGATCGAGGTGTTCTCGACCTTGTACGCGGCTCGTTTCGCGATCCAAGAGATGATTCCCGAGTCTGCTTACGGAGGCAACGACAACATGGCCGCTGCCGCGGACGACACCTCCGGGTTCAACTGCCGTTACGCGGTGGCCCCCGGCCCACCTCAATGGTCCGTGCATGCGTATGGTGAGGCCATCGACGTGAACGACGTGCAGAATCCATATATCGATGGCACGACCATCATCCCGCCAGCGGGTGCCGCGTACGAGGATCGCTCTGACGTGCGTCCTGGAATGGCGGTTCCAGACGGGACGCTCGTCGATGCCTTCGCATCGGTCGGATGGCAATGGGGTGGTCGGTGGGCCAGCTCCCCCGACTATCAGCACTTCTCGTCGACCGGCGGGTAGTCCCGCCGCTTCCAAGACGCACGGGACAAGTAGCCTGACTCTGTTGTTCTCCTCGGCCAAGCGGTACCTCCATCGCCAGCTTCAGGAGCACCCGAGACGTACTCGGGGAGTGATCGCTGGGGCCGTCGCGGCCGCTGCGCTCGGCGTCGGCGGAGAAGTCGTCGTGGCTACTTCTGGAGCTTCAACAACACCAGTTGCTGTCACGCCTACCACGGTCGCTCCCACCACGGTCGCTCCCGTCACGGTCCCGCCAACCACTACGACCCCAACACCTGCTACCACGGCTACTCGTCCACCGCCAGTGACGACCTCTCCTGTCACGGCTACGGCACCCACATCACCCTGTCAGGCGTACTCGCCGGCGACCTACGGCGTCGACCCGAACAACGTGACCGACACCGGAGGCGGTACGCAGCTGGTCACTGTCGTCGACCCCACAAGCGCGAGCCTGGCCGGGACCTTCGTGGCTTGGGCCAAGGGGGCCAACGGCTGCTGGAACCCGGTGTCGTTTGCTGGGCAGCCCGCGCAGCCTTACCAAGCCGAGACGGGCTACGGCGGCCTGCTTCCCATTTCACAGCGAGTGCCCGGCGACGGAGCCACCCCCATCGGCCTGTTCGCGTTTGGCACGACCATCTATGGCAACTCGACCGTGAGCCCGACCGCCCTCTACCCGTACCACCTCCTGGTGTGTGGCGACTGGTGGGACGAGCAACCTGGCAGCCCGACCTACGACACCTTCCAGCACGTGCCCTGCGGGACCACCCCGCCCTACGCCGACGACTCCGAGGCCCTCTGGACCGAAACAGAGCCGTACCAGCACTTCATCGACATCATGATGCCCAACCCCCCGGATAACGCAGCCGGCATCTTCCTCCACGACGACACGACAGATGGGTACACGGCAGGCTGTGTGGCCCTGCCTGATGCTGAGCTGGATGCCGTGCTCGGGTGGCTGAACCCCGCCGACAGCCCGCATGTCCTGATCGCGGCCGGCTAAATGACGGGACCTTGTGCGGGCGAGGATGGCAACATCGAGTCTGCTCGGAACAGGTGGATCTGCACATGCGCTCCAACCTGGTTACCGGCACATTCTCACGCTCATCGACCGCGTGATCTATTGCGGCGCTCCCGTCGTAGTCTGAGGATTGCGAGGATCTTGCGGAAGATGAAGCCCATAGTTGAAGTCTACCTGCTCAGCCTGAAGGCCTTGAAGATCGACCGGGTCGTGCTCATCGACTTTCCGTACTGCCCACATGATTTCAGCAGCGGGGCCTCACAACAAACGAAACCGACCGCTTAATCGACCCCGCGCGCTGGGACTACTACGGCCGATGAAGGACATGGCGTGCACTTCCGGTCTGCTCAGCCCCGGGCCGCGAGGACGGGGCCTCCACTGCTGCTGCGAGTGCCACCGCGGTCACAAGATGATCGATCATCACGTACAGGTCGAACTTGTCAGACCTCCCTCGCGCCCTCCTCACAAGGTAGTTACGTAAGGATCGTGGCCCGCCAGATGGGCTCGGAGCGTCGAGCAGGCATATCCTGGCTTGTCTGCTTTCATGACTGGAGTCTTGCGATTCACACCGCTGAAGCCGGGGGTTTCCCGCCCGACACCCTTTTCCTGTGAAGCTGAAGCCCTACGAGATCATCGCCTCGGCGCTAGCCGCTTTGGCAGCGGCCACTGCAGCATCTGTGTTCGGAGTGAAAGGAACCCTGGTTGGCGCCGCTATTGGTGCCGCCGTTGCCACCACGGTCGCCTCTCTGGTTTCGCAGTCCGCCGCGCGGGCTCACGAAGCGTTGAGACGCTCGGTGATGACGGACCACACGCCCTCCGAGGCCGAGGTGAGCGGAGTACGCCGTCAGGCTAAGCGTGCCGTCAGCCAGAGGCGCTGGCGCCTGTCCCTGGTGGCGACCGCTTCAGCGTTGGCGGCATTCGTGCTCGCACTGAGCGTAGTCACTTTGGTGGAGCTAAGCGCTGGGCACTCCTTGTCATCGATCTTCGGGGGTCCAAAGTCGGGCACTACCGTGGGAGGGATAATCAACGGAGTAACTCCGCCTTCGACCACGACGACTTCGACCACCACGTCGACAACGTCGACAACGTCGACCACGTCGACCACGACAACTTCGACGACCACGTCGACAACGTCGACTACCGTCCCGGGAGCCGCTCCGAGCACCTCTCTGCCGACTTCGTCGACAACCGCGCCGACGCAGACGGTCCCCTGATCTCTATGCCGGCAAGCCGAACTGGCGAGTGCTGGGCTCGATCGTGGTCCGATGAGCGGCAAAACCCCGCCAGAATCCGAAGAGCCCGATGTGAACGGACGAGGAGCGGACGCGCGGTGTGAGCGGTGTGAGCGGAGGTGCGCAAGGAGGACGGGCGCCGGAAAGCGGCCCAAACGGCGACACCCACCCGACTCCGGTAAGAGGCAGGGGCGGCGGTCACCGTAGGGAGGACGGCCGATCGGGCTTCGGTCCCCACAGGCGGACTGCCACCAGTGCTCTCGCACTGGAGATTTCAGACACTCCGCCGGGTGGATGGCGCCACGGGGCGCCACCGGGCGGTTCGAGGGCCCGAAATCTCTCATGCGCAAGTGCTCACGGGAGGTGGGCACTAAGGACCAACCGAACGCTCCGAGCCAACCAACCGGGCGCCGGAGGCGCCGAGGACCCGGGACCGCGGTTGACCTGCGCGGGCAGCCAGCGGCAGCCACAGAGTTAATGAAAGGGTGCCTCCCTACCGATATCAACCGACATGAGTAGCGAACTGCAACGGACTCGCCCACTTGAGGGGGGAGGCCAGGAGAAGACAGTGCCCGAGCACCTAACGAGGAGCGATGGGCAGAGGACGCCAAGAAGCGGGTCCTTCCGGGCCAAGCGTCGAATATCCGCTTGGCTCCGGGAATTACGCCGATGGGCTCTCCCGAAGATTCACGGAAGCAGCGGGATTGATGAGAGTCAATACGCTTGTGGCGTCATCATTGCCGTTGATGTCTCCACCAGGCGAAGGCCCCCGCTACTGGACGGAGGCAAGAGCCTCCCGCTCCTAATATTCACGGGTTACTGCGACGCCGTAGAGCTGATTCACAAAGTCCTGACTTACGGCGACGCTCCGAAGGGTGACTTCGAGGAGCTTCTTGGTATGCCGTATGGCGACCCGCTCTGAAGTCTGTCTCAACCGGCGCTACTGACAGCCGTAGAACTGTTCCATGTGAGGAGTAGGTTCCGCGAATATCAGACGGTGGGTTGTGCCAAGGCGCTTGGCAAGACCCGCACAGGAACCGTGTGCGTAGTACCGCACGGGTGTGGATGCAGCGTTGTCCGCTCGCTCGCTATGTTCCCCGAGTGTCGATAGTCGTGCTCGTCCCCGGCTATGCGGTCGGTTTCGGACTGTTGAGCGACGGCATATGGCGATCGCATCGAGCGGTGCACCTGACCCCGCAACGACCGCGAAACGGACGTGACCGTGAAGGGCGCCGTTGACGGTCCCGAACCACTCAGGTCGGCATCGCCAGCGTAGGTGGCGCTGGCCGTGTAGTCGCCTGCCAGGAGTGCCGTGTCACTGCTTAGGGTGCAGTACCCCGATCCACCACCCAGGGTCGGCACCACCTCTACCACGCAACTGGCCGAGCTAGATCCGGCAGAGAGCGATCCGGTGATAAGCACGGTCACCGGATCGGTCTCGGGCAGTTGTTCATAGTTGGTCGTGGATAGGAGCAACACCTAATCCACGTCCTGCCAGGATCGACCCTGGTCACCCGCCAGGCGTCACCTACGGCCCTGTACGGGACTCGGGAAGCTGGCGCACACGGGCCTGCCGTCAGGGCCACTCGTTGAGGCTATTCCGCTGCCCCCGGCCCGGCCTGCCGTTGGGCCGCCCGCCGGGCGATCCTCGCCTGGATCATCGCGTCGTACGCGTCCGCCCTCTGCTCGCGGGTCCGCTCGTACTCGGCCGCCCGCCGGGATGCCTCAAGCTCCGTTGCGTCAAGGCATGCAGGCAATGTCCTTTCTGATTGGGGGCTTCGACAACGGCGAGCCGTACGGGCGTGTCTACGAAGCAGCGGTGCCAACCAATCCGAGCCCGATTGAGAAGCCGCCCTTTGCGCCCGGGCCCGGCGCGCGCCAGGCCCACGGAAATGCCAGGTGCATCCGGGTTCCGGTACGGTCGGAGTGGCGGCCATCGATCAGTTGCCATGTCCATTTCGTGCGGAACCGACAAATGGGTGTTTCGACGGCCAGAAAAAGAAGAAGGGGCTTGTCCATGGGGCGGGCGAAGGGGCTAAAGCAGACCGGGCATCTCGACTCTCTCGACGGAATCAGAGCCCTTGCCATCGGAGCGGTGTTCCTGCTGCACGCCGACGAGAAGCACTTTCCCGGTGGCTTCTTGGGGGTCGACGTGTTCTTCGTCCTGTCGTCCTACCTCATCACCAGCATTCTCCTCCGGGAGCGACAGGGACGAGGACGGGTGGACTACGCAGCGTTTTACTGGCGCCGTTTCTTCCGTCTCGCGCCGGCGCTGGTTCTGTGGCTGGCAGTGTTCGCGATGCCCACTGCCATCCTCGCCCACCAGGCGTCGAAGATCCCGATCAGCACGACTGGTGCGCTCCTGTACTTCAACGACTTCCTGGAGGCGTTCAGCAAAATCGGCACTGCCTACGACCAGACGTGGTCGCTCTCGGTGGAGGAGCAGTTCTACATCATCTGGCCCTTCCTCTTCGCCCTGGCCGTGGGCCGACTCACTTCGATCGGCCTGCGCCGCGCCATGATCGGATTCGTGGGCATCTCCCTCGTGATTTGGCTGACGGTCGGGAACTACTCGCTTCCGACCGGGCATCTGGTTCCGCTCGCCCTGGGCTGCTGGGCCGCCTGCTGGTCAATCCAGGCGCGAGGCACGAGCCGGCTCACGCCCGTTCTGAGGGATCAGCGACTGGCGCTCGTCTGCCTCGTCCTGTTCGTCCCGGCTCTGCTGGTCGCCGAACCGGGCGACGCGCTCGACCTCCTCATCTATGTGGCTGCCACCGCGCTGCTGCTCCACTGCACGCTTGATGCGGGGTCATTCGTGTCCCGGGTGCTGGCCACCCCGGTGCCCCGTTGGATTGGCGTTCGCTCCTACGGGATCTACCTCTATGGGCTGACCCTCCTGCAGCTGGTGCCCCTGGTCACCCATCTGACGCTCCACGAAACGCTCCCGCTGGACGTGGTGGTCATCGCTGTCGTGGTCGCCCTGTCCTACCGCTTTGCCGAAGCCCCATTCCGGTCGTGGGGGCGGGCGTGGCTGGCACGACGGGGGGAGGTCGAATCGTCGGACGCCGAGCTCGGGCTCCTCGGGATGGCCGAGGAGCGCGACGACCGGGACTGACCGGAGACCGTCTACGCGCGCCCTGCCGATACCGCTCTACCGTTCATCGGCAGGCAACTTTCAAGCGAGCGCGTGCTTTCCGTACGTGGCTTGCAACCTTCGTTGAGCGATTTCTGCGGACTGCCAATCTGGCGAGGACGGGCGCGGCTGATCGGAAGACGTCCCACGGTGTTCCGATACGCGCGCATCGAGGTAGAGCTGACGCCGTGGTCAGCGACAACAATCCAGGCACGCATCTCCCCTCGATCTCGATACGTCCATCTTTGGGGGGCACGGCGAGGAAACGGTATTGGCGGCTCGCCCACACCGCCGCGAAGGTTCTGAGAGAGATGCTCCTGTCTGGTCGAGCCACTGGCGAGGCATTTCGGAATCAAGATCACCTGACTCCGAGGCGCCCAGTGCGAACAGACGGAAATGGATCCAGTCCCACCTCGTCAGGTGACGAGCAGCGTCTGGAGCTGAGCTATGTATCGGGGCACAATCAGAGATCGACTGGGCACGGAATGGCCGAGAACGCCAAGCAATAGTAGAGGTCGGCGTCACATCGCGGCCGCTACGTCAAGCGAGGGTAGGTAGGGCGCCGAAATAGGTGGCAAGGGATTCCGCCGAGACGAGATGAGCCCGGTCTTGGTCCCGTCGGTTCAGGGGTTGATCTATGGCATCCACCTGGATCGGGCACTGGCAGACGGTCGCACATTTCAGGCAATCCGACGAACCGATGACTGCGGTAGACGCCGATGCCAGAATCGGTCTGCCATCGATCCGTCATTCGTCGAGGTAGCGAATATTCGCGGCCATCCGAGCACGTCTGGCCCATCTGACCGTCCGAACATGGCGGGTTGCGTTACCCCCCACCCGTCCGCCGCCTGTGCCGCCAGCCCATCCGGTGACGCTCAATGCACCCAGATGTCACAACAGCTCGGTGTCAAGATCGAATGGTGGCTCACGTCGCCAACGTTGCTTGGCCCACGCTGGGCCTCTGCTTCCGCATGGTGCAGGACCCGGAGCGGGGCGGCTACCCGATGCGCTGCCCGGCGCCACCGCGTTGGCACGAGGTCTTCGTGAATCCCCGTGGCGAGCGGTGGACCGTCGATGCGTGCAACGAGCACTCCGTGGGTATCGACCAACTCGAACTAAATGACGTGTGTGCACCCTTTACCGACCCCTCTCGGGCACCATCAAACGACCTCCGAGGGATGATCTAACCTGGCTGACTGTTCACATTTTGCTGCGGAACGTGCCCGCACTTTGGGATACGGTGCAAATGTGTTCGAAGGTGGCGTCTCAGAGCTGGTGTAAACGGCTCGGGGCGAAGGCTCCGTGCTGATACTACGCAGCCGTCGTGACCCTGTCTTCTGTCACCTCCTCGACGTGTTGTTGATCGCGAAGTAGTTCGC
>Ga0181527_1003317_pt1 | contig 14451 bp, 11 predicted proteins | sample PEATcosm2014_Bin_30_FD_119762 | JGI IMG/M metagenome (GOLD analysis project Ga0181527, IMG submission 119762) | Peatland microbial communities from MTU Mesocosm Facility, Houghton, MI, USA - PEATcosm2014_Bin06_60_metaG | ecosystem: Environmental > Terrestrial > Soil > Wetlands > Peat | place...
AAGTTCGCCAAGGTCCTGGTGCGGCTGGGCCTGAAGCAGCCGGCCAACGGCATCGCCCGCACCATGAACCAGGCCCGCGTCGAAATCGGCAAGATCGGCTACCCGGTCCTGGTGCGGCCGAGCTTTGTGCTGGGGGGCCGGGCGATGGAGATCTGCTACGACGCCGCCCAGTTCGAGCGCTTCGTGGCCGCCGCTTTCGTGGTGGCCCAGGGCCAGCCGGTGCTGATCGACCGCTTCCTGGAAGACGCCATCGAGATCGACGTGGACGCGATCGCCGACGGCGAGCAGGTGATCGTGGCCGGCATCATGGAGCACATCGAGGAGGCGGGCGTACACTCGGGCGATTCGGCCTGCGCCATTCCGCCCTACAGCCTGCCCGGCCCGGTGGTGGCCGAGATCCGCGAGTCCACCTGCCTGCTGGCCCGGCACCTGCAGGTCAAGGGCCTGATGAACATCCAGTACGCCGTCAAGAAGGAAGACGGCCGGCCGGTGGTCTACATTCTGGAGGTGAACCCGCGGGCGAGCCGCACGGTGCCGTTCGTTTCGAAGGCCACCGGCATGCCGCTGGCCAAGGCGGCCGCCAAGGTGATGGTGGGCGTCTCGCTGGCCCAGCAGGGCTACACCCGCGAGCCCATCCCCGCCCACGTCTCGGTCAAGGAGGCGGTCTTTCCCTTCGTCAAGTTCGCCGGGGTGGACATCGTGCTCGGGCCGGAGATGAAATCCACCGGCGAGGTGATGGGCATCAGCGAGCGCTTCTCGATCGCGTTCGCCAAGAGCCAACTGGCCGCGGGAACGGTCCTGCCCACCAGCGGCAAGATATTCCTCAGCGTGACCGACCGCCAGAAGGAGCACATGGTCGGCCTGGCCCGGCGGCTGGAGAAGCTGGGCTTCGAGCTCATGGCCACCCGCGGGACCGCCGAGCGGCTCGAGGCGGCCGGAGTCCGCGTCCAACGGCTCATGAAGCTCTCGCAAGGCCACCCGAACGTGCTGGACTACATGGTCGACGGCGACCTGCGGCTGGTGATGAACACGCCCAGCGGCAAGGGGGCCCGCACCGACGAGGGCCGCATCCGCGCCGCGGCCGTCTCGCACGGCATCCCCTGCATCACCACGATTCAGGCCGCCGACGCCGCCGTGCTGGCGATGGAGGCCCTGCGGGAAGAAGAGATGACGGTCGAAGCCGTCCAGGACCGGCTGGCGCGACACGGCGGCCGCGGCGGGTAGATCGCTGCCGTGACAGAAGAACTCGCTAACGACCAACGACTACCTGACGTCACGTCCGTCCGGAGCGCCACGTGAACAGGCGGAAGACACGTTATGGTGCTTACTCATAGCGAGATTGGACGCCGCATCCATACGGTGCGTGAGGAACTCGGCATCCCGATCGAGGCACTGGCCAAAGCCTGCGGCACTGCGCCGTCAGCTATTACCAGCCTAGAGGCGGGCACGCTGGACCCCGTGCCAGGCGACTACATTCTGATCGCATCTCGCGTCCTCAGAACCGATTTCCGGTATTTCGTTTCCGACGCACTTGACGACGTAGAAAAGAACACCCACCAGGTCTTCCGAGCGCTGGCTCGGCCCCAGCCTTCCGACCTGATAGCGATTCGCCGATTCATGACATTCTGCATGGGCGAACAGGAACTTGAGGCCCTGTTGGGAGTACAGGGTCCCCCGCTCCCGCCGCTCTATCCCCGTCCCGGAATCGCAGCCCGCTCGCACAGGGACCAGGGGCGCGGGGCAGCCACAATGGAGCGAGACCGCCTTCTTTTGGGGAACCAGCCTATTCCGAACGTTTTCGAGGTCCTGCGTCGCCAAGGCGTTCGCCTCCTTCGCCATAGGATGACGGATGCCGAGCTCTCTGGCGTGACCGTCTCCCATCCCAAGGCCGGCGTATGTGTCCTCGTGAACTATGAAGATGACCTCTATCGCCAGTTCTTTTCGGCCGCTCACGAGTACTGCCATGTGCTATTTGATCGGGAGGAGATTGCGACCAACGGCTGCATCGCGTCATATCGCTACACAAACAGGGAGTTGGCGGAGATGCGAGCAAATGCTTTCGCGGGCGAATTCTTGCTGCCCTCTGGCGCCCTCTCCAAGTACCCGAGGGCGCGCGACATATCCGAACTAGAAAGCCTCATCGCCACCATCGCACGAGACTACCGGGTTAACACCGAGCCGGTCGCCATCCGAATGAAGGGACAGGGTTGGATCACTGACAGGACCCTCGCGTCCTTCCAGAAAACAAGGCCAGTCGTGATCCCACGGCGGGAGAAAACGGATCCGGATATTCCTCGGGACCTTTCCGATCGCCAGATGGCGCGGCTTGAGACCGTGATTCAGCACGGGATCAGTGCGTACTACCTAGAGTTGCTTCGCAGGGCGCTGACCGAGGACAAGATCACCAGCGGGCGCTTCGCGGAACTGCTCGACATGACCGTCGAGGAGTCGCAGGAGTTCATTAGCTCAGTGGGGATGGCACTCTGATGAGCAGTCCTGCGCCAAGTGTGACCTCGTGGATGCTCGACAGCTCCACGTTTATCCACGCGATCATCGTCGATCGGGTGATGCTTTTGGCATCACTTCGTTCGCCTCTATTCTTTCCTGAATTCGTCTTTCGCTTTGAACTGGGAGCAAGCGCCACGGAGGCAACACGGGACGCGGCCGCACAAGCCGTGGGCCGGAAACAAATCGGCGTCCTGCAGTTGACCTTAGTCGACCTCGACCGCCTGTCTCAGGTGGGGGCGCCACGCCGGATCGGTTTGGGGGAATTGGCTTGTGCCATCATTGCCGAGCGCACTGCGGGTGGCGTCTTGTGTGACGACTGGCGCGCGAAGCGGTGGATCGAAACACGCGTTGTCGTTAGACCCTGGGACTCCATCGAAGGGGTGCTGCTTGAGGCCGCCGCACGAGGCCACATCGGCGAGCTTGACCTGGTAGATTCCCAAAGAGCCCTGGAAAAGAGCCGCTACCACTGCCGATGTGATCTCCGGTTGGAGCATCTGCAGAGGTTGCTGCAAGCAGCACAGGGTGTCAGAACTGCTTGACAGTGTAGCCTGGAGGACAAAGAAACCAACTGCCGTCAGGCCGAGACCTTCGTTGCCAGCCGTCGATAGAGGGCGTCCGGCGCGAGATCCGCTCCACAGGGCCAGGCAACGGCGCCAAACTCGTCCACGGTCACCTTGCGAAACTCGCTCTCGTCGCGCAAAGGTTGAAAGGCCGGTCCAAACAGCCGGTCGGCGAGGTCGATCTCGTCCGCCGTGCCGTCGTCGAATTCCACGTGAATTCGATAGCCGCTCAACGCGCTGACCCGAATTACTTTTTGCACTGTGCACCCCACCGCTAAATGGACTTGCGTGATCCTGGAAGCGCTACGCGAGCCCCGGAGGGGCGGGATGCAATAGCCAGGGGGCGTCAGCCCCTGGTAGCTGGCTTGATTACACTGCTTGAGGAGGCCGGCCGCGAAGGGTAAACAAAAAAACGCCGCCGGAGTCTTGCTCCGGCGGCGTTGTATTTTGGGCGAACCAACGCCCCGGTGGTTCTACTACTACTCGGCCTTCTTCTTGGCCTTATAGGCCTCCCTGACCTTGGCCGCGGCAGCCTTGAAATCGTCTTCCGACTTGAAGACGTAATCGGCCGTCTTGTCCTTGTCGGCGCCGGCGGCGACCGCCAACGCATCCCACCTCCGCCCGGCGTACGTCTTCGCCTTGTCTTGCTTCTCCGCCGGCGCGTTCTTGGTGACCGCCGCCACAAACGTCGCCTTGTCAAGCGTGGTCTTGTCGCCGACCAGATCCTTCCAGCTCGGCATCCCACGCCCCTTCTTCTTGCCCTCCTGGGCAAATACGCCGCTCGTCAACAGGCCTGCAATAACCAGGCTCGCCACCATCGTCCAGAGTTTCATTGATCCTCTCCTAGCAAAATTAGGGATGTATTCCGCCGCTCCGGGCACGCGCCGGATAAGGTCGGCAGAAACGGCTACTGTATCAAACCCCGAGTGGATACGGAAGTTCCGCGGCAAACTGCCAATGTGTAGGGTGGGTCGAGCAAACCCGGGCTATGGTGGGGCTTCGGTCGCGGCCTTCGCGGCGGCTATCGACCAGGCGCGAATAAGCGTTTGACGGGTTTGCGAGACCCACCAGCAGCTTGCGACCTCGCCCCACCCTACAGTGGGCACTGCGGACGCTGCCTGGCGGAGCCCGCGGAAGGAAGTCGAAAAAAGACCGCCCCCACTGCTGGGGGGCGGTCTTCGCAAGACTTTCCAACTCGGCCGACGTTAGGCCTGGGCGATACCCTACTTGCTATCGCCGCCGCCACCCCCGCCGCCAGGCCGCTTGCCGCGCTGCGGCATGTTCTTCTTGAACGTGTCGAAGTCCACCGTCTTGGCGTCCTCGGACCCGGCAATCCTCTTCCAGAAGTTGCCGGCCTTCTCCGCGCCGGCCTTCGTCGCAAAGTTGCTCTTGTCGAAGTCCTCCTTGGCCAGCACGAGCTTCCCGTCTACATCCTTGGCGCCGAGGGCCTTAAAGAAGGCCTCGGGGTCGCGCTTCTTCTTTTCCTTGGGGGCTTCCTGAGCCGATGCGATGCTGGCCATCAGCAGGCCAGCCACCGCGAGAACCAACCCTCGCGACAGATGCTTCACCATGGTTTTTACTCCCCTGGTTGAAATTGTTGTGCCGCGCGGCGGCCGGAAACGCTCCGGCGCGCCGCGGCAGACACGACTCGTCCTCCGCATTCAACCCCGGCGATTCCAAGAGGTTTCGCGGGGTCATGCTCACCCATTGTATACACGGGCCGGCCGGGCCGGCCACCCACTCTAGCTCTTCTCCGCTTTCGCCTCCGGTTTCTTGGGCGGCTTCTTATCCAATTTAACCTCCGGTTTCTTTGGCGGTTTCTTCTCCGCTTTGACCCCCGGTTTCCCTTCCGCGGGGCGTTTCTGCCACTGCTGATGGGCCTTCTTGACCTGCTCCCTCTGTTCGGGGGTCAGGATCTTATCCAGCTTGGCCTCGAACTCCTTCCGCAGGTCAGCGAATTTGGCCTTCTGATCGTCGGTGAGGTTCAGTCCCAGCGGGCCGGCAGATCCCAGGACCATCCCGCCCCGCGGAGGGCCCTGTCCTGGCTTCCCAGGCTGGCCGATGGGTGGATGGCCACCGGGCGCAAAGTGCATCCCGGGTCCCCCTTGCATCGGACCCATTCCTGGCCCGCCCGGCATCGGACCCATTCCAGGTCTGCCCGGCATCGGGCCCATTCCGGGCCTGCCTGGCATCCCCCAGCCTCTCGGACCCTGGGCCTGCGGGCCAGGCCCGGGACCCCTGTGCGGACCGAATTGGCCGGGACGGCCTTGCCAGCCATGCCCTTGCCAGCCCTGGTGGCCGCCGTGACCCTGTCGGCCGTGGCCCTGCCAGCCCTGGTGGCCGCCGTGGCCCTGTCGGCCGTGGCCTTGCCAGCCGTGGTGGCCGCCGTGACCCTGTCGGCCGTGCCCCTGCCAGCCCTGGTGGCCGCCGTGACCCTGTCGGCCGTGACCCTGCCAGCCCTGGTGGCCGCCGTGACCCTGTCGGCCGTGACCCTGCCAGCCCTGGTGGCCGCCGTGACCCTGCCGGCCGTGACCCTGCCAGCCGTGGTGGCCGCCGTGGCCCTGCCGGCCGTGGCCTTGCCAGCCCTGGTGGCCGCCGTGGCCCTGTCGGCCGTGACCCTGCCAGCCGTGGTGGCCGCCGTGGCCCTGTCGGCCGTGGCCTTGCCAGCCGTGGTGGCCGCCGTGGCCCCGCCCGCAACGTCCTTGCTTGAAATGCTTACCGTGGTGGGCCTTCTTCCCATGAACGGCCTTTTTCCCGTGGTGGGCCTTGTTCCCGTGCATGGCCTTGCCGTGGACGGCTGCGGGACCTCCGCCCCATGAACGCCCTTGCTGCCACTGATGGCCGCCCGGGCCGTGGTGGGCCTGGGCCTTACCCGGTCCGCCCGGATGTTGCTTGGCGGGCGCCTTTGGGGCCGCCTGGGCGGGGGCTTTCTTCACCGCCGCCTTCTTCGCGTCGGAGCCCTCATCGCCCGACACCAGCCGGGACACCGCGGGGACAAACCACCCGCACAGCCCCAGCAGCATCAAACACGTCAGAACACGCTTTCCCATAGAGAATCCTCCCTAGGCTGGACATGCCGTCCCGGCGGTTACCTCCGCCCGGGCCCGGCGATGTACTTTTTGGAACACTCGCGGCGAACAGGCCGGATCAGCGTTGCCCGACGTGTCTTCCGGCGAGCCTCTGGACCTTGACCTCGAAACTCTGAGAGTATTATTTGCAAGAAGGGCGGCGCGAGAGACATTTTGCACGCGGATTTTCGGATTATTGACCGCGATACGGCTGGCTGGTAGGATAGGCAAGCTAGAGACTTCCACCGCGACGTACCTTCACGCCTTTCAACCCCGCGACGCGGGCACCGAAGCGAAGCTTTGGTCGGCGGGGCTTTCAATCTCCAAATCCCTGCTCCCCGCTCCCTGCTCCTTCCTTCCGACACCCGTCCATGCCCAACGGGGTTTAATCCTTATGGAACCGCTGGCAGGCATGTCGTCCGCATCGTCGGCCGGCCGCCGTGATCAACTCTGCCGAGGGGGAGAAGCCGCGCTGGCCGAGGCCTTCATGGGCCACCGGGCACGGCTTCGCCGCATGGTGGACCTCCGCTTGGATCGCCGCGTGGCCGCCAGGGTCGATGCCTCCGACGTCCTGCAAGACGCCTATCTGGATGCGTCGCGGCAGTTCGAGCGATATCGGGCCGATCCGCCCATGCCGCTATTCCTGTGGCTGCGGCTGATCACGGGCCAGCGGCTGATGGCCATCCACCGCAAGCACCTGGGGGCGCAGAAGCGCAGCGCCAAACAGGAGGTCGCTCTTTACCGCCGCGTCCCCGCGGCCGACTCTTGTTCGCTTTCCTGCGGCCTGGCGGGGCGGTTGACTTCGCCCAGCCGCGCGGTGATCCGCCGGGAGATGCGGGTGCGGCTGCACGAGGCGATCCAGGCCCTGGACCCCCTGGACCGCGAGATCCTCGCCCTGCGACACTACGAAGAGTTGACCAATCTGGAGGCCGCCCAAGAGCTGGACATTACACCCGCGGCCGCCAGCAAACGCTATATCCGCGCCTTGGAGCGCTTGAAGACGGCCTTGACGGAACAACATCTCGTAGATTGAAAACTTCCGCAAATCGTCGTCGCTGTGGTTGTGGCCCGTTTAGCGCCCCGGGCTTGCCCGCCGCTTTCGCCGCGGGGGCGCGAGAGCACCGCGGCGGGCAAGCCCGCCCGCTAAACGGTTCCCAAGAAACCGCGCTGTAATTTCAGCCAGTCGCAACGATCGCATGGCCACTGACCTGCCCGACCAACCGCTGGCCGTAACCGCGGACACGCAGCGCGACCCGCTGGAGTGCCTGGCCGAGGAGTTCCTCGAGCGCCGCCGGCAGGGCGCGGACGTGTCGATCGACGATTACGCCGCGCGGCACGCAGAGCTGGCCGGGCGGATCCGCGACCTCTTCCCGGCGCTGGTGTTGTTGGAAGACCTGAAGCCCGCCGCCTCGGCGGGCACCGCCGGGGTACCCGCCCCGGGCGAGCTGGTCGGACGGCTGGGCGATTTCCGCGTGCTGCGGGAGATCGGCCGCGGCGGCATGGGAGTGGTCTACGAGGCGGTGCAGGAATCGCTGGGCCGCCGCGTGGCCTTGAAGTTGTTGCCGCCGGCCTGGCTCGCCTCGGACAATCGTCTGCGGCGGTTCCTCCGCGAGGCGCAGGCCGCCGCCCGGCTGCACCATACCAACATCGTCCCCGTCTTCGGCGTCGGCCAGCAGGACGGCCTGCACTACTACGTGATGCAATTCATTGCCGGGCAAGGGCTGGACAAGGTCCCGCCGCCGGTAGATCCCTGTGATTGGCGGGGCATCGCGCGGATCGGCGTGCAGGCCGCCGAAGCCCTGGACTACGCCCACCGGCAAGGCGTGCTGCACCGCGACATCAAGCCGGCCAATCTCCTGCTGGACGAGCAAGGGGTGGTCTGGATCGCGGATTTCGGCCTGGCCAAGCTGGCCGACGTGGAAGACCTGACGCACCCGAACGACACGCTCGGCACGCTCCGCTACATGGCTCCGGAGCAGTTTGCCGGGCAGGCCGACGCCCGCAGCGACGTCTACGGGCTGGGCCTGACGCTCTACGAGTTGTTGGTGCGGCGTCCGGCCTTCGACGAGGGCGACCGCGGCCGCCTGATCCGGCAGATCACGCAGGCCGAGCCGCCGCGGCCCCGCAAGCTCCGCCCCGACATCCCCCGCGACCTGGAAACCATCGTGGTCAAGGCGACGGCCAGCCGGCCGGAGCATCGCTACCAGACGGCCGGCCAATTGGCGGCCGACCTGCAATGCTTCCTGGAGGATCGGCCGATCCGCGCCCGGCGAATCACTCCCGCCGGCCGCCTGTGGCGGTGGTGCCGCCGCAACCGGGCGATGGCCGCCACCAGCGGCGCCGCCTTGGCCTTGTTGCTGGCCGTGGCCCTGGTCGCCTCGATCGGCTATCTCCGTACGGCCAGCGCCCTGCGGCGCGTGTCCTTCGAACGCAGCCAAGCCGACCTGGCCCGACAACAGGCCGAAGAAGAACGGACCCGAACCAAGGCCCAGCGCGAGCGGGCCGAAACCAACCTCCACCTGGCCACCAAGGCCTTCGAGGAGGTCTTCGGCATGGTCGCGTGCGACCCGATCGCCCGCGCCTCCGACGAGGACGACGAGGATTGGCCTGGTCCCGCCGCCGAGCCGGCGGTGAGCGACAAGGACGCCGCACTGTTGGAGAGCATGCTGAAATTCTACGACCAGTTTGCCGAAGAGAACCGCACCGACGTCAAGCTGCAGAGGGAAACCGCCCGCGCCTACCGCCGCGTGGGCGACATCCAGCGGCACCTGGGACAATACGAGCGGGCCGAGACGGCCTACCGCCACGCCCTGGCCATGTACCAGGCCCGCGCCGCGGGGGCAGATTCCGGGGCGCCCCCCGGGTCCGGCGAGAGTGCGGACCACTCGACCGCCACGGCGGCCATCCACAACGACCTGGGCGTCTTGTTCCACGACATGGGCCGGCTGGGCGAGGCCCGCGATTGCCATCGGCAAGCCCTGCAGCTCTTGCAGAAGGAGGCACCGGAGGCGGCCGCGGGGGCGGAAAGCCGCTTCGAGCTGGCCCGCACCTTGAGCTTCCTCAGCACGCCGCTGTGGGCCGCCGTGGGGCGGAGGCCCGGGTACGCTCCGGGTGCGGCCGGCGGCCGGCATGCCTGGGGTTCCCCCTCCGAGCGGCTCCGCGAGGCTGTGGACAACAACCGCCGCGCGCTGGACCTGCTGGCCGCGCTGGTGCGCGACGCCCCCGACAACCCCAAGTATCGCCTGGCCATGGCCCGCAGCCAACGCGACCGCTACCAGATCGCCGCTTTCGGCGGCCACCGGGACGAAGCCGGTCAGGCCAAGCAGGCAGCCGTCCGCATCCTGGAAAAACTCGTCGCGGAATCCCCGCACAATCCCACCTACCGCTGCGAGCTGGCGGAAACCTATGCCACGGTCGATTTCCGCAACCGCGACAAGCCCACGGCCGCCGCCGCGGCCGACCAACTCCGGCAGGCCGTGCGGCTCGCCGCCGACCTGGTGGCGCAATGGCCGGCGGTGCCGGCCTACAAGGTCACGCTGGCGCAGGCCTACGGCCGCCTGGCGCAGGCCGCGCGGTCGGGGGACTTGCCCGCCGACGCGCAAGCGGCCGCGGCCAAGGCGGTCGAGGTCGGGAAGGCCCTGGCCGCCGAGTTCCCCAAGGTCGTGACTTATCGTTTTGCGCTGGCCCGATCGCTCCAGCAGCAGGCCGAGCTGGCCATCTCAGCGGGCCAGCCCACCCAGGCCCGTACTAGCCTGGAAGCGGCGATTGCCGAGTTGGAGAAGCTCCCCGGGCCGCCGCTCGGCGGGCCCGGCAGCGGGCGGGACGCGGGCGGCCGGCGGATGCTGGCCGCTCCTTACGCCGCGTTGGCCAAGGTCTTGCGGGAATCGGGCGAAGACGCCCTGGCCGACGCGGCCGACGCCAAGGCCGGCGACGCGTTCCCCCGCCCCGGCCGCCCCCGCCGCAGCACAGGCAAGACGCCCGTGCAACCGTAGCACGCCGTCACGCTCCCCGCGTTTCACGCACCGCCTGCCCGCTTGCGCAACTGCCGCGCCCAAAGCGTCAGCCAGAGGACCAGCAACGCCGCCAGCCACAGGCAGAGCTTGAGAATGCCCATGCCCCAAAACCACACCGTTTGCACGAAAGACCAACTCACACCAGGCCCCCACAGGGACATCAGCCAGGCCGGTTGGTGGGACATGGCGAAAAGGTAAACGACCCACGTCAGCAGCAGCAGCACGACACCGATCAACAGCGTCCACCATCCGGCCACCGCTGCCGCCCGGACCCGCATCTGGAAAACGTCATTCATGGCATGGCTCCTTCGGGCCTGTTCTTGGTGGGGCTCACCGGCCGACACCGACCGACGCCTCGCATCGGTGCCCGGACGGCACAGCTCGACCCACCCTACCGTATGGTATGGTTCCTTTGACAAGATTATAATCACCGTTTGGTCCTTTTGGGGACAGCCCCCAGGTGGCGGAGGGGATTCTTATGAGCGGCAGTGCAGATGGCGGGGATGCAGCACGGCCACCTTCGATCGAGGGGGCCTCGCAGCAGTCCAAGACCGAGACGCCCAGCACCGTCGCCCCGAAGTCGCCGCCGACCGATAGGGACCTGGCCACGATTCCCGGGTTCACGCCGCAAGGGGCCGGCTCACTGTCGCGAATCGGACGGTATAAAGTGCAATCCGAGCTGGGCTCCGGCAGCTTCGGCACCGTCTACCGCTGCCGCGACGAGCAACTGGACCGGGACGTGGCGGTCAAGCTCTTCAGCGGCCCCGCGGCGAGCTGGTACGGCCGGCTGGACGACTTCTTGCACGAGGCCAAGGCGGCTGCCCGCTTGCGGCACCCCGGCGTGGTGGCCGTCTTGGATGCCGGCCGCACGGAAGCCGGCCAGGGATTCATTGTTTATGAATTCGTCCGCGGCGCGACGCTCCGCGAGCGGATGGCGGCCCGGCCGCCGGAGCTCGAGCAGGGCGTCCAATGGGTGATCGAGATTGCGGAGGCCCTGCACGCGGCCCACAAGTGCGGCATCGTGCACCGCGACATCAAGCCGGCCAACGTGCTCGTGGACGAGGCCGGCAAGGCCCGCCTGACCGATTTCGGCATTGCCAAGCTGGACGATCGTTTTGTCGCCAACGATGCGGGAGAGGTCGTGGGCACGATCGCCTATATGAGTCCGGAGCAGGCCGGCGGCCAATCCCACTGGGCCAGCCCGCAGTCCGACATCTACTCGCTGGGCGCGGTGCTGTACGAGCTGCTTTGCCGGCGGACGCCCTTTGCCGGCAAGGATTTCGAGGAGCTGCGGCAGCAGGTCATCGCCCGGGCGGTCGTGCCGCCGCGGACGATCGACGACGGCATTCCCAAGCAGTTGGAAGCCATCTGCCTGAGGGCATTGGCCAAGAAGCAGGAGGAGCGGTTCACCACCGCCGCGGACATGGCGGCCGCCTTGCGGGCCGTCCTGGTCCCCCGCCGCCGGCAGGCGCTGGTCCTGAAACTCTCCGCCGCGGTCGCGGCGGCCGGGCTGCTGGCAGTCTGCCTGTGGATCTGGTGGCATCGGCCCGGCGGCGGCGAAGAGCCACCAGCCGCAACCTCCGCGGACGACCGTTCCGGCCAGCCCTCCGACCAGAACCTTCCGGCCGCCCTGGAAGACCTGCACAACGCGCCCTTCATGGTGCGGATCGAAGTGGACCGCCCGGACCGCACCTATCGCGGCGATGACGTGCTCTCCGCCAAAGTGGTCTCGGAACGCGCGGGCTACCTGTATCTTCTTTACAAGTCGGCGGACGGGGCGATCAGTTGCCTCTTTCCCAACAAGGTGCAGCAGAACAACCGGCTGTCGGCCCATCAAGAGGTTACGATCCCCTCGCCGGAGGCGGCGTTCCGCATCCGCATTGGACCTCCTTACGGGCAGGAGATCCTGAAGGCCTTCGTGCTCTCGCAGCCTCTGCCCGCCCAGCTCTGGGGGGTCCATTCGCTCACCGAGGAGGATTTCACCCGCCTGAGCGAGAAGGGGCTGAGGGGGGCCTTGGTTGAGGTGCGGAGACGGCCTGACTGGGCGGAGCACCAGGTGATGATCAGCACGCTCCCGCCCGAGGATGCACAGCCGAAAGAATGAAGCCGTCAGTTGCGGAAAAACAGTGAGCCGGGGCCGTGACGCCCCGGATTGGCTGGGCGAAACCAGGAGTAGAGCGTGGCAAGAAAGTGTGCAACATGGTCGCGGCACACATTTGCCGCACTGGCGGCGGCGATCGCCCTGTCGGCGGGCCTGCCGAGCGGACTGGCGCAAGAGGGTGAGCCCATCCTTTGCCTGAACGATGCCGGCCACACGGCAGGGGTGCGAGCACTGGCTTTCTCGCCCGACTCGAAACGGCTCTATAGCTCGGGCATGGACAAAGTCGTCTATGTCTGGCGGCTTCCCGATCTTGTGCCTGACACGGCAGACGGGACGAAGGGCGCGTATGTCGAGCCTTGGAGCCGGGAATCGGCCATTCGCTGGGAAATCGGGCGGGGGCTCCGCGGCAGCATCTACAGCCTCGCCTTGGCCCCGCGCGGCGACCTGTTGGCCATCGCAGGCTATGGTGCCCGGGGGACGGCCGGCGAGATCATTCGCCTGGATCCCCGCAGCGGCACGTTCCAGCCGCCCTGCCGCGGCCATTTGCAGAGCATCGCCGCCCTGGCGTTCTCGGCCGACGGCGAGTGGCTAGCCTCGATGGACCTGGCCGGCCAGGCCATGGTCTGGCCCGGCGGCGGCAAGGAGCCGGTCCGCCTGACTCGCCCCGATGCCGAGACCTACCAGAAGCCGATCATCGAGTTCCTCGCGCGGCGGCCCTTCCGCCCTCTGACAGCCGTTGGGACGCGACTGGTGGCATTGCCGCAGTATGTCACGGCGAACCGCGGCGTGGCGCCCGAGATCGTGCTGTACCGCGCGGCAACCGGGCAGCGCGAGAGGGTTTTGGCCGCCGGGCACGAAGCCGCGATCCGGGCGCTGGCCGCCAGCGCCGACGGCCGCTGGCTGGCCTCGGCCGACGAGCGGGGGAACCTCTGCCTCTCCGATCTGACCGCCGAGGATGCCGCCACACGCCGCCTGCAGCAGGCCCTGCCGGTGATCTCGCTGGCATTCAGTCCCGGCGGAGAAGTCCTGCTTGCCGGAACGGCGGTCCCCCAGGGGAAAGCCGGCAGCCAGTTGCAGGTTTGGAGCGTGCCGCGGCGGACCCTGCAGCAAACGTTCCCGCTGGAAGGGCCCGTCTATGCCGTTGCGGCCAGCCCCGACGGCAAGCGCATCGCCTATTCGGGAGCCGGCGGCAACGACATCGTGGTCCGCCGCCTGGACCGTGCGGAAGAGCCCTTGCTGCTCAAGGGCGGTCAAGCCGTGCTGCGGGCGGCCTTCGCGGGGCAGGGCAGCCGCTATACGTTTTCCTACCAGCTCCTCGGCGCCGGCGGCGCGGCGGCGGCAAGGCGCTTCGATCCGGCCGCCTTGCAACCACCGGTCCGCACGCCCGTGCCGGCGGCCGGGCAAGGCACGGTGCCCGGCCCCCAATCGCAAGGAGATTGGCGCGGCGAGCTGGACCGTGCGCACAACGGCGTCGAGATCCACTTCCGCAACCGCTTGTTGGGAATCGTCGAGCTGGATGCGGAGAAACAAGGGGTCGCCGAGACCTTCTGCTGGGTCCCGGACGAGGATGGCCAGGCGGAAGCCGTGGCGGTGGGCAGCGACCTGCAGTGCGGCGTTTATCTCTACGGGCTGAGTGCGCCGAGTCTTCCGCTGCCCTTGCTGCGGTACTTTCGGGGACATCACGACGCGGTGACTTCGCTGGCCGTCTCGGCGGACCGGAAGTACTTGCTCTCCGGCTCGCGGGACGGCACCATTCGCTACTGGCCGCTGGCCGGCTACCGCAAAGGGCGGTTGGTAGCCGGCCGCTGGGGCGCGGAATTTGCGCCCGCTGGCCAGGGGCTGGCGGTGGCCTCGATGGACGACCTGGGACCGCTCTGGGCCAAGGGCGTGCGCCCCGGCGACCTGGTGACCAAGATCGTCTGGCCGCTGCCGCGGGCAGTTCGCGAGGCGACCGCGCCCAAGGAGATCCTTGCCGCGCTCGAGCAGCTTCCCTGGGACGCCCAGGTGGGGTTCTTCACCTCGCGCGACAACCGCCCCCGGCCCCCCTTCAACTGCGTCGGGGCATGGCAGCAGTCGCTGGCCGTGCACGCCACGCTGCACGACGATTGGATAGCCTGGACACCGGCGGGCTACTACGCGTGCTCGGCCGGCGGCGAGCGGCTGATCGGCTGGCAGATCAACCGCGGACTGGGCGAAAAACC
>Ga0181527_1003319_pt1 | contig 14449 bp, 12 predicted proteins | sample PEATcosm2014_Bin_30_FD_119762 | JGI IMG/M metagenome (GOLD analysis project Ga0181527, IMG submission 119762) | Peatland microbial communities from MTU Mesocosm Facility, Houghton, MI, USA - PEATcosm2014_Bin06_60_metaG | ecosystem: Environmental > Terrestrial > Soil > Wetlands > Peat | place...
GGACGGTGTCAAGGGTCAAGATGAACGCAAAGTACGCGCCCTTGACACCGTCCCGGCCACCGCGGGAGTCTTTGTGCATTTTTCCCTTGACAGGAGCCGAAGCTGTCATAGATGGGGCACGGAGCATTTGTGGATATAGAAAGGGCCACTCCACAGATGCGGAATGGCCCTTGTGATTGATGCTGACGGGTTGAGTTATTTGGCGACCAGCGGCTTGGTGCTCAAGCTGCCGTCCTTGTAGCCCTTGGCGATTTCGGCGATGGAAACGGCCTTGTAGTCGCCGGCGTGGCCGGCCTGGCCGAACTGGGTCATGCGCTGGGCGACAACCTTCTGCATGGCCTCGCGGGCTGGCTTCATGTAGTCGCGTGGGTCGAATTTTTCCGGAGACTCCCAGAGGACCTTGCGGATGGCGCCGGTCATGGCCAGGCGGTTGTCAGTGTCCACGTTGATCTTGCGCACGCCGTTGCGGATGCCGAGCTGAATCTCTTCGACGGGAACGCCCCAGGTTTCCTTGAGCTTGCCGCCGTACTTGTTGATGACGTCCTGCAAGTCCTTGGGCACCGAGGAGCTGCCGTGCATGACCAGATGGGTGTTGGGCAGGCGCTTGTGAATGGCGATGAGAACATCCATCTTGAGGACCGAGCCGTCAGGCTTCTTGGTGAATTTGTAAGCGCCGTGGCTGGTGCCGATGGCGATGGCCAGCGCGTCCACGCCGGTCAGCTCGGCGAACTCGACGGCCTGGTCGGGATTGGTGACGTGCTCCAGGCCTGTGCCGCCCGCGCCGTGGCCGTCTTCGACGCCGCCCAGCACGCCGATCTCGCCCTCCACGGTGACGCCGCGCTCGTGCGCGAAATCGACCACGCGCTTGGTGACCGCGACGTTCTCCTCAAAGCTGGCCGGGGTTTTGCCGTCTTCCTTGAGCGAGCCGTCCATCATGACAGAGGTGTAGCCCAGATCGATGGCACTCTTGCAGGTCTCGAAGCTGTTGCCGTGGTCCTGGTGCATGGCGATGGGAATCTCGGGATTCAGTTCCGCAGCGGCCAGGATGAGGTGAAAGAGATATTTGTCCTGGGCAAACTGGCGCGCGCCGCGGCTGGCTTGAATGATGACCGGCGCGTTGGTTTCCTTGGCCGCGCCCATGATGGCTTGAATCTGTTCCATATCGTTGACGTTGAATGCGCCGACGCCGTAACCGCCCTTGGCGGCCTCGTCGAGGAGTTGCCGCATGGAGACTAGAGGCATTTGAATTTCTCCTTATGAATTTGGGTTCGGCCGCCTTGTTGCCTGGACACATGGAGCAGGCTTGTCAGCCCGGCCATCGGCGGGAACCGCAATCATCTTTATGGTAGCAGGGGCGCGCAAGGGGAAAGTGTGCGAGCGGACACAGGCTAAAATGACAGTTTTGGCGGACCGAATCAGGAGGACGCGTTCCGGAACAGACTGAGTGAACCCTGTATGCCTGCCATTTTTTACTTTTGCACGCCAGTGCGCGGGGTCGGCTTGACCGGCTTATCGTAGAGGCCGCGGAAGGCGTTCCAGCGGACGATGGCGATCTCCTGCAGCATCTTGAAGCCGTCTTTGAGGTAGCTCATGCGAGAGCGCTCGTCGTGAGCCCAACTGACCGGCACCTCGATAATCCAGAAATCGCGCTTCATGGCGATGAACAGGATCTCCGGGTCAAAGCCCCAGCGCTCGATGGTCTGGAGCTGGAAGACGGTCTGGGCGGCCTGGTGGGTGAAGGCCTTGAAGCCGCACTGGGTGTCGGCGAAGGGCAGGCGCATGATCAAGCGGGTGACGGCGTTGAAGCAGCGGCCGAAGAACTGGCGATAGAGGGGTTGGCGCTGGGTCTGACGGTCTTTTTCCAGCCAGCGGGAGCCGATGGCGATGTCCGCGCCCTGCTGGATGGCGGCAAAGAGGCGTTCGGCCTCTTCGATGGGCGCCGAGAGGTCGGCGTCGGTGAAGAGCACCACTCCGCCCCGCGCCTGGAGCATCCCGGAGCGCACGCTGTAGCCTTTTCCCCGGTTGCCGGGGTTCTCGACGAGCCGGACCTCGGGCGCGGTTTTGGCAAAGGCACGCACCACCTCGGCGGTTTTGTCGGTTGAGCCGTCGTTGACCACTACGACCTCGGCAACCCAGCCGCGGGCTCGAATGCAATTCACCACCGACTCCAGCGTCGCCAGGATACGGGCGCTCTCGTTGAAGACCGGAATTACGATACTGTACTTTGGCCGGGCGCTGTTGCCGGTTTTGCTGCTGCGGTCGTCCATTACGTTTCCGTCCCCTCCCTGGGGCGTTCCAGCTTCTTAACCGGGCTCGTGAACGCCAAGGGAATGTTACAGGTCATCATAAACGCTTTTGGGCAAAATTGGCTGGCGGATTCTACTACGGGGGGGATTTCCGATAAACTATTGAGGGGAAAAGGCTCAAATTCACAAAGGGTCTATGATTTCGCGCCCGAAGCAGGTAGAATCCTTTTATGCTGTGAGGGGAGGCTAGAGGACATGACAAAGGCAGACCTGGTGGAAAAGGTGACCGCGGCAGGCGAGTTGACACGGCGCGACGGCGAAGTCATCGTCGAAACCATCTTCGATGCGGTGATCGGAGCTCTTAAGAGCGGAGACAAAATTGAGATTCGCGGCTTTGGGTCCTTCCGCACCCGCCAGCGCAACTCCCGCATCGGGCGCAACCCCAAGACCGGGGAGCGCGTCGAGGTCCCGGCCAAGAAGGTACCCTACTTCAAGCCATCCAAGGAGCTGCGCGACCTGGTCAATCCCCAGGAAGCCAAAGCCTCCTGAGCGTGCTTATACCCTAGATATTTGCAATCCGACCCACAAGGAACGGACCCCGGTTCGCGAGGCGTGATTGTCCTCTTGCGGAATCAAGCGCCGCAAGGAGGATGGGGCATCAGTGCGGATTGTACCGCCAACGAGTGATGAAGGCCCGCCAGGCATCTCCCGGAAGACGCCGAACTGCTACCGTCTGGCCGCATCGGGCCGGATGCCGATGACGCTCATCATGCGTCCGGCATGGCCCTCAGAGCCGCGATGGGAGAAGAACAATTCCCGATGACAGCTGGTGCAGCCGCCTATGAGATGGATAGCCCGGGGTTTGAGGCCGGCCGAGAGCAACTGGCGGCGGTTGGCTTCGACTAAATTTAAATGCAGGCTGGGACCGATCGCCGAGTGGCCGGGGGCGCGCTGCGTCATGAAGAGCAGAGGGTACCTGGTCCGTACCGGGTCGGAGTCGTAGACCTCGCGGAAGAGCTCGGGGGCGTAGGCGAATTGCGACTCGAAGCTGGAGAGGACCTCTTCGCCCACGGCGTAACAGCAGGGACCAATGCCGGGACCGATGGCGGCAATCAGATCCTCAGGCCGGGAGCCGAAGGCGAGCCTCATGCGGCCAATGCCGGACTCGACAATGCGCTTGACGGTTCCACGCCAACCGGCATGGAAGGCGGCTACCACGCGCCGCTTGCGGTCGGCTACCAGAATGGGGATGCAGTCGGCGGTCCTGATGCCGAGCAGCAGGCCGGGCTCGTCGGTCATCAGGCCGTCGGCACTTTGGGGTTTTTCCCGGCTTGCTTCCGTCGCACTCGCCAGGAGCACCAGGTTGGAATGAATCTGGTGGAGATCGGCCAGCGGGGTGGACGGGTCTCCGCTGACAGCCTCAATAAAAAGCCGGCGATTCCGGGCTACGGTATCCCGGTCATCCTCATCCGTAAAGCCAAGATTTAACTCGCCTTGGGCGTCGTCAGCGCAGTAGGCGCGGCTGAGGCCTCCGCGGCGCGTGCTGAAGCCGTGCCAGAGCCAGTTCAACTTTTCCCAGGCAGGAACCGCCAGCCACTGGACGCCGTTGGGGGCGATGCGGGGAAGCGGGGCGGGGGGAATCAGATCGTGCTGTGTCGAGCGTTGCAGATGCATCCGGGAAGTCACGCCAGAGCCCTTACCATGCAGATTGCGCTGGAGGCCTGCCTGCTCAAAAAGAGCGTCGATCTGCTGGATGACCGGAACGGAATCATTCTCTGGAGTGGAAGAGGACATCTGGACTCCATTTTATCCGGCAGCACAAAAGCATTGGGCCTGCCTTCCGGCAGGCCCGCTTGAGAGGCATTGATTGGAGGGGTCCAGAGGGTTACGGGGAAGAGGTCCTTACAGAACCTTCAAGAAGGAGGGAAGTCCTTACTTGGTGGGCGGTGATTCGGGGAAGCCTCTGCTAATTGTCATTATAGATGCGGGATAACGGAAAAGGTTTCACAGTCAACCTAAATTTTTTCCACAAATCACCGTAGTTTTACCGGATGCGCGAAAAACGTATTCTTTTGCTCATTTTTGCCGACAATCGTCGAATGGGGGAGTGTGTGCCTGCTCCCAGAGAAAGAGGCCAAGATGACGGTTGCCGCACTTTCCACGGCGGGTTTCTCGCAGTACATTGCCGCGTCCAGCGACGTTTCGGGGTCGCAGAAGGCCTGGCAGTCTCTCGAGCAGAGCCTGGCGCAGGGCAACCTGAGCGCCGCTCAAAACGCATTCAATGCCTATATCCAGCTGAACCCGGCGCCGGCGTCCTCCAGCAGCACATCGGCCCCTTCGCAGCTCTCCACCGATATGGCCGCGCTGGGCAGCGCCCTCAGCTCGGGCAATCTCTCCTCAGCCCAGTCCGCATTTGCAACCGTGCAGAATGACCTGAAAACCACCCCGTCCCAGGCGGTCGCCAACGCGGAGAGCGCCGCGGCCCAGACGGTGCAATGGATGGAAGACCTGTTCAGTCTGTCCGGCTTGAACAGTTCCACCTTATCGCACCCAGTCGACCCGGTAACCGCCATGCTGGACAGCGCTTATGGGATGAATTCTTCCAACAGCACGACGAATCCGTTGGTCACGCTGCTGGAAAGCAAGTACGGAGAAGGAAACACGGCGAACACGAGCAGCACGACCAGTTCCAGCACGGCGGGTGGCACAGCGGGCGCCGGCAGCACGGCCAGCGCGGCGAGCATTGTCAGCAGCGGCAACGCGGGCAGCAGCGCCAGCGTCAACGCCTTTGCGTGATGATTATCAAGCGGTCGAAGGCGAGCACGGAAGCGCGGTTTCCCGCCCATTCCGCACAAAACGTGGAATGGATGGAGCACGAAGCTATCCCACCCGGGAGCATTTTTCAGATGGTGTAGAGTGCGGCATGGACCAAGAGGTCAACGCAACAGCCGGCCGGGTGGCCAGCGCTACAGGTTCGCGACCCATCGACACTCTACGCAATCGGCGGAATCAAAGCGGCAGGCCGCGGTGAGCCAGTTGGAAGTTTCGCTTCATAGTGTTCAAACGGAGTTCACGGTTCCGGAGGGCGCCATAATCAACTGATTTTATTGGAGCGGGAGACCGGGATCGAACCGGCGACATTCAGCTTGGGAAGCTGACGTTCTGCCACTGAACTACTCCCGCATCCTGTTCACGATCAACAACTTAAATGATAGTGGTGGGCTTGCCTGCATGGCCTTCTTTGTGCAGCGGCCAGCAGGGTGCGCCTCCGCGCGCAGGCACGCACACCAACCTCGCTCTTATCATACCCGCGCGTGCCTTCATCGTAAAGCCAAAGTTCCGTCCATGCTGCAATCTCGAAAACAACGCGGGTTTGCGCCGGCCTTGCACCGTTGAAAAAGCAGAAGCCTGAAAAGAAAATACTCATCGCCATATGCGCGGTGATACTCTGCTTGCGTGGATTGCGCTCTATGGGGCGGGATTCATGGCGGCCGCGACGCCGGCCTCAAGTGCCCTTCCAGGAGGGCGCTTGCTGACCAGCATGAATGGCTGACCTTCAGAGACTGTGAACCTTGGGGTAAGTTATGGACATTGAGATTGTTGTGAGCGGGGAGACCGGCAAGTGGGTTTTGAATTATCCCCGCATTCGCATCGGGCAGGACCCGGATTGCGAAGTCAGCTTGCCGCCCGGAAAATATCCCGCGGTAGCCGGGGAACATGTGACGCTTGAAATGGTGGGCGGCGCGGTCAGCCTGGCCAGGGGGATGTCTCCGGGCGGCGAAACCTACATAAATGGCTATCCAGCGGGCGCCGGCGCCGCAATTCGCTCCGGCGATGTTCTTCGTTTGGGAGCCGGAGGGCCGGAGCTCCGCATTCGCCTGCTGGAACGGGAAGCCTATGCGCCGACCGCGCAGCAAGAGCCCACGCGCGCGCTGCATGAACCCACACGCATCATCTCCGGCTCGACATCCACAGCGTATTCTTCCACGCCACCCGCCACGCAAACGGTAGCGGGAAGGCAGGGCTCTACAGCCGAAGTTGTCCGCGGAGCTTCCGCCGCTCCCCGGACTGCTGTGCAGCAACCGGCGGCAAACGCGGACGACGGCGAAGGCCTGCGCGCCGAGGAGAGCAAGATGAAATCGATTCAAAACATTCTGGTGGTAAATCTGGTGATTCTCCTCATCCTGCTGGGGTGTAACTTCTGGCAGAGCTGGGAGCTTGCCCAAACCCGTGACGATGTACAGCAGTTGCACGCACAGGCGCAGAACGCCGTCGCCGCATGCACGCCGGCGCTCGATGCCAGGCTGAAAGCTCTTGATGATCGCCTCGACGGCATGAACGCACAAGTTGCACAGGCCCAGGATCGCTTGGTCAAAACCATGGATGCCCAGACCAAGCACGAGGAAGACCGCCTGGTGGAACGCATGAACGCTGCGATTCCCAAAATGCTGGACAAGTACATAGCCGACAAGATGGCGCAGTTAAAGCAATAAGCATTTTCACGTTTTCTGGAATTTGAGCATCACGCTCTTGCTAAGTTCCCCATCCACTCGCATGATTCAGGCGAAAGGATGGGGAGCCGGCTAGCGCGCGTTGATGCTGGTGTCGCGTTACTGGGAGAACATGTAGGACTCAAAGCCGTTGAGATAGACCGACAGCGGAAGCGTGAAGACCCCGCCCGGAGAGGGGCGCTCTCCCCATGGGTTGCGCAAGGTTACGGTCTGCGCGGCATCGTTATAACCCAGCAGTGTGTAACAGTGCGACGCAACCCACCAACTTTCGCTGGCGATCTGCTGATTGGGCGGCGCGGGCTTCGTCCCGGACACCATCGCCACGCCGCCCGAGCGGAAGCGTTGCAGTTGGTCTATCGTTTTCTGATAGTCGTTCGTAGAACCCGTGTTGCCCTGGCCCAGGAAGGCCTCCATCACCCGCTGCGGAATCCCTCCCTGGCCCAGGCTCTTGTAGGCGCCGAAGACCTCGCCGTTTTCCTGCACGGTATGCGCCAGCGTGGCGAAAAATCCTTTTTCGTCGAGAAATCCCACCAGCGCCTGCGCTTCGGAGGAGGGAACGCCTTTGGCATGGAGTTCCGTAGCCAGGTTCTGCTTGAGCGCATACTGATCCATCGATCCATCCTGGTGCACTACCGTACGAATGGCCCGGTCATAAGCCACAAGCAACTCGTCCGACCCATCCAGCCAGGAAATGGCCATGGGCCGGATAAACACCGGGATCAAATCCGATTTTTGAATGGCATCCACCAGGCTCTTCCGCAAGGCGCGTTGCGCATAGGCCCGCATCAGCACCGCGACCCATGCTCCATCGGAGCGGTCATAGCCATGCGCCCGCCCATAATCCACGTCGCTCTGGTACACGGCCTCATCCGGCCCGCTGAAGAAGTGGACCTTGTAGCTTCCGTTAGGAGTCCGGCGAATGGCGTTGCGCAGAGTTCCAGGCGTAGCTTTGGCAAGCGCCGCAATGGTCGCATGAAAGTAGCAACTGCCCAGCAGACCCTGCCGGACCGATAGCGGACTGATCCCGCGCGTACCCCAGAGCGCGGTGTCCTGGGCCCAACCGCTCTCCGCCAAACCAGCCCACGCCAAACCGCTCCCCAACAGCAAAATGGCAATTCCTGCAAATGGCTTTTGCATCGTTTTCTCCTTCTTGCCGGCTTCTTCTTATCCCGGGCTTTTTGGCTGAGTGTTTTCTGATCGCTTGGGCGGTTCGGGCAAAAGCTGCATCGCCGATTTGAATACCTGAAACTTCACCGAATTTGTAGTTGCGCCGGACGGAATGCTCACCAACTTCAATTCGCGCCGGATGGCCTCCTCCCGCTCCGGCGTCGGCGGATGATCGGAGAGGAAAGGAATTGGCGTTTCGGCCGGGGACTTCTGCAGCGTATCCAGATGCGCAAACAGCTTGAGAAACCCGTTCGGGTCCCAGCCGGCTCGCAGCATATCGTAGAAGCCCAGCAGGTCGGCCTCCTCCTCGTCCCGGCGGCTGAAGTGCAACTTGGCCAGCATAGCCGCCGCACCGCCAAACTTGAGAATGATCTTATCGTTTACGCCGCTCTGCGAGCTCAGGTTGTCCAGCACCGGCTTAAGCAGAGACTGCGCCGCGAAGGCGAGCAGCAACTGGTTTACCACGTGCCGCCCCACCACATGCCCTATCTCGTGGGAGAGCACGGCTGCCAGCTCGTCCTCGCTCGTGATCAGCTCGATCAGCCCGCGGTTTACGTAAAGAAACCCGCCGGGCAGCGAAAGCGCATTGGGGATGTGCGAGTTGACCAGCTTAATCGAATAGGGAAGAGTGGGCCGCTGGCTCTGCGCGGCCAGCGTGGCCACTATCCTGCCCAGGTAGCGGTCGATCAGCACGTTGCTGATTACCGACACCTCTTTTTCGAACTCCGCGACGAACTGCCGCCCCAGCGCGATCTCGTCCTCATCGCTCAGCTTGTTCAGCGGAGAGATGGTGATATGCGGCTCCTCGGCCAACAACCCTGAGGCCAGCCATCCTGGAGCCAGAGCAACAGCCGCAGCTCCCATCCCGGCCTTCGACAACCACTCACGCCTGCTCCATACGGTCATTGCCAATCCCCTGCGTCAATTGAGTTTCTATCCTGAAATCTTACGAGGGTTAAGGCCGACACTGCCCGGCTATTTCAACGCTTTCAGCCGGTCGCAGCCCCACTGGTTGCCCATGCCGCAGCCCTTGGTATACAGTTGCCGGGCCTTGTCTGGATCCTTGGCGGCGCCGCGGCCTAACAAATAGCAACTCCCCAGGCTGCTGCAACCGGCGCCGTTTCCTGCATCGCAGGCCTTTGAGTAAAGGGATGCCGCCCGGACATCGTCATTGGCCACGCCGCGGCCATTCCAATAGCAATTGCCGAGATTGAAGCAGCCCAGTGCATCGCCCCCATTACAGGCCTGGGTGTACAGGCCCGCGGCGCGAGCATCGTCTTGGATCACGCTATCGCCACTGTGGTACATCACGCCCAGAGTGTTGCACCCCTTGGGCGGAGAAGTGCTGCAGGCCTTGGCATAGAGAGACGCCGCGAGCGAGCCGTCCTTCTTTCCGACACCGTTTCCGTCGTGGTACAGACTGGCGAGATCCTTGCATGCCTCGCCGTTGCCGCCCGTACAGGCCTTGTCCAGCAGGGGAGCGGCCTCGGCAAAGTGTCTCTGGTTGTAGAGCGCAATGGCCTGCTGCGTGGTATCGCTGATACTCGGCGGCTGAACCGGAGGTTTGACTACCGGTGGCGGATTGGCTGGATGCGGCTTGACTGGCTGCGGATTGGCTGGCTGCGGCTTGACAATCTGCGGCAGAGTAAAGTTCGGTAGAGCAAATGATGGCTTGGTATTGTTAGCCTGTGTGGACGTCTTATCCGGCGGGCCGGCAGGCTTTTCTATCAAGGGCTTGTCATTCCTGACGGTCACAGGCGCCGGTTCTTTGAGATCGGCGGACCTAGGATTGGCTGTACCGGTATGCGCAGGACCAGGTGTACCGGTATTCAAGTCCGTCTGAAGTGGTGGCACTACGGCTGACGGAGTTGTTGTCGCGACCGTATTCACGGGGTTAGGCTTGGGCGAAAAGAGCCAGGCCATGGCTAATCCCGCAGCCAGCGCCAAAACCGCCAATGCTGCCCACGCCCAGACGGGAAATTTTTGCTCCATGTGTTTTTCGGCAGGAAGGACCGGCCGCGGGACCGGCGCAGCAGGCTGTTCCGGATGCGCCCAGCTCTCCTCGATGATCGTCTGCTTGTGCTGCCGTGCGGAACTGGCAACCGTCTCTGGCCGTTTCTGAACAGGGCCGGACTGTATGGCGTCGAGCAGGCTGAGCACCTCCGCATCCTGCGGGCGGTCATTGCGATTCTTGGCCAGCATGCGCATCACCAGCCCATCCAACCGCGTCCAGTTGGCCAGCACCGGCCGCAAATCGCTGGGCAAGCGAGGCTTCTCCATCTGATGCTGTTGACTCCAGCCATCCAGGGTGTGCGCGTGGAAGGGCGTGTGGCCGGTCAGCATCTCATAAAAGACGCAGCCCGTAGCATAAAGATCCGTCCGGCCGTCCATCTCGGCGGCGGGCATCTCCATCCACTGCTCCGGCGCGGCATATTCGGCCGTCAGCAGCCGTCCGCGCGTCATGTTCGACTGGGTCGAGCTTTTGGCCATGGCGGCGATGCCGAAATCCAGCACTTTGGGCTGCTCCCGGCTGTCAGCGGCCCGGGCCAGCAGGACATTCTCCGGCTTGACGTCGCGGTGAACGATTCCCCGCGCATGAGCCGCGGCAAGCCCACTCACCATGCCGCGCGCCAACTCCAGCGCTCGCGGGACGCCGAACCCGTTGCGTTCCTCATCCAACGCTTGCCGCAGACTGTTCCCCTCCACGTACTCCATGGCGATAAACAGGCTTCCGTCCTCGGTCTGGTCCAGGTCCAACACCTGGACGATATTGGGGTGGCGCAACGAGAATGCCGCCTGCGCCTCGTTGCGAAAGCGCTTGATGAACTGGGGATTGTGACTCAGCCCGGCGGCCAGAAACTTGAGCGCCACCTGGCCGCCCAGCAGCATATGATCTGCCAGGTAGACCACCCCCATGCCCCCCTTGCCCAGTATTTTGGCAATCTTGTATTTGTTTTTTACCAGGCTGCCCACTGCCAGCTCGTGAGACACAATCAGCACCGCTCCGTCACTGGGACAGGTGGCATGCTGATCCGGGAAATCCGTATCGCAAACGGGACAGGTCTTCATCTCTGCACTCTGCCTTCAGTTGAAAAATTGCTGGCGAAAGAATACCACGCCTGCGGCATCACTGGGGCGGCGATACCGCCAGTGCTTCCTTGCCCGCGGCCAGGGTATAGAGTCAGGCTTTCTATGGAGTGTCTCAAAAGGTCGCTTCAGGGCTCTCCAGAGCGAAGGGAAATCGACAGCCTTCCCTGAGCAGAGTCGAAGAACCTGGATTTTGTCGTTCTTTGCAAAAGGGTGTTAATGCGCGCAACTCTACATGCCAGAAAGACAACGCCAAGGTGGAACTCCATACCCGCCTTCGAAGAAACGTAAGGTATGAGAATCCCTCATTCAAGACAGATAAATGTGTGTCAGCCATCACAGACAGAGTATGCGATAAAACGTTTAACTATTGGTCGAATTACAATCCTGCTCATTGGAGAGGAGTGCAACTCAATTCGAAACATGACAACACAACGGGCCAATGTATTTGCATCTGACAACAGATTTGTCGGGGGCAAAGATGAGGAACTCGCCCAAAAAACGGAACAGGCGCGCACGTAATGCTCACAGGCTTAGAAAAAGGCTGGTGTATTGCGGCTTAGTTATCTTTGTGGCTATCAGGGTACTGGCATATATCGCTGAAATTTCTGGCGTTAACCTAGAGACAATTATTAAGCACTATAAGAATTGTTTTGCCCTGCCGCAAGCTCCTCCTCTGATATTTCATTCGCCCTCACCGCCAATTGAATCAATACTTTTCCCGCAGCCTAAACGGAAAATCACTCATGTAGCGCCACCAGTGCAGACATTCAGCGGCCCGAGCACTTTTGATCGTATCGCCAACAAGAATTGGACCCCGGCATACTACCTCAACTGGCAATTCCCGGGTCTTCCCGCGCAACGTGAAATCCAACATCTTTTGAGCAATGACCCGAATCTAGCGGGCGGAGGTTCCCAAAAATCAACGCAGATGCTCCTTGTGAAACACGATCAAGTTCCAACTTGCAAATACACATCTGCGGGCAAGCCAGAGTCCACAATAGAGGTTCCAACCGGGTTCAGCTTGACACCGCATGATGCGCTCACAGCCAAAAATTACCCAGCAGTTCCACCGTCATGCGTCCCCGATAAAGAGGCAGAGCGCAAGTAGCCAACTCACTTTGTAACGGGTCTGAAAGGATTCCGGACCGGTTACAACACAGTACAGTCTGGCTTCACTGTGTGGTCCGCCTCAGTCGTACAAGGTTTCGCATTCGACAACTGGGAGTCAACCCCAACCCGCCCCTGAGCTACAATAAGGACAGGCCCTAGCCAAATCTTCCCGCGGAACCTCCGCATCCAGAGCAAGGAGTTTAACCTATATGGCGATTTCCGCCACACAACTGCGTCCCGGCATGATCATCAAGCACAACGATTCGCTTCACCTGGTCTTCAAGGTCGAGCACCGCACTCCCGGCAACCTGCGCGCCTTTATCCAGGCCAAGTTGCGCAACCTGCGCACCGGCGCCATGTTCGAACACCGTTTCCGCTCCGCCGACGCCATCGAAAAAGTTGTCGTGGACTCGATTTCCATGGATTTTCTCTACAATGACGGAGACGACTACTACTTCATGAACCCGGTCGACTACGAGCAGACCGTCCTCAAGGGCTCCACGCTGGGCGACGCAATTGAGTACCTCACCCCCAACCTGCAGATCAAGGTCAGCTACCACGACGGCCAGGCCGTGGGCATCGACCTTCCCGCCGCTGTCGAGCTGACCGTCGTGGAGACCGAGCCGGGCCTCAAGTCGGCCACCGCCTCCAGCGTTACCAAGCCCGCCCGGACCGAGACCGGCCTCGTCGTCCAGGTGCCCGCCTTCATCAACGAAGGCGAAAAAATCCGCGTCGACACCAGCGAGGGCGCTTATCTGAGCCGGGCGTAATGACTCCGCTTCTGAAAGGAACGCCGCAATCCAGCGGTCGCGTTATAAGCCTTGCCCTGGACAGAATCGCAACAGGTCCATCAATTTTAGGGGATCGCCGGCACCGATTTGACATTCATTCCATCGCGGCGCCATGTGCTCGGGCCGCCGGAGATTCCGTGTTCAACTATGCTAAATTTAATAGGAAAGATCACTCGCGGAGAGGTGGCAGAGCCCGGTTGAATGCACCTGACTCGAAATCAGGCATACTCGTAAGGGTATCGGGGGTTCGAATCCCTCCCTCTCCGCCATTGCATGGAGCAGCCGCTCGCTATTCGCTCGCATAAGATTTGTGCTGGAGCTTGAATGGATACCGTTCGCTCCAGACGGCGTCCACAGCCATAGCTTAAGCTTGCGAAAAACTCCCGTTCTGAACTAACTCACTACGCGCGAAAACTCAAAAGCCTCAGAACCCCGCCTCTGGCAGCTTCACCAGCCGCGCCTCCAGCAGCGCCTCGATGCTCATCAGCGCCTCCAGCACCTTGTCGGAGACTGGCACGTCCACCTGCACCACGGAGAGCGCCTTCACCGGCTTGGCTCCCGCGCGCTCGCATTTCAGCCTGGGGGCCGAATCGCCGCTTACCCAAGTGCCGAACCGCGGAAGACGGATGAACTCAGACCGCATCCGGCGATGGTGCAGTGCAACCTGCTGCCGACCGCGGTTCAGTTTGAGCCGCTGCACAAAGCCGGCATGCGGGTCCCTTGATCGACTCTGCTGGCAACCGAATGGCGCGGACTGGCCACCTTCTGCCCGCGAACAGGAAGGCCTTTGCAGATTTATAAACCCGAGTGTCGAGACCCGACACTACCGCGGCGGGTTGTTTGTCTTCCTCAGTCGAACTCAACCTGCTTTACCTGCGCACAGGCACCACTCGCGCACCCACACTCTTGCTAGAGCCTCGCTTTCTTGAGGTTGTGGCCAGACTCGGAAAATGCCAATGCCATCGTTTCTAGATTCTTGAATTTCCTATAAATGGACACTTACAGGGACGCAACTCGTGTTGGATTCGCCCGCCACGATTGTGCCACTCCGGACTGAAAAGTATTGGGACCCTAATGGATCGTGAGTGTAACGACACCCGAACTCGTCACTTGGTGAGTTTGAGGGGGTGGTGGGGAACTGGACCCTCCACCGCAGCCGGATGTGTAAGCCGCTGCTGCAAGCAGAACTATCCCTAGACAAGCCGTCACCCAGACGCCTCGTGCGGCCAGTTTCCTCCTTAATAACACAAGAGGAAGCAGAAGAATCGGCAGCAGAATCCAGCTAGCCGCGCCGGAGACAGTTTCACCAAACACCACGGTTACCAGATAAGTTCCCGCAGGCGTGGTCGGAGAGGTTGTGATTGTTACCGTATTGGTTGTTGCGGAATAACTGCATGTCGCACCCGGGGGAAGATTCAGGCAGGTTACCGTAGGGCTCGACATACTCGAAGGCAGGGTTGCCGGATAAGCGGCCGGGGAACCGGAAGCCACGGTCGCCGTTGTTGAGGAGAATATCGTTCCCGTTGTCGTTCCA
>Ga0181527_1003323_pt1 | contig 14433 bp, 6 predicted proteins | sample PEATcosm2014_Bin_30_FD_119762 | JGI IMG/M metagenome (GOLD analysis project Ga0181527, IMG submission 119762) | Peatland microbial communities from MTU Mesocosm Facility, Houghton, MI, USA - PEATcosm2014_Bin06_60_metaG | ecosystem: Environmental > Terrestrial > Soil > Wetlands > Peat | place...
ACAGGTGAGACAGCAATGTGTGTCAACACGTCGCGCGCGGACCACGCCTGGTCCCATACCGCATCGCCGACCTACCTGCAATTGCCCATCTTTTGGGCGCGGCCCGGGTTGCCTAAAGTACGCACCCGACCATCGGCCGCCTCCGCGGTTCTTTTCTTGCCAAATAGGAGAACTTGGTCTTGCCAAAAATGCTAAGACCCTGCATCATACGTACTGTACACTTACATGACTTCGGTTTCCTACCTACCACGACAAGTGTACCATCCTACCAAACCAGCGGGTGATTGCAGCAAGACGGTGCCTGTTCTGCCTGCCGACAAGGGGCTCGGCCGGCGCGTTCGACTTTCCGGCGAATCGTTGTAACTCAACACGCGATTTTCACGGGGGGAACGGTACCATGCAACGCAGCGAAGTCTCGCTCTTGGAGGAGCAACCCGCTCCGTCTTGCCACGCGATCCGGCCGGCTGGTCGATTCATTCCCGCCAGCGCGGCGATGCGCGAGATCCTCGCTCTTATCCGCAAGATCGCCGGCACCGATGTGCCCGTGCTGATTCGGGGCGAGATGGGCGCGGGAAAGCAGGCCGTCGCCCGCGAGATTCATCGCCGTAGCCGGCGGGCTGCCGAGCCCTTCGTGCGGGTTGCCTGCGGGGCGCTGCGCGAGCCGGAGTTGGAAGAGCGGCTCTTCGGGCCGCCGTGCAATGCTTTCCAAGCAGCCGAGGGCCGGCGGCCGGGCCTGTTGGCAGCCAGTCAAGGCGGCACGCTGTTTCTCGACGGCGTGGCCGAGCTGCCGTTTTGGGCCCAAGTGAAGCTGCTGGACGCTCTTCAGCCCGGCGGCGACTGCCGCCCGAGAGACGGCGGGGAACCGGCGTGCGATGCCCGCGTGATCGCCTCCAGCAGGTGCGATCTGCAGACGGCTATGGCGAAGAACCGCTTCTATTCAGGTCTGTACTACCATCTGGATGCCGTGCGGATCGACGTGCCGGCGTTGCGGCACCGCCGGGAAGATATCCGCGCGCTGGCGGAGTATTTCCTGGCCGCGGCCGGCGTCGCACTCGGTTCGGCCGGGCACGACCTTCCGCGGCATTTCTCCGAGGAGGCGTGGCAGACCCTGTTGCAGTACGAATGGCCGGGCAACGTCCTGCAACTGGCCGCGGTGGTGGCCCATGCGGCCATGCTCGCAGACGGCCCGGAAATAGGGCAGGCCTGTGTGGCGGGGCTGCTGGAGAGAGTCCAGCGGCACCCTGCTGCCGAAACGATCTCGGTGTCGCTGGCCGGCGGCCTCAAGCAGATGGAGCTGGCTCTGGTGCGCGAGGTGATCTGCCGCTGCCGGGGAAACAAGGCCGCAGCCGCGCGGGCCCTCAAACTTCATCGGCGGACCCTGTACCGCCTGCTGGAGGAATAACCCCTTGCTCGCACAACCGCTCGTTCATGTGGTGGACGACGATCCGGCCGTCACCAGGTTGTTGGCCGACCTGGTCAAGGCGATCGGACTGGAGGTGGCGGCCTACCGCTCCGCCGAGGAATTCCTGGAAGCCTGCCAGCCGTCGGGGCCGGGCTGCCTGGTGCTCGATGTCAGGGTTCCGGGCATGAGCGGCATGGAGCTGCAGAAGCAATTGACTGCCGCCGGGAGCACGCTACCGATCATTTTCGTCACGGGACATGCCGACGTCCGCATGGCGGTCGAGGCGATGGAGCGGGGCGCATTCGGGTTTCTGGAAAAGCCTTTCCGCCCCCAGGAGCTTTGCGAGAAGATCGCCGCGGCAGTCAGGCTGGACAGCGAGGCCTGGCGGCGGCGGGAGGAACAGCAAGCCGCCGCCGGCCGGCTGGCGCAGCTCACGCCCGCCCAGCGCAAGGTTGCCGACCGCGTCGTCGCCGGAAAGACCAACAAGATGATTGCCCAGGAGTTGGGACTCAGCATTCGAACCGTCGAAGCCCACCGGGCCGGATTGATGCAGAGGCTTGGCATCGGATCCCGGACCGAGCTGGTCGGGCTGATGGCGGCCGTCAGAGGTGAGTGCCCGGCGAGCGCATGATCCCCCCTACCATTTCGCATCTTCCGCAACAAGAAAGCCTTTTCGGGTGGCGCCCATGGGCAAAGCAAAGAAGAACCGGTCTGAGCCGTCTCGGGCCAACGAGGTGCGCCGCAAGGCCGAGCAGCAGCTTCGCAGGAGAAAGCCCGCGGAAGGCATGCCGGACGCGGACGTTCGCGGGCTGCTGCATGAATTGCAGGTGCACCAGATCGAATTGGAGATGCAGAACGAAGAGCTCCGCCGCGCGCAAGTGACGGCGCAGGAGTTGTCGGACAGGTATTACGAGTTGTTCGACTTCGCCCCGATCGGGTATTTCATCTTGGACGAGCACGGGGAGATTCAGGAAGTGAACCTGGCCGGGGCGGCACTTCTTGGCCGGGATCGCGGTGCCTTGGTCAAGCGGCGATTCGGACTATTCGTCGCGCCGCAAGACCGTGCCGCGTTCGCCGATTTCTGCAAACAGGTGCTACAAGGCGAGGCAAAGCGGGCCGGCGAGTTCAGGCTCCTCAAAGGCGAGCAAGCGGTCCATGCCCTGGTGGAAGGAATCGCCGCCGGCTGTGACAAGGGGAAGGAGAGGCGCTGGCGGGCGGAAGTCGTCGACATCACTACCGCGCACAAGCGAGCGGAAGAGAAACTGCGCCGGAGCGAAACCCAGCTTAGAGACATCCTCGACAACTCCACGACCGTAGTCTTCGTCAAAGACCCCCAGGGCCGCTACCTGCTGATCAACCGGCGCTACGAGGAGCTGTTCCACGTCGGGCGGGATGCCGTGACCGGGAAGACCGACTACGACATCTTCCCGGCGGAATGCGCCGATGCGTTTCAGGACGCGGACCGCCGCGCGCTCGAATCCGGCCGTCCCATCGAGCTCGAGGAGGCGGTGCCCCATGACGACGGGATTCATCACTACCTATCCATCAAGTTTCCCCTCTCCGGCCCCGACGGCACGCCTTACGCGGTCTGCGGGATCGCCACCGACATCACCGAGCGCAAGCACGCGGAAGAGCAACTGCGCCTGGCGCACCAGGAGCTGCGGCACCTGCTGGCGTACTGTCCGGCGGTCTTTTACACGCTCAAGCTCAAAGGCCGGAGCACTATTCCCGTCATGGTGAGCGGCAACATCGAGCGATTGCTGGGAGTGACGCCGGCGGAGGCTGCTCGCTTCGAATGGTGGACGGAGAGCATCCACCCCGGAGACCGTGACCGCGTGCTGTCCACCACGACCCGGGAGTTCGCCCGCGACGGCTGCTCCTTGGAGTACCGCCTCCGGCACCGGGATGGGACTTACCGCTGGATTGAAGACAGCAACCGCGTGTTGCGCGATGCGGCCGGCCGACCGGCGGAAGTCGTGGGCGTGTGGATGGACGTCACCGAGCGCAAGAAGTTGCAATGCGAGGTTTCGCTGCGGGAACAGCAGTTGAACTCGTTTTTTGGAGCGGCGACGGCCGGCCTTGCCCTGTTGGACAGGGACCTGCGGTACATCCGCATCAACGGCACGCTGGCCGAAATGAACGGAGTCCCTGTCCAGCAGCATATCGGCCGGACTGTCCGCGAGGTCGTGCCCCGGATTGCGGCGGCGGTCGAGCCGATCCTCCAGAAGGTGCTCGCCACCGGCGAACCCGCTCTGAACGTGGAGGTAAGCGGTGAAAGGCCGGGCCAACCGGGCATCGAGCGACATTGGATGGAGTCGTTCTTCCCGATCGTCGGAGCCGACGGGAGCCCAAACGCCGTCGGCGCGATCGTGGTCGAAATCACCGCTCGCAAGCGAGCGGAAGAGGCCCTGAGGAGGAGCGAAGCGATGCTCTCCTGCATCCTCGACTCCCTGCCGCTTCACATCTTCTGGAAAAACGACGAAGGCGTCTATCTTGGCTGTAACGAAACGTTTGCCAGGGGAATGCGTCTTCCTCCCCAGGACGTAGTGGGAAAAACGGACTTTGACCTTGTTTGGTCGCGCGAGGACGCGGAAGCTTATCGCGCAGACGACCGCGAGGTAATGACGTCGGGGCGGGCAAAGAAACATATTATTGAACGGCAGCACCGACCCGACGGGACCTGCATTTGGCTGGATACCACAAAAATTCCGCTCTTGGATGCCGAGGGGAGAGTTTATGGCGTTGTGGGAATCTATGACGACGTCACGCAGCGGAAGCGAATGGAAGATGAACTACACAGAGCCAAAGAAGCCGCCGAGGCCGCCAGCCGCGCCAAGAGCGAGTTCCTGGCCAACATGAGCCACGAGATCCGCACCCCCATGACGGCGATCATGGGTTTTTCCGACCTGCTGGCATCTCCCGACCTGCCCTACAAGGAACAGCGCGAATTCGTGGCGGGCATTCAGAGAAATGGCAAAGCCTTGCTGGAGCTGATCAGCGAGATCCTGGACCTGTCGCGGATCGAGGCCAACCGGCTGACGCTGGAGAAGGTAGATTGCCACCTCCGGCAGATCATTGACGACGTGCTGTCGGTGGTGCAGGTGCGCGCGGAACAGAAGGGCCTGGTTTTGGAGGTGGACTACGCGTTTCCGGTGCCCGAGACAATCCATACCGATCCGGTGCGACTCCGCCAGGTTCTCGTGAACCTGCTCGGAAACGCGGTCAAGTTCACGGAGCGCGGCGGCGTGCGAATCACCGTCCGAACGGTCCGCGAAGCCGACGGACCCGCGCGGCTGCAATTTGCCGTTTCCGACACGGGCATCGGCATCCCCGCCGAGCGGCTCGACGAGCTTTTCCAGCCGTTCACGCAGATCGACGGGTCCGCGTCGCGCAGCTACGGCGGCACGGGCCTCGGCCTGGCCATATCGCAGCGACTGGCAACGGCGCTGGGCGGCAAGGTGGAAGTCGCCAGCGAGCCGGGCAAGGGCAGCACCTTCACCTTGACGATTGATGCGGGCCCGCTGGAAGGTGTCCGCATGTTGCAAGCGCCCCCCGTCTCCCCGACGGCAGCGCAAGGCACATTTCCTCCACGGCAAGAGACGGCCCTGCACGGCCGGGTGCTGCTGGCAGAGGACGTCCCCGCGGTCCACGCCGTGCTCGCCGAGATCCTGCGGAAGATGGACCTCGAAGTCGAGATCGCCGAGGACGGCCGCGCGGCATGCGAAATGGCAGAGAAGTCGCAGGCCGCGGGAAGGCCGTACGACCTTATCCTGATGGACATCCAGATGCCGCGCATGGACGGCTACGAAGCCACGCACTGGCTCCGCCGGCAGGGCTGGCGCGGTCCGATCGTGGCGCTGACCGCCCATGCCTTGGTCGGCGACCGCGAGAAATGCCTGCACGCCGGCTGCGACGACTACGTCGCCAAACCGATCCCCGTGACGGCCCTGCGGAGCGTCCTGTCGCAGCACCTAGGCCGGGCGGCAGCGGCGGGAGGAGGCGCCGAAGGCGCCCCGCAGACTGCCCGCGATTCGGCAAGGCTGCTGGACGGCGGCATCCTCGATCCCGGCAGGGCTACGGCGCTGGTGGACGCCTTTCGCGGAGAGTTGGCCGCGCGGGCAGACACGCTAGACGCGGCCTTTCGACAAGGCGATCGCGCCGGGCTGCTGGAATTGACGCACCAGCTCAAGGGAACGGCCGGCATCTACGGCTTTGACGGCATCTCCGCGGCCGCCGGCGCCATTTGCGATCGCTTGCGGGCCGACGGCGATCTGCAGGGAATGCAGGCCGCCGTGTGCGAGCTGGCCGGCCTCTGCAGGCAAGCCGCCTCTGAGAGCGGCTGACGGCCGGTTCCCGGCTTGCATTTCTCGCCGGATCGGCTCTAATCATCGCAGTTCCCTCGAGCCACAACGATGCACAGAAGCCGCAAGATGAAGAGAATAGTCTGCTTGTGTCTAGGGTTGGTGCTGCCGGCGAGCACGGTCGTCGCTGCCGCCCGGGTCGGCACGACGTTGGCGACCCCGCTGGTTGCCGAGGACCTGGATCCGGAGGCCTTTACCCAATGGGTCGATGGCGCGAGCAGCCCGCTGGACGTTGCCGACGGCCCGCGGCACGCGCTCTGGACCCGCGCGTCGGCCCCGCAGTGGGACGGCGTGTACTACGGCGACAGCAAGCAGCCGGGCGTGCGGCACTTGCGCATCGGCTGGAAGAAGCCGCTGCAGGTTGGCACGGTGTTGGTCCGCGCCGGCGGCCAGGTCAGCGTGCTGAAGCCGGACGCGGCATACCCGGGCGACTTGGGCGACGATGCTCAATGGATCCCGGCCGAGCGTCTCAAGTCGCGGCGGGTGACCCGCGACGAGGGGCAGCAAGAAGACTACGTGCTCTGGGTGCTGCCGCCGCAGGTGGCGACGCGGGCGGTGCGCTTCACCCACACGGCGGAGCCGACCGAGAAATCGTATGCCGGCTGGCTCGGCGGGGCCTGCATGCTGAGCCAGCGCGTGGCCAACCTCGCCCCTCAGGCGGTTGCGACGGCCACTGCCCGCAGCGAGGCCGCCGGCCGGATCAACAATGAAACGAACGACGCCACCTGGGGCGCCTGGGACAACGGCCCGCAAGGCGGCGAGCGGCCGATCTCGCCCGAGCACCCCGAGTGCATCACCCTCGTCTGGCCGCAACCGGTCAAGCTCTCCGGCCTGGGCGCGCTCTGGGCCGGCTTTGCTGCGGCCGACGTGCAGGTCTACGTCGGCCCTGCCGATCGCCATCCCCGCCAGGCCGCGGACCGCGACTGGCGCACGGTCAAGCACTTCGACGGCATCGACAGCCAATATCCGCGGGCCCTGGGCGTCAACTGGATGGATCTGGGCCAGACGGCGAGCACGCGGGCCCTGCGGCTGTGCATGACCCAGGTGACCCGCGAAGGCCATCCGCATCTCAGCGGCAATACCAAGGGCGGCAAGCGGGTGTGGTTGGGCGAGTTGCTGGCCCTGTCGCCACTGGGCGATGCCGGCCTGGAAACGGCCGTCCTGCCCGCCCCGGCTGCGGCCGACGCCGGCCACCCGCCGATCCCCGTGCGTTTCACGCTCCCCGAGGCCGGCTTCGTCACGCTGGTGATCGACGATGCGGCCGGCCGGCGCGTGCGCAACCTGGTCGGCGAAACGCCCTTTCCTGCCGGCGAGAACGTCGCGTGGTGGGACGGCATGGACGACCTGGGGCGCGACACCGAGGCGGCCCGCCACGGGATCTATCACGTTCCCGGCCGGTTCGTTGCGCCCGGCACCTACCAGGTCCAGGGCCTGTGGCGCAAACGGATCGATCTGCGCTACGAAATGTCCGTCTACAATGCCGGCAGCCCGGCCTGGATGACGGCCGACAATACGGGCGGCTGGCTGACCAACCACACGCCGCCCAGCAGCACGCTGTTTGTGCCCGCCGCCAAGAGCCCTACCGGCAAGCCGCTGGTCTACCTGGGCAGCTACGTTTCCGAGGGCGGGCACGGCCTGGCATGGGTCGACCTGGAGGGGAAGAAACTCGGCGGGCGCGGCTGGGTCGGCGGCGCGTGGACCGCCGCTCCGTACCTGGCCTACGACGCCGGCGCCCAAGCCGTCGGCGACGTGTACGCCTACGTCGGGTCCGCCTGGGAAGGCGAACTCCGTCTGACCGCGCTCACGAAACAAGCCGACCGGCCGGTGGTCAAGTATCGCTTCCCGAGCAAGGAGGCTTCCGTGCTCACCGGGCTGGCCGTGCACGACGGCATCCTCGCGTGCAGCCTGCCGGCACAAAAACGCTTGCTCTTGGTCGACGCCAAGGCCGGCAAGGTCTTGGGCGAGCCGGCCATGGACGATCCGCGCGGGCTGGCTTTCGACGGCCGGGGCCGGCTCCTGCTGCTGGCCGGCAAACAGCTTCGCCGCTATGAGCTGTCGCTCGGCGCTAATCCCGCGGCCCTGTCCGCGCCGCAGGTGCTGGTGGCCCAGGGCCTGGAAGATCCCCAGCACGTCACGCTCGACCGCCAGGGCAACTTCTACGTGTCCGATCGCGGCGGCAGCCACCAGGTCAAGGTGTTCTCGCCGGCCGGGCAACCGCTGTCGAGGATCGGCAAGCCCGGCGCGCCGCAGGCCGGGCCGTACGATCCGCTGCACATGAACAACCCCAACGGCCTGGCCATCGACGCGCGCGACCACCTCTGGGTGGCCGAGACCGACTACCAGCCCAAGCGCGTCAGCGTGTGGACCCTCGACGGGCGGCTGGTCAAGGCATTTTACGGTCCGTCGGAATACGGTGGAGGCGGGGCGCTGGACCCGCAGGACAAAACCCGCTTCTATTATCACGGCATGGAGTTCAAGCTCGATTGGCAGAAGGGCACGGACCGGTTGACCGCGGTGTTCTACCGGCCGGGCCCGGGCGATCTGGGCATGCCCGGCGGCTTCGGCGTGGGCGGCCAGCCGGAAACGGCCATCTATCGCGCCGGCCGACGCTACTTCACCAATTGTTACAACAGCAATCCGACGAACGGCACGGCCATTGCCTTCCTGCTGATCGATCGAGGCGGCATTGCTGTGCCGGTGGCCGCCTTGGGCCAGGCGAACCAGTGGGATGTGCTCAAGGGCGACGCCTTCAAGCCGCGTTGGCCCCAACAAACCGACCTCAAGGGCGATTTCTGGAAAAACCAGGTGTTGTTTGTCTGGTCCGACCTCAACGGCGACGGCCACGTCCAGCCGGACGAGGTGACGTTCCTGAGAGGCTCTTGCGGGGGCGTGTTCGTGATTCCCGACCTGGCCATGATCGTATCGCGCGTGGAAGAGCGCGCCATGCGATACGCCCCGCAGAAGTTTACGGCGGCAGGCGTGCCCGTCTACAGCCTGGAGGCCGGTGAAGTGCTGGTGGCCGGCGCGCAATCGCCCACCAGCAGCGGCGGCGATCAGGCCCTGGCAAGTCCCGACGGCTGGACCGTGCTGAGCGTAGCGCCCAAGCCGTTTGCGCCGCAATCGTTGGGCGGGGCCTATCGCGGCGTGGCCCGCTGGTCGTATCCGAGCCTCTGGCCGGGGCTGCACGCCTCGCACGAAGCCCCGCCGCCGGAGCGCCCCGGCGAGTTGATCGGCACCACGCGGCTGCTGGGCGGTTTCGTGCGGCCGCTCTCGGGCGATGCCGGGCCGCTCTGGGCCATCAACGGCAATCACGGCTGCATGTACCTGCTCACGGCCGACGGCCTCTTCGTCGCTACGCTCTTCAACGATATGCGCGTGGGACGCTCGTGGTCCATGCCGATCGCCCAGCGCGGCATGCTGTTGGACGACCTGACCTGCCACGACGAGAACTTCTGGCCCTCGATCAATCAGACCGCCGACGGCAACGTTTACCTGGTCGACGGCAGCCGCACGAGCCTCGTGCGGATCGACGGCCTGGACACGATCCGCCGGCTGCCCGGCGCCCCGCTGAAGCTGAGCCAATCCGATTCCAACGCTGCGCAGGCCTGTCTGCTCCAGCAGGAGGCCGCCCGGCAGAAAGTCCAGGGGCAGGAGATCCTCAAGGTGCAACTCCGCGCCGAGGCCCCGGTCGTCGACGGCAAGCTGGGCGACTGGCGCGGGGCCGAGTGGGTCAGCGTGGACAAGCGCGGCGTGGCCGCTTACTTCGACAGCAACAGCCGGCCCTACGACACCACTGCCGCCGTTGCCGTGGCCGGCGATCGGCTCTATGTGGCGCTGCGGACCGCGGAGCCCGACCTGCTGCGCAATTCGGGCGAGGTGGCCAATGCGCCGTTCAAGACCGGCGGCGCCCTGGACCTGATGATCGGCGCCAACCCGCTGGCGGATGCAAAGCGCAGCAACCCCGTCGAGGGCGATCTCCGCCTGCTCGTGACGATCGTCAAGAACAAGCCGCTGGCGCTGGTGTACCGCGCGGTGGTGCCCGGCACCCGCGAGCCCGTGCCGTTCTCTTCGCCGTGGCGCACGATCACCATCGATCGCGTGGACAACGTCAGCGACCAGGTGCAACTGGCCGGGGCGGAAGGCAATTTCGAATTCTCCATCCCGTTGGCCGTGCTGGGGCTGAAGCCGCAGCCGGGAGAGACCATCAAGGGCGACGTGGGCGTGCTGCGCGGCGACGGCTTCCAGACCTTGCACCGCGTGTACTGGAGCAACAAGGCCACCGGCCTGACCAGCGACGTGCCGTCCGAGGCGATGCTCACGCCGCAGCTCTGGGGCACGTGGCAGTTCGTTGCGCCGCGGTAGCTCGCGTTCTGCGCCGCCGCAAGTCAACGCACGGCCGGCGTTTCGCGGAGTTGACAGGCACGCGGCGGGCGCATATCATCGGGACATTTGCGAAGCTGCGAGAAGAGCCTCCGCGCCTTGCGCAGCGATTACATCGACTTGTACCAGGTCTATTGGCCCAGCGGCACGATTGCTTTGCCGATCCCACCATGAAACGCGCGTTCCGACGGCAGTGCGTTCTGTTGACGATTCTCTGTGCGGCCGGGACGGCGAGGGCCGACGACTGGTTCGCGCCCTGCGATCGCGTGGCCGACTATAAGCCCAAGGGGCCCACGCATTGTTTTCGCCTGTTCAACGTGGATTGGAGTTGGATCGCCCGTCGGCCGGAGCAGCTTCCCGAGTTTCTCAGCCAGGCCGACCCGGCGGCCCTGGCCGAGTTCTGCCGGCAGAGCAACATCGACGGCGCCATCGTCATGGCCGTGCCCCACCACGGCTATTGCACGTACGAGACGCGCGTCGGGCAGAAGTTCCCCGGCATGAAAGGCGACTGGTTCGGCCGGACTGTCGCAGAACTCCACAAGCGGCGGATCGCCGCGTTCGGCTACGTGACGCTCAACTGGAACTGGAAGTACATGCGCGAGAACCTGGGGCGGGAGTTCATTCACGGCAGGCCCGACGCGCAGGGCCTCTTCCCGCAAACTGCGCTGATCTGCTTCAACGCTCCGGGCTACCTGGAGCTGATCGAAGCTTACACCCGCGAAGTGCTCGAAGGCTATCCCGTGGACGGGATGCGCTGGGACATCCTTTCCTCGGCAAAAGGCTGTACCTGCGCCGGCTGCAAGCAACTGTACCGGGAGCTGTACGGCCAGGAGCTTTCCCGTTGGGACGCGGTGGACGAGCGGCGGCAAATGGATTTCCAACTGGCGACCACCAGCCGCGTCGTCAATCGCTTGCACGCGCTTTGCAAGCGGATCAAGCCTTCCGTGGAGATCTGGCAGAACGGCCTGCAGAGCTACACGGCCAACGATCTGAATCTCGCGCGGCAGATGGATATCGCTTACAACGAATACGGCGACCCGTTCCGCCTGCTCTTCATTCGGGGCGTGGCGGGCAAGGCCGCGGCGATCAACGGATTGATGAACGATGCGCCCGTCGACCCGCCGCTGGCGCTGGACCGCCGTCAATGGCGGGTCTGCCTGGCGCTGGGGGGACGCTGCTACTCCTACTACGGCCACAAGCAGACCGATCCCAAGACGGCCCTTCCCAATGCCACGCTGCTGGCCTGGCATCGAGAGCAGTTGGCCCCTTTCTACGAGATGGTGGGCCAAATTCAGCCCTGGCTGGAAGACGCCGCGCCCGTTTCGCACGTCGGCATTGTCTACTGCGAGCGGACGCGGTTTCGCTATCCCCAGTACGAGCGCAAGCCGTACGTCGCGTCCATGGAGGCGATCACCAACGCTTGCCTGCAGCGGAGCCTGCCGCTGGAGTTCGTGAATTGCCTTGACCTGGGCTCCGCGCGGCAGGTGGGGCCTGCCTGGGCAAGACTCAAACTGCTGGTGCTGCCGTTGGCCTCCGGCCTGCTGCCCGACGAATTGCAGCGCCTGCGGCAGTATGTCGCGCAGGGCGGCAACCTGCTGGTGGCCGGCGATGCCTTGCGGCACGACGCCCGCGGGATGGAACAAAAGGACTTCGCCTTGGGCCGGGAAATGGGCGTCTCCTATCTCGGCACGGCCGAATCGCCAAACGACTTGGCGATCGCCGGCAAGCCTCCGGCGGGTAGCCTGCCGGCGCCCTCGCGAATCAGGAATCTCGTGCGGGCACGGCCGGCGGCGGGCGAGACGCTGCTGGCCGTCCCTTGCGACGGAACTTCTTATCCGCTGCTGCACGTCAACGCCTACGGCAAAGGAAAAATGGCTTACCTGGCCTCGCTGGATTCGGTCGAGCTGACGCGGAACGTCATGGATTGGCTCTCCGGGCCGCCGCCGGCAGCGGTCGAAGGAGTCGCCGGCAAACAGGTCGTCCTCACGCACCAACCGCGGCAAGGCCGCTGGATCCTGCACTTGATCAGCGAGGGCGATTACACCGTGCAACTTTGCGGCGATCGTGTGCCGGTACACCGCATTACCGCCTCGTATCCAGGGGGCAATTGGAATTGGCGGGCGGACCGCACCGCGATGGGGATGCGGGTCAAGGTCTCCGGCCCCGCTGGGGATCGTTTGTTGGTGTTGGAGTGAGGAGTTTGCCATGTGGAAAGAAACCCGTCGCGAGTTTCTGCGCGCCGGAACGGCGCTGGTAACGGGCGCCTTGGGGCTGCTCCCCGGCGGGAGTGCGGGCCAGATTCCGCCGGCCCAGCGGCCACGCCGGGATGGAGCCGCCGAAGTCGTCAACCCCCGGAACCGCGTGCCGCTGTCGTTCTTCATTGACGACTCGACCTGCCTGGTCAATACGCCCCACTTCTTCATGCCGCAGCTTGCCGAGGCGTGGCCCGACCGCGAGGCATACCACAAGCCCTGGAAGAGCTGGCCGCGGGAGATCCCGGACGCGTTCTTGCGGGAGTTCGGCGAATGGTGCGGCGAACACGGGGTGAAGGGGAAGTTTACGGTCATTCCCTGCCCGGGCTGCGTGGGCTGGCTCGATCGCGAGTTGCCCGGCTGGTCGCGGCAGGAACTCCGCGCGAGCCTGAAGCTGGTGCGGGAATTGATCGCGCCGCGCTGGGACATCACGCCGGAGATGATCACGCACACGCGCGTGATCGATACGCGCACCGGCCGGCCGCTGGCCGACACGGGCGCGGCCGGCATGGAGAACTCCTATCCGCAGAACAAGCAGGGCGTCGACGAGCTGGCCGACTACCTTGCCTACGCCCTGCGGATTCTCAAGAACTGCGACCTGGAGTGCGCGGGCATTACGACGCCCGGCGGCTTCGGAAACATGGTGAAGGCGGAACTCTCGCTGGCCGTCCAGCAGGCCGTCGGCGACGTCTTCCGTGCCGAAGTGCCGTATTACTTCAAGTACGTCGTCGAGGGGGACGGCAGCACCCAGCCGAAACTGGAGCACGTGCAGGGGGCCGACGGCGATCATCCGAAGTTGACCGTCAACGTGCCGGCCGGCACGGGCGACTGGTTCGGCAACTGGGACGGCGACAGCCCTTGCGAGGCCCAGCGCTACACCAACCAGGACGCGACTGCCGGGCGGATGGTCGAGTTGATCGAGCGCGGCGGGCCGGCGGTGATGCTCTGCCATTGGCCCGGCATGTATACCAACGGCACCCGGCGGGGTTTCGCGGAGCTGAAGAAGGTCATCACGGCCCTGGAAGCGCGCTTCCGCGACCGGACGCTCTGGATGAAGTCGAGCGAGATTGCACGTTATTGGGCCGCAAAGGAACTGACCCGAATCGAGCGGAACGGCAACGCCCTGACGCTCCGCGCGCCGTTGGCCAGCCCGCGTTTCACGTTGCGCATCCCCGGCACGGCGGCAGGGGACTTGAAACTCGTCTGCAAGGGCGCGCCGGTCATGCTCCGCGAGATTCCGCACGCCCGTGATCTCGCTCCCGGCACGTGGTTCCAGGAAAAGGGCGGCGTGTTGGCGTGCTTTGACTTGCCCAAGGGCCAGGTTACCCTGTCCCTGCCACTCAGGGGAGAATAAAGATGCTACCCAGCGATGCACAAGGGCGAGAGGGCCGCCAGGCGAAGGTCTCGCGGCGCGGGTTCTTGACGGCCACGACCCTGGCCGCCGCCGGTGCCACACTGGCGGCCGCCGCACAGAAGTCGGCGCCGCCCGCCGGTGGGCCCGTTCTCGCCTATGTGGGATCGTATAGTTCGCCGCAAGGGCCGGAAGGCAGCCAGGGCCGCGGGCAAGGCATCTACCTGTTTGAAATGGACCCGGCCAGCGGGGCCCTGGTCCAGCGCGAGGTGTTCGGCAACGATGCAAACCCGTCCTGGCTGGCGCTGAATCCGGCGCGAACCCACCTGTACGCAGCCAACGAGACCGCCACGTATCAAGGCGCCAGCTCCGGTTCCGTGAGTGCGTACTCGATCAACCACTCCAACGGACATTTGACGCTGCTCAATACGGTCGGCTCCGCAGGGGCCGGCCCCGCGCATCTCAGCGTTCACCCCGCGGGCAAGCACGTGCTCGTGGCCAACTACGCCGGCGGGACCGTGGCCGTGCTGCCGCTGGGCGTCAACGGCGAGCTCGGCGCCGCCAGCGACGTCAAGCGCGGCCGGGGCACCACGGGCCCAACCCGCGCGGCCAGTGCGCCTCCGGGAAGTTTTGCCGTCAGCGGCCACGAACGCCCGCACGCGCACATGATCGAGTCCGACCCGACCG
>Ga0181527_1003324_pt1 | contig 14432 bp, 12 predicted proteins | sample PEATcosm2014_Bin_30_FD_119762 | JGI IMG/M metagenome (GOLD analysis project Ga0181527, IMG submission 119762) | Peatland microbial communities from MTU Mesocosm Facility, Houghton, MI, USA - PEATcosm2014_Bin06_60_metaG | ecosystem: Environmental > Terrestrial > Soil > Wetlands > Peat | place...
CAACTTTTCGGTGTTCTCCAAGTCACTGCGAGTCAGTCCGAACACCGTCAGCAGTTGGTCGATGTCAACCCAGTAAGTGGCGCTGTTGTAGTAAGACAGGCGCGATTCAATCTCGTCGTTGGGGAGCGCCAAACCCTCCACCAGGCGCACGCGGCCGTCCACGCGCGCCAGGCCGCCACCGCGGTCCTCGATGTGCCGCGCGATCACCTCCGTGGTCATCGCCGCGCCGTTTTCGATATGGTATCCGAGGAGCGCCGCGTCCAAGTCCACCCCCGCGGTGTCGATGTTGTGGACCAGCAGGTGTCTCAGCCCGGGCCGCTGCTCCAGCAGGCGGCTTAGCGTGCCGTTGCGCAACAGGTTGGGCACTTCGTACCAGTGGCCCACCGGGTGCAAACATTGCATGGGCAGGTTGCCGGTGTAATTGCCGCCTTCACCCAGTTGCCGGGCCCACGCGATCAACGTGGCGTGCAGGCTCTCGCGGACCTTCTGAGCCTGCTCGTCGAGCAACTGCTGCGGCATTTCCTCCCAGGCGAAGCGCAGGTCGCGCTCCATCGGCACCAGGCGCAGGCCGATGCTGCGGCCCGGCGAAAGCAGCAGTGGGCCGGGGTAGCCGTAATTTTCCACCGCCCGGAGGTGCGCCTCAATGGCCGCATGCGTCAGGTAACTGGTGGTGATGACGTGCGCCGGCATCACGCCGCTGGCGCGGCCCACCCGCAGGCTCTTGGCCAGGTGCACTTCGATGAAGCTGCGGTGCCGGCCGCCCAGCTTGGAGAACGGGTTGAGCGCCTTCACCACGCCGGCCCCCTTGGTCCAGCGGCTTCCCACGCCGCCCGCCAGTGAGACCACGGCCACGGCGCCGGCCGCCAGCGCGTGCATGCCCGTCTCGCGGTAATGCTCAGGCAACCCGTGAGTGGCATCCAACAGGTCGTCCGGGCCGGCGTCTTCGATGCGGCTACTCGCCGGAAGGCGGTTTTGCGCCAGGCCGATGCGGCCGCCGCGCAGGTCGGCTTGGATCTGCTCGTGCTGCACGCGGTCGAACCCGTGAGCTTCCAAAAGGCCCTCCAGGCTCTGCGACCGGTCGGTTTCCTTCTCCTGGCCGCGCGGCAGCAAGTGGTCGAACAGGTGCTCGACCATGCCGGAGAATTCCGCCACCAAGCGGCACGCCGCCGTGAACCGGTCCAGTTCCGCGCGGCGCACGGGCGAAAGCAGGCGCGATTCCGTGCGCAGCAGCGGAGGCACGGCCAGCGTGTAGTAGTCGGCGGGCATGAGCGCACGATCGCCGCGAAAAAGCGCCGCCTCGGTGCCGCGCTCGTTGATGGCGAAATTGTATACCACCGGTTCCATGGCGAAGGGGATGGCGTGCTCCACCTCGCGCTTGGTCTCGCTCATGATGGCCGCGAGCCGCTCCTGGGCGAATGGCTTGCGCCGCGGGCTGAACAGGAACCCCATGCCCCCGCCCGACATCCCGCCGAGCATCCAGAAGCCCCAGAAATCCCGACCCATTTCCGCGCGCACGCGGCGGATCAGCGTGTCGGTGTATAGGTTACCGGCCCACGGAATAATGGTCTGGATGGGGCCGTCGAAATTCCGCTGGGTGCAGGCGCCGATGGCCCGGACGTCGCCGTTCTGCAAGTGCCCCATCACCTCGTCGAGAATGCCGATGGCTTCCTTCCGCCCGCGCCACTCGGTCTGGGAGCGGAGCAGGTATTTCTCCGTCACCATCTCCAGGATGGGACCCACGTCCTGCGCCATCCCGCCGTGCACCAGCACCAGGCTCTGCTGGAGCTTCTCGCGCGTTTGTTGGGGCACCTCGGCCAGGCTGAAGATTCTATGATTCGGCAGAAGGCGTCCGCGGCTGATGCCGAATTCGGGATCGCCCTCCCGCGCGCACACCCCGTGGATGAGCTTGATTCCGGGCCACACGCCGCCCGAATCCTGCCAGCCGCCGCCCGAGCCCGCCAGCCACTCGCCCAGAATCGCGCGCGCGGCAACCAAGCGCCGGTCGTGCTCTTCCATGCCGCCGGTGAGAGAGTGAATCTGGCTGGTGGCGCGCATGCAGACAGCGATGAGACAAGCCAGCAGGCTGGTGGATACGGCCAGGCGCGATCCCTTGGGGATGTCGTTCACCTTGCTGACGAGTTCGATGCCGTGGCCGGGGCGGCCGGTCAGCCGGGCCAACACTTCGGCCAGTGGTTGTGTGGCGCCTTCCATCCCGGGGGGGACGATGCCGGAAGCGATCACGGCGGCTTTCAACAGGCCCAGGTAGTCGCGCGCGAAATCGAAGACCTCGGCGATGGTGGTGATTTCGGCGCTGGCCTTGAGGTCCACGCTCACCAGGCGCAGCACCGGCTGATCGATCACGCGGAAGTAGGCTTCCACCGGTGGTTTGGGCTCGCCCGAGCCGCGCACGCTCAGGTCAATCGAGATGTTGAGCACCCGCGCTCCTTCCGGGAAATCCATGCCCAGGAAGAAGATGTCGCTCCATCCGCTGTGCGTGAGGTCCATGCGCACCGGCGTGGCCTCGCGCAGAATCGGAAACAGCGGCTGCGCGGCATCACAGGCCAGAAGCTCGGGGCGAACGCGCAGCGGGTAGTCCGCCGGATGGCCGGTGCGGAACATCCACTGGTTGCCGCGCACCGAGCGCACGCTGCGGCGCACCTGGTCGGCGAGGGTCTGGAAGCCCAGCGCCCGGTAGCCGGCGGCCAGCGCGCTGGAGATGGCGGCGCTGGGGCCGTTGGCGGTCTGAGCGGCCAGGAACATGTCGATGGCCTCCTCGAAGCGCCGCTTCAACAGGTTGGTATAACCGGCGAAGGGAATGGGCGCGCTTATGTCCGCCCGAGGCCGCAAGGGGATGTGAAAGCGGTGGATGGCGTACAGGAAGAACAGGGCGCGCACGCGCTCGTAGAGGTTGTCGCTTGAACGGCGAAAGCCGTCCAGCGCCTGGCATTCCTCGAGCAATTCGTCCAGGGTTGCGCCGTGGCACAGCGCATCGAGCGATTGATTGCGCGTTTCCGAGTCGCTCGCCGTGACGACGCCGGTCAGCTTACTCACGCGCCATCTCCCGGTCCGCCAGCAGCTCGAGCAGGTTGGAGAGCACCTGGCCGCGGTCCTGGCCGTTGAGCGCCAGGGCCACCTGCGCGGTGAGCAATCCGTAGCGCGCGCCGATATCGTAGCGCCGGCCGGGTTCTTCCACCGCCAGGTACTGCTCGTGCCGGGCCAGCTCGGCCAGCGCCGCAGAAAGCGTGGCCGCGCCGCGCCCCAGAAGCTCCATCACCGCCGGTGTCAGCACGTGGATGCCGAAAAAGCAGAGGTAGAAACCGGCGCGGATTCCCGGCGCCGTCAAACGCTGTTCGGCTTCGGTGGGCGTCGGCTTTTCGATCACCGTGTCCACCCGGTAGAGCCCCGGCCTCCCCGGCACGCGCCGCCCGCCGACGGCGCCGAACCGCGGCAGCAGGCTTTCGCGCGTCGGCTGGACCCCGGAAACCGCGCATTCCTCGGTCTCCGCTAGTTCCACCAGCCGTTGCGCGCAGGGCTGCGACGTGCCACTGACATAGAGATGATCTCCCACCAGGTGCAGGAAGGGGTCGTCGCCGGTAAATGCGCGCGCGCAATAAATGGCGTTTCCATATCCCAGCGGCTGGGCCTGCGGGACGAACCGCACGCATCCGGCGCGTTTACCGGCCGCCTGTGCGTAGCGCGTCTCATCGCCCGGCCAGACCACCACGCAGATCTCCTCCACCTTGGCCGCCAGGGCCTGCTCGATCAGAATCCCGAGGACCGATTTCTCCTGGCCGTCCCGGTCGATGAGAGTTTGCAGCGGAAGCGCCCGCTGATTCCCGCCGGCTGCCGTGATCACCGCTTTCTGGATTCTCAAGTTTGGTGCTCCTCCAAGGAGTGTAACCGACTGCGGTACACCGGTGTTCACAGGAGCGGGCAACATCAATGTGGGGAGAGCTTTGGGGTGGGTGGTGGGGTTCGAACCCACGACCACTGGAACCACAATCCAGCGCTCTACCGGCTGAGCTACACCCACCGTGAGGGGTCAATTCAGTTTATCACTACAGCCCCGCCGCCTTCCATAACTCGTCCACACGGCGCTTTACTTCCGCCGACATGCGGATCTCACCGGGCCACGGGCGCGTGAAGCCCTCGCCGGACCACTTGCGGGTGGCGTCGACGCCCATCTTCGAACCGTAGTTCGGCAGACGGCTGGAATGGTCGAGGGAATCCACCGGACCCATCACGAATTGAATGTCGCGCTCGGGGTCGATGTGGTTCAGCGCTTTCCACGCCACCTCGCGGTAGTTCTGCACGTCCACGTCCTCATCCACCACTACGATGCACTTCGAGAACATGGCCTGGCCCAGACCCCAGATGGCGTGCATCACCTTGCGCGCGTGGCCGGGGTAGGATTTGCGAATAGCGACCAGGATCAGATTGTGGAACACGCCTTCGGGCGGCATGGCGATGTCGCGCACCTCGGGCAGTTGCAGGCGCATCAGCGGCAGAAAAATGCGCTCGACGGCCTTGCCCATGTAGTAGTCCTCCATGGGCGGCGGACCCACAATGGTGGTGGCGTAGATCGGCTCCTTGCGCTGGGTCACACAGGTAACGTGGAAGACCGGGTACTCGTCGGCCAGCGAATAGTAACCGGTGTGATCGCCGAAGGGGCCTTCGGTGCGCAGCTCGCCCAGCTCGACGTAGCCCTCGAGCACGATCTCCGCGTTGGCCGGCACTTCGAGGTCCGACGTCTGGCACTTCACCATCTCCACCGGGCTCTGCCGCAAGAACCCGGCGATCAGCATTTCGTCGAGATCCGGCGGCAGCGGCAGAATGGCCGAGTACATGGTGGCCGGGTCGGAGCCGATGGCCACGGCGACGTCCATGCGCCGGCTGCCGTGGTGCTGCGCGCGGCGATAATGTTCGGCGCCCTGCTTGTGGGTCTGCCAGTGCATGCCGGCCGTGCGCTGGTCGAACACCTGCATGCGGTACATGCCGCAGTTGCGCTTGCCGGTATCGGGATTGCGCGAAAAAACCATGGGCAGCGTGATAAACCGGCCGCCGTCTTCGGGCCAGCATTGGAGCACGGGGAAATCCAGCAGCGAAAAGCCGCTGGTGCGGACCACCTCCTGGCAAGCGCCTTTGGAGACCGTCTTCGGGAAGAAATCGCCCATGTCGGCCAGCTTGGGCAGCATTCTTAGCTTGCCGATCAGCCCCTCCGGCATGCGCATTTCGAGGAACTCGACGATGCGCGCGGCGACTTCTTCCACCGAGGCCACTTCCAGCGCGATCTCCATTTTGCGCATGGAAGCGAACGAATTGATCAGCACCGGCGCGGCGTACCCTTTGGGTTTTTCGAACAGCAGCGCGGGACCGCCCCGCTTGACGGCGCGGTCGGCGAATTCGGCGATCTCCAGAACGGGATCGACCTCAAACGGGATGCGCTTCAGCTCGCGATGCTCTTCCAGCGCGCGGATGAAGTCGCGCAGATCTCGATAGGCCATACGATGAGTGTAGCGCCGGGCCCAAGGGGCGCCGCCAATGGCGCCGCGCGTATGTTATCATTCACACCAGATGGTGATAACATGATTCGCACACAGGTCAGCCTCGATGAGCACGAGTACGCGGTGGCGAAAACGGAGGCACGATCGTTGGGTATTTCGGTAGCGGAATTCGTCCGGCGCGCTGTCCGGGAAGCACTGCCTCCGCGAGGAGAGGGCCCTTGGATGAAGTTCGCGGGTTTCGTGGAGACCGGCAACCCCCGGTCCAGCCAGTCTATCGATGAGATTGTCTATGGCCAAAAAGATTGAGTGCTACGTCGATACCTCAGCCTTCATCGCCTTCCTGGATCGGTCCGATAGCTTCCACGCGCTCTTCCGTCGTCTGTTTTCGGCGCCACCGCCGCTGTCTACTTCCTCGCTTGTGGTCGCGGAAGGGCATGGGTGGTTCCTCCGCCGTTACGATCGGAACAGGGCAATTCAATTCCTGACCTTCATTGATGCCTTGCCGGGCTTGACGATCCGAGGCTTCGACGCTTCCGAGTTGGCCAAGACGGGCCGCATCGTCAAGAAGTTCGCCGACCAGAACCTTACCTTGGCTGATGCGCACGGGATTGCAGTTATGAGGGAACTGCGGATCGGCTGCTGTTGGTCAACCGACCGCCATCTCGGCCTGGACGGCGTCCCGTTGGTTATCTGAACACTGTGGTTCCGTGGGCGCTTGACATCAAACCGGCCATTCATCATCATTGAATCAAGATGCGTACGACGCTGGATGTGGAAAGCGATGTTCTGGATGCGGCCAGGGTTTTGGCCGTTGCCCGCGGCGTTTCGGTGGGAGCGGCTTTGTCGGAACTGGCACGGCGGGGTGTCGCGGCCCGAACGCCGTTGAGCACCCGCAACGGTTTTCCGGTATTTCAGGTACCGGTGGGAACGCCGGGTTTCGGTCCGAATGAGGTTCGAGCGGCGACCAGCAGGGAGGACGTTGAGGCGGCGCGGGAATTCCTGGAGCCGGGACGGTAACCGTGCCGGTCTCCCTGCTGGATGTCAATGTCCTGCTGGCTTTGGCGTGGCCGACCCATGTCCACCATCTGGCGGCGCACCGGTGGTTTGCGGAGAATTATCAGGCGGGGTGGGCAACTTGTCCGCTGACGCAGTTGGGGTTTGTGCGGCTGGCGATGCAGCCGGCGGTGGTGAAGATCCCGATTCTGTTCGGGGACGTGATGGCAGCGCTGGGCCAAATGACGGCCAACGGCGCGCATCGATTCTGGCCGCTTGAGGACGGGCTGGCTGGTATTCGCGACGAGATTCGCTGGCGTGTCGTGGGACACCACCAACTGAGCGATGCCGTCCTGCTCGATCTGGCGATCCGGCACGAGGGACGACTGGCTACGTTCGATCGGAGGGTTTTGGGGCTGCTGCCGCCGGATTCGGTCCTGCGGGATGCGGTGGCGATTATTCCGGCATAGCCCGCAACTACTGAGCACGCTCCATTACCGTACGCAGAATGCTGTTGATCCGGGTGGAGTAGCCCCTGCCAAACCGCATGAGCCAGTCGTAAACCTCCCGGTCGATGCGAGCAGCCACCAGCACCTTTGGCGTGCGGCGGAATCGCGCCAGTTGCTCGTTGGACAAGGGAGGGATGTCTGAGTAATCGATGCCGGAGTCGTCTCCGGCAGCCTGTTGCTTCGCGATCCGAGACAGGACGGCCTTTTGCTTTTTACTCAGCGGCTTGCTGAAAATGGACTCGGCGCTCACGCTGATTCGCTTCGCGGGCCGAGATGCCGTTTGCGGCCCGTTCCGGAATGCGGATGATCTCTTCTTCGCCATTGTCATTCTCCATGTGGGGATCGTCGAAAACCAGCGCCGCGCTCTCAAACGCGATGCCACCGTGCTTCCTTTGGTTGATCCGGTCCTTTTCGCTGTCCCACTCAAACCGCATCGCTATACAATATGTATAACACTCATCCCTGGGAAATCAACTGTTGCGCGCTGTGCCGGGCGGTACGCGACGCGGAACGAGGATTGATTGCCGCCGATCCCGGCGGCGGCGCGATCAAGCAGCGGATCGCGCGTCCTGGCCAAGGGAAGTCCGGCGGATTTCGGACGCCGATTGTGGTCGGAGCGGGCACACGCGCCATCTTCGTTCACGACTTCGCGCAGAACGAAAAGGAAAACATCGAGAGAGAAGACTTGGCCGCCCTCAATAGACTCGCAGCCGAAATGTTGGCTCTAAGGGGGGAAAACGATTGCGCGAGTGGTTGCGCCGGGAGTGCTGCTGGAGGCGACCTGTGACGCGAAAACAATACCGTAGTCCCCTGATGGCGTCGATCCACGAAACCGCCGAAGGTCTGCACGCGGCCGGAGCGATGGACAAGCGCACGATGCGGGAATTCGATGAACTGTGCCTCACACCGGTACGTCCGTTGAGGCCGAAGGAAATCCGCGCGCTCCGTCTGCGGGAAGGCGCCAGCCAGGCAGTCTTTGCCCGCCATCTCAACGTGACAACAGGCTCGGTCAGCCAGTGGGAACCCGGGTCGAGACAGGCATGGCAAACTGACCCCTGATCGTGGGGAAATGCCGATTCCGTCTCTTGGCCGAGCGGCCCCAGTTGACGCCGGGTTCTTTGGAAACTGCCGAATCCTCTTGCTAAGCAGTTGAAAACACAAGGGATACTATGGACTCCATATCGGCCATTGTCAAAGCTATTGACGGATCTGCTTTAACTTGTTAATATTGAAATGCCGTTGACCGAAGGTCGAAGTGCCCAAACGGTGGAGTCCGAGGAGGTTTGTCGTGCACGACAGCGAGTTTTCAAAACTGGGCACCTCGATTCGGCTCGATTGTAGCAGGTCCCGATAGGGTCAGCAGGTTCGTGCAAAGGCGGGCCTAGCGACTTGTGGGAACCGAGGGGTCTTCCCTCGACGACACCTGGTGCATCGTTCCTTGCCGGCATTCGACAAAGGAGTTTAGAGTTGGGGCTTCCGCAGTAGAGGGAAGCCCCACTCCTAGCCTCCGGGACGGAGAATGCTTGTGCTATCTACGAACGATGCTTTATCCAACGCCTTTCAGCTTTTGGTTTCTATCGTCCGCGATTTCTATTCTGCCGGGCGCCCGTGTGTAGGTGCAGCCCTTAAGCCTGAGATCGCTAGGCGGTCCAACTTCACTTTCAGCGAGCAACTCCTGAAGTTCCCGAGATTCGGGGATTTTCTGCGGGCAGCCGAAGCTGCTGGCCATGTCCAGCTTTCACTGACTCCTGGCGGCGATATCGGCGTGTGGCCCATCGGAATCAAGATTCCGACACGGGCACCCCAAACCGTCAGCGAAGGTGCGGCCTTCTCGGCCGCTCCCTCCAGTTCGGCGATTACTGCGCCACGCTCGACGCAACTCATCCGGGTTCGCCAGGACCTCTGGAACGCTTTTACGAGCTTTTCCGGCGGCTGGTTCTATGATCCGGCCGCTGACATCGCGCATCGGGACCTTGGTGGCGATCCACAGTCGGAAGATCGCTCCGGATTGATCAGTATCCCTAGCGCTCGCGAACGAACGATTGAGTGGATGCGCTCATTCGCCGGAATGCAGGCCAGCGAGATCAAGACGCAGCTGTTGAGTGTGCTGACCGGAGATACAGCACCGTACCATTTCAACAACCTCGTACGCTCGAACCTTGCTTTGTTCCGTGCGTGGAGGCGGTTTCACATTCAGCAGGTACTCGCTGCTATTGAAGCTTGGGCTGGGTCGAATGGCGTTCAACCGAAGAACGTCACCGATCCGATCTACTGGTCCGTGCGCCCCGGTGTGCAACCCGTCGAGCGGGTTGCGGTGACCTCTGGGTACCCGCCCCAGCCTTCAATCGCGGCGACGCCATACCCACCGCAGCCTCCGGCCGCGGCGCCGCAGCTACAGCCTCTAACTTCCATGAGCCGCCCCTCTGGCTCGCCGTTGACCGGCCGGTTAGAAACCCTGATCGACAGTCTTATCGAGGAGCTCGTCAGGCTCCGCGGCTACATCCAAATTGTCAGGCCCGGTGAATAGAAGTGATTCTGGTGTTAGAAAGGTGCTTTGGGCGGAAGCGGTCATGTGAAAGTGGGGCGCTCGCTGCATGGAATTCAACATCCGAGCAATGTCGCTGGCTGAATGCGTGGACAGCAGCTCCCGAGCCGACGTAAACGATTTCGTGGGGAAACAGGTTGAATTCCGGGCGGGGATTACAATCTCTGCTAGGCTCCCTGAAACTCCTGCAGGCTTCGCTGTATTGCCGGAGCCTGAACGACTGCTGCTCGCCGTTGTCGGGTGGACCCGCGTGTTTCGCTACCCGGTTAAGGATGGCGAAGCAATTCACGTTTTGGCACCGGCCCAGATGGGGGACGAGGAACTCCATTTCTACCGCATCGATCTTCGGCAGCCGCCAGCGTCACGCCGAGGTCGTCCGAAGCCAGCCGTGGAGATCACGGGCGGTGCCATCATGACATACACTGAGTGCGCGGGTTGGCTAGTTAATCTCGCTCTTGGGCTGGCGAAGGACCGGGATCGGGCCCAGTTGCACGTAAAATTGGCGCGCCCGCGCCTCTTGAGGCCCAAGCAACTCAGGCTGGCTTGGATCGGTCCCCACATCGTGGACGGTACCGCTATGCCTGAGCGTCTCGAAGCTATTGGAAAAGTCCACGGCGCCGACATCCTGTACATACCGATCCGCACATATCGCGACGTCGCGGCGCGCCTTGCCGGCGCGCTGCCATTGGACACCGTGATCGTTTGCGGTCACTTTGCTCCCCACATCACATTCGACGCCGTGCCGGCAGACGTTCCGCGGGACCTAGTTCACCTGTGCCAAAGTTCCGAGGTTGCTGGTCTCGAAGATCAGGTCCGGGCCTGGATCGAGATCGCCGATGCGGAGGTACAGAAGCAGGCTGAAAGAAGAGCGGCCGATGAAGAAGAAGTCCTGCTAACCATGATGCTGCGGGGTATGATCAGCCATTCGAAAATCGGGCAGTTCAGCCATTGTCAAAAAGAGACGGTCTTGACCGGTGTCCGCGCGCGGCATCTTAACGCTTCCGTTGCGGCTGGGATCGTGGATGCAAACAGTGAGGCTTTCCAGGACACGAAGGAGAGCACTGCTCTCTTTCTCTGGAAAGACCACAACGACGGACGGCAGTACTTCTTGAACCCGACGCGGATTGAACAAATCAAGGCCAGACTCGCCGCCCACACCGGTTGACTCCCGGCGCAGGTGGCTGTGGAAACCCTTGGATTTGTCGCCACAGCTTAATCGATTCTACAAAGACGTTCAGACCCGTACTGGTGCGGTAGCCGAGCAAGCATCTAGCAGTTGAAGACTGAGCGGCGGGGCCACCAAAGTTCGAAACGTGTCCACTACGAGGGGCCAATCCTCGGTTCCCGAGCGGAGGACACATCACGTTTGCCACCCTTCTTGTCCGAAGTCCGGGCTGGCCGACAAATTGTAGAAAAGACCTCTGTTGGGGCGGGCTTTTCACCCAGCCTCACGCCACGGTCTTGGCGTGAATCTCTTGCAGGCTCCAAACCCGGATGGGGTCGCGGACTCGCGCGGCTATGGCGTCGGCGGCGGCGCGGGCGCCGCTCATCGTCGTGATGCAGGGGACGCGATATGTCACGGCGCTGCGGCGGATGGACTTTTCATCCAGAAACGCTGGGGCGCCGGCGGTGGTGTAGACCGCAAGCTGAATTGCGCCGCCTTTTAGCAGGTCTACCACGTTGGGGCGGCCCTCGTTCACCTTGAACACCATTTTGGTGGTCAGGCCGGCGGCGCGGAGGGCGGCGGCGGTGCCGCGCGTGGCGACAAGCTGAAAGCCTAGCTCGGTGAAGCGGCGGGCTACCTCGACGGCCTCGGGCTTGTGGTGGTCGTTCACGCTCAGGAAGACCGTGCCTTTTTCGGGGAGCGGGGTGCCGGCGCTAATTTGAGCTTTCAGGAACGCTTCGCCGAAGTTGACGCCCACGCCCATCACTTCGCCGGTGGAACGCATCTCGGGGCCGAGGGCCGGGTCCACGCCGGGGAATTTGTTGAAGGGGAAGACCGGCGATTTTACGAAATCCTGAGGGACCGAAAGCACGCCCGAACCGCGGCCGTAATCCTTCAGCTTGCGGCCCCACATCAGGCCCACGGCGATCTTGGGCAGCGGGACGCCGGTCGCTTTGCTGACGTAGGGCACGGTGCGCGAGGCGCGCGGGTTCACTTCCAGGACGTAGACCGTGCCGGCCTGAATGGCGTACTGCACATTCATGAGGCCGATCACATGAAGGGCCTTGGCAAGGCGCACGGTATAGTCTTCGATGGTGCGGAGGTTCGCGGCGGCGAGCGATTGCGGGGGCAGCACGCAGGAACTGTCGCCGGAGTGCACGCCGGCCTCTTCAATGTGCTCCATGATGCCCGCGATGAGCACGTCGTCGCCGTCGGCCAGGGCGTCCACATCGACTTCGGTGGCGTCTTCCAGGAAGCGGTCGACCAGGACGGGGCGTTCCTGCGAAAAGGTGACGGCCTCGCGCATGTACTGGCGCACCGTTTCCTCGTCGTAGGCGATCACCATGGCTCGGCCGCCCAGCACGTAGCTGGGGCGCACCAGGACGGGATAACCGATGCGGCGGGCCACCTCGCAGGCCTCTTCGATGCTGGTGGCGGTGCCGTTGGCGGGGCACGGGATGGCTAGGTCGTCGAGGAGCTTACCAAAGAGCTTGCGGTCCTCGGCGAGGTCGATATCCGACGGGTCGGTGCCGATGATGGGCACGCCCAGGCGCTTGAGCGGGAGAGCCAGGTTGAGCGGGGTCTGGCCGCCGAATTGCACGATGACACCGTCGGGCTTCTCCGTGTCGCAGATGTTGAGGACGTGTTCGAGGGTGAGCGGCTCGAAATAGAGGCGGTCGCTGGTGTCGTAGTCGGTGGAGACGGTCTCGGGGTTGCAGTTGACCATGATCGACTCCACGCCCATTTCTTGCAGCGCGAAGGAGGCGTGGCAGCAGCAGTAATCGAACTCGATGCCCTGCCCGATGCGGTTGGGGCCGCTGCCCAGGATCATGACCTTTTTGCCGGCGGCGGGGTCGGCTTCGCACGAAGTTTCGTAGTTGGAGTAGAGGTAGGGGGTGAAGCTTTCGAATTCGGCGGCGCAGGTATCCACGCGGCTGAAGACGGCGCGCACGCCGAGTTGCTTGCGGCGCGTGCGAACGGAGATTTCGTCCGAGCCCCAGGCCTTGGCGAGCTGCACGTCGGAGATGCCGTAGCGTTTGGCGCGGCGGAATGTGTCGGCAGGGACGGCGGGCCAAAGGGACTGAGCCACTTCGGCTTCGAAAGCGACCACCTCTTTGAGTTGGGAGAGGAACCAGGGGTCGATGGAGGTCAGCTCGTGGATCTCTTCGACGCTGTAACCGTTGGCCATGGCGAAGCGGATGTAGTTGAGGCGGTCGGGCGTGGGGGTGATGAGCTTCTGGGCGATGAGGTTCTTGTCGAACTTCTCGGAGCCGAACGCCTTGCCGGTTTCCAGGCTGCGCATGCCCTTCCACAACGCCTCTTTGAACGTGCGGCCGATCGCCATGACTTCGCCGACGGACTTCATTTGCGTGCCCAGGGTGTGGTCGGCGCCGGGGAATTTCTCGAAGGCCCACTTGGGAATCTTGGCCACCACGTAATCGATGGTGGGCTCGAAGCAGGCGGGCGTTTTGCGCGTGATGTCGTTGGGAATTTCGTCGAGGCGGTAGCCAACGGCCAGCTTGGCGGCGATCTTGGCGATGGGGAAGCCGGTGGCTTTGGAGGCCAGCGCGGAGCTGCGCGAGACGCGCGGGTTCATTTCGATGATCACCATGCGCCCGTCGCGCGGATTGATCGCAAATTGCACGTTGGAGCCGCCCGTATCGACGCCGATTTCGCGCAGGCAGCGTATGGCGCCATCGCGCATCAGTTGGTATTCGCGGTCGGTGAGGGTTTGCGCGGGCGCCACGGTGATGGAATCGCCGGTGTGCACGCCCATGGCGTCGAAATTCTCGATGGAGCAGACGATGATGCAGTTGTCGGCGAGGTCGCGCATCACCTCCAGCTCGAATTCTTTCCAGCCGAGCACGCTCTCCTCGATGAGGACTTCGTGCACCGGGGAAAGGTCGAGGCCGCGCTCCAGAATCTCGGCCAGCTCTTCCTGGTTGTAGGCGATGCCGCCGCCCGTGCCGCCGAGGGTGAAGCTGGGGCGCAGAATGCACGGATAGCCGATGCGCGCGGCGAATTCCTGGCCGCTCTTAATGCTGTTGACGAGCTGCGATTGCGGCGTCTCGAGGCCGATTTTGCGCATGGCGTCTTTGAACAGCAGGCGGTCTTCGGCCTTCTTAATGGCGTCGATTTTGGCGCCGATCAGCTCCACTCCGTACTTGTCGAGCACGCCGGCTTCGGCTAGCTCGACGGATAGATTCAGGCCGGTCTGGCCGCCCACGGTGGAGAGCAGCGCGTCGGGCCTCTCGCGGCGGATGATCTCTTCCAGATACGGCACGGTGAGCGGCTCGACGTAGGTTTTATCCGCCAGGTCCGGATCGGTCATGATGGTGGCCGGGTTGGAGTTGACCAGCACGATCTGGTAGCCATCGGCGCGCAGAGCCTTGGCGGCCTGAGTCCCGGAATAATCGAACTCGCAGGCCTGGCCGATGACGATCGGGCCGGAGCCGATGATGAGGATGCGCTGGAGATCGTTGCGTCTGGGCATGGGTTATTTCACGCTCATGAGCTTCACGAAATCGTCGAACAGGTAGTGCGAATCGTGCGGACCGGGCGCCGCCTCGGGGTGGTACTGCACGCAGAACACGGGATCGGAGCGGTGGCGGAAACCTTCGAGCGTCTGGTCGTTGAGGTTGACGTGGGTGATCTCCACCTGGTTGAGGTTGAGCGAATCCGGGTCGACCGCGAAGCCGTGGTTGTGAGAGGTGATC
>Ga0181527_1003326_pt1 | contig 14431 bp, 9 predicted proteins | sample PEATcosm2014_Bin_30_FD_119762 | JGI IMG/M metagenome (GOLD analysis project Ga0181527, IMG submission 119762) | Peatland microbial communities from MTU Mesocosm Facility, Houghton, MI, USA - PEATcosm2014_Bin06_60_metaG | ecosystem: Environmental > Terrestrial > Soil > Wetlands > Peat | place...
CCGCCACCGGCGAAGGCGTGGTCGGCTACGACGACGTGCAGATCACCAACTGCGAGGTTGGCGAGTGCCTGTTCAGCGGCATCTATGGCTGGGGCTCGGCCAAGAGCAGCGGAAAGCCGTGGTTTCTTCCGGTAGGCAACGGCACCTTCACCAACTGCCGCATCGCCGGCTGCCTGGTCCACGACATCTATTGCGACCCGGTCGGCGATCCCTGGCTTGGCACGCCCATCCAGCTCCTCAATGCCACCGGCTGCACCATTGAGCGCTGTACGATCCGTCATTGCGGGCAGGCGGCGAACTCCAGGGGATCGCAGGGTGGCATCGGCGGGCTGGTGTTCCTGGAATGCGACAAGTGTTTGGCCCAGTTCAACGAGTGCCACCACATGGTGACCACCATTCGCTACGACGGCTGCGCCTTCGACATCGACGGCGGCTGCACCAACTGCGTCCTCCAGTACAACTACTCGCACGACAACGAGGGCTCGGGGTTCCAGTCGGGACCGTTCGAGGGTTGCAGCCCCTTGGGCGACAACACGATCCGCTACAACATCAGCCAGAACGACGCCAAGAAGAACACCGACAATACGGGCGGGATCATGACCTGGGGCTCCCAGCCCCGTGGCCAGATCTACAACAACACCGTTTTCGCCGGCAGGGGGCTGAAGAGCAACCCCGCCGTCTTTCGCGGAGGCGACGGCTTTGCCGTCCGCAACAACATCTTCGTCGTCGACCACGACGGCGACATTGTCGTCGCCGGCAGGGGCACGTTCCAGAACAACTGCTACTGGCGGACCAACGGCAACCTGCGCCTGGCGGGTCATGCCGCTTTGGCGGCCTGGCGGAAGGCGTCGGGCCAGGAGAGACTCGACGGCGGCGACGTGGGCTTTCAGGTCGATCCTCAGTTTCGCGCCCCGGGCGGCGGCAGCAGTATCGACGATACCGCCCGACTGGGCACGCTGCGCGCCTACGACCTCCTGCCGTTTTCGCCGCTGGCGGGCAAGGGGTTGGACTTGCAGCGGCTGTTCCGGATCGCACCGGGCCCGTGCGACTTCCACGGTACGCCCTTGCAGCCGGGGATGAAGTTCGACCTCGGGGCCAGCCAGAATCTCCCCCGCTGCCGGGAATAGCAACGGAGCAGGATCGGCGCAGACCTCTGCGCCTTGGCCGCAACATGAGGTACGGCCACCGTGGATCGGGAGTTCATATTTTCATCACCCTGAAAGGATCGCCCAATGCAGAGCACATTTCACCCATCGAGGCAGGCATACCGCCGGGCGCGAAAGAAGATGGTTTTCCGACCACTGAGCGTGCTTACCCTACTGTGTGCCGTAGCTGTTGCACAGGCTGAGCCGATGCGCAAGGGTCCTTGGCCGCTTGCCGAGACGGTGGGGCCAAAGGTCGAAGTCCTGTCCTTCGATAATGGCGATGTCTCGCCGTGGACCGAGTTCTTCACCTTCGATTCACCGAGGCACCCAAAGATTGTCCAGTTGCGCACCGAGTACAAATTGGACGAACTGACCAGGCACGCGAAGACCGACATCGAGCGGGCTGCGGTGCTGAAGAAGTGGGTGGCCGGGGCTCTGAAATTCGGCACCCCCGCTCCCGACGTATTCAGCGACTGGAGCGCCGTGGCCCTGTTGGCTCGGGCCAAGAAAGGGCAGGTCGTCTGGTGCGGCCAGGCGGCGATGGTCTTTCAGCAAGCCTGCCTGGCTTTGGGAATGCCGGCTCGGTTCATCGAGCTGGGAATCCCGCAGACACCCGCTTGCCACTTCACCACGGAAGTCTTCCTCCGCGAGCAGGGCAAATGGGCAGTCGTGGATGCCACGCCGCTGCCGGAATTTGAGGTCTACTACACGGTGGACGGCGTGCCGCAGAGCGCGCTGGAAATGCACCACCACGTCGTCAACGGCACGATGGATAAGGTTGTCGAGGTCCATACGGACCGGTCGCACAAGGTGGAGAAGAAGGACAGTCCGGCCTGGACGTTCTATTATGTGCGCTGGCTGACGCGGTGCGACGTGGTGACCAACACGCCCAAGTACATCGACCTGGAGCACGTCTTCGACAAGCGGTGGCATACGGTCGAGTGGACCGACGAAAAGACCATCCCTTGGGAGAAACAAAAGCACTCGGCCTGGTATCTGCGGAACGAGCGTCTGGCGGCATGGAACATTTCAGTCCCAGCCGTGATTGATTGGAAACCAACGGAGCGAGTGAAGATCGTGCTTTGCCCGGGCGAGGAGAAATGGATCTTCGTGCAGCTCTGGAACGGCGACGTGGAGTTCGACCATTACCGGGTACAAATCGACTCGGGCGACTGGCAAGACCTGCCGAAGACGAATACCCGAGACTGGTCTGGCAGGCGCCACGGCTGGGGCCTGGACCGGTTCTCCGTCGAAGCGAAGCCGGGGCTACACGAGGTACAAGTCTACGTTGCCCGGCGCGACGGCTCGACCGGTCCGCAGAGCTTCGTAAGGTTCCGCGTGAAGTGAATGCCGCCGCAGAGCAACCAGAATGTGATTGAAGAAGCAGGCATGCTAACCGAAGGAGTACAGAATGGACATCATCGGCAAAATAAAAAGCGTGATCACGGTCGTTTTACTGGCGGTGGTGCTGGCAGCGAGAGCGCGCGCGGCTGAGCGTGAACTGTTCATCGCGAGGAACGGCACAACCGAGGCTGTGGTCGTGGTTTCGCCCCTGGCCGGGTTGCCGGAAACGAAGGGCAAAGACGGCGCCATGATACGCGGCCTGGATGCGACTGGCACGCGGAACTGCGAGTGGCTGGCCGCCACCGACCTGGTCAAGTACATCGGCCTGATGACGGGCGCCAAGCCGCGACTGGCCGCCACGCCCAAGGAGATTGACGCGGCGCTCAAGAGCCCGGCGACTGTCTTCCTCGTGGGCGAGCAGGCGCTGACCGCCAATCCGGCCTTCGCCGCTCGCATCCGAGCAAGGGCGAAACAGAATCCCGTGTTGCGAGCCGACGCCATCGGCCTCCTGCGCAACGCCAACCGAGTTTACCTGGCGGGAAATCATGACGAAGCGCACTACTACGCCGTATCGGCGATTCTGCACAAATGGGGGTGCCGCTGGTACATGCCCACCGACTTCGGCGAGTGCATCCCGGAGACGCCGACGCTGACGCTTGGGGCACTGGACGAGGTCTACGCGCCACCCTTTGAAGTGCGTTCCTACTGGATCTCGTGGGTGGGTGATTCCCGTGGACGCGAGGACTTCCAACGCCGCAACTTCATGACGAATAGGAAGGTATGGGTCCCTTGCGGCCATGGCTTGGCAGCTTTTACCAAGGAGCTGATCCCGCCTGGGAAGACCTGCTTCAACGTCCCTATTGCCGAGGAAAGCACGGCCAGGCACGTTGCGGGCAAAGTGGCGGCGCAGTATGCCAAGGGGGAGTCCATTTCGCTTTCGATGGAGGATGGTCTGTACCAGTCCGATTCACCGAAGGACAAGGAGCTGATGTCCCTCCAGTACGACAAGTACTTCCTGATGCAGTCGATGACCGACTGTTTCATGATGTTTTACAACAGAGTCGCCCAAACCCTCCGCGAGCGATACCCGCAGAGCAAGGCCAAGATCGGCTTTCTGGCGTACTCCAACATTACCTTGCCGCCGGTGAGGGTCAAGTCGTCAGAGCCGTCGCTGGTCGCCTACCTGGCACCGATCGACATTGATCCGATTCACGGCATGGACAACCCCGAGTCGCCGCCCCGGCAGGAATACCGTGACATCATGCTCGCGTGGGCGAAGGTGATGGGCGGGCGGATCGTCATCTATGACTATGACCAGGGGATGATGACCTGGCGGGATATTCCGAACCCTTCCATCCAGACCCTCCAGGAGGATTTCAACTACTATCGCAAGGCTGGCATCCTCGGCGTGGACACCGAGAGCCGCAACGCGATCGGCACGACGTTCATCAACCTCCATTGCCGCGGCCAGATGCTCTGGAATCCGGAGGTGAAGGTGGAGACCCTGCTTGCCGATTTCTACCCCAAGTTCTATGGAGTGGCGGCGGAGCCGATGGCGAAATACTGGAGCGCCATCTTCAACGCCTGGAACAACACCATCGTGACCGAACATGAGTACTTCCTCGCACCCGCGATCTACACGCCCGAACTGCTGGCGGAAATGCGAAAACATTTGGAGGCAGCCGAAAAGGTGGTGGGGCCGCTGCGCACGAAGAAGAATCCGACACTGCGGGAGAAGCAAATCCTGGACCGCATGGCATTCACCCGGCTCAGTTTCACCATCACCGAGAGCTACTTGACTATGGTTCGCGCTGCCGCCGGGGAGTGCGAGTATGCCAGGGCCGCCGGCATTGGGGAACGAGGACTGTCAGCGCGGGAGGAATTGACGGCGATGAACGGCACGTTCACAACTTACAAGAGAAAGAACTCCACGGAGCCTGGGATTCCCGAGGAGGGACCAGCCTGGTGGCCGGGCGAGGTGCAGCAGTATCGTGACCTCCAGCAATACGTGGCTGGCGCCAAGGGAACCCTGATCCAGAAGTTACCGCTGGAGTGGGCCTTCCGGCGCGACTCGAAGAACCTCGGTCTCAAGGAAGGATGGGGCCTCAAGGTGCCGGACCTTGCCTTCTGGAAGGAACAGGGCGGGACTTTCACTCTCGAAACGTGCAAAGACTATCCCGTGACCGAATGGGAGATGGTGCGCACCGACCTGTATCTTCAGACCCAGGGCGTGCGCGCGCCGGACCGGCAGAGTTACACCGGTTACGGTTGGTACGCGGCTGAGGTGGAACTAGCGGCGGCACAGGTGCAAGGTGGCGTGCGGCTCATGTTCCCCGGCCTTTTCAACGAGTGCTGGCTCTACGTCAACGGCAGGGAGGTGGCTCATCGTGAGAAATATGTGCCGATCTGGTGGTATAACGACTACAAGTTCGAGTGGGACGTGGACCTGGCTGGCAAGCTGAAGCCCGGGAAGAACTTGATCACGCTGCGTATCAACAACCCGCACCATTTCGGCGGCATGTTCCGGAGGCCGTTTCTGTATAAACCCGTGGGCAAACACTGAGGCAAGCCCACGAGGACGACCTTGCTCTCTATCGTGCCTTCAGCCCGAGCGCCTTTGCGACCACAACATCGACCACGGGTTTGCCGTTCACCATCCTGCGATTGACCCCGAAGCCCTCGTCCCAACTCCACACCGCCCACCTGTGTCCTCTTATCTCTCATTGAGGACTCGGTGGCGGATGCAGTATACTGGTCGAGGCACAGATCGGAGACGGAACCCGCAGCAAGCAGTTCCTTGGAGCGGCGTGCCAAGACCCACAACCTCCGACAAGAACCCCGGCTGTCAATCATGCCAGCTCCTAAACGCATCGTCGTTACCGGCGTCAGCCGAGGGCTGGGGCGAGCCCTGGTCGACGGCTTCGTCGCCCGCGGTCACGTGGTATTCGGTTGTGCCCGCTCGACGGAGGCGATCGCCAAGCTGCGCCACCGCTGCCCGTTCCCGAACGGATTCGCCGTGGTTGACGTGACTAGCGACGACGACGTAAGGGCATGGGCGACGAAGGTTCTCAGGGGCGGCCCGCCGGACCTGCTGGTGAACAACGCCGCCACGATCAACCGCAACGCACCGCTTTGGAAAGTGCCTGCGAAGGAGTTTTCCCGGGTCATCGACGTGAACGTCAAGGGGGTGGCGAACGTCATCCGTCACTTCCTGCCTGCGATGGTCGAGCGGGGTCGCGGCACGGTCGTCAACTTCAGCTCCTGGTGGGGGCGAGAGGGCGCGGCGGAGGTCGCGCCGTACTGCGCCACGAAGTGGGCGATCGAAGGGCTGACCAGGGCGCTGGCGGCGGAACTGCCCAAGGGCATGGCTGCCGTGCCCGTGATCCCCGGCATCATCGACACGGAGATGCTGCGGAGCTGCTTCGGGGCCGACGCCGGGAACTATCCCGATCCGGCGGCGTGGGCGGAGAAGGCGGTGCCGTTCCTCCTCCGCCTCGGCCCCAAGGACAACGGCAAGCCGATGGAAGTGCCGGGGTGGGAGTCGGTCCCTGGCGCCGAGAACGTGGCGGGCATCGGCTCGACGACATGGTAAGGATCCTTACCACTCGCCCCTGCAACGCGCTCCAATCCAAGCAAGTTTCACGCGCGAAACTTTGCCCGCCACCCCCATAAGCGGCAAAAAGGTCCGCGTGGAACCTTTTCCCCGCTTCCGAGGTACCGGCTCCCCGAAGCGCAGACCTCTGCGCCTGGACTTCCCACTGTGGGAAAAAGGGACGATGCCCGATGTTCGGATCCCGAACACGCCGAAGCGCAGACCTCTGCGTCTGGTCGGACAAGCCCAACCGGTCAAATTGACCAGTTCACGGTCGCGTGCGAGGGGCTGGCACTCCTTGCAAGATCACCGTTTGCAACCAGTCGATGCAGCGTTCCGGAAGTAACTCCGCCTGTCCCCGCGACCCGACGATACTCCCGGCGACATCCCGAGGCGACGACAAGCCCCGAGTCCAGGTCGCCTCACGATGTCGTCCGCAGTATGCCAAGATCGCTCCAGGATTTCCTTGAAACATTGCGCCAAGAAACGCTACATTAGAAGTGGCGGACAGGGGCAGAGAACAGCACACGCAAAAGACCGCTCCGCCTCTGTCCGCCAGACATGGGAAAGTGAGCGGTCTTTTCGTTCCGGAGGCAGGTGGGGGAACAAGAGCGGCAGATCACGGACACGAGCTGGCTCGTGGCGGACTGGCACGAGAAGGAGCAGCCCAGGAAACGGCAACGCCGGAATCTCCTGCCTGAAGCCTACCGTGCCCTCCCCAAAGCCGAAAGGCAACAGGTAAGAGCCGCCGCCAGGTGGATCCGGCAAAGGGTCTCCCACGTCGACTGGGGCAGGAAGATGCGGGACGGTCCGGGCCAGACCGCCCCCAAGCCGGTCAGCCTCAAGGACAAGGTCCGCCCCTACATCGCCGGCACCTGGGGGTCGTGGATCCGCAAGCTCACCCTCACCTCGATCATCCGCCACCTCGTCGGCGACGACACCGTCTACTTCACGGCAAACCCGGGCGAGGAGGCGATCCTGATGATAGATGTGGATTGCCACGGAAAAGGTAAGCGTTCACAAGGCTGCCGGGGACGGGTCTTCGGAGCAGGATCATTGGCCAGGCTTCTGCCCTGCCGCTGCCTTGCCGGCAGCTTTCTTGCTCTCTTCATCGCGGCGGATCGCATCCAGCACGATCTTCTTCATCTCCTCGTCGTCTGTAATGATGCCCTTCCGCACGAGTTCCTTCACGACCTCGTCGGCACCCGGCGTGCCGTTCAAGCCGCCGATTATAGACGTGGTCAATCCGATGAGCCCCATCATCCGTTCGATGTGGCCCGTTTTCGTCGCCATCAAGTTAGTCCGAGCAATCACCGGGTCCTCGGCGATGAACACCCGATCGCTGGGGAAGACTTGGTAATTCGTCGCCGTCTGGGCCCGTTGGGTGATGGCCTCCCAGTCGACGGGCAGGATCTGCTGGCGGCCAGACTTCTGCGGCGCCGGCCGGGCAATCCAGATCTTCTTGCTGGAAAGCTGCGACAGCCCATTGACATGGCTGATGGCATCCAAAACCGTCTCGTTGCCAGTGGCCGGAAAGCGGCGGACGCTATCGCCCATGCCCGCCCCCTGGATGATCACATAATACACCTTGCTATTGTATGCCACCACCGAGACGGCCAACTCGGGCGAGTCGAGGTATTGTTTCAAGCGGTTCTGGATGCCAATGCGGGCCTCGGTCACGGTCATGCCTGCCACGTGGACCACCCCGTACTGCCGCAGGTTGATCGTCCCGTCCGGACCGACCAGGTACTGGCCGGTGACCGGCTGGGCCCCCGCGACCCGCGTCAGTTGGACCGAGACCTCCGAGTTGCGGAGCACCTCGTGGAGCTTGAGGTTGATGGCCCGCTTGATCTCGTCGATCGTCATGCCGACCACCCGGACCGTGCCGTATGCCGGCCCGAGGTTGATCGTCCCATCGGCCCCGATCATGTACTGGTTGTCGATGGGCTGGTCCCTGAGGGTGTTCGCCACGCGGACCTGGAAGACGTCAAAGACCTCGGCCCGATACGGGGGCTTGGGAACGAGCTTGAGCATCTCGATCTGGATCACGTCCGGCGGTTCGATGCGGTAGGCAGGCAAGGACCGCATGGCCAGCTCGTGCGGCGGGGCCTCCCCGGCCTCCTTGGACCCCTGTTTCGCCTGGCCCTCCTGTTTCGGCACTGGCCCTGCCGACACCTTCAGACAGAACGTGACGGGCTTTTCTTCCGCCTGACCCGCCTTCTGTGCTTCCGCCGCCTTCGGGCCGGCTTTCGCGGCGCCTCCATCACGGTCCAGCGCGTCCAGCAGAATCATCTTCAGCCCCGCGTCGTCGGTAAAATAGCCCTTCTGCACGAGCTCCTTGACCATCTCGGCGGCGCCCGGCGTGCTCCGCAGTCCGCTGACCGTAGAGGTGGTCAAGCCGACAAGACCTTCGATCCGCTCGACGGGGGCCGTCTTCTTGCTGAGCAGGTTGTTCCGGGCCGCCAACGGGTCCTCGCCGAAGACCAACCGGTCGCCGGGCATGAGCGTGTAATTGGTCGTGTTGATCCCCCGCTTCGAGATCGCCTCCCAATCGACGGGCAGTATGCTGCCTTGATCGCCCTTCTTGGGCGACGGCCGGGCAACCCAAGTCTTCGTGCCGGAGACCTGGGAGATGCCGCTGACCGCGCCGACGGCGTGCAGCACGGTTTCCTTGCCGGTGCAGGGCACGGTCCGCACGCTATCGCCCAGGCCCGCTCCTTCTACAATGATGTAAAAGACCGGGCCCGCGGGAATCGGGGCCGGCGGCGTACGCGGAGCGGTGGCGCCGGCGCCGTTGAGGTTGAGCGTGTTCCAGGTTGCGTCGGAATTGGTGAATTGCAACGTCGCCACTGGCGACTGCGACCAGTCGCCGCGTACCGTTACCGTACCGCTGCTGAGGACGGTGGCGCCCGCCGCATTGTTGCTGCTTCCGCTGTCGGCGGTCGCGCCACCCGAATAAGCGTTGCTGCCTGCGAGGATGAGCGTGCCCTGGCCAGAGACCGTTAACGTGCCCTGGTCGGGGTTTGTTCCGGCATCCTTCGTGGGGGCCTGGGCCCGAAGAGAGATAGGCGGGAGGGCGATTACAGCCAGCAGAATCGCCAAACGAACGAGCGTGCGTGACATGGTCTCGGCTCCTTCGGGTTGGTAAGCGGGAAGGTCCGACCAACGGGCCGAACCCATCCGCCATTGCTATCACATTACGTTACGCTGTATCGCGCCGAACGTTATGCTGTATCTTGCTCTTGTGATGCCCGCTGGAACCCCACGGCAGCCGGCCGACACTCATCATCTTGAACAGGGGAATTTGGCTTGTCAATCGCCCCCCCAAGGAGTTTCCAGAATTCTTGTGTTCGGCGGGCAGGCGATTGGTCTTGATTGGGCGGCCAGGGATGCGTATTTTCCCGCACTATGAAACTGCGGGAACCGAGGTGCGATTGCGAACGTGACCGGCTGGCCCAACGCATGGCCAAGCTGGAGGAAAAGCTGTTCAAGGCGCTGGAACGTAACGCGCAGTTGGAAGAGGAGAACGCCCGGCTGCATGAACAAGTTGCTCGCCTGCAACAGCAGTTGGCCGCCGCGCGCAAGGATTCCTCGACCTCCTCCAAGCCGCCATCGAGCGACATCGTGAAGCCGAAGAAGCCGTTGCCCAAGGACGGCAAGAAGCGGAGGAAGGGCGGACAGCCGGGACATGAGCAGCACTTGCGGTCGCCGTTCCCCCCGGAGGCGGTCAACCACTTCCAACCCCGCGCGCTCGACTGCTGCCCGGACCGCGGCGGCAAGCTGGTCCTTTCGCGGCGCGAACCGGAAGTGCTCCAACAGGTGGAAATCACTGAGACGGCGATCCTCGTGACGGAACATCAAAACTTGGCCTACTGGTGCCCGCACTGCCGCAAGGTCCATTAAGCGTCCAGGAATCGCCAGTGTCTGAGCGGTAGCGGCAGAGCAAGGCGCACTACTGACAGCAGTCGCGGCAAGTAGCACGCGAGCCTCCGAGTGTCGGGGGGGCATTTCGAGGCGATGGTTGGCTCGGGAGTCACAATGGGCTACAATAGGCGCAGCCGCGATAAGCCTGAGCCGCGATTTGAATTGCTACGGTAGACATGGAGAATAACCATGTTGCTGCCCGCTTGCTGGGACCTTTCCGTATTTGCTCAGCGTGGATTCTGGCTCGTCCTGATTGTGTCGCTGGCCGTCGCATTGCCATGCTGTTTTGCCCAGGAGAATTGCCTGGCAGCCACGAAACAGAAGGCATCGGCAAGGCCACCGGCATCCACACCCGCGATGCCCAATGACGTTTCCAAGCAGTTACTGGCAGAGTTCGAGCGAACCTACGCCCTTGCCGACGACAAGGTCATCAAGCGAGTGGCTCCGCCTTTTTCGTCCGGGCGGCTGGAGTTCTACCGCGTACACCACGTCGAGCAGGCGAAGAGCGCGCCTGAAGGCCCGGAGATCATGTACTTTAGGTGGGACGTGCCCAAACCTCACCCGCTCCCCACTAACTGGCCTCGCTATCACGAAGGCAGGATAAGTGCGGGCGGCATGGCCTGGCTCGGCGGCCATGGAGCGTCTTTGGCTTGGCTCATCGAGGTCTTCACGCACATTCATTCCTACGAAATGGAAGGGGACCGGAAACTGAAGCAGTCACACGTCGCCGGTGACTGGGTCGTCCGCGACGGCGTCCCTCCCGAGAAGATGCTCAAAGGGCTGGAATCCCTTTTTGCGAGAAGAGTGCAAACTGCCGCTCAGGCTTCGGCTGACGGAGAAGGATCGCCAGATCATCGTGGCCACCGGGAAATACCGTTACCGGCCAAGGCCCGGGCGAGGCACCGTTCAAGAGGACCGTTGGTATGGCTACGAAGGCAACGATCTTCAGGACTACGATCAACTGGAGATCTTCGAGCCTGGCCGCGCCGGTTTGAGAGATGAAGGAGGCGGCGACATTGCCCAACTGCTGGCCTATCTGACGTTCCTTGCGGATCGCCCCGTGGTCGGCGAGGGAATCGAACTGCCGGCAGACATGAAATCCGCGAAGTCGTCGGTTGTGCGCCACCTGCTGAGCTGGCAGACCGGCGATGCCAGGCTCAGCGATGCCGTCGAAAAGGGCCCGCTGGACGTACCGGCCATGCTGAAGCGGCTCAGCGAGCAGACCGGCTTGACCTTCACTGAGAAGCCCCGCCGCCTTTGGGTTCTCCTGATCGAGCGTGCAGACTAAGATTTCGTGTTAAAGGTCGCCCGCTAAGGGACAGCAACAACAAGACGACGTGCGGCCCGCTTCCGGCGACGACGGGCCTGGGCTTCGCGGGATTCCTCTTCCCGCTGCTCCAGCCGATGCTCGGGATGGGCAACGACCCAGCGATCCGGCAGCAGAGCCTCCAGGGCAGCCGTGTCACCAGGGGCAATGGCCGCAATCGCGTCCTGACCTTCTGGCGGAACTTCGGGCAGCGGCTCGCCCTTGAGTATGCGATCCCACGGCAGCTGGATGTGCTGGCGGACGGCGGCGGCGACGTGTTCGGGGAGCCGAGTGCCGAGGGACTCCTCGAACCGGGCGAGCTCCTGGCGGGCTTTCTCGATCCGTCCCCAGTACTTGTGCTTCTGCCGTTCAAGGAGGCTCACGATGCAGAAACTGGGCATCTTGTTAGTTCCGGGAGTCCCGTGAAGAAAAGGTCGCCGCCGCCGCTAAGAAAAGCCCCCTCCAGGAACCCCAGCTCCAGGGGATCTCGCTAGAATCTTTTCGTTTTCGACGAGGTAGGTCCCGCCGTCGTCTTCTAATACAACCTAACTGATCTGCCGCTCCTCGGACCGCCGGCAAGCTCCTTCTCCTGCACCGGTTCCAGGTATGCACCACCGTGTCCGCCGCCGGCGCCCAGTCCCTCTCGCGTCAAGCACCCGCCGACCTTTTTCTGTGGAGAATTGCGATGGGATCGCTCTATTAGGTCGGAGGGAAGAAACATGAAGAACAAGAACGCGAACACCCACGTCACCTTGGCTCGCCTCTCCCGACGCCTCGGGCTGCAATACTACCGGGTACAGTACCTGGTGCAGACCGGGCGAATACCGGAAGGCGTGGTGCTGACCGCCTCTAACCGCAGGGCGTGGACGGCAGAGCAGGCGGAGGCCATCGAGAAGTGGCACCGGGACTACAGGCGGATCGCTGCCGGATGCGCCGACGGTGTGCAACCTCCTCAATGGTGAGCGAACAAGAAACACCGCTCCACGACCCCCAACTCATCCCAGTCTCAAGTGTCACTAGGCCAATGGATTCGTTGGCGTTGTCGAGCTTCCATCCCAGTTCCTGGACGGCTCCTCCCCGGTGCGTTCGGGCGTATCAAGTCAAGACCCTCTTCAGGATGAACATCCGCAAGTGTCGCAACGACGAACCCCGCCTCATCAAGTAAGGATGAAACGGCAGCCGACTCGTTCGGTGTCTCCAAGGGTGGCGTCGGAGCCCCAGGAGAAGCCTGGACCGAGCCCTCCGAGAATGCGGCCGAGCTGCCACGCGGTTTTTCCGCCGGCTCCTTTCCGGTAGCCGCCGATCCCTGGCTAACGGTAATCGACACAGAAGCAGGAGAGGCCACATCGCCTGCGGGTGGAAGATAGCAGTTCTTGGGCCCTATTCAAACGGGCGACTGCGCCGAGCGCGCCAGAAGCCGCGGCTTTCCGATTAGCACAGCAACATCCGCATGGGATGCCGCATGCGGTCGCAGGGATTCAGCACCAGGCCAGGATTTCCAGGGTCACTGTGCCCCCACAGGCCCTCGGCCTACCCTCCATGTGGAGTAATTCTACCCCGCCCCAGGTTTGCGATCACTCACGTTGCCGCGGGCGGTCGCGGCCCTCGGTCGTGCCCTTGTCGAGCACGTGGGCCGTGACGAGCACGAGTCGCTGTTTTCCGGACTTTGCTTGCCAACCCATCCCGCCGGCGACTAGCGTCTGGCCGTCGCGGAGGTGGAGCGTCGTCTGTGTCGAGAAGGTCTCCGTGTTCGGAGTGCGGATCGTCTCGCCCTTGCTGGGGACTGCGATGGGCGGGCCTTCTTCCGGCGGCCCAAGGTGAGAATCACTGACATCGAGCTGCACGAACACCGTCCCATCGGCCGCCACGCGGGACACCAACCCCAGGCTGGTACCCACGTTCTCGAAGGTGATGGCATTGGTCGTGCCCATGGCGCCGGTCGTGGTGGCGGTAATCCGCGCCTCGCGGCGGCCCAGGCGGATGAAAGCCGGCTGGTTGTCCACGGCTGTCAATTCGCCACAGGCAACGACCTCCATCTGCCGGCGGAGGTCCTCGGTACTGGCCTTTGTAGCTGCCTCAGCAGGCTTCCCGGCTTTGCCCGGCACGTCGCCAATCAACACCTCCAGCCGCACCATCCCCAGGGGCCGGTTCGGATCGAGCTCAAGTGGGCGTGACGGGCGGGGCGCATCACGGTCGGTGTACGGCGCGGCCGGCGCGCTGCTGCCAGGCGTAACCTCCGCCGGCCTCCCAAGGAAGCCGCCTTGGCCGGGTCGGGGCCGGCGTCCAGGGCCCTCCGGCTCGGCGGCCAAAACGGTTGTGACGAGCCAGAGTGTCGTGGCAGTTGCAATCCAAAATCGTGACATGGCATTGCTCCTTTCCTGCATCCAATAGCCCGTTGAGTGGGCGTTCAACTCCTGGCGCACGCCGAGGAGTCAAGTCGAACGGTACGGCTGCGATTCTACCTTGCCCCTGCGGAAAAGTAAAACGCCCGGCAAGAATCTCCAAGTTTCTTGGTGAAGCTGCTCCGAAAACTAACGCTCGGATGGGGTGTGGAAGGCATTTTCGCGGCCTGGTGGTGGATGCAGCTTATCCGTGCGGCACGGGAATCACGCAGTCCAGCAACGAGAGGCGGCCGTCATCGGGAAGCCTGTGCCCGGTCAGCCCGAGTTTCTCGACCCATCGGGCGAAACAACTGCGTCCGGTCTCGCACCAATGCCGGATTTCCTTGATTACGCTATAGACCGCACGAACTCCTCGATCTCCCCCAGGACTCGCTCCTGCCGCTCGCGGAGCTTCCCGAGCTGGCGGTCGAAGAGGAGTGGGACTGGCGGCAGTGCCCTGCCCGGCGACAAGGAGCGAAGGAGTAAGTGGGCTTCACCATCGCCAATACAGCTTAACCGATCGGCGCGGCGGTTCGCGGGCGACCTGGCGGGAAGATCTGGGCCGGGAAGGAGCTGACTTTGGGGATCCTCCGGCGTCGTTCGGCTCCTGAGAGGACGCCTGCGACTCCTGCCGGCGCGACATCCCCCTGCCCTCGGAACTCGTCGGGGGACTTCTACACCAGGGCTCAGGAATGTCCTTGCGAGGAGCCGGCGAGGCACACGAGAGCTGGGCGACGAC
>Ga0181527_1003330_pt1 | contig 14422 bp, 17 predicted proteins | sample PEATcosm2014_Bin_30_FD_119762 | JGI IMG/M metagenome (GOLD analysis project Ga0181527, IMG submission 119762) | Peatland microbial communities from MTU Mesocosm Facility, Houghton, MI, USA - PEATcosm2014_Bin06_60_metaG | ecosystem: Environmental > Terrestrial > Soil > Wetlands > Peat | place...
ACGCCGCGCATCATCATGCAGAAGTGGCGCGCCTCGCAGATCACACCCACGCCCACGGGATCGATCAGCTCCTGGATGGTCTGCGCGATCTGCTGTGTCATGCGCTCCTGAATCTGCAGGCGCAGCGAACACGTCCACCAGGCGCGGCAGCTTGCTCAGGCCGATCACCCGGTCGCGCGGGATATACGCCAGCGTGCGCCAGAACCCAGCACCTTATTTAGTTCCAACCACTTGGGCTTTGATCGCGCAAAAACAAAACCCCAGCCCCCGGCGAGCGAAAGCGAGCCCCACCCTCACACCGGCACACCGCACGACCACAACATATACCCCACGGCCTGCTTCACATAGTTCCACCGCTCCCGCAAACTGTCCCGCACGCGCTCCGGCCGCGGCGACCCATACACAGTCAATCCCCTGCCTTCCAGCATCTTCTTCACGCGGTAAATATGATACCCATCGCTCACCACGATCGCCGACTGCAATCCCATGCGCCGCATGATCTCGCCCGCCAGCGCCGTGGAGGCCACCGTACTCGCGCCCTCCCTCTCCACCACAATCGCCTCCGGCGCCACCCCCCGGCTGGTCAAATAGTCGCGCCCCACGTCACCCTCCGTGAATACCGGATCGCCGCCCGCGCCGCCCGTCGTCATGATGCGCGGCGCCAGGCGCTTGCGATACAGATCCAGCGCATGATCCAGACGCGCCCGCAGCACCGGCGACGGCCGCCCGCGATACTCCGCCGCGCCCAAAACCAGGATCACATCCGCCGGCTGTGCCTCCTCGCGCGTTGCCTGCCGCTCGATTCGGATCGAAATCCAAGCCGTCGCCAGCATTGCCAACGAGAACGCCGCCACCACCACATTCAGTACGGTGCGTTTCATCTGCGCTATTCTGATCCCAGACACATTGTAAGATGCCTAAGCCCGAAACGATTTCGAGCGCCGCCAACCCGTTGCTCAAGGACGTGCGCCGCGCCATCGCCCGCGGCGGCCTCACCCAGGAAGGCTACCTGGTGGCGGAAACGTTCCACCTGCTCGAAGAAGCCCTGCGCAGCGGCTGCGCCGTCAAGGTAGTGCTGTGCTCGGAATCCGTGCAGTCCGCAGTCGAAAGCCACGTCAAACGCCTCGCCGGTATGCGCGTAGCCGTGGTCCCCGACCAGCTTTTCCCGTACATCTCCGGCACCGAAGCCAGCCAGGGCGTGATCGCGCTGGTCCAGCCGCCCATCTGGAACCTGCCGCAATTGTTTCGCGGCCGCAGCCTGGTAGTGGTGCTCGATGGCCTCCAGGACCCTGGCAACGCCGGCACCATCGCGCGCGCCGCCGAGGCGTTCGGCGCCACCGGCATCATGTTTCTGAAGGGCACCGTCAGCCCCTTCAATCCCAAAGCGCTGCGCGCCGCCGCCGGTTCGCTGTTCCGCGTGCCCTTTGCCTACGGCCTGGATTCGGCGCTGGCGCGCGCCGCGCTCCAGCAGAACAAACTGGATGTCTACGCCGGCGTGCCCTCCAACTCACGCCAGCCGTCGAAGCCTCTCGGCGAGGTGGACTTCTCCCGCCGTTGCGCCATCGTCGTCGGCAACGAAGCGCGCGGCGTGAGTCCGCAACTGCGCTCCACGGCCATCGATATCTCCATCCCGACCTCGGGCGTCGAGTCCCTCAACGCCGCCGTTGCGGCCGGCATCCTGCTCTACGAAGCCCGGCGCCAGAGGTCGCTCCACGCTTGAGCCTGTTCGAAGCATCCCCGCTCGGCGATCCCGATAAAGTCGACAAGAAGCGCCCGCTCGCCGATCGCATGCGGCCGGTCACGCTGGACGAATTCGCCGGGCAGGACCATGTGCTGGGGCCCGGCAAGCCTCTGCGCCGCCAGATCGAGCACGACGAGCTAAGCTCGGTGATCCTGTGGGGACCGCCCGGCGTGGGCAAGACCAGTCTCGCCCGGTTGATCGCGCGGCTCAGCCGCTCGGAGTTCATCCCCTTCAGCGCGGTGCTCAGCGGCATGAAGGAGATCAAGGCGGTGATGGCCGATGCCGAACGCCTGCGCCGCCTGGGCCGCCGCACCATCCTGTTCATCGACGAAATCCACCGCTTCAACAAGGCGCAGCAGGATGCATTCCTGCCATACGTCGAGCGCGGCGACATCATCCTGATCGGCGCCACCACGGAGAACCCGTCGTTCGAAGTGATTGCGGCGCTGCTGTCGCGATCGCGCGTGTATGCGCTGCGCGCGCTCACGGTCGAGGAAATCGTGGAGTTGTTGCAGCGCGCCCTCGCCGATCGCGAACGCGGCCTGGGCGAAATCGCCGCGCCGCCGGCCCTGCTGGAGCAGATCGCCATCTACGCGGGCGGCGACGCCCGCTCCGCGTACAACACCCTGGAAGCCGCCGTAGCCGCCTCGCCGCCGCACGAGCTGGCCGAACAGGCCGTGCAGGACGCCATCCAGCGCAAGGTGCTGCTCTACGACAAGTCGGGCGAGGAGCACTACAACCTGATCTCGGCGCTGCACAAATCCGTGCGCTCGAGCGACGCCGACGCCGCGCTCTACTGGCTGGCGCGCATGCTGGAGGCCGGCGAGGATCGCCTGTACATCGCGCGCCGTCTGATGCGCATGGCCATCGAAGACATCGGGCTGGCCGATCCGCGCGCGCTGGAGCAAGCCGTCGCGGTGATGCAGGCCGTGCACTTTCTGGGCATCGGCGAGGGCGATCTGGCGCTGGCGCAGGCCGCTATCTATTTGTCCGTGGCGCCCAAGTCCGACGCGTCCTATCGAGCGCTGGGCGCCGCGCAGGCGGACGTGCAGGAGACCATGGCGGAACCCGTCCCGCTGCATCTGCGCAACCCCGTCACCTCGGCGATGAAGCAATGGGGCTACGGCGCGGGCTACGAGCACGCCCACAAGTTCGAGGATGCCATCACAAGCATGGAGTGCCTCCCGCCAGCGCTCGCCGGCAAGCGCTACTATCATCCCACCGACCGCGGCATGGAGAAGCGCATCGGCGAAAGGCTGGAAGAGGTGCGCAAGGCCCGGGGGCTCAAGTGACCCTTTCGCGCGCCGCGACGAATTGTGGGGTAGGCTCTCAGCCTGCGGCGGCCTCCCAGGCCGCCTCTTCCGGCAGCGGTACACTGAAGGCATGGGAAACGCGGAGATCCAGATCGTATCCAATGAGGCTGGTGAACAGACCGCCGTTATTGTCCCGATTGAACTGTGGCGCGAAATCGAATCGGAGCGGGAAACGGCATACCTGCTCAAGTCCGAGACGATGAAGCAACGCCTGCTGGCTGCGAGACAACGCCGGGAGGGACTCTCACTCGAGGCCGTGGTTGAGAAACTTAGAATTTGACTCATCGGCTTTCGAAGATCTGGCTTGGTGGGTTGGGAAGGACCGGGCGCAGACCCTTCGAATCATGAAACTGGTTCGTGAGATTCAGCGTGACCCGTTTTCCGGTCTGGGCAAGCCCGAGGCGTTGAAGCACGAATTATCCGGTTGTTGGTCGCGACGCATCAATCAGGAGCATCGGCTCGTCTATCAAGTTCAGGAAGACAAGATCCGCATTCTCGCCTGCCGGTTCCACTATTGAGGTGACCATGAAGATGCATAATCCGCCACACCCGGGTGAGGTGCTCAGGACACTGTGCCTGGAACCCCTGAACTTGGCCGTTACGGACGCCGCGCGGTCGCTCGGCGTGAGCCGGAAGGCGCTGTCCAGCATCGTTAACGGGCGCGCAGGCATCAGCCCGGAGATGGCGGTCCGTCTCTCGATCGCATTTGATACCAGCGCTGAAAGCTGGCTGAACCAGCAGTCTCAGTACGACCTCTGGCAGCGGCGTAGGAGGAGGAAAGAGGACGCCGCAGAAGGACAATCCCTGTCTGCCTTGCGCCGCCGAGGCTAGTCGGTGTTATTGTAGGTGACCAGATGCCGCTGAGCCGACAGGATTGCGTGGAGCTGGTTAGGCAGGTAGAAGGCCTGCTTCGCGAATATGATCCCGGTTCCCTGGAACCTGTTCTGGAATCCACTGAGCACTACAACGATCCGCGCCGTTACCTTGTCGAGATGCTCAGGACCATCCGTCATCTGTATGCGGAGCGGAGTAGTGGAATGTACGGCTCTATCCTCGACACAGTGAACCGTTTCGTCCGGCTGGAAGATGGATCTCCAGTGCGCGGCATTTCAGTCACGCTTTCGCCAGCCGAACGGGAAATCTACGAACGTGAGGAGATCAGCTTCGCGGAGATGCCTGATCGCTCCGAGTTTCTTGAGGCGCTGGAACGAATCATCGCAGACATCATTCACGAATCTGAACTACCGCAATGACCCGCAACCAGATTCATCGGCAGCTCCAGGAGGCTTTCCGGCGGTACCTGGGAGTGTCCACGAGGGCGACCCAGGGGCTCGTTCCACAATCGGTGTCGGCAGGCAAGCTCTATGAGGCGCATGTCCTGAGTCGTGTCGTGGAGCACCTGGTCGATGATGAAGGCTATGTGCTGACGCTGGCTGGCGGGACGAAGCTTCAACTGAAGAGCTCTCCCGGCCCGATCAATCGCGCCTACCCCCGGATCGAACTCCGGCGCTCTGGGATATGTGTTGCCGAGTTATGGACCGATGTTGAATTCATGGCCCTGAGCTATTGCAGACGCCAAGCGTTGACAGTTACGAAAGGCGACTATCACGAACTAGACATTTTAATTGTTCCCTCGGGAGCCGCTGGCCGCCCTCAGTGCGATGCCATCTGGCTCGGTGTCGAGTGCAAGAACACCGGTTATGAGAAGGTTCTTCTGAAAGAGATTCTAGGAATACGTCGCGAGCTGAGCTTCGTGACCCCACCTGATCGACAAGAGCGAACTCAATTCCGCTATTGGCCGCGAACGACCGTTCCCGCTACACCAGCCTCTTGCCTTTTGGTTTACTCGACCGATGCGAGCGTCGCAGAGTACGCCGCACCAGGCAACATGTTCGGGATCGACTTCATCCACGAACCGATGTAAACACGGGCCGCCTCCTCGTGGAACGTCGACGTAGGAAACCGCAGTGCCGGAAGGTTATTTGGCGCCGGCTCGCGGGAACGGCCTCTCACTTCCCATAAATCGCCCGCACCGCGCTGCGCACATACTGCTCGTCGGTCAACCCTCCCACCGCCGCCTCCGGAAAGCCCACCAACCCCCGAAAGTAGCCTGCCAGTTCGCCGAACAGTTCCACCCGCGCGCCTGGCTCATAGCCATCGCGCATCGCCAGCGCCGCCACCGCAATGCGCACCGCTTCCGGATCGACGCGGCTGCGCAGGCGCGCGGCCAGGTGCGGAAACGCCGCCAGCGAATTGTATTTGACCGGTGCGATCTGTTCCACATCGGGTTCCAGCAGCTTGGCTTCGCGCAGCACCACCGTGTTGGCCGCCAGGTCGCCCAGGCGCTGACCCTTGCGGCTCACCAGGCACGCGGTCACGCCCACCAGGTAAGCCGCCGGCAAGAAGTCGATGGCGCGCAGAAGATTACGCAGCACTACCTGCACAGGTCGCAGGCGCAGGCCTTGCGCGTCCACCACGCGCAAACCGAACAGGCGCTTGCCCAACGTCTGCCCGCGCCAGTACCACTCGAAAATCATGGCATACGCCATGGAAGCTACGAAGTAGAGGAACACCTGCAGCGCAGTGGCCCAGTCCGTGCCGAGCATCGCCAACACGCGCACACCCTTCTCGATCGCCGTCGCTGCGGCCGCGAGCACCAGGCCATCCACAGCCCAGGCCAGCGCGCGCAACACCGGCGAGGCCAACCGCAGCGAGAACACCACGCCTTCGGGCGTTTCGATGCGCAGAGCCGACGCACGCGCGGGAGTCATCCGCGGCCCACTCTCGCAAGGAAGATGGCGAGCGCCACCATTTCCAAAACTCCGAACGCGATTTTCAGACTGTAAGGCAGCACCGGCTGATGATACTGCGACACGAACGCTTCCACGATTCCCGCCCACACCAGCATCGCCGCCGCACCCAGCGCGATGGCGAGCAAATCGTGCGCCACAGCGCGCAGCCGTTCCACACGCGTCACCCGCTCTCCCCAACCGATGAGCGCGCCGGCCAGCACCAGTCCCGCTTGTCCGCCAAGCAGAATCGCGGGGATTTCGATGGCGCCGTGCGGCAGCAGCCAGCCCGCCAGAAACTGCCCGTAACCTGCGCCCACGTAGTCCGCCGCCACCGCACCCAGGATCACGCCGTTGTAGAACAGCAGGATGATCGTCCCCACGCCCCACGTCACACCGGCGGCCAGCGTCATCACTGTGACCTGAATATTGTGGGTCATCAACTGGGCCGAAAACGAGGCCTTGTGGCCGTGCAGCCGATCGGTTTTCATGGTCTCTTCCTCAGCCACGCGTTTTGCCGGCGATTGCATCAGCCCTGGAAAAGGCATCAGCACAGCCTTTGCATCGGGATCGGCGCGAATTGCAAACCAGCCGAAAGCGCACCCCGCCAGCGTCAAGCCCACAGCCAGCCGGAACGCGCCCAGATGCCGGCGGAAGGCGCGCGGAAACGCGGCGATCAAAGCACCCCAGCGGATCTTGCCGGCCCGCGCGCGGGTCTCGTGGATCTCCGCATACGCGCGCGAAACCAGCGATTCCACGTAAGCGCGCAACTGTGGCTCGGTCGCGAAAGTGTCCAGGCGCACCAGGTCCGCCGAGCAGCGCTCATAAAGGTAGTGAAGCCGCTCGATCTCCGGAATCGACATGTGCCAATTCGGCTCCAGCCGCATCCGGTCGAGCAGCGTCTGCAATTCGTTCCAGTACACCCGCTCAATGGTCACGAATCGTGGCAGGTCCAGAATCACAGCAACTGCCTCCGCTTGATCTCCAAGTACGCCGCGGTGGCCTGAGCCTTGATGTTTTGCGGATCCACCACCGACAAGCGCACGCCGCGATTGTGCAGCGCGATCTGCAACTCGCGCATCTTGTTCCACAGCATCTGTCCGGCCAGAGCCTGATACGCCGACTCCACATCGGCCGGGGCATCGTCTTCGAAGAGCGGCTGCGATCCGGCGGTGCGCATCACGTTCACCAGCACCAGGTGCCGGCGCGCCACCAGCGATACCTCGCGCGCGAAAGTCTCGGCCAGCAGCGGATCGTCCAGCGACGTGAAGAAAATCAGCAGCGAGCGGCGGCGCAGATTGAGCTGCAAGCTGGTGAACAGCTCGCGAAAATCGGGACTCACGCGCCGCGCGTGCAAGTTGTAGATAGTCTCGCGGCACAGTCTGAAATGGTCCATGCCGCTGCGCGCCCGAACCATGCGGTGCGGACGGTCGCTGAAGGTGATTAGGCCGAAGCGGTCGCCCTGCCGCTGGGCGGCCAGCGCCAGGTGCAGCGCGGCGGTCACGTAGCTTTCCAGAATCTGCTCGCGCGCCGAGAGGCGGGAAGCGTCGACCACCACATAGACTTCCTGCGCGTGCTCCACCTGATAGAGTTTCACCACCGGAGTGCGCCGGTGAGCCGTGGCCTTCCAGTGGATATCTTCATAGCTATCGCCCCGTATGTACTCGCGCAGTCGCTCGAATTCACGGCCCTTGCCCACTTGGCGGTGGACGCGCATACCGGCATTCGGCGCGCGCAGAAACAGCGCCGCCGTGGCGCGATCGCGCAGGTTCGGATAGACGCGCAGGTTGCACTCCACCGGCACGCGCGCACGCGCCAGCCACAGCCCCAGCGGCGAGCGAGTCTCCACGAACAGATCGCGCAACGCATGATCGCCGCGCGTGGCTCCTGTACACGGCCAAGCCAATGCGGACCGGCCGGGCTGCAAAGTGACGCTTTCCGTGAGCCGTTCGGATGCGACGCCTTCCGGCATCACCAGCCCGGCACGCAGAGAAAGCGCCCGCGCCGAGCGGTTCTCCAGCGTGACGGTCACATTCGCCCGGACGTCTTTAGTGAGGCGCACCAGGGCGGGCGCGCTAGCGCCGAGCATGACCACACGCTGCCGGCTTAGCATCGCATCCACCGCACTCGCCGCCAGGCAGACAGCCAGAATTCCCGCGCAGGGCCACGCCAGTCCGGGCATAATCCCGGCCAGGGTGGCCACAGGCAAAACCACCAGCGCGGCGGCGAGCAAGGCGCGCGAACCCGGAACGATCATCGCGGCACCGGCACCTCGTGCAGAATACGATCCAGAACTTCGCCCGTGCGCACGCCCTCCAACTCCGATTCGGGCCGCAACAGCAAACGGTGTTCGAGCGCCGGCGATGCCATGGCGCGCACATCGTCGGGACTCACGAAATCGCGCCCGGATAGCGCGGCCCACGCACGGCTGCCGGCCAGCAGCGCTTGCGTGGCGCGCGGCCCTGCGCCCACCAGAACGCTGTCGTCGGTGCGCGTGCGCCGTACCGCTTCCACCACGTACTCCACAAGCTGCTCGCTCACCTGCACGAGCCGCAAAGCGGCGCGCAGCTCGGTTAGCTCGGTGTGCGAGAGGCACTGGCGAACTTCGCCCCGCCGCAGCACCGCCTCCGGCGCATGCTCATCCAGACTGCGGCGCGCCAGGTCCAACTCTTCTTCCCGCTGCGGCCAAGTCATCGGAATCTTCAACATGAAGCGGTCTTTCTGCGCCTCCGGCAATGGATAAGTGCCTTCCGACTCGATGGGATTCTGCGTGGCGAACACGGTGAAGTCCGGCGATAGCGTATGGGTCTCGCGATCGATGGTCACGGTGCGCTCCTGCATCGCCTGCAGCAGCGCGGACTGAGTCTTCGCCGGCGCGCGATTGATCTCGTCCGCCAGCAGGAAGGCGGTGAAGACCGGGCCCTTGATCAGCGAGAATTCGTTGCGCTGCAGGTTGAAAACGTTGGTGCCCGTAATGTCCGCCGGCATCAGGTCGGGCGTGAACTGAATGCGATTGAACTCGCATCCCAGCACGCGCGCCAGCGTGCGCGCGAGCAGAGTTTTGGCAAGGCCCGGCACGCCTTCGATCAGCGCATGCTGGTTGGTGAGGATCACCACCAGCGACTGGCGGATGGCATCCTGCTGGCCGATGATCACCTTGCCGATCTCGCCGGTGATGCGCTCGATGGCCGCTTGAAACTGATCTAGATTCAAATTGCTCCTTTCGCGCGCACGATGGTTTCGAGGTCGCGCAACCGGGATTCCGCCTGCGCGCGGCGTGCGGGCGCGATATCGCGCGCGTGGCTCTTCAGCCACTCCTGCCAGCACGCGGCGGCGAGCCGGTCCGGCGCAATGTGCCTTCGCAAGAGCGTGACCAGGCCGGCCACGGATGTCCGGCCGAAGACCCTCTCCTCCCGCGGCGCGCTCGATACCGGCGGGAAGCTGGACGCATTCTTCCAGATGAACAGCATCGCGCAGATTGCCAGGCCGAGCCCCAAACCCTGCAACCGGAAGCGGCGCGCCAGTGCCACCACGCTGCCGCTCTCCACGATACCGAAGTGCGACTCGTCGAATACGATCCGCGTGTGCGGGCCTATCACCCGCGCCAGCAGCGCCGTTTGCTTCGCATCCGCGACAGACTGATTGTCGAACAGCCGGCCATCCGCCACCAGCACGACGCTCCCTTTGCCGAAGGCCTTCTCGATGACCACCGGCCGCGTCCCGTTCCGCTCCACGATTTCCCAGGTCTTCGCTTCGGCGAAATACAGATTGCCGCGGCCTTCTTTGTCGAAGTCGAGGCCGAAGCGAACGCCCCACAGCTTTTCGAGCGGGGCCGGCCGCGGCGGCTCCCGTCCGGACGCCTCCCCCATAGCGAAGACCAGGCGATTGGCGCGTTGCTCGAATTCCTCCAGCGCGTGCGCCTCGCCATCTTGTTGCATGGCGAACCGGCGCGGCTCCAAACCCAACAGCAAGATCGTGCTGTCGCGATCCGCCACGCGCTCCAAAGGCCGGTAACTGCGCGTCACCGTCAAGCCCGGCAGGCGGCTCAGACTCTCGAAAATCACCTTGGCTCCGGCCGGGTCGCTGCGCAGTGTCGAGTATGGCGGATAGGCATCGCCGCCCGCAAACCGCCGGTTGAAAAGATACAGGACGCCGCAGGCGAAGACCGCTGCCAGCAAGGCCGTCAGCAGCTTGGGACTTGGCTTCTTCATGGTTTCATGCCGCCATCTCCGCCGGCGCCATGGCCGTCTTGATCTGCTGCAGACGCTGCCGGAAGGCGTCCGTATCCTCCGCGCCGACGTTGTGCTTGCCGTACCAGGCACGCTCGAAGCTGGCGACGTTCACCGCAAACAGGGCGCGCGCCTCCGGAAACTCCCGCGCTCTGCGCCTCACTTCCAGTTCATACTCGAGATTGGTTTTGCCCGGGTGAATGGCGATCCATTCGTGGCGACCCAGCCATGCCAGGTTGGCGAGATATAAAGCCCGCAGAGCGGCGCGGTAATCGGCCGCGCGCGCGCAGTCCTCCGCCAGCGCGATCCACTCTTCTTCCGGCAGCCGGTCGGCCAGCAGATTCTCGTCCTGTAAGCTGACCGCCACGCCGCCGGCCGCCAACGCGCGCGCCGGCTTGGTCTTGGCGCGCCGCAGCCGCCACACGATCAGAGCAACCAGCGTCAGCAGCGCGGCAATGATCGCGTAGACGCTCCAGTGCAAGGCCGAGCCGGGCGGTGCACCGGTCTCGATTGTGGAAGGGCTGGAAAGCTTCTCGCGCAGCCATTTCACGAATCGCTCGATGGCATCACCAACGCTGCGCAGCCCCCGCTGCACGGTATCCGCCAAACGGTCCGTTACGGTTATCAGCCACGGAACATTGGACGCCCGTTTCGCGCCAGGCGGCGCCAGGCGCCAGTCATACTCTGGCGATTGCAGAGTCTGCCGGATGGATTGGTCGAGATCCAGCGGCCTGAGAGGCCGCTGCAGGCCACGGGCCTGCCCCACAAAGACACTGAGTACAATCAGGGCGGTGGACGCCACCATGCGCAATGCCGCGCGCAAATCTTCGCCGGTCCCGCGCGATTCCAAGTGAAAGCTGCGCAGGCAATAAACCGCCTGTGTGAACGGATCGAACGCCATCCAGGCCAGCGCCATTCCCGCCAGCCAGAATAGCGAATTACTCACGTAGGATGTCTCGGCGCGGCTGAAAACGGACTCGTAACCGGTGAGGATCCGTACCAGTTGCGGCAACACGGCGAGGATGATCAGCACATTCAGCAACAGGATCAGATACAGCACGGCGAGGAGAAGAAGTATGCCCCAACCCTGCCGTTGTTCGAAGCCTGCCAGCTTGCGCGCCTTGGCCATGAGCTGCGCCAGGTCCAAATCCTCGCGGTCCGCCAGCGCCGCCGCACTCCGGTAAAATGCCGCCATCCACGGCAGCGGCAGGATCAGGCCCACCGCCAGCGCCATTGCCACCGGCTTGGTTCCACCGAAGAACGCCTGGCTCGCTACCAGCCGCCAGAAGCGCCGGCGCGTCCACGGCAATTCCGGCCGGCCGCCGAGCTGACGATCCAGGCGCCCCGCGAATACCGCGCGCCAGCAGTTCATCCACACGAGCAGCAATGCCAGAGCCAATGCCTCCAGCGCGCAAGTCGAATCGGGCGTGCGAGGTTGCGCCATGTCATTCCAGAAGACCAACACGCCCAGCGCAAAAGGCACGCTGCCGATCGCGTGCGAGACGATGGTGGCGAGGGGTGCGGCCCGCAGCGCATGCACCGCGTCTTCGAGCAGGTCGAGCGCGCCCGTCCGCGCTAACGGATGCGCCATGTATGCTCCGCTCGCGCCGCGATTTCCAGCAGAATCTCGCCGCCGATGTAGAAGATCGACCAGGACAGCACCAGGCCTCCGAAGGCCGCCATGGGCGCAAGCAGCGCGCGGGAGCGGTGCCGGCGTGCGGGAGCGGCGCGGGCGATGGCCTGCAAACATGCCGCGCACAGCAGCCGCGATTCATGTTCCGTCACGCACTCCCGGCAGAAATGACGGCCGCACGCGGGACAGCGGCAGACCGCTTCCCGCAGCTCGTGATTCCAGCAGCGCTGATGAATAAGGACGCCGGTCATTCCGGTTTGAAGGATAGCACGAACCCCGCGATCGCCAGCAGCGCCGCGCCTCCGCTATATATAGGACGCACGATTCCGGAGCGCGGGCGGGCGCGCACGGCGACAGGCCCGCGCTTGCCCGCAAACGCCGCGTCCACGGCGTCGCCAATCATCTGGGCATAGGTGATGCCGCCGATGAAGAGCAACGCGGCAATCGCCAGTCTCTGCATGCCGATCCGCAGAATGCCGCGATGACATTGCACGAAGATCCAGATGGCGGTGGCGATCTGCACCACGGTCAAAGCCATGGACACATTCGCCAGCCATGAACTCGGTGCGCGCATCTCGAACATGGTGATTACCGCGTCGGCGAAGAGGCTGGCCAGAAAGATGTCCGTAACCCACGTGCGGCTGCGCGCCACGGCGGGCTTGGGGCCGGCGGCGGCAGAATGACCCGCTGCATCCACCGGCCCCAGCGTGCGCAAATCGGCCGCCTCGGCCCAATCCTGGGTGAACACGCCCTGGACTTGCGCAATCTTTTGCTCCAGCTCCGCCAGCGCCTTGTGGGCTGTCCACATGCGGTAGAGTGACGGCAAATCCTCGCGGCTGACTGCCGTATACAGCCGGCAAGTGCAACTCTGCGCCGCCGAAATATAGATCCAGCCGGCCGTCAAAACTGCCAGGAGCAGCCAAAGCCAGTCAGTCAGCGCGGGCACGCGCACGCGCACGATCGAGACGCTAATGAGGAGCATCAAGGCAACTGCCACCATGGGCGTCGAGATCACCCAACGGGGGACTTTGGTAACGACAATGGCCTGAATATCGCGAAAGTAAAATCTCTTGTACTGCTCCTGAAACCTCGTGGATTTGACCAAAAGCAAATGATCCGCGCCGGTCCACAGGCTGGAAGAGAAGATGAATCCGCGGCGGCGGCCCGGAAGCTTGCGGTAAATCTGCCGGGTGTCAGCCACGCGATATCCTCGCCTTCAGCAGAAAATAGGCCGTGACCCAGATCCAGCCCCCGATCTCGCACAACGCGATCGCCGCGGCGAGCGCCGATCTCCAACGCCAGCGCCGCACCAGGCTGAGCGGCCGATTCCAATAGCGCAGTGCCACAAACAGCGCGACAGGCGCGGAAACTACGGTGAAAGGCCACGCCAGCAATGGAGCCACTGCCGCGATCAGCGCCGTAGAATCATATAGCGTGCGGGAGTTTTCGAACTCCACCGTCTTGGCCTTGTATTCGCCCGCCGTGAAGCAGGAGGGGCACCACACGGCGCCTTTGAAATCGACCGAGCAGAGTTGGCACACAAACCGGCCGCAACGGCTGCACGCCGCCACCGCCCGCTTGCCGGGGTGATCGAAGCAGGTGGCCTCGCCCTCCGCCGCGGCCTCGGTAGCCACCGGACCGCTCGGCGCGTAGAACAGCGCCGGAAAGACGCGCACCATGCTGCGAGCGCCACACTCCGGACACAGCGCGTCATGCTGCCCGGCTAGCTCCCACTTGGGCAGTGGACGGTTGCAACGATTGCAGGGTACGGCCATTTTAGAGAGGCGGCTTACTCACCTTGATCACGCGCGTATCGCAAATCATATCGTGCAACGCACGCTTTTGCGAGTCGAACCCCGCCATGATGTAGCCAATCATCAGAATAATCGCGCTCACGTATTTCGCAAAGTAACGGCCCACCGCGCGGCCCAGCGATATAGGGCCTCCATCGGGACGAACGACCTTCAGATCCAGCGCCATCTTGCCCGGCGTCGCGCCAAAGCGGCTGACGAACAGGCCTTCGTAAGTGGCGCCAATCGCCATGCCAATCAGATACTCGAACCCCAGAGCCATGAACATCAGATCCATGCGCCCGCTTCGCGTCATCGGCGCAAACAGTAACTGCACGACCACGCCGGCCACAAAGAGAATAATGCCGTCCAGCAGCACGGCTACGAAGCGTATCCAGAAGCCCGCATAAGTGAAGGTTGCCGCGGAGGCGACGCCTTCGCGCAGCTTCTGCGCATAGGCGATCTTACAGTTTCGACAGATGAGCCGGTCGCCGAAGCGGGCGAGTTCTTCCTGGGGCCATGGCTGGCCGCATTCCGCGCAATACTTCACCGTGATTGGCGCTGGTTCCACTTGAGGTGATTGTACCAATGACGGCGCCGCAACCGGCGTGCCTGGCTTATACCGGCTCATTGAGCACTCCCAGACGGACCCCGAGGGCATGCGCGCACTCGGGTGCTTGACCGTTTTGAGGAAACCGCTCCCTGACGGTCGCGGCTCGGTAACAGTCGCGTTGATTGCGCAAGGATTACTACTCTGAGACCGCCCCTCGGCGGGATTACGCGTTGGCTGCTTTGGGAACCAGCTGAAAGCCGAGGCTGGCAGCGAAAGTCTTGAGATAGCTAAGGCGGGCGTTTTCGTAGACCTTCTCTTGGGCCTCGGCGCCGGCGTCCACGTAGGGTTGTCCCCAGCGGAGCATGCGATAGATA
>Ga0181527_1003338_pt1 | contig 14398 bp, 7 predicted proteins | sample PEATcosm2014_Bin_30_FD_119762 | JGI IMG/M metagenome (GOLD analysis project Ga0181527, IMG submission 119762) | Peatland microbial communities from MTU Mesocosm Facility, Houghton, MI, USA - PEATcosm2014_Bin06_60_metaG | ecosystem: Environmental > Terrestrial > Soil > Wetlands > Peat | place...
AACGTGCCGTTCGCCGCGGCGTTCGCGTTGGTATCGGCGGCCACATAGTCCAACGTCGTGGTCTGCCCGCCTTGGTCCGTGAGCGTCAAGATGCTGCCCGCGGCCCCGGTCGTCGGAGCACTGAAAGTGGCTCCCGCCGCGCCGTTGCCGCTGACGGCAACCACGTTGCTTCCGACGCTGTTGCTGGTCACCGAGAAGTTGCCACCGCTGTCAGTCACCGTGGCTGAGGTGCCAAGCTGGGTTTGCAGCCAGGACTGGAGGTGTGCCGTGGTCGAGAACGTCGCGCCGCTGTCGCTCGCCCCGGCGGTCGCCGTCACGGCGGTGCCGGTGCCGATCTGGAAAACCAGCTTGTCGCCGCTCTGGACGCCAAGGAGATCGGCGTCGGTGGTCGAGGTGGTGGACAGCGTGGCCGCGGTCAGACCGCTGGTGGAGAAGGTGTTACTGGTAGCCTGGGTCGAGTCGGCCCCGATCGTTTGCGACCCGGTGATATTTGCGTAGGTCAAGGTTCCGGTCGCGGATTGCTGCGCCTGCTGCGCCGTCGACAGCGCCTGTTCGAGCAGGCTGGTCAAGCCGGTGAGGCCGTCATTGGCCGCGTTCAGCGTCTGCTGGGCCTGACCGATCTGGTCGAGGAGCGCGCTCAGATCGTTGGAACGGTTGGTCAGCGACTGCGAGGTGAAGTAGGCGGTCGGATTGTCGAAAGCAGTGTTGACCTTCTTACCGGTCGAAAGCTGTTGCTGAGTGGTGTTCAGGTCGGTCGACGTTTGCTGCAAGGCCAGCAGGTTCTGCCGGATGCCGCTGCTGAGAGTGATGTCAGACATAAGTGTACCCTTCTGGTTACAGGCCGTACTGGCTTGCACTTGCTGTACGTGCCGTACCGGCGAGTGCAGGTTCCGATCAAACCGATCGGCTGCCGAAGGTTTGACGCAATTCGCTTAAAGAGCTGTAAATCCACGTACGGTTTGGCTGTCACCGGTGAAACCCACGACATAATCTAAATCAATGCCCGATGTTATGAGCACGGGTGCCTCGCTACCGGCTAAGCCGTGACGACGTGGTTTTTGACCGTTCGTGAATTTTTGCGCGGTCGCTTAAGCCGCCGTTAACCATTTTTCTTCGCTATTGGTTAACCATGATTACAAAGTCGCTCCGCCCCGCTGGAACCCGGCGACGCGCAAGATCGACGAAGGAACGAACCTCGATGTCGACTGCCTCGGAGACCGATCGCTTGGCCGCCGGCAGCGCCGGCGCGGCGAGCCCCCCCAGCAAGACCGCGGCCGGCACGACGGAATCCGCCACGCCCCCCGACACCATCACGCTCGTCATCGCTACGCCGTGTTTCGGCGGCCAGATTTCCGTGCTCTACGCGGCATCGCTGTTCAAGCTGCAAAAGGCGGTCCGCGCCTATAGCGGCCTCAATCTCAAGATCCTGTTCAAGGACGGCGACGCGCTGATCACGCGGGCGCGGGCGAGCCTCGTTTCGCAATTCCTCGACGATCCGGAGGCGACACATTTATTGTTCATCGACGCCGATATCGGCTTCGAGCCCGATCAAGTGCTGCGCCTGATCGAATGCGGCGCCGACATGAGCGCCGCGGTCTACCCGATCAAGCGGATCGACTGGGACCGCGTGAAGGCGACGATCGAGGCCGCGCGGCCCAATCCGGCGGCGGCGGCGTCGAAATACGTGTTCGAGGTCGACGATCCGAACGCCGTGGTCGAGACACGCGGCTTCATCAAAGTGCGCTACGCCGGCACCGGCTTTCTCATGATCCGGCGCCTGGCGCTGGAACGGCTGTGCGCGCAGCATCCGCAGTTGCGCTACCGACGCGACCATTCGCTCGATGCCGCGACCGCAAGCGACAATCGCTTCGCTTTGTTCGAGTGCATGATCGCAGAGGACGGCACTTATCTCAGCGAGGATTTCGCCTTCTGCAAGCGCTGGACCGACATGGGCGGCGAGATTTGGGCGGATCTTCGCAGCAAGCTCAATCACGTCGGCCCGATGACGTTCTGCGGCGATCTGTCGTCGCAATTCGCCGGCGGCTAATTTCGCCCGGACTGAAGCGTGCTCCTTTCAGACGTCATGGCCGGGCTTGTCCCGGCCATCCACGTCTTCCTCGTCCTACAAAGCCGTAAGACGTGGATGCCCGCGACATAGGCGAGCGAAGCGACGCCGTTCTTCGAACGGCTATACGCGGGCATGACGAAGGAAAGGGCGAGTCGACTTGCGCGAAATACGCCCTATCCCGCCGACGGCGCGAGGTAGTTGACCAGACTGAGCTGCGCCAGCCGCGCCGTCACCGACAACGATGCATCGAGGCTGTTCTGCAGCGTCATGAGCTGTTCGCCGACCTGGGTTTGATTGACGCCGTCGATGTTCTGCAACATGTCCTGCAATGTCGTCTGGGTCTGCGTGTTCAGCTTGCTCGCATTGCTCGCGGTGGTCTGGGCGTTGGCGAGATCCGCCTCGATATCGCTGATCGACTGCGTGCCGGCCTGAGGGGAGAGATTGGCGGTGACCTTCTGGCTCAGCGCCTGGTAATTCGCCGCGGCATTCGGATCGCTCGCCGAATAGGTCGTCGTCGCGAGCACGGCGACGTTGGCGACCAGCGTGCTGACGGCCTGCTCGTTGGCGCGCATGCCGTAGCTGATCGTCATCGACGGGCCGACCTGGGCGGTCGCGGTCTGGCGCGCCGGCGTAGTGCCGTTTTCGCCCGTATACCAGAATACGGTATTCGCCGTCGTGCCGTTCACCAAGGAGGTGGACGTATCGTAAGGCGGCCCGCTCACGCGTTGCGGCGGATCGGAGCTGAAGAAGTTGTTGGCGGCGGCGACGGCGGAGGCGGCCGGCAGCGCGGTGAGGTCGAGGCTGCCGACGGCGCTGCTCAACGCCGCTTGCAGATTGGTCGCCGTGTCCGCCGGTGTGGTGCCGATGGTGAATTGGTTCGCGCCCGGCGGCGACGCGGTCGTCGCCTGCAGCGAGATCGTCTGGCTCGAACCGTCGGGCATCGTCAGCGCGAACGCGATCGTATCGCCGGCGTTCGGATTGGAGCCGAGATTGACCGAGATCGACGGCGGCGAGCCGGACGGGCCGCTGGTTGTTGCGCCGGTGAGCGACGAGGTCACGCCGGCGAGCTTGAAGCCGAACGGCGAATTGGAGTCCTCGCTGATCGAAACGGTCGAGCCCGACGCCGCCGGGATCAGCAGCCGGCCGAGGCCGCTGCTGCCCTGATCGGCCTGCGATCGCTGCGCGATCACCTGGGTCAGGCCGACCTGCGCGCCGTTGCCGTTGAGGATGTCGGACATGCTGGCAACCGACGGCGTCGTATTGGCGCTGCCGGAGAATATGTAATTGTCGCCGACCTGGGTGTTGAGCAGCGACAGGATTTCGCCGAGCTGGGTCGAGGCCGCCGCCTGGGTCGTGGTCTGACCGTTATTGTTCAGGCTGAACGCGCCCTGCTGGTTGATCGCCTGCTGGACCGAGCTTCCGCTGCTGCCGAGCTGGGTGAGCACCGACTGCGCGACGCTCAAGGTCGTGCCGACGGTCGTCGCCGTGTTGCTGTAGCCGGTGATGGCCGAAAGCTGCGAATTGAGCGACAGCGCCACGCCGGCTTGCGAGCCCAGCCCCGAATAGGTCTGCGCCGCCTGATTGGTGCTCAACTCCGTGCTCAGCGTATTGAGCTGATTATTCATGTTGTTGACCGCTTGAATATTCAAAGCGGTAATCGAGCCAGGTCCAGTAATGCTCATTTATGTCACCGCCTGCAGCAATGCTTGCATCATCTGTTGAACGGTCGTCATGACCCGCGCGTTGGCGCTGTAAGCGTTCTGCAGCGCGATCAGGTTCGACATTTCGGTGTCGATGCTGACGCCGGATTGGGTGTTGAAGCGCTGCTGCAAGGCGCTGACCACGGTGTCCTGGCCCTGCTGCAGGCTGGTCGCCGCTGTGGCGGCTTGCGCCTGCTGGCTCGCGACCTGGCTCATGTATTGCGTCAGCGTGCCGCTATAGGGTTGAGCCGCGCTGCCGAGGCCGGTGGTTGGCGAATAGGTCAGCGTCGCGCTGGTCATCTGATTGAGGAGAAAATTCGGTCGCGTCGCGTCGCCCGCGGCGGTGTTCGCCGCGTAAGCGACCAGGCTCGCCGGCGAAGCGGTGAGCGCCGCATTGACGGCGATACGGCCAGCGAGACCCACGGTCTGCGAGCCGCTTGCGGAGACAGCGCCAGTAATCGGCTGGTTGCCGTCGGTGAATAACGCAAGCTGCGGGCTGCCGCTCGAAAGCGACGTCGCCGTCGAAGTCGCCGAGAGCGAGTTGACGACGTTATTGGTGTTGGCCGCATTGACGACCTGCAGCGCGCCGCCCGAGTTCGAGAACTGCAGGTTCGAGCCGAGCGCGGTATTCAGTTGCGACACGACGGCGTTGATGCCGCCGGAGAAATTGATGCCGATGACCTGATCGTTAGAATTGGCCGGCTGCGACGGCAGCGTTCCGCCGGTCCCCAACGAAACGATGCTGACGGTGTGCTGGGTATTTTGCCCGTCGGTATAGGTGAGCTGCAGCGAATTGCCCGGCGAGATACCAGCGATGCTGACGCTATATCCGGTTTGGCTGCCCGAGCCTGCCGGCGTCCCGGACGTCGTCTGGTTCGACAACGCCTGCGACATTTGATTAGCCATCTCGTCGAGCTGGCTCTGCGCCTGCGGCAGGATGGTGTCGCGCATCTGCAGATAAGCGCCGATCTGGCCCGACTGAATGGCATTCGAAGCGACCAGATCCGTCGTGTTGTTGGGCGGCGAGGTGAGCGTGATCGTGCCGACAGTGTCTTGGCTCGGATTAGCGCTCCACTGCGTGGTCGCCGACAGCGTGCCGGCGTTATTGAAGCTTAGTTGCGAGACCTGGCCCTCACCCACCAATTGCTGACCGGTCCCGGTGAAAAGCGAAATCTGATTGTTGGGGTTGCGCACCACCGTGACGTTCATCAGTTGCGACAGCTGGGTGATGGCTTGGTCGCGCTGGTCCGCGAGCACCGCGCTCGCGGCATCGGGATTTTGCACGCCGGCAAGCTGCGTATTGATCTGGGCGACCTGCTGCAGCAAGCCGTTCGCGGTCGTCACGGCGCTTGAGATGCCGGCCTCGGCCTGGGTGCGCAGCTGTTGCACGCTCGCCGTCATCGAATTGAGATTCTGCGCCACGCCTTGCGCCGAACTCAGCACCGCGGCCTGAGCGGAATACGAACTCGGACTGGTCGACAGCGTCTGCAGCGCGCTGGTGAAATTGTTGAAGACCGCATCGAACGAACTCGACGATCCCGGCGTGCCGTAGATTTGCTGAAGCTGTTGGTAGAGACCTGCGGTCGTGTCGGCATACGCACTGCCCGACGTTTCGGTCCAAAGCTGGCTCTGCAACAAAGTGTTGAGATTGCGGTTGATGCCGGTAACATCGACGCCGGCGCCGGCCAGGCCGGAGCCTACCGTCGTAGCCTGATTGACGCTCTCGTCGACGTAACCCGGCGTATTGGCGTTCGCCACGTTCCCGGCGATCGTCGCGAGACTCTGCTGCGTCGTGTTTACGCCGGCCAAGGCGGAGGATAAGGCCTGGGAAAGACCCATTGCTCTAGCCGTCCACGCGGCTTACCGGTTGCAGTCCGACGCGCCCACCATGCTCACTGGATGACCTGCAGCAGGCTTTGGATCATCTGATCGGCCGTCGACATGACTTTGGCGTTGGCCGAATAGGCCTGCTGCGCCACGATCAAGCTGCTGAACTGGGTCGAAATATCGACATTGGAGCTTTCGAGCGAACTGCCGACGATTTTCCCGGACGCGCCGTAGATCGGCGGCCCGGAATCGGCGGTGGCGGCAAAGGCGTCGCCGTTGAGCGCCTGCAGCGAATCCTGACCGTTGAAGCTCGCCAGCGTGATCTGCGCCAACGGAATGGTCTGGCCGTTCGTGAACGCGCCGACGACCCGGTTCTGGCTGTCGACCGAAACCGACTGCAATTGTCCGGCGGCGAAGCCATTCTGTTGCAGCTGGCTGACCTGCGTAGCGCCGCTGGAATTGGCGAACTGGGTGAGCCCGTTGGTGCCGAAAGCGAGCTGGACGTTGCCGAGCGAGTCGCCGTTCACCGTGAGGTTTTGCAGCGTCAGGCTCGAAACTGCCGGCGTCAATTCGCCGTTCGCATTGAACGTGAACGTGCTGCCGACATTCTGCCAGGCCGCTTGGGTGCCCGTCGCACTCGAATTGCTCTGGTAGAAAAGCTGCCAGGAATTGGCTGCCGTCTGCGCCCAACGAAACTGAACGTTGACCGCATTGCCGTCGGTGTCATAGGCGGTGATGGACCCGCCGTCGACCGACTGGTTGGTGAAGGTCGTCACATCGTTGGCGATGACGGTGCTGTTCGCCGGCAATGCGGTCAGGTTCTGGATGCCGAATTTCGCAGCCGAGGCGGTGCCGCCGACGGTGAGGCTCACGGTCGGGTTGGTCGCCGTCAGCGTGACATCGCCGTTGGCCGTGTTCACGGTGCCGTTGACCCCGGACAAGCCCTGGATCGCGGTCTGCAATTGCGCCAGCGTCGCGACCTGGTTGTTCCCGGTGCCGAAAGTAATGGTCTGCGGCGCACCGGTGCCGACCGTCACCGTCAGGGTCTGCCCTTGCGATACGGCGCTTTGCGTCAACAGATTGGTCGGCGAAAACGAGTTCACGCCGGCGCCAAACCCGATATCGGACGCCTTGGTGCCGCCGACCGTGACCGATGTCGTGTAGTTCTTGCCGGTAAGGACCAGATTGCCGTTGCTATTGAGCGAGGCGGTAATGGCGGCGCTGCCGCCGTTGATGCCACTGATCAGATTGCCGACGGTGTCGGTACCATTCGACGTATAAGTATAGGTGTTGGTGCCGTCGCTGAACGTCAGCTGATCGCCGTTGACAATCCCAAGCGAGCTGAGGGTGGTGGCGTTTGTGAGACTGGCCTGCGTGCCAGTGCCGGATGCCAGTGCGTCTGGTGACAGTTTTGCGCCGGTCCCGGCAATCACGGCGGCGACCGGGGCGCCGGCGAGCGGGTTGGCTTCGAAAGCGCTTGGGTTCAGCATCCCCGAAGACGGCGTGCTCGGCAGGTTGGCCTGGTAGGTGATCGAGGTGGTCTGCTGCGCCGGCACAAAATCGTTGTTGAACTGCAGGACCTGCGGCGAACTGCCACTCGCGGTTCCCGTTGCCTGGTTGATCGGGATGCCCATCAGATAGTAGCCGGAGCCATTGACCAGATAGCCGCTCTGGTTCATCTGGAAATTGCCGGCACGCGTGTAGTAGTCGACGCCGCTGAAAGTCGGCTGACTGCCGGTCGACCCAGTCGGCTGCGCCACCACGAAATAGCCGTTACCGTTGATGGCCATGTCGGTCGCGACCGACGTGCTTTGGATCGAGCCTTGCACGGTGTTGGTGGCGACCGAGCTCGAGATCACCCCGTCGGTGGTCTGCTGGTTTTGTGTGGCGGCGGCGACCAGATCCGCGAAGCTGGTATTGGTTTCCTTGTAGCCCGTGGTCTGCGAGTTTGCGATGTTGCCGGAAATGTTCTGAAGCGCGAACGACTGCGCCTGCAGACCCGCGACCGCGGTGGTCAATGCATCGAATATACCCATGACATTTCTCCAACTCGATCTCGACGCGACAGCGGCGGGCCAACGCGAAAGGCCGTCACGGACCGGCAGCCGCACTTCGAACCGTGATGCAGCAAGCGCCGTGCCATGGGATTAGTTGCGGCAAATCAATGACTTGTAATTGCGGCCCGCCATGACCCGGGGTGCAGATATGCCGGCTTGGGGCAAAATTTGCCGAGCCGCGACGGCATGCGTGCCGTGCGCCCGCGGCAGGAGAAGCTCCGCCGAGCTTGTGAACGCGGACCGCGACGTGTTCTACTTTCCTGAAATCGAAACAGAGGATTGCCATGCGCTTTGAAGGCACCAGCGCCTATGTTGCCACCGACGACCTCAAGGTCGCCGTCAACGCCGCGATCGCCTTGGAGCGTCCGCTGCTGGTCAAGGGCGAGCCCGGCACCGGCAAGACCGTGCTCGCGATCGAGATCGCCAAAGCGCTCTCGGCCCCGCTGCTCGAGTGGCACGTCAAGTCGACGACCAAGGCGCTGCAGGGGCTTTACGAATACGATGCAGTGACCAGGCTGCGCGACAGCCAGTTGGGCGACCTGCGCGTCAAGGACATCCGCAACTACATCAAGCGCGGCAAGCTGTGGGAGGCCTTCGTCGCCGACGAGCGGCCGGTGCTCTTGATCGACGAGATCGACAAGGCCGACATCGAGTTCCCCAACGACCTCTTGCAGGAACTCGATCGCATGGAGTTCTTCGTCTACGAAACCGGCGAGACGATCCAGGCGCGCCGCCGCCCGATCGTCGTCATCACTTCGAACAACGAGAAGGAATTGCCGGACGCGTTCCTGCGCCGCTGCTTCTTCCACTATATCCGCTTCCCCGATCCCGACACCATGCGCGCGATCGTCGACGTGCATTTCCCCGGCATCAAGCAGCGTCTGGTCGCCGAAGCGCTCAAGCTGTTCTACGAGATCCGCGACGTGCCGGGCATGAAAAAGAAGCCGTCGACCTCCGAACTGCTCGACTGGCTGAAACTCCTGATGGTCGAGGATATTTCCGCGGAGACGCTGCGCGAGCGCGATCCGAAGCGGCTCATTCCGCCGCTGCACGGCGCGCTGATCAAGAACGAACAGGACGTGCACCTGTTCGAGCGGCTGGCTTTTATGGCGAGGAGAGACGGCCGCTGAATCTTGTCGAGTGAACGCGAGCGCGGGAAGCGCCAAGAAGCGCCAAGAAGCGCCAAGAAACGCGATGACGGGCTTCACCGCTCGTGCAAACTGTCATGGATATGTTCGCTGAGCGGCGCCAGCAAAAAGTCGACGATCCGGCGTTTGCCGGTCAGGATTTCGGCCTTGACCGACATGCCGGGCAGCAAGGCGCCGGGGCGACCGTCGACCTTGAGCGAGTTGCCGTCGATCGCGATATGAACGGTGTAGCGCAGCCGTTCGCTGCCTTCGACGTTTTGGAGGTCGTCGGCATCGCGCTCGGTGCCCTGACGGACCGAAGCGGGATTGACCGGGGTTGCTTCGGCGTCGCGATCGATGGCCAGGATGGTGCCCTTGGCGAGGCCGTAACGGGTGAACGGATAGGCGTCGATCTTGATTTCGACCGGCTGGCCGACCGACACGAAGCCGATGTCGCGGTTTTCCAGCACGGCCTCGACCTCGACATTGTCTTCGTCCGGAACGACCGAGAGCAGTTGCTGAGCCGGGGTTACCACGCTGCCGATGGTGGTGACTTGAAGCTGCTGGACGGTGCCGTTGATGGGCGCCCGCAGGGTTTGCTGATCGGTACGATGGTTGGCCTTGGCAAGCTGTTCCGCGGCGGCGCGGTAGCGTTCGCGGGCCTTGCTGAGGTCGGTGAGCGCCGTGGTATAGATTTCGGCTTCGGTCCCGGCGCTTTTTTGATCGAGCCCGTCGATCGCGGCGACGAGCGAATCGATTTTGGCGCGATTGATTTCCAGTTCGCCCTTGGTTTCGGCCAGCGCCTGCTGACTCTCGAGCGAGGTGACGACGGAGACGATGCCGCCCAAGGTCGCCTTCTCCCGGATGTCGGCCCGCTCGGCGACGTAGGGGAGTGTGTTCTGGACCTTGGCGAGGGTCTGTTCCAACGCCAGCTTTTCCGCGACGCGCTGTGTTCGTTCCTGTTTGATCGCCCCGAGTTTGGCGGCCCGTTCGGCAATCTGGGAGGTCAATTGCGCCTGGGCACGCTTGATGTCGAGGACGCTGGCTTCGGCGACGGCGGAAAACGCGGCTTCGGAGCGGTCGTCAAGGAAAGCCTCGAGACGAATCTGGTCGAGGTCGGCGGCAATCATATCTTGCCGGGCGTGTTCGCGTTCGGCGTTCGCTGCGGTCGGGTCGAGATCGATCAAGGCCTCGCCGGCCCTTACCTTTTGCCCGGGATGTACCAGAATGGCCCGGACCGTCGAAGTTTCAAACGGCTGGATCACCTTGGTGCGCATCTGGGCTACGATCTTTCCGGAGGCGACGGCGACGATGTCGACGTGACCGATCCAAGCCCAGGCGATGCCGACGACGGCAATCAGGCTGATGATGAAGGCCAGCAAGCGGCCGGCTGGCGAAGGCGGAGTATCCAGGACTTCCAGGGCGGCAGGCAGGAATTCTCGTTCGTCCGGGAGCAGACCAAGACCGGCGCCGCCTTGGATGACCCGCAAGAGGACGCCCGGTGTCTTGACTGGCAAGGGCGGAGCCGGCTTGGGCATGGCCGGCTTGGGCGAGGCCGGCTTGGGCATTGCAGACGGATTTGCCGGGGTCATGATCATGTTCATGCGTATGCGTTATCGCGCGGCCGCTTGCAGACGGTGCAGCGCGGCGTACCGTCCGTCGCCCGTCACCAGTTGATCATGATGGCCGTCCTCGACGATCGAACCGTTTTCGATGGTCAGGATGCGGTCGGCGCTGCGGACCGTCGAGAGCCGATGCGCGATGATGATGACGGTGCGGCCTTTGACGATCTCACGCATATTGGCCTGGATGATGCTCTCGGATTCATAGTCGAGCGCCGAAGTGGCTTCATCGAAAATCAGGATGCGCGGGTTGGTCACAAGCGCCCTGGCGATGGCAATGCGCTGGCGCTGGCCACCGGACAGCGATGTTCCGCGCTCGCCGATCGGGGTGTCATAACCCTTCGGCATTTTGCAGATGAACTCATGCGCGCCGGCGAGCTTGGCAGCGGCGATCACACGATCGAGCGGCAGAGCGGGGTCGACGAGCGCGATGTTCTCGCGCACGGAGCGGTTGAACAAGATGTTTTCCTGGAGCACGACACCGGTCTGACGGCGCAGCCAAGCCGGATCGATGACGGCGGTATCGAAGCCGTCGATCAGGAGACGACCCGATTCCGGCAGGTAGAGGCGCTGCAAGAGCTTGGCGATGGTGCTTTTGCCGGAACCGGACGGCCCGACGATGCCGACCACCTGTCCGGCCGGGATCTTGAGGCTGACATCGCGGAGGACCGGTTGGGAATTCAGCCCGTAGCGGAAAGTGAGCCGTTCGAGCTCGATGGCGCCGCTCAACGCGGCTGTCACCGCCTGGCTGCTGGTGGAATACGGTTCCGTCGGGGTGTTGAGAATGTCGCCGAGACGTTCCACCGAAATCCGGACCTGATGAAAATCCTGCCAGACTTGGACCAGGCGCAGCACCGGACCGCTGACCTGGCCGGCCAGCATGTTGAACGCCACGAGTTCGCCGACCGTGAGCTCGTTGGCGATGACGAGGCGGGCGCCGAGGAACAGCGTAATGACGGTAGTGGCCTTGTTCAGGAGGTTGGCGGTCTGGCTCGAGATATTGCCGAGCTGCGCGGCGCGGAACGAGGAGTGGACATAGCTGGAAAGCTGCTCCTCCCAGCGCCGCTGCATCATCGGCTCGACGGCCATCGCCTTGATGGTCTCGATCCCGGTGATGCTTTCGACCAGGAAGGCCTGGTTTTCCGCACCGCGGCGAAATTTCTCCTCGAGCCGGTTGCGGAATGCCGGGGTGACGGCGAACGACAGCAGCATATAGAGCGGCAGCACGCCGACCACGACCCAGGCCAGGAGCGGGCTGTAGAGGAACATCACGGCCAGGAAGATCGCACCGAACAAAAGGTCGAGCACGAGCGTGATCGACGAACTGGTGAGGAACTGGCGGATGGTTTCGATCTCCCGCACCCGGGCAACGGAATCGCCGACCCGACGGGCCTCGAAATAGTTCAACGGCAAGCGCAGCAGATGGCGGAAGATGCGAGAGCCGAGCTCGACGTCGATACGGTTGCTGGTATGGGCAAACAGATAGCCGCGCAGTCCCGACAACGTGGCGTCGAAGATGGAAATCAGCGCCAAACCGGCGACCAGAACTTCGAGCGTCGACAATCCGCGATGCACCAGCACCTTGTCGATGACGGTCTGGAAGATCAGCGGCGTCGCCAGCGCGAACAATTGGATCACGAAAGACGCGATCAGCACTTCGTAGAGAATGGTGCGGTATTTGTGGACCGCGCCCCAGAACCAGGTGATGTCGAAACGTCGTCCGGTATCGTCGAGCTCCGCCCGCTTCGTGAGCATGATGACCCGGCCGGTCCAATCGCGCTCGAAATCCGCGATCGTCATATTGCGAGGACCGGCATCGCCATGGCCGATCATCAGCACATTTTCATCGGTCACCTTGCCGACGACGACGAAGCCGCAGGAACGCATCTCCGCCAGCGCCGGCAGCGGTATTTTGGGAAGACGTTTGATTGTCGAGGTCAGCGCCTTCACCTTGACCGAAAACCTTCTTGCGGCCAGCAACAGTTCGGTTTCCGAAAGCGCGCCGGATTTGCCCGCCTCATGCTGGATGCGATCGGGATCGGCCGAGATGCCGAGCACCTGGAGACACAGCGCCAACGCCCAGACACCCTTGTCTGCTGCGACACTCGGCTCGCTTTGCAAAGGACTTACCGTGGCTGACATGACGTTTCCAACACGCGCCACGGTATAGGGACGAAATGTTATAGGAGCCTTCTTCGGCCGATAAAAAGTGAACCGGCGCGCGTCCCGTTGGCCGGATGGTGACCAAATTGTTAGCAGGACGGTTAAAATAGCCGTTCAAGGATTCATCGGCAGCCGCGGCTGGAGCGCGGTCTTTCCCCGATTCTCATCGGGGAAAGATCAGTAGTGGCGTGTCAGCATGTCCCGCAAAAAGCCTGCCCTCGGACGCGATCCGAGGGTGGAAACCGGCGTTGCGGAAAGGACATGCTAAAACAAACACCTAGTGCGCCGGACTGGCGAGCGTAACCGGGTTGTTGTTCGCCGACCCGACGAGGCCGGTCGTGACCGAGGTGGAGGTCGTGACCACGGACGAGATCGCGGTGACCAGCTTGCCCGCCGCCGCCGCCACCGAGGCCGCGAAGGTCTCGGATACGGACGCGCCGCCGGCGTCGGTCGCGGTCACCTTGAGGCTCAAGCTTGCCGTGGCGTTCGGCGCGACCCCGGTGAAGGTGTCGGTAGCCCCATTGAAGGTCAGCCACGACGGCAGCGCCGAGCCATTGGCCTGCGTCGCGGTGTAGGTCAGCTTCTCGCCCTGAGGGTCCGTGAAAGTATTGGACGGCAGAGCGAGATTTATGGATTGACCTTCGGTCCAGACTTGGCCTGCCGTCTGCGCCGTAACGGATGGAGCAGCCGGTGCCGGAGTGGCGACCGAGAACGTCTCCGAGTTCGCCGCGCCGCTCGTGTCGGTTGCCGTCACCTTGATGCTCAAGCCGGCCGCATTGGTCGGGACCGTCCCGGTGAAAGTCCGCGTCGCGGCATTGAAGCTCAGCCACGACGGCAGCGCCGAGCCGTTGGCCTGCGTCGCCGAATAGGTCAGCGTTTCACCCTGCGGATCCGTGAAAGCGTTGGACGCTAGCGTGAAGTTCACTGCCTGACCAAGCTTCCAGGACTGCGCAGCCGCCTGCGCCGTAACGCTGGGGGGCGTTGCCGGAGTCGCCACGGTGAACGTCTCGGACGCCGACGATCCACCGGCGTCTGTCGCCGTGACCTTGAGGGTCAAGCCGGCAGCCGTATTGGGCGGCGTCCCGGTAAAGGTTTTCGTTGCTGCATTGAAGCTCAGCCACGACGGCAACGCCGAGCCGTTGGACTGCGTCGCCGTATAGGTCAGCGCTTCACCCGAGGGATCGGTGAAGGTGTTCGCTGCCAGAGCCAAGTTGACGGGTTTGCCGATGGTCCAGGTCTGATTGGCCGTCTGGCTGGTGATGGTCGGCGCCGCTGGGGCCACGAGATTGGCCGCGAAGGTTTCCGAGGTCGACGCGCCGCCGGCATCGGTTGCCGTCACCTTGATGCTGAGATTGGCGCTGCCCGCCGGCGGCGTCCCGGTGAAGGTCTTTGTCGCGGCATTGAAGCTCAGCCACGACGGCAGCGCCGAGCCGTTGGCCTGCGTCGCCGTATAGGTCAGCGCCTCACCCGAGGGATCGGTGAAGGTATTGGCGGCGAGGGCGAAATTGACGGGAGCGCCGAGCTTCCAGCTCTGAGCGGCGGTCTGGCTGGTGATGGTCGGCGCCGCCGGGGCCACCAGATTGGCCGCGAAGGTTTCCGAAGTCGACGCGCCGCCGGCATCGGTTGCCGTCACCTTGATGCTGAGATTGGCGCTGCCGGCCGGCGGCGTCCCGGTGAAGGTTTTCGTTGCGGCATTGAAGCTCAGCCACGACGGCAACGCCGAGCCGTTGACCTGCGTCGCCGTATAGGTCAGCGCCTCACCCGAGGGATCGGTGAAGGTATTGGCGGCGAGGGCGAAATTGACGGGAGCGCCGAGCTTCCAGCTCTGAGCGGC
>Ga0181527_1003342_pt1 | contig 14392 bp, 10 predicted proteins | sample PEATcosm2014_Bin_30_FD_119762 | JGI IMG/M metagenome (GOLD analysis project Ga0181527, IMG submission 119762) | Peatland microbial communities from MTU Mesocosm Facility, Houghton, MI, USA - PEATcosm2014_Bin06_60_metaG | ecosystem: Environmental > Terrestrial > Soil > Wetlands > Peat | place...
GCCATATGGATTCAGGTAAAAGCGTTGCAGGAAAGCAATCGAAGCCGAGTCATTTCGACGCAGCGCCCTTCCTCGTCGCCGCGGCGTCCGTTTTCATCACCCCGGAACCCGGGATGAGCCAGTCCGGATATCAAATCGGGCAAGAGAATCGCGCTCCCTTCGCTGTGGCGGCCGGGAGGCTAACAACTGCCGCCGCCGCCCGCAAGGCGCTGGCGTTCGGGCATTTCGCGCGAGGCGTTGGGCGCGGATTGAACCGAAGTTGACGGCGAAGCGGGCGCTCTCGACGTTGCAAAGCGGCCGCTGTCGTGGGAGACCACCATTCACAGCGATTGGCGAGCGCGCTCGGCGCTCGCGATTTTCCCCTTCAGACCAAAGGCCTCATGACCCCCGCCGCCCAGGTTTCCGCCGCCATCGAAATATTGCTAAAGATCGATGAGAACCGCCGCCCCGCGCCGGACGCGCTCAAGGAGTGGGGGGTGGCGCATCGTTTCGCGGGTTCGAAGGATCGCGCCGCCATCGCCTCGCTTGTCTACGACGCGCTCAGGAAGCGCGCCTCGGCGGCCTATGTCATGGGCGAGGAGACGCCGCGCGCGGTCATGCTTGGCGCCTTGCGCGAGGCGCGGGGCTTGAGCGTCGAGGCCATTAGCGCGCTGTTCTCCGGCGAAGGCCACGCGAGCGCCCCGCTGACGGAGCACGAACGAGAACGGCTGGAGACGGCGAGCCTCTCGGACGCCCCGGCGCATGTCCGCGGGGACTTTCCGAAATGGCTCGAAGCGCGGCTCGAGGCTGTTTTTGGCGAAGACGCGGCGGCGGAAGGCGCGGCGCTGGCCGCCCGGGCGCCGCTCGACTTGCGCGTGAATATTCTCAAATGCTCGCGCGAGGAGGCGCTGGCCAAGCTGGCGCATTTGCATCCGGCGCCGACGTTGCTCTCGCCGCTGGGCTTGCGCATCATGCCCGGAGCCGATGGGCGCGGCCCCGCGCTCTCGGCGGAACCAGCCTTTGTGAAGGGCCTCGTCGAGACGCAGGACGAAGGCTCGCAACTCGCCGCGCTGCTGTGCGGAGCCGCGCCCGGCGACCAGATTCTCGATCTTTGCGCCGGCGGCGGCGGCAAGACTCTGGCGCTCGCGGCGCAAACCCACAATCGCGGCCAGATTTACGCCTATGACGAAGACGGGCGCAGGCTGACGCCGATGTATGAGCGTCTGGAGCGGGCCGGCGCGCGCAATGTGCAACTTCGCGCGCCGCGCGGGAAGCAGGATGTTCTCGCCGATCTCGAAGGACGTTGCGACATCGTGCTGATCGACGCGCCCTGCACGGGCACGGGAACTTGGCGACGCCACCCCGACGCCAAATGGCGGCTCGCCCCCGGCGCGTTGGAGCTGCGGCAAAAATCTCAGCGCCAATTGCTTGGCGACGCCGCGCGCTTCGTCAAGCCGGGCGGGCGCATCGTCTATGTGACCTGCTCGCTGCTGCGGGAGGAAAACGAGGATCAAATCGGGGAGTTTATCGCGTCGACGCCGGCTTTCGCGCCGCTCTCGGCGCAAGAGACCGCCGAGCGCGCCGGCCTTCCGGATCTTGCCCGCTTCGCCTCGAAACTTGGCGTCGGCCTGCGCTTTTCGCCGCTGGCCTCGGACACCGACGGATTTTTCGTCGCGGCGCTGAAGAGAAGCGATATCGCGGCTTAGCCGCTCACTTGACGGGCGTCTTCGCGACGCCCTATGGACGCAGCCTTCCCTCACGGCAGGCGAAAGCCTTCACGGAAAACAGCCGATGACCGCCGACTTCCATCACGAAATCGCCGACCGCCACGACAAGACGCTGATCGTCGATTTCGGTTCGCAGGTGACGCAGCTGATCGCGCGGCGCGTGCGCGAGGCGGGCGTCTATTGCGAGATCGCGCCATTTCAGAGCGCGGGGAAGGCCTTCGCCGAGATCAAGCCCAAGGCGGTGATCCTGTCGGGCGGGCCATGTTCCGTCACCGAGCCGGGATCGCCGCGCGCGCCGCGCGAAATTTTCGACTCCGGCGTTCCCGTGCTCGCCATCTGCTACGGCGAGCAGCTTTTGGCCGAGCAGCTTGGCGGCAAGGTCGAGGCCGGGCTTCACCGCGAATTCGGCCGCGCCGATGTCGAAATTCTTTTCCCAAACCCGCTGTTCGACGGCGTATGGGAGCGCGGTCACAAATATCCCGTGTGGATGAGTCACGGCGATCGCGTGACGCGCCTGCCGGAAGGCTTCAAAGCCATCGCGCAATCCGAGAACGCGCCCCTCGCCGCCATCGCCGACGAGGCGCGGCGCTACTACGGCGTGCAGTTTCACCTGGAAGTCGCGCATACGCCGGACGGCGCGCGGCTGATTTCGAATTTCCTGCACAAGATCGCCGGGCTCAAATCCGATTGGACCATGGCGGCGTTCCGTCAGGAGGCTGTCGGAGCCATTCGTCGCCAGGTCGGCGAGGGCCGCGTGCTGTGCGGACTGTCCGGCGGCGTCGACAGCGCCGTCGCCGCGGTGCTGATCCATGAGGCGATCGGCGACGCGCTCACCTGCGTCTTCGTCGATCACGGCCTGCTGCGCCAGGGCGAGGCTTCGGAAGTGGTGACGCTGTTTCGCGACCACTACAAATTTCCGCTGCATCACGTCGAGGCGCATGAGCTTTTTCTCGGCGCGCTGGAAGGCGTCGAAGACCCCGAGGTCAAGCGCAAGACGATCGGGCGGTTGTTCGTCGAGACATTCGAGGCGGAAGCGAAAAAAATCGCGCTAGATGGGCGCGGCGCGCCGAAATTTTTGGCGCAAGGCACGCTCTACCCGGATGTGATCGAAAGCGTGTCGTTCAGCGGCGGACCTTCGGTGACGATCAAATCGCATCACAATGTCGGCGGCCTGCCGGAGCGCATGAACATGGCGCTGGTCGAACCCTTGCGCGAACTTTTCAAGGACGAAGTGCGCGCGCTGGGGCGTGAACTCGGGCTTCCGCAAGCTTTCGTCGGCCGGCATCCCTTTCCGGGGCCGGGCCTCGCGATCCGCTGTCCGGGCAAGATCACCCGAGAAAAGCTGGAGATTCTGCGCAAGGCGGACGCGGTCTATCTCGACGAAATCCGCAAGGCCGGCCTTTATGACGACATCTGGCAGGCCTTCGCGGCGCTGCTGCCGGTGCGCAGCGTCGGCGTGATGGGCGACGGGCGCAGTTATGACTACGTGCTGGCGCTGCGCGCTGTGACGAGCACCGACGGCATGACCGCGGATTTCTTTCCCTTCGACATGGGCTTTCTCGGCCGCGCGGCGACGCGCATCATCAATGAGGTGAAGGGCGTCAACCGCGTGGTTTATGACGTGACGAGCAAGCCGCCGGGGACAATCGAGTGGGAGTGACGGAATTAGCGAGCCTTGGCGCGGCCTATCCTGGAGTTTCGCGGAAAACGCAACGCCTCGAAAGCCAAGTCGTTTGGGCGGGTTTGCGGCATGACGGCGCTTGGAGTCGATCCGGGAAGTTTAGTTTTGAGAACATAATTTTCGGAGCATGAGGCGGATTGATCGAGAATCGTTTAATCCGGACGATTCCAAGCGACGATCGAGATCGGGAAATAGAAGTGAATTCCATCATCCGCCCGCCAAGCGCCAACGCCCAGTTGATCCACGCCCGATGCGATGTCCGCGTCGAACAGGGCGTCGAGAGCGTCCATGTCAGCGGCATCGGCGAGAGTCAAAAGCCGAGCCTCGAGCTGATACGAATCGACAACAACCTCTCTTAAGCCCTGCGCCTGACCCAGTGCGCGTAATTGCTCCAGCGTTAGCGCGCTGGCGTGCGAGGGATCGCGTAAGATTTCCATGCGGTCGTAAGCCGCCTGGGTCTCGGCTGTCGGCGTGGCGTCGATCACGACCACCCGGCCGCCTGGCCTGCACACCCTGCGCATTTCCGAGAGCGCCAAGTCAGGCCGAGGCATGTGATGAAAGCTATAGCGGGTGATCGCCAAATCAAAGCCGCTGTCCTCAAACGGCAAATGCGTCGCGTCGCCCACCCGCCAATCGACGTTGGTGAACCCCAATTTTTTCTGTCTCTCAATCGCCTGCGAAATCATCGCGGGCGTGAGGTCGATTCCGGTCACGTGCCCGGCGTGTTCGGCGAAGGCGCAGACCACAATGCCAGGGCCGCAAGCCACATCCAGCACGTGCGCGCGCCGGTCGATACCGGCGGCCGCCAAGGCCCGGGCCATACCCTCCGCTTCCGAATGCAGCGGGAGTTCGGCAAATGGCTTCGCCCAACGCGTAAATTGATCGACGACGCGTTTGTCATGCGCGCTTTTGTCTGACATGCTGTTTCCTCCGTTCGCGGGGGACAGAGGTAGCAGGGGATGGCGTGACCCGCTAACGTTGAGCGGTCATATATTAGCGATTATCGGCCATGCGGATTTTGAACAAAGCGGAGACAGAGGATGCGTTGCGCGAACTGGCGCTTGACGCGCCAAAAGGCGCCGGGTTCGCGTTCAACAACTGCGCCCGGAACACTTTCTACGATTGGCATAGGCACGACTATCACCAACTGATCTATGCAATAACCGGCGCAACCCAACTGGAAACCCACGACGCCCGGTTTTTGCTGCCGCCCCAGCGCGCGGCCTGGATTCCTGCGGGCGTCAGCCATCGCACATTGATCTCGGAGATCGAAGGCGTCTCGCTCTACTTTGAACCTGGGTCCGTGTCAGACCCCACCGGGCGGGTGCGGATCCTAGCTTCTCCACCGTTCATGCGAGAAATGATTGTCTACGCGTCGCGATGGCCGCTGGAATTGAGTCTGAGCGATCGTGTCGCGCAGAGCTATTTCCAGACCCTGGCGCTGTTGATCGGCGATTGGCTTGATAAGGAGCCTCCCCTTTGGCTTCCCCGCAGCGACCACCCGTCCATCGCTCGCGCCATGGACTACGCGGTTTTTCGTCCAGGCGCGGCCAGCCTGGCGGGCGCCTTGGTTGCGGCGGGTCTCTCGGAGCGCACCTTCAGACGTGTCTTCCTGCGAGAAACCAGCCTGACGTGGCAGTCCTGGCTCGCACGGTTGCGAATGATGGCCGCCATGGGCCATCTTGCCGAAGGCGCGCGCGTGACAGATGTGGCCGGCGAGGTTGGATTTTCATCCTTGAGCGCGTTCGCCAAGACCTTCACTCAATTCACAGGCGAAACGCCGACACAATTTCGAACTCGGGTCAGGGGTGACTGAAGGGTCACGCTCCGTTAAGAGTTTATTCGCCACGTCTTTTGCCATTCCGCTCGCGAGCCCGCCGCCGGTTCGGCGGACGCCCCGATCGGTCGTTCTATCAAGCCAGAGCGAGGAAGGCCCGCCGGGGCGGCTCACCGTTTCCATGGCTCCGAGGCTTGGTCAATGGCCTCGAACTCGGCCTCGCTCAACCGCCAACCGAGCGCCTTGAGGTTGTCCCTCGCGTGTTGGGCCTTGGTGGCGCCGGGAATGGGGATCACATGGTGATCGCGCGCCATAAGCCAGTTGAGGGCGACCTGGCTGATCGTGGCGTCATGCGCGCGGGCAATATCGGCGAGCAGGGTCCTAAGGGGTTCGGTCTCGCTGGAATCCGTCGGCCGAGCGAGGCGGCCAGAGGCGAGCGGAAGATAGGCCATGAGCGCGACGTCAAGCTCGCGGCAGGCATCCAAGACGCCGTTGGTCTCGGGTGTTCGTTTCAACAGGCTGTAGTTGACCTGATTGGCGGCAAGCGGCACCCCTGACTTGTCGAGATGGTCCGCGATGCGACGCATCCGTTCCGCATTGAAATTACAAACCCCCACCGCGCGCGCCTTGCCGGACTTGACCGCCTCGACGAGGCCGTCGGCGAAGACGCCGAGATTGATCAACGGCAGGGGGAAATGGATGTAGTAGAGATCAATCGTCTTGACGCCCAAGCGGGCGAGAGAGGCGTCAAGAGCTTTCATGAGGCGGCGGGGCGACGTGCGGCCGGGGAAGGGCGCGAACTTTGAGGCGATCAAAGCCGGGCCGGGATCAGCGCCGAGGCAGCGACCGACGGCTCGCTCCGAAAAATTGACCTCGGCGGTGTCGATCAGGCACGGGCCGGCTCCGATGTAGGTCCGGTATGTCTCCAAGACGGCGGCCTGATCCGCTGGACCCCACTTGTTCGTGCCGACCCCTATGGGCAGCACACGTAAGCCCGTTCGGCCCAAAGGCCGCGTCTCAGGCGCGGAATTGTCGTCGTGCAATTGAAGTCCTTCCGCGAATGGCTACCGTCCTGACGGCGCATTTCCAGGAATGTGGCGTTCCTGTAGAGGAAGTGGGAATCCGCCGAACGCACCGATAGCAGGCGAAGGACGTTTCGTCACAAATGAGAAAAATTCCTCAATGAAATCAAAATCAGAGTTTTGTGACGGCGCTTGACCCGGCAGTTCCTGCGAACGAACTTATTTTCCAATTAATAACAATAGCTTGCGTGTCGGATAAATAATCGAGTGGGAGCAGGGGGCTTCCTCGCCCCCCATAGAGTCCGGGGTTCACACCCGCTTCGTCATCGGCACATAGTCGCGCTGGACTTCTCCGGTGTAAAGCTGGCGCGGGCGGCCGATCTTGGAGCCTGAATCCTCGATCATCTCCTTCCACTGCGCGATCCAGCCCACCGTGCGCGCCAAGGCGAACAGCACGGTGAACATCGTCGTCGGGAAGTTCATCGCCTTCAGCGTGATGCCCGAGTAGAAGTCGATGTTGGGATAAAGCTTCTTTTCGATGAAATAGTCGTCGTGCAGCGCGATGCGCTCCAGTTCCAGCGCCACGTCGAGCAACACGTCCTTGACGCCGAGTTCGTTCAGCACCTCGCGCGTCGTGACCTGCATGATTTTCGCGCGCGGGTCGTAGTTCTTGTAGACGCGGTGGCCAAAGCCCATCAGCCGGAACAGGTCGTCCTTGTCCTTGGCCTTGGCGATGTAGATCGGGATGCGGTCGACCGTGCCGATCTCCTCCAGCATTTTTAGCACGGCTTCATTGGCGCCGCCATGCGCCGGTCCCCACAGCGAGGCGATGCCGGCCGCGATGCAGGCGAAAGGATTGGCGCCGGAGGAGCCGGAAAGGCGCACGGTGGAGGTCGAAGCGTTCTGCTCGTGGTCGGCGTGCAGGATGAAGATACGGTCGAGCGCCCGGGCCAGCACCGGATTGACCTTATAATCCTCGCACGGCACCGCGAAGCACATGCGCAGGAAGTTGGACGAATAATCGAGGTCGTTCTTCGGATAAACGAAGGGCTGGCCGACCGAATATTTATAGGCCATGGCGGCCAGCGTCGGGATCTTGGCGATCATGCGCGTCGAGGCGACCATCCGCTGCGTCGGGTCGGCGATATTGGTCGAGTCGTGATAGAACGCCGACAGCGCGCCGACCGAGGCCACCATGACCGCCATCGGATGCGCGTCGCGGCGGAAGCCCTGGAAAAAGCGGGCCATCTGCTCATGCACCATCGTGTGGCGCGTGATGCGATAGTCGAAATCCGCCTTCTGCGCGCCGGTCGGGAGTTCGCCGTACAGCAACAGGTAGCAGGTCTCCAGAAAATCGCCGTGTTCGGCGAGTTGCTGAATCGGATAGCCGCGATAGAGCAGAACCCCTTCGTCGCCGTCGATAAAAGTGATTTTCGATTCGCAGCTCGCGGTCGAAGTGAAGCCGGGATCGTAGGTGAACATGCCCGTCTCGCCGTAAAGCGAGCGAATGTCCAGGACATCCGGCCCCAACGTGCCCTTCTTGATGGAGAGATCGACCGTCTTACCGGCGACCGTAATGGAACCCTTGGTTTCGGTCATCGCTCCACCTTTCCTGATCCAAGCGCGAGGGGGCCAGCCGAGCGCGTCGCAACGAGACACGCGAACGCGTTCTCCCATCGCGGCGCGACGAAGAAGTATTTTCGCTTATTTGGCCCCATCGGCGAATTGTGCATTGCACAACGCTATAACAACGCCACGCCTTGTCAAGCGACGCTATAGGTCCGCCGACGCTCCAGCCTGGTCGGCGAGCCGCCCTAGGCTTTCCTCGCGCCCAAGAATCTCCATCACCTCGAAAATGCCGGGCGAAGTCGCGCGGCCCGTCAGCGCGGCGCGAAGCGGTTGCGCGAGGTCGCCGAGTTTCACGCCGAGCGCCTCCGCCGTTTCGCGCACCACGCCCTCCGTGGCCGCCGCGGTCCAGTCGGCAAGCGCCGCGAGGCGCGGCGTCAGCGCTTCAAGGCGCGCGCGCCCACCCTGCGCCAGCAGCGATTGCGCCTTCGCTTCGAGCGGCAAGGGCCGTGCGGCGAACAGGAACTGAGCGCCGTCGAGCAATTCGTTCAGCGTTTTCGCGCGCGCCTTGAGTCCAGACATCGCCGCGAGCAGTTGCGCCTTCTTTTTCTCGTCGAGTTTTTCGGCGATTTCGGGGCCGCCCTTGAGATATGGGAGGGTGGCGACGAGCGCGTCGAGCAATTCGGCGTCGTCCATCGCCCGCATGAAATGGCCGTTCATATTTTCGAGCTTCACGAAGTCGAAGCGCGCCGGCGAGCGATGCACCTGCGCGAGGTCGAAGGCCTCGATCAATTCGTCGGCGGTGAAAAATTCCTTGTCGCCCTGGCTCCAGCCCAGTCGCGCGAGATAATTGCGCAGCGCCGCTGGCAGATAGCCCATCGCGCGATAGGCGTCGACGCCGAGCGCGCCGTGGCGCTTCGACAGCTTCGCGCCGTCCGCGCCGTGAATGAGCGGAATATGAGCGAAAGCCGGCGTCTTCCAGCCCATCGCCTCGTAGATGTGCTTTTGCCGCGCGGCGTTGGTGAGATGGTCGTCGCCTCTGATGATTTGGGTCACGCCCATGTCGTGATCGTCGACGACGACCGCGAGCATATAGGTCGGCGCCCCGTCCGAGCGCAGCAGCACGAAATCGTCGATGTCCTTGTTGGGAAACACGACCCGCCCCTGTACGGCGTCGTCGATGACGGTCTCGCCCTCGCGCGGCGCCTTGAGCCGAATCACCGGCGAGACGCCCGGCGGCGCCTCTTCGGGAGAGCGGTCGCGCCAGCGCCCGTCATAGCGCGGCGGGCGCCCCTCGGCCTTGGCCGTGGCGCGCATCTCCTCAAGCTCCCGCGCCGAGGCGTAGCAATGATAGGCCGCGCCCTTGGCGAGCAACTCCTCCGCGACCTCGCGATGGCGCGGGGCTCTGGCGAATTGATAGATCGCCTCGCCGTCCCAATCGAGCCCGAGCCATGTCATCCCGTCGAGGATGGCGTCGATCGCCGCTTCCGTGGAGCGTTCGCGGTCCGTGTCCTCGATGCGCAGCAGCATTTTGCCGCCGCGCCGGCGCGCATAGAGCCAATTGAAGAGCGCGGTGCGGGCGGAGCCGATATGCAGAAAGCCCGTGGGCGAAGGGGCGAAACGTGTGACGACCTGTTGCGACATTATTGAGCCAACCGAGAGGGGAGCGCGAAATCCAACCGGCGAGAGACGAGTCGCGCCGACGCGGCGGGGTGTAACATGGGCCGCGCGGGATTTCATCCCGGACGCCGTCGCGCCGTCCCGGAAGATCGGCCGCGGGCCTTTCCAGCGTCTCAACTCCCCGAATAGGCTTCGAGGAGCGGGAGAGAGGAAAATAGGCGTCGATTAGGGTTCGCTCGCTCGGCTAATCGGCGGCGCTCATTCAAAAGCCCGGGCCGCTGGCGCACATAAGACCGCTCGGGCGTTCGTCGTCGTGCGTCGATTCACGAACAGTGAGGCGCGCCGGAATTATCCGACGCGCCGTTGCAGGTCCGGAGGGCCTAACCGATCACCACCCGCCGCAGGCGCCGCAGCCCCCGGTGTTCACAACGTAAGGGTTGGCGTAGTCAACCTTATAATGGTCGACGCGGTAGATCGGATAGGACACGACTCCAGTATTGACGTATTGAGTGATGTTGGGATTCACGTAAGTGTAGGGGCTAGGGGCGGCATAGCCGCCGTAGCCGCCATATCCGCCATAGCCAGCATATCCACCGTAGACGCCGTAGCGTCTGTAGGGAGCGTAGGCATGATGACGGTAATGGCTATAGGAAGGATAAGAGTGAGCGTAATGATGCTGACGCCAGCCCCAGGCCGTTTGCGCGCTTGCGCTGGAGACAGGGGCGATGGCAAGCGTCGCGCCGACCAGTGCGGCCGCGGCGAGAGTCGATCCGATGCTTAGTTTACGCGTGCTCATGAGCGGTACCTCGAATTGCAATCGAATTTTGCGATTGGATGCTTCGCAATCGCATAATGGCCGTTTTACGAGCAATCGCGTAATTTGCATTTTATGCAAAGTATACAATTTTAGGAATGCGCGCAGATTTGGTTAAAGATGTAAGTATCTATATTTGAATCAGTAAATTTAGCTTATATTAAGCAAGGCGCTTGGCTTAATGCGCTTCGTCCCAGTTTTTCGCGGCGCGCGCGTCGACTTGCAGAGGCACGGACAGCGCGACCGCCGGAAGCGGCGCCTCCGACATGACGCGCTTCGCCACCTCTATCGTCGCCTCCGCCTGATCTTCCGGCGCTTCGAACACAAGTTCGTCGTGCACCTGCAACAGCATTTGCGCGCCCAGGCCGGCCTCGGCGAGCGCCGCGTCCATGCGCGTCATCGCGCGGCGGATGATGTCGGCGGCGGCGCCCTGAATCGGCGCGTTGATCGCGGCGCGTTCGAAAAAGGCGCGCTCGGAGGCGTTGGAGGAGGCGATCTTCGGGAAATGGCATTTGCGCCCGAAAATCGTCGTCACCACGCCGTGTTCGCGAACAGTCGCGCGTGTCTTGTCCATGTAGTCGCGAATGCCCGGAAAGCGCTCGAAATAGCGCTTGATGTAGGCGCCCGCCTCCTCGCGCGAAATGCCGAGCTGGTTGGCGAGGCCGAAGGCTGAGATGCCGTAGATGATGCCGAAATTAATCGCCTTGGCGCGGCGCCGCACCTCGGAGGGCATGCCCTCCACGGGAACGCCGAACATTTCGCTGGCGGTCATCGCGTGAATGTCGAGCCCCGAGGCGAAGGCCTTTTTGAGCTGCGGTATATCCGCCACATGCGCGAGGAGCCGCAACTCGATCTGCGAATAATCGGCCGAAATCAACACGCGTCCGGCTTCCGCGACAAAAGCGGCGCGGATCTTGCGGCCAATTTCGTTGCGCACGGGAATATTTTGCAAATTCGGCTCCGAGGAGGAGAGCCGTCCGGTCGTCGTCGCGGCCAGCGCGTAGGACGTGTGGACGCGATGCGTCTCCTTGTTGACATAGCCGGGCAGGGCGTCGGTGTAGGTCGATTTCAGCTTGGAGAGCTGGCGCCATTCGAGAATGAGCGCGGCGAAAGCGTTGCCGCCTTCGGCCAGCTCGTCAAGCACGCTGGCCGAGGTCGACCAGGCGCCGGTCGCGGTTTTCTTGGCGCCGGGAAGCCCCATCTTGCTAAACAGAATATCGCCGAGCTGCTTGGGCGACCCCAGATTGAAGCGCTCGCCGGCGACCTCGTGAATCTCCCCCTCCAGTCGCGCCATCGCCTGCGCGAATTCCCCGGAGAGACGCGAGAGAATCGTCCGATCGATGGCGACCCCGCGCCGCTCCATCGCGGCGAGCGTCGCGACCATGGGACGCTCCAGCGTCTCGTAAACACTTGTCATCCCCTCGGCGGCGAGGCGCGGCTTCAACACGCGCCACAGGCGCAAACAAATGTCCGCGTCCTCGGCGGCGTATTCGGTCGCCTTGTCCAGCTCGACGCGCGCGAAACCGATGAAATTGCGCCCCGTGCCGGCGACCTCGCCAAAGGCGATGTTCTTGTGCCCGAGATGTTTTAACGCGAGTTCGTCGAGGCCGTGATTGTTGCGGCCGGTGTCGAGCGCGTATGAGATCAGCATCGTGTCTTCGATCGGCGCGACATTGACGCCGTGGCGCGACAGCACTTGAAGATCGTATTTCATATTATGCGCGATCTTCAGCGTCGCCGCGTCTTCGAGCATCGGTTTCAGGCGTTCCATCGCCGCCGCCAGCGGAATTTGACCCGGCGCGAGACCGGCGCCGCCAAAAAGATCTAGCGCGCCCGACGCAAGATGGCCGAGCGGAATATAGCAGGCCCGATCCGGCTCCAGCGCCAGCGCCAGCGCCACGCCGACAAGGTCGCAGCTCATCGCGTCGAGCGAGGTCGTCTCGGTGTCCAGCGCCACGACCCCAACCGCGAGAGCGTCGGCGATCCACTGGTCGAGCCGCTCGAGCGACTGGATCGTCTCATATTTGCTTCGGTCGACGGGCGTCGCGAGCGCTTGCTTCGCGCGCGCGGCGGCGAGCAACCGCGGCGTTTGCGCCGTCGCGCTTTGAGCCGGCGGCGCCACGGGCGAGGGGAGCGGGTCGCCGTCGCGCTCGGTCGTTTCGCCGTTGCGCCCGCGCCATCCGCCGGGTCCCACGAAATCGGCGTCCGGCTGGATTTCTCGTGGGTCGACCTCGTAAAGTTCCGCGACGCGGCGCGTGATGGTCGTAAACTCCATCGCCTGCAAAAAGGCGATCAGCTTCTTGGCGTCGGGCTCGCGCAACGCCAGTTCTTCGAGCGGCGTTTCGACCGCGACGTCGCGCACCAGTTCGACCAGCTTCTTTGACACGCGAATCAATTCGACGCTTCGCGGTTCGGTTAGAGCTTCGCGGCGTTTCGGCTGCTTGATCTCGCCCGCGCGCGCCAGCAGCGTGTCCAGATCGCCGTATTCATTGATGAGTTGGGCGGCGGTTTTCACGCCGACGCCCTTGGCGCCCGGCACATTGTCCGTGCTGTCGCCGGCTAGCGCCTGCACGTCCACGACCTTGGACGGCGGCACGCCGAAGTAGTCGACGACCTCCTTCTCGCCGATAAAGCGCTCCGCGCGCGCGCCGAATTTGCCTTGTTCTCCGGAGGCGGGGTCGTACATGGCGACGCCTTCGCCGATCAGTTGCATCAAATCCTTGTCGGCGGAGATAATCAGCACGTCGGCGCCCTTTTCCCTCGCCTGCCGGGCGTAGGTGGCGATCAGATCGTCAGCCTCGTAGCGGTCCTGCTCGATCGGCGTCAGGCCAAAGGCGCGCACGGCCGCGCGCATGAGCGGAAATTGCGGGACGAGGTCTTCCGGCGGGTCGGGGCGGTGCGCCTTGTAGGCGGGGTAAAGCTCCTTGCGAAAAGAGTTTTCCGACTTGTCGAAGATGATGGCGAGATGCGTCGGCGTCACGCCCGCCGCGCCCTCGCGGACAAATTGCAAGAGCTTCGCGCAAAACAGCCGCACCGCTCCGGTGGGGAGCCGATCCGAGCGATAGTTATATTTTGCGTCCTGACGAATTGATTGAAAATAGGCGCGAAACACGAAGGACGAGCCGTCGACGAGAAAGACGTGGCTTCCGGGGCCAAGTGTGCTTTGGGCAGAGGTCATGCTTCTCCTTTTAGCAGGATGGAGCGGGTTCCGCGACCGGAGCGGGCAGGGGGATTCGAAACCTCGGGATGGGGCTCGCGATTTTGAGACAAAAGAGAATCGGGCGCGAGCCAAACGCGATAAAATGTCATGATAAAATGATACGGAAGAAGTGCGCACAGGCGGCAAGCGGGTTGGTCCCAATAAATAACCTATTGAAAATAAATGATTTATTTTGGGCATTCTCATAATTTAAAAATGCGCTATTCGCCGCATTGCCAACGATTTCAAATCGCGTTACCCTGTGAGTGATGCGGCAAGCATTTTGGTGCAGAAAACAACAACAGGGGGAAATAACATGGCTGCCAGCGTTCACAGCTCCGCTGAAATTGGCCGGACCGTTCTTTGGATCGCCGGGATCGTTGCTTTCGTCGTGGTCGCCCTGACCTGGGTGCCCGATTGGATTTCGCCGGAAGGCACCAACGGCACGGGCAACCGTGGCGGCATGGAAGGCGCCGGCGTCGGCTCGACCGCCCGAATGATCAAGTAAGCTGGTCAACACAGTTCACGTCCGGGGCTGCGGCCCCGGCGTGACATTTTTTTGCGCACGCGCCTCATTAATGCGTTTTTCCAGTCGAAAACAAAAGTTTCTAGCGCCTGAGCCGAAGTCGGCGGCGTTAAGGCTCCTCCAGGCTTCGGCGAATTCTCGACGGCTTCGGGGTCTATGGGGCGCCCCAGAACTCGGGCCAAGCCGGGGATAGCCTCCCGCCCAGCCGCACGGGCGCGATTTTTTTCGCCAAACCCTCCGCGCCGATCTCGACCGCGACGCCGCACAACGTCGCCTCGCCTTGGGCCGGCTCGAAGCGGGCGCCGGGCGTCTTGCGGGTGAAGCGGCGCAGAGGCTCCTCTTTGTCCATGCCGATGACTGAATCATAATCGCCGGTCATTCCAGCGTCCGAAATATAGCCCGTGCCATGCACGAGGATTTGACTGTCGGCGGTCGGCACATGGGTATGCGTGCCGACGACGAGCGAGGCGCGGCCGTCGAC
>Ga0181527_1003350_pt1 | contig 14382 bp, 15 predicted proteins | sample PEATcosm2014_Bin_30_FD_119762 | JGI IMG/M metagenome (GOLD analysis project Ga0181527, IMG submission 119762) | Peatland microbial communities from MTU Mesocosm Facility, Houghton, MI, USA - PEATcosm2014_Bin06_60_metaG | ecosystem: Environmental > Terrestrial > Soil > Wetlands > Peat | place...
TGGTGTTGCCGGCGCAATACTTCCGCGTGCTACGCGGTCGCGCTTCATACGGCGGCGAGCGGCGGCTCATCATCGCGGTCCTCGAAGACGCGATCAACTGCTTTCAGAAGAATCTGTTCGCCACGGACAAACGCGGCCAGCGGCTGTTTCGCGAAGCCGACAAATGGCTCATGAGTGCGGATCGTGAGCTGCCTTTCGCATTCGAGAATATCTGCGAGTTCCTGTCGCTCGATGCCGAGTACATTCGGAAAGGCTTGCGTCGCTGGGCGTATGCGGCGCAATCGAAGGCGGTGCGGGGCTTCGATTCTGAGCACGGTCCGCGCCGCGTCGCGGCTTCGGCTATGCGGCCGGCCATGGTCCCGGTGGGGGAAAGCGCGCCCGAGTTACGAGCGGCCACAGCGTAGGCCTACGAACCGCACCCCGTCCCTCGAACACCTGGAAGAACTGCGCGACCGGACCCTGTGCCGGCTCCCGCACCTCCGCGTGCGCAACGCGAGGCGCGCCTTGCGTTTCATCAACGACGTCGGACTCGCATCGCTGTTCGCCACACGTGGGCTCAACCTCCCGTGTCTGTGGGTGGCGGTATGCGGCCGGCGCCAGCCACAATTCCCGGAGCACAGTCACTACGATCCGGAGGTGGGGTTGGCGTGGGATCTGAAGGACCGGCTGCCAGCGCAGGGGAAAGTTTTCTACGCGAAGCTCGTTCGCGGCAAGCCAACGTTTGTGGCGTGGGACGTGTTTCCCGACATCTACCGCCTCTTCGGGCCGCAAGACGATTATGTGAGCCAGTATCGCGACGGCTTGCTGTCGCCGAAGGCGAAAACGATCCTCGACGCCTTGCATCGTCGGCGCCCGCAGGAAACGTTCGAGCTCAAACTCGCGAGTAATCTGGTGCGCCCCACTCAGCGCCGCACCTTCGATACGGCGATGGCCGAACTGCAGCAGAAACTATACGTCGCCATGAGTGAGGCTCGTTATGAGCCGTTTACGTACGTGTGGGATCTGGTCGCGGTGCGCTTTCCCGAGGCCGTGGCCGCCGCGCGACGCCGTCGACCGCGTGATGCCGCACACGCCGTGGCGCGACGGTACTTACAGGCGGTGATCTACGCTAACGAGCACCAGCTGCAAAGCGTGCTTGGAGAACGAAGCCGCACCAAACAGGCCATCGCCGATCTCGTGCGCGCCGGTGTGATCGCGGCGAACCATCAGATCGACGGCCTCGGCGGCAAGTGGCTGGTGCTTGCCACCGCGGTCCGCCAGCAGTGAGGGCGCGACGCTGGAGCAAGAGGGCATTACGCGCGCCAGCTTGGGTTCACCCGCGACGGGCGGCGCGGCTGCGGCTATTCGGGCGCATGCGGCGCTTGTGTGTGCGCGGCGGCATGCGCTCCCGGAGTTCTCTGATCGCCCGTCGCGCCGCATCCGGATCAAGCCCTAGCACCTCACAGATGGTTTTGAACGAGAAGGGCGAATGGCTATTGCGCGCGGCAAGCCAGTGCTCTACTTCCGTCCGTGGCCGGCCTGCGGGCCCACAATAGTTTTGAACCGCATTGTCGAGCACCGCCAACATGAGGGCCTTCAGCCCGCAATATTCACCACCGCGCGGCTCTCCCTCCGCTAACGGACCGGATGCGATCAGGTGCCGAAAATACTCAACGTCCATTTCCATGACCGTTACGCACTGAGCATCGTCAGCTTGCAAGAACGCTTTTTCAATCGAGAAATGCGGCGAGACGCATTGCGGCCGTCCAGGGTCCCGGCGTGGCATGCGCAAGTGATGCGCACCCCCGCTGTTATGCATCCTGCCATTGCAAGCACGAAGAAAGGTGTTATGAAAATCGGCGTCGATGAATAATCAGCCCAAAGCTGAGGTACCCAGTTCCGCGACGGGGACTGACTTCATCCGCCAGATAGTCGTCGACGACCTGAAGAGCGGCAAGCACCATACGGTGCGCACCCGTTTTCCGCCGGAGCCGAACGGCTACCTGCACATCGGCCACGCCAAATCGATCTGCCTCAATTTCGGCATCGCGCGCGAGTTCGGCGGCGTGTGCCACCTGCGCTTCGACGATACGAACCCGGTCACGGAGGACGTCGAGTACGTGGAGTCGATACAAGAGGACGTGCACTGGCTGGGTTTCGACTGGGGCGCCAACCTCTTCTACGCCTCCGACTACTTCGATCGGCTGTACGAGTTTGCCATCGAGCTGATCACGAAAGGGAAGGCGTACGTCTGTCACCTCACCCCGGAGGAGACTCGCGCGTACCGCGGTACTCTCACCGAACCGGGAAGGAACAGCCCGTTCCGGGATCGTTCCGTGGAAGAGAACCTGGAGTGGTTCGAGAAGATGCGGCGCGGCGAGATCGAGGAGGGCGCATGTGTGCTGCGCGCGAAGATCGACATGGCGTCGCCCAACATGAACATGCGTGATCCGGCCGTGTACCGCATCAAGAAGGCGGACCATCACCGCACCGGCGACAAGTGGTGCGTCTATCCCATGTACGATTTCGCACACGGGCTCTCCGATGCCATCGAAGGCATCACCCACTCGATCTGCACGCTGGAGTTCGAGGACCACCGTCCGCTGTACGACTGGTTTCTCGACCAGCTCGAGGTCCCGTGCCACCCGCAGCAGATCGAGTTCGCGCGCCTGAATCTCACCAACACGATTCTCAGCAAGCGCAAGCTGCTCCAGCTCGTGCGCGACGGGCTCGTCGACGGTTGGGACGATCCGCGCATGCCTACCATCGCCGGCTACCGCCGACGCGGCTGCACGCCCGAGTCGATCCGCAACTTCTGTGACCGCATCGGCGTTGCCAAGGCGAACAGCACGGTCGACGTGGCCATGCTCGAACACAGCATCCGCGAAGATCTCAACCGGCGCGCGCCCCGTGTCATGGCGGTCCTCAAGCCGCTCCGGGTTGTCATCGACAACTACCCGGAGGGCCAGGTGGAGGAGCTGGAGGCGATTAACAACCCGGAGGATTCCGCCGCCGGCACGCGCAAGGTGCCGTTCTCCAGGGTTTTGTACGTCGAGCAGGACGATTTCCGCGAAACCCCGCCGCCGAAATACTTCCGGCTGTCCCCGGGGAAGGAAGTCCGCTTGCGTTACGCATACTTCATCACCAGTCAGAGTGTCGTCAAAGACCCGCAGACGGGCGAGGTCACCGAGGTCCACTGCACCTACGACCCGGCGACCCGCGGCGGCGATGCGCCCGATGGTCGCAAAGTCAAGAGCACGCTGCACTGGGTATCGGTGTCACACGCGGTCGATGCCGAGATCCGCCTGTACGACCGGCTGTTCGACGCCGAGTACCCGGAGCGTGAGGATAATTTCCTCGCGACGCTCAAACCGAATTCACTGCAGGTCCTGCACAACTGCAAGCTCGAACCCTCGCTCGCGACGGCGCAGCCGGGCGATCGGTTTCAGTTCGAGCGCCAGGGCTACTTTTGCGTCGATACGAAGCTCTCAAAGCCGGGCGGGCTCGTGCTCAACCGCATCGTAGGGCTGAAAGATACCTGGGCAAAGATCGAGAACCGCGGTGGGACTGGGGCGGTCTCTCCGCTTCGTGACCGCCGAAAGTGAGAACGTCGGCGGTTGCCGACTGTGGCGAACCTCACTTTGCAAGCCGTGGCCGCTCGAGGGCGGCCACTTTTCGTTTGCAAAACGGTTGCAGTTGATCCTTAAAAGTCGCAGAATTCGCGCGGCAATTTTCCCCAGTGCGGGGAGCCGTGGTGATCTTCTTAGTTTGAGCTAGGAGGGGCGAAACATGAAGCAGACCGTCAAGCAGCGGGTTTTGGTTGCAGTGGGAGTGGTCGCGTTGCTCGCATGCGGCGTGGCGCGTGCAGATGTGAAAGCCGGTGATGTCGTCACCAAGGACAACGCGGATTCGGTCAAGGACCTCGTTTCCGTTGGGGTGGATTGGTGCGTGCGCCACGGTATGACCATAAAGGTCGTCGCGCCGCGCGACGTGCGGCTGCCGAAGCGTTATATCGAGGCTACTGAGAAGTATGCTGGACAGGTCAAGCTCGCCGCCAACGGCTTGCGGCTCGATAATCACGTCGCCGGCATGCCGTTCCCGAACATCGATGTGAACGATCCCCAGGCAGCGATCAAGATAATGTGGAATTACGAGTACCGCCCCTTCTTCATCGACGACTACCGCGAGGGCGACTTCGGCAGCTACAGCGGGCCGCTCACCTACGACAAGCCGATGGTCGACGAACGCGACTCGTGGCTCGGCGATATCCGCCGCCTGTACTACAACGCCCGCCTGTACGTCGAACCGAAACCCGAGATGCCGAACCCCGAGGGCATTCGTTATAAAGAGACCTTGCACCCCATTATGTCGCCGTTCGATCTCAAGGGCATCGGCCTTCTGGACTTCCGCTACATGGATGCCGCCCGGCAAGACGACACCTGGTTGTACATCCCAGCGCTGCGGCGCGTGCGCCGGCTGTCCTCGTCGCAGCGCAGCGACGCGTTGTTCGGTCAGGATACCGATGCCGACAGCTTCTTCGGCTACGCCGGCCAGATTGCCTGGATGGACTGGAAACTGCTCGCGGTGAAGGAAGTGCTCGGTGCGGTGCACACGGAGAACTGGCCGCTCAAAAGGTGCCCGGGCGGCGCCGACTTCATCTACTGCGATGTGTGGGAGAAGCGCCCGGTCTACGTCATCGAGGGCGTGTCCAAGCTGCCGCAGTACGCCTACAGCAAACGAGTGTTGTACATCGATCGGCAGGCTTGGTTGACGCTCTACTCCGACATGTATGACCACGCCGGAGAGCTGTGGAAGACGTGGATCGACATGTTCAGCTACAAGAACAAAGCCTACGACGGCGCCCGCTTCACTTACGAGGACGAGATGCCCTTTTACGGCGGCGGCTCGGTCATCGATACGCAGCTGAGCCACACCACCGTCTTCCCGCATCCAGACCCGGCGTCGAATGACAAGGAGTGTGTGTACTTCAATCAGGGTGAGAAAGGCACCAGCCCGGTGTCGGCGCATGGGGCCGATGAGAGTTTCTTTACCATCGCCAACCTGATCGAGTCCGGGCACTGATCGGCGTGCTTTAGGTTGCGCGCAATCATAAGGTCCGAAGCTACAGCCGGCCGGGCCTGTGGCCGAATGCGGAGCGCGCCACCCGCTGCTTCGGCGCTGGCGTCTTGTCGGCATAAGGACAGAGGTCGTCGACCACGCATTCGTAACACTTCGGCTTGCGAGCCACGCAAACCTGCCGGCCATGGAGCTGCAGCAGATGGCAGAAATGGACCTGGTCTTTTTGGCGCACGATCGGAGTTAGGTCAGCCTCGATCTTGTCGGGGTCGTCATGTCGGGTGAGGCCGAGGCGCTGCGCCAGACGCATGACGTGGGTGTCGACCCCGATCGCCGGCGTTCCAAAAGCGTTACCGAGCACGATGTTGGCCGTCTTACGACCGACGCCGGACAACGTGATCAGGTCATCTAGATTGTCAGGTACTTGGCTGCCGAAGCGCTGGATGAGCTGCTGGCAGCAGCGCTGGATCGCTCTCGTCTTGTTGCGATAGAAGCCGGTCGGACGGATGTCCGCCTCCAACTCCTCAGCCGGGACGCGTACGTAATCCGCGGGCGTGCGATACTTGTTGAACACCAATGACCCGGTGACCGCGTTGACCTTTTCGTCCGTGCACTGCGCCGCCAGGATCAAGGCGATGAGCAACTCGAACGGCGACGAGAAGTTGAGGGCGAGCTTGGCGTCCGGATGCGCCCGTTGCAGCCGTAGGATGATCTTCTTCACCCGTTCCCCGTTGTTGACCGGCGCTTTCGCTGTAGCGGGCATTAGCTCACACGGGGCGCTCGAGACGTTTGGAGCAGCAGCACCGCTCGGGCGCCGCGCCTAGTACGAGACACTGTAACTCAAGGGCGCGGCCGCTCGCAATGGGGCTGTCGGCGACTTGACAGCGGGGCGGGAGCCAGTAGGATCAGCCCATGACCCCAGCGGTGGTTCTTGATTTCGCCGTCCTTATATACCAGTATAGCAGCTCGACAGCCCCTAGACTGGGCTAGACCCGCTGGTCTCCACAATTTCATCCCGATGTCACGCTTTCGTTTTCTTTTGTTGCTCGTTGCGCTTGGTAGTTTGGGCGTCATGGTGGCCGTCTTCCATCCGGCTGCCGAGGAGGTCGGGGAGAGCGACGAGGTCGGGGAGAGCGACAAGGATACGGTGAGCGAGTCCGAGCTGCAGATGTACATCAATGTGTACGAAGCGATGCAGGACGATCACGATCTGACGATCGACGAAGCGATCGAGCGGTATCACGTCTTGCTGGACGAGTTTCGCCAAGTCGAGCGGCGCATTCAGAGCCAGCCGCGGCTGGTGGACCGCGTGCGCGAGGCTTTGTTGGAAAACGCCCGCGCCCATTCGGTGTTCGCCGAAGCGGCGGCAACACCAACGCCGCCACCGACCCCGGCTAAACCGAAGCCCCCGCGCAAGGGTAAGAGGTAGGCTTCTCGGGTTAGGAGCCGCGTCGTGAGCCCGATGTTCGTCGACGTGAGCTGCAAGAAATGCGGCGCCCGCAACCGGCTCGATATCGGCCAGCCGCGTGCGGAGCAGACGCTTGAGGAGCACGTGCGGCTGGTGATCGACCGCCTCTCGCACCAGCCGAGTTTCGGCTGCTTCGGGGGGCATTTCGAGCTGGCGCCGCCGCTGCCCAATTTCTGGGAAGTGCACTGGGAAACCCTCGGCGGCTCCCAAGCCCCCTGATACACGGCTCTTGCACTGGAACGGCGTCGCGGGCACACTTTGCTCGCTGCTTCTCCGTTGTTGAAGGAGAGAGAAATGTCCAACGACAGTAACCAATCCCCTCCGCTCGATCCGCAGGAGGCGCTTCGCATGCTCGACGATGCCCGCAGCCGACTGCGCACCATAATTTGGGCGCTGCACGGAATGCATCAGGATCTCAGTGCTCTGACGGTCGATGACCTCGCCGACGTCGAGCACCTCCTGACGGAGATTCTCGACGGCGCGCTGACACCGTCGTACGAGAGCATCAGCCAGATGCTCGGCACCGGCTCGGGCGGCGCCGTGACCACCCACTAACGAGGCCAAGGCCTCTGGCCGTTCCCCTCCTTCGACCTCGCTCAGGACAGGGGTGAATCGGCCTCGGACGAAGCCTGAATCGAGTGCAATAGCGTCGAAACACTGAAGAGTTTTCGTTGGCCCCGCGCGCCCTCTCCGCTGAGATCATCGCCTGCCGCCGCTGTCCCCGCCTGGTGGAATACAGGGAGCGCGTGGCGAAGGAAAAGCGCCGTGCCTACCGTGATTGGGAGTACTGGGGCCGGCCGCTGCCTGGGTTCGGCGATCCGGCGGCGCAGCTGATGGTGATCGGGTTGGCACCTGCCGCCCACGGCGGCAACCGTACCGGGCGCATCTTCACGGGGGATCGGAGCGGAGACTGGCTCTTCCAGACGCTGTACCGCTTCGGTTTCGCCAACCAACCCACGTCGACGCACCGCGACGACGGCCTGCAACTCAGCGACGCGTACGTCACCGCGGCGGTACGCTGCGCGCCGCCCGACAACAAGCCGGCGACGCAGGAGCTGGAGAACTGTCAACCGTATCTCGAGCGTGAGATACGACTACTGCGCAAGGTTCGCGTGGTCGTAGCGCTTGGGCGGATAGCGTTCGACGCATATCTCTCGGCGCGACGCGCCCTCGCGATGCCGCTGCCGCCGCCCCGCCCGCAATTCGGCCACGCCGCCATCCACGAGCTCTCGGATGTGTTCCTGATCGGCTCGTACCATCCGAGCCAGCGCAACACGCAAACCGGCATGCTGACTCAAGCCATGTTCGACCGCGTCTTTGCTAGGGCGCGCCGGCTCTTGGGAAGGTGAGGTGTGCAACGCGGCGTTGCCCGGCGCGAGCAAACAATGGTGATGTTCTCCAGCCGCACTGTTCAAGATCTCGCGCCCATACTGCAAGCTCTGCGCGTGCGCCTGAGCGAGGCCGGCTACACGCCAGCGGCTTTGAAGCAGAGCCTCGGCATCACATACCCCGACGACATCGGGCTGCTCAATCGCGCGCCGGCGCTGGAGCGACTGAGAGATGACCGAAGCCCGGCCGGGAGTTTGATGCGCTTGCTGTTCCTTGAAGGTGAGGAAGCAGAGCACCGTGTGGCCGGCGTGCTGTCGCGGACACTCTACGGCGAGCTGCTCCGTTGTGGTGTACTGCAGCGCTCCGACCGAGGCGTGCTTGCGCAGCTGCGCATCGACGCCGTCGACAACCAGTACTTCATCGCCGACCGGCGCTTGCGGCCGGGTACCACGCGCGCCCTCGGCCTACCCGGTCGCGACCCGGTGTATCCGCCGAGCAGCGACTCGTTGGTATTGCGCGAAGCCATCCTCGCGCCCGATGCCCGCAGGGTGCTGGACCTGTGCGCCGGCTCCGGCGTGCAGGCGTTGCGGTTGGCGCACGGCGCCGAGGCGCACGGCGCCAGGCGTATTCTCGCGGTCGATCTGAATCCTCGCGCCGCCGCGATCGTCCTGGTCAACGCCCTCTTCAACGACGCCGCGAACGTCGAGGCGCGCGTAGGGGACTTGTACGCCCCGGTTGGCGCCGAGCAGTTCGACCTGATCGTCGCCAATCCGCCGTTCGTGGCGTCCCCTTACATCGGCGGGCCGGCATATCACTCTGGTGGAACTGCCGGTGATACGGTCTTGCGGCGGATCATTGCCGGCTGGGGCACGCGTCTGGCCGGCGGCGGCCGCGCCTTTGCCATCACCCATCGTGCCTTGCGTGCCGGCGAGGACATCGAAGCGGTGGCGCGCGGCTGGTTCCGGAACTTTCCAGGCCGCGGTCTCGTCCTGATATTGGAGCGCGGCACGGCCGTCGACCTCGCTGCAGCGCAGGCCCTGTTCGCCTTACGCCAGGGGCTGGCCGCGTACGGGCGCGAGGTGACGCGGTGGATCGATCATCTGCGCCGGCTGCGCGTCCGTGCGGTGGTTGTGCTGCTGATCGTGGCGGAGAAAAGGGGCGAGCAGCAGCTCGAGGTGATCGAGGCACAGCCCCGCATGCTTCCGATACCGCTGACGCCGCCCGTCAGCGAGCGTATCGCCAATTGGTTCCGCTGACGCAGAATCTATCCTAGTTGCATACCCGACTGCATGAAGACGCCGTTGTGGATGAAAAAGCTGCGGACCTTGTTGCCGATCCGCGCCCTATGTCTCACGCCGTTCTCCGATGCCCTTGACGTGGTACCAGCTTCGGCATAGTAGGACGCCTAACCCACAGCCGGCGCGACGCCGTCAACGGAGGTAATATGGTGAAAGCTACAGTCCTGTACAATTACAACGAGCCCCTGAAGGTCGAGTCCGTTGAGCTGAAGCCACCACGGCCGGACGAGGTTGCGGTGAAGCTCGTGGCCAGCGGGGTTTGCCACACCGATCTTTCGGTGTTCAAAGGCTCTATGCGTGTGCCAACGCCGGTCGTGCTCGGGCACGAGGGCGCCGGCATCGTCGAAGAGGTCGGGAAAGACGTGAAGGACCTCAAACCCGGCGACCACGTGGTGCTCTCATGGGTGCAGAGCTGTGGTAGCTGTCATTACTGCATCAGCGGTCGTAGCCATCTGTGCGATTGGGGAGTCCGCTCGGCGATGCAAGGCGCCGAAGGCGTCTTCACCAAGGATGGATCGGATATCAGCCGTTTTTCCGGGGTCGGGTCGTTTGCCGAACGAACCGTGGTCCGCGCCGTAGCGGCGATCAAGATCCGCGACGACGCGCCGCTGGACAAGGTGTGCCTGGTGGGTTGCGGGGTGATGACCGGTGTCGGCGCCGCGGCCAACACCGCCAAGGTCCGCCCCGGACAAACCGTCGCTGTCTTCGGCTGCGGTGGGGTGGGACTGAACGTCATTCAGGGCGCGGCCCTGTGCGGCGCGGCGCAGATCATCGCCGTCGATGTGGTCGAGCAGAAGCTCAATTGGGCGAAGGATTTCGGCGCCACGGCGACGCTGAATGCTAAGAGCGGCGATACGGCGAAAGCCATCCGCGGCCTCACTGGCGGGCTCGGCGTCGACTACGCCTTCGAAGTCATCGGCGCGCCCGAACCGATCAAGCAGGCGTTCCTCTCGGTCAAGCGCGGCGGCACCGCCGTCGTCGTTGGCGTGCCGCCCTTCGGCCAGGAGGTGTCGGTGCCCGGAGCCATGCTGGTGTTGCACGAGAGGTCGCTGATCGGATCACTCTACGGCTCAGGCAACCTGCGTCGTGACATACCGGGTCTGATCGACCTCTACATGCAGAAGCGGCTCAAGATCGACGAGTTGATCTCACGTACGATCAAACTCGAGGCGATCAACTCGGCCTTCGAGGCGATGGAAAAGGGCGAGGTTGCCCGCAGCGTTATCTTGTACAGCTAGTGCCGTTCCAACTATTTCTGCCAAGGCACATCTCTGTACGCTTGTACCGACAGGACGCCAGTCCTTTCTCCTTTTAACCTTCTGCCGCGACGCTTCATCTTACGATCGGAAGAGGCGCGCGATGGACAAGCGACCGATCATGGGCGGGCATGCCCGCGAGCGCCAAGGTGATCCGCTGCAGTGAGGCGATTGCAACCAGAGCCGCCGAGGGCTAAGTGCCACTCATTCCGGAGCCGAAGCTGCGGTGTTTTTCTTGATCGCGGAAATGAAGAGCCCGCCACTGAGCATGCAACCCATACGCGCCAGCGTGAATGCGACCACGCTTCGGCTGTTCTGCGCCGCCTAACGCAGCGCAACGGGCGACGCCGGTGGACGATGCAGCCCTCGTTCGCGGCGCCCTTGCGGGGCGGCGCGAGGACTTCGATGCCTTGGTCGAACGCCATCAGCGCGCTCTCTACGCCTTCATCTACCGTATGGTTCACGACCACGACCAGAGTGCCGACGTCATGCAGGTAACCTTCATTCAAGCTTACACGCATCTCGGCCAATTCGCCGGGCGCGCCAGCTTCAAGACCTGGCTGCACCAGATTGCGCTGAACCAGTGCCGCGCCCTCTATCGTACAGGACGCGGCCAGCAGCAGGTGTCGCTGGACGAGGTGGAGGAGGCGACGTTGTCGGCGGCGCAGCTGCGGGCGGCCGGCGGTCCGGGGCCGGCGACGTTCGACGGCGGCTCGGGCGGCTCCGGTCAGCGACTGCTGTTGGAACGGCTGATCGCGCGCTTGCCGCCGCGCCAACGCGCCGTCGTCACCCTGCGCGTGTTCAGCGATCTGCAGTTCAAAGACATCGCCCGCATGGAAGGCATCAGCGAGAACTCCGCAAAAGTGAATTACCATCACGCTAGCGTGCGTCTGCGACAATGGCTGCGCGCGGAGGAATCATGAGCCGCTGGCGCTGCCGTTGGTATCGAACGCGGCTGGTCGATTACGCCGATGGTCTGTTGCCGCACGGGCAGCAACCACGGCTGGAAGGCCATCTCAAGTGGTGCCGGGCCTGTGCCGAAGATCTTGCTGCCTTACGAGAAGTTCCGGCGGCCCTGCGTGCGGCCGTGGTGCCCGATCCCGGCGACGAGTTTTGGCGCCAGCAGCGCGGAGCCATCGGGCGGGCGATCCGCAACGCCCCGGCACCGCATGCCAGCTGGTGGCAGGCATGGTGGGCTGACGGCTGGCGGGTCGAAGTGTGGCGTTACCCGGTCGCCGCGGCCGCTTCAGCGCTGATTGCGGTTGCCGTGTACCACTTGACGGTGTCGCCGCCAGTCCCGCCACCGGGCGCGGCGGAGGAGAAGCTGGCAGCGCTCGACACGGATTCGCTGCTCTCGCTGGACGAGCTCATGCAAACGCTGGCGCTCGCAGACGAGCAGATAGCCGCCGGCGCCGATGATGACCTGTTGCTGGCCGCGCTGCCGCTCAGCGATTTCGCCGGCAGCGCCGATGTCGCCGTAGTACCGCAAGCCAATGATCTCAGCGACAGCGAATTGGAGAAACTGGACACGCTGGTCGGCGACTGCGGCTGACCGGTGGCACGGGAGGAACCAATGATTCGCATCCAACGCGCCCTCGTTTTGCTCTGCCTGACGCTGCTGCCAGCGCCGCTATCGGCGCAGCCGAACCAGGAGGGCCCCTGGAGAGACCGGGCGCGAATGTTTCTGGTATTGCGCATCGCCGACGCGCTCAAGCTCAATGAGCAGGAAGCGCTGAAAGTGGGCAGCGTGATCCGTCAGTCCGACGAGCATAGGCGCGACCTCGTAACGGAGCGGCAAGCGCTGGAGCAAAAGCTCCGTGAAGCCCTCGCCAAACAACCACCCGACGCGGCCGAGCTCACCAAGCTGATCGGTCAAGGTAACGAGATCGATCAGAAGCTGGCGCTGGTGCCCGAGGACAGCTTTCACGAGCTGCAGAAAATCCTGACGGGGGAACAGCAGGCGAAGCTCATGCTGTTCCGGCGTGAGCTACAAGGCGAGATCCGCCATGCCATACAGGGCCGCGGCCGTGCGGGTGCCGGGCGGCGCGCTCGCGGCCAGGGCGGTGGGCCACCGGAATAAGGGCGCCGCCCCTATGGTCCGGCCGGGGCGGTGGGCCACAAAGAGAGAGGCACCTGCGCCAGCGATGCCGGATTGAACAGCTCGGCGGACACATTGGGCTGCGGGGTCCAGCGCAGCGTCATGGCCGTATGCGTTCGCATCTTGAACGTCTCCATAGAGATTGTCGTGGGGCTCCACTTGTCACCCACCAACACGTAATCGCTGAGGCGCTGCATTTTCACCAAGTTGTTGACCGTGTCGCGGTAGTACTGGATCTTCAGCGGCACTTTCCTCTGGCGGTCGAAGCTGATCACCACCAGACTGTACTGCGAGTTCGTCGGGGAGAAGGTCACCATGAGCTCTGTGGCGCTGTCGTCGGAGATGAGCGCTTGCTTGTAGCGTGAAACGCGGAAGGGCTCGAGGTCCTCGCGGGTGAAGTCGCTGTCGTCGAGGCTGGCATCGAGCGGGAAGCTCTCCGCTTTCGCGGCCCGACCGACGGCGCGGAAAGCGCCGTCGCCCAGCAGCACGGCCCTGACCCCTTCCTGGCGCAGCGCGATGAAGGTGTCCGTTGGTGGCCGCCTGATCAGCGCGATCTCGTCGCGGCGCGTCGCTTCGGGTGATACCACTTCGAACTGCCCCTCTGCCTGCAGCGGCAGCGTGACCTTTGCCGCTTCCTCGGCACCACGCAGGAAGTCACTAAGGAAGTCGCTGAAGTTCACCATCTCCGCCACAGCTGGGGTCGCGGCACACACAACCAAAGCGAGAGCCACCAATAGGAGGGTTCCTCCGTTTGCCGGTTCTCGATTTCCGCTTTGCTGTTCCCGGTTCTCCATTTGTTCCGCCCTACAGTTCTTTGCGCCCTACAGCTTCAACACTACTGCCAGCTGTCGCGGCTGGAAGCGGATGCCAATATAGAACGACCCGAACAGCCCGTACAGCGCACTAGCCGGATCATAGCGCAACTCGTAGACGATGTCGCGAATGGCCTTGAGGTCGCGCGAGAACAGAGTCACGCCCCATTCCCAGTCATCGATACCAGTGGACGTGGTGATGAGCTGGGTCACCCGATCGGCGAAGCGCCGGCCTGCTTCCCCATGCGCGATCATGTACTTCTTGCGCTCCTCGAAGCTCAGCCGGTACCAGTTGTTCGGCTCCCGGCGCGACTTGGCCATCGGATAGAAGCACAGGATCGGGTAGTTGTCCGGCAGTTGCGGATGGATGCGCGACTCAGCGTACATCGCCGTGCGCTGGCGCAGCGCCGCGAAGCGCGCGGCAAACTCGGGGACGGCGGGATCGAGCTTCTGCTCGGTGATGAGCAGCTTGCCCCAATCGACTTCGTTGGTGATGTACTCGCTGGCTTCGGTGAGCGACAGGAACGAGTACACGGGCGTCAGGCAACAGCCGAAGCCGCTCGCCGCAATCTCCTGCGTGAGTTGCTGCACCCGCCAGAGGTCGGGATGCACCGCCATGAATCCGACATCACACTTGGTTACGCCGGCGAACGGAAGCAGCTGCAGCCCCTCTTCCGCCAGGCTGCGCTCGAGCCAGCCGCCGAAGGCATCGACGGCGGCCGCACGCTCCGCGGCCGGGAGCCCCTGCCAGCGGGCACGATCGACCCGATAGAACAGGTGCACCACGGCCCACCCGGCCGACGCTATCAATCCTCCTGGCTGCTCACTCATATCGCGGGTTTCCCCATTCTTCCCGGTTTCAGCGAAAGACAATCATCGCACTCCGAGAATCATCGCACCGCGGAGTGCCGGTCTCAACTATGGCCGTCTGCTGTCAATCCGAGACTGTCGATAAACGGGAACCACACCCTTCGAGTTACCATGTGTCCCGTGGGTAGCGAAGGGAGCGAGATGAAAACCTGGGGAGCCTCCCCCGGTGCGCGTGGTACACAGCAGTGTCCACAAA
>Ga0181527_1003351_pt1 | contig 14381 bp, 5 predicted proteins | sample PEATcosm2014_Bin_30_FD_119762 | JGI IMG/M metagenome (GOLD analysis project Ga0181527, IMG submission 119762) | Peatland microbial communities from MTU Mesocosm Facility, Houghton, MI, USA - PEATcosm2014_Bin06_60_metaG | ecosystem: Environmental > Terrestrial > Soil > Wetlands > Peat | place...
CCGTCGACGGACGGATCGGTCCAGCAACTACAAGGACTTGCGAACAGAAACCCCACCTCCGTGCGGGGATCAAATATGACAAGATTCCCCCAGAATCACCGCCTACTGACGAAGTTGGGCTAGCCCAAGTTACGCCGCCGGGGCCCGATCGGGAGTTGTTTTGGCGGTGGACGCGACGTAAGTCCAATGGCGCTGGGCGAGTTTTCGGCAGTTCCGATGTAGTGGAAATTCCGAGCGGGTTGGGGTTGCCAAGTCCCGCCGTCGGCACGACCATGTGATATGTCCAGGGCGAAAACGCTGCCGGGCCGACAAAGGCGTACAAATGTAGTGGAACAAACGGTCGAAAAATGAACGTAAGTCCTTTGGCGATGGACTATCACGAGCCTCCACAGCGTAACTTGGGCTAGCCCGGATTATTCGTGTAGGGTGGGACAAGGTCGCGCAAGGTGTTGGTGGGACTTCGCAAACCGCGGAACTGCATTTTGCGGCGTGAATACGGCACCCGCGACCGAAGCCCCACCACCTTCGCGGTTTGCTTGTCCCACCCTACACGTTCATGAGTAATCCGGATCAGCCGCGTTTGCCGCTCACCCGCCGCTCGTAGTCCTTGACGCGATCCATCCAGGCCATGCCCACCGGCACGCCGTGCTGCAGGCAGTAGTAGTCCCACACGGCGCCCAGCGGCAAGGTCTTGGCTTCCTCGAACAGGGCCAGCCGCGAGCTGAAGTCGCCGCGGCCCTCGAAGTCGCGGAGCTTCCCGGCCGGTTCCAGCAGCGCTGAGAGCAGGGCCTTGAGCATCGCCCGGATGCCGATCACCCAGGCGGCGATGCGGTTGATGCTGGCGTCGAAATAGTCCAGCCCGATGTGTACGCGGCCGAGGTAATCGCCGCGGACCAATTCTTCCGCGACCGCCCGCAGCTCGTCGTTGAGGATCACCACGTGATCGCTGTCCCAACGGATGCCGCGGCTGACGTGAAACAAGACTTTGTCGACGTAGAGCATGACCGACGAGACCTTGTCGGCGACGCTCTCGGTGGGGTGGAAGTGCCCCATGTCCAGGCACAACAGCTTCTTGCGCGTGATGGCGTAACCCAGGTAGAACTCGAACGAGCCCACCACGTAGGTCTCGGAGCCGATGCCGAAGAGCTTCGGCTCCACGGCATCCAGGTTATACGCCGTGTCGATCGGCTCGGCGAAGACCTCGTCCAGCGAGCGGGCGAGCCGCTCGCGGGGCGTCTTGCGGTCGAAGGTGACGTCCTTGTAGCCGTCGGGAATCCACACGTTGGTCACGCACGGCTTGCCCAGCGCGCGGCCGATCGCCTCGCCGACCTTGCGGCAGGCCATGCAGTGCTCGATCCAGAAGCGGCGGATGCCGTCGTCCGGATGGGCGAGCGTCAGGCCGTCGGCCGCCTTGGGATGACCGTAGCAGGTGGGATTGAAGTCGATTCCCAGCCCCTTGGCTTTCGCCCAGTCGATCCAGGCCTTGTAGTGCTCGGGCCGGAACTGGTTGCGATCCACCTTCCGCCCGCCGGTCTCGGCATACATCGAGTGCAAGTTCACGCGATGCGTGCCGGGCACGAGCGACAACGCCAGATCGTAGTCGGCCCGCAGCTCGTCGGGCGTGCGGGCCTTGCCGGGGTAATTGCCCGTGATGGCCAGGCCGCCGCCCATTTCGACGTTCAGGTTTTCAAAACCCGTGTTGTCGTCGCCCTGCCAGCAGTGCAGCGAAATGGGCACCTTGGCCAATTGCTGCAAGGCCTGATCCGTGTTCACCCCCATCGCGCCGTAACGCTCCTTGGCCATTGCATACGTCTGTTCGATCCGTTCGCCATGCTCGCTCATACGTTCCTCGCTTGTGGGATACTGACGGGGCTGCTGTTGCTTCGGCCCCTTATTAGCTTCGCTTGCGGAAGACTGCCATTTCGTAGGGTGGGACGAGGTACGAGTCCCACCAGATCAGAGGCACAGTTCCAGTTGGTGGGACTCGTACCTCGTCCCACCCTACAACTGTTTCCACATCAAAAACTCATTACAGGCTCGAGTCGAATTCGTAGCTGCCCGATTCGAGACGGAACACGCCGCGGCCTTCGACCATGCCGGCGGGTTTGACGCCCGGCGACAGGGACGCCGGGCGTCCGGACTCGCGCACCGCGGCGGCGTCCTTGGCCGGCACGAAGACCGTGGCGGTGCTGTTGGGAGGCACGGCCACGGACAGGTGCAGCCGGTTCCGCTCGACTTTCCAGGCGCTGGTGATCGGGCCGTAAGGCGATTCGTAGCGGGCGTTGACCCAGTCCAATCGTTTGGGCACGATGCCCGGCCGAATCACGAACGCTTGGAAGCCCCCACGCTGCGGGTCAGGCCGGATTCCGCCGAGCCCCTCGACGAACCACAGGCCGAGCGAGAGATAGGAGCTGTGCAAGAGCGAGATGTCGCCTTCCCAGGATTCCCAGAAGGTGGTGGCGCCGCGGCGGAGCATGTTGCCCCAACTCGGGTAGTCGTCCTTGGTGGCCATTTCCAGGATCAGATCGTCCCGCCCGCTCTCCAGGAGGTTCTTGATCACGAAGTAGCCGCCGGTGATGCCCGCGTGAATGTGTCCCCGGCGGCGGGCCAGGATCTCGTCCTCCAGGCGTTTGGCCACGGCGGCCCGCAGGTTCTCCGGCGGCAGGCCGACCAACAGCGCGATGGACAGATACGCCTGCCAGCCGTTCACGTAGCTGTTGTCCGCGGGGCGGAAGAACTTGGCGTGGACCGCGCGGCGCACCGCCTGGGCCCGCCGCTCATAGCCGTCGGCGATGTCCCCCTTTCCGAGCACGCCGGCGATCCGCGCGGCCGTCTGAAGATTGTAGATCCAGTAGCAATTGTTGAAGAACAGGGTTTCGGGCGTGTCGCCATTGACCCCTTTGGCGCCCGGCCACAGCCAATCGCCCAGGAAGTCCCACTCGCCACCCCGGCGGACCAGCATGTCGCCGGAGGCCTTGCTCTCCAGGAAGGCGAGCCAGCGCTCGATGGTGGGAAAGCCCTGTTCAAGGATGCGGGTGTCGCCGTACTGCCGGCACATGAGCCAAGGCAGCGTGACGCAGTAGCCACACCAGGCCGGGCCACCGCCGCCCCAGTAGGTGGGCGCGGTGTAGGGCAGGTTGCCTGCTTCCGCGGCCCCGCCCGCGCCGGGCTGGCCGGCCTTGACGCCCACGCCCCAGGCCGCGGAGTTGCCTTGCACGTCGCGCCAGTCCTGGGCCCACTTCGTGTAGAAAGCGCCCAGGTGGTAGCTGTTCAGGGCCGTTTCCGTGGTGGCGTGCGCGTCGCCGCCATAGCCCATGCGCTCGCGGTGCGGGCAATCGACCACGTAGCCTCCCAGGCTCAGGTTCTCGAAGGTCCAGAGCGTGGTACCGTAGATATCATTCAGCAGTTTGTTGGAGCACTCGAAATCGGCCGCCCGTCGGTAATCGCTGCGGACCAGCCAAGCGCGGATGTCCTCCGCCGCCGGCTTCGCGGCAAGTCCCTGGATCGTGATCCAGCGTCCCACGCTGTAATTGAAGCGGTTACGGAAGGTTCCCTTGCCGGAAGGGCCCGGGATGTAGGCGCTGTCGAGCAGGTGCGTCATCGGCTGGTCCGGTCGCTCGGAGAACTGCATGTCGATTCGCTTGCCGGGCGTGCCGCGGAGGTCGATCTCGACGAAACCGGCAAAGTTCACGCCCATGTCGACGCGGTACAGGCCGCCGGGCCGCGCTTCGATCGCCAGCGGGTGGATGGCCTTCTCGAGCCGGTTGGGTTCCACCATTTCCGCGGAAAGAAGCAGTTGCGGCGAGAAGACCGTGGCCGCTTTCCACTGCGAATCGTCCAGGTCCGCCCGGCACCAATCGGGCAATTCGCGGTTGGCGTCGTACAGCTCGCCGCCGAAGTGCATGAAGTCCCACACGCCCAGCAGCGTGCTCGGACTGGGGTGGGTACGCCAGGTGGCATCGGTCGCGATGTACAGCCGGCTTCCCCCGGGCAGCTCCAGCTCGGCCTGCGCGAGCACCAGCGGGCCGGCCGGCTTATCGCTGCTCTTGTAGGGCGGGAAGATCGACCAGGACGTGCCGAGCCACAGGCCGATCACGTTCTTGCCCGGCTGCAAATACTCGGCAATGTCGTAGGTACAGTAGCGGGCGCGTTTCTTGTGGTTCGTCGCACAAGGCGCCAGCACGGTATCGCCGACTTTCCGGCCGTTGACGTAAACTTCGTGATAGCCGATCGAGGCCACGTAGAGCATCGCGCGCGAAGGTGCGGCGTCGAGCGTGAACTGCTTGCGGAACCAGGGATCGGGCAGCGTGTTGTCCGGGATCGGCCAGCCCCGCTGCCGCACGTAAACCGCGTCCGTGCCGATCCACTGTGCCGACCAATCCCCCTTGTCGAGCAGCCCCATCGTCCAGCGTGCCGGCTTGCTCCAGGCGGAAAGCCCGCCCGCTTGATCGCGAACCCGCACCTTCCAGAAACACTCGGCCCTCGATGCAAGCGGCCGCCCGGCATAAGCGACGTGCACCGATTGATTCGAGAGCACTTCTCCCGAGTCCCAAAGGTCGCCGTCGTCCTTGGCCAATCGCTGCGAGCTGCTGCCCACCAACACCTGGTAAGCCGCTTGCCGCAGCCCGCGGGCCGCGGCGTCCTTGGCCGCCAGCCGCCAGCACAGCCGCGGCTGCCGCACGTCGATCCCCAAGGGGTCTTGCAGGTACTCGCAACGCGGGTCCGCCACCTCGACCGAGGCGACGGGGCGGGGCGAATCGGCCGAAGACACGCTGCCGGCGGCGATCGCCAGGCCGAGCACAACCAGGGTCGCGCCGATCGTCAGGCGGGCCATCATCGCTGCACCTCATGACACGACTGCGAAGAGAATCAGCATGTTCTGCTTACACCTTCGCCTTCGGATTGGAGAACCGCAGCCCGGCCATATCGTGGAAGGTGCCGTACTCGGTCACGAGGGCCCCTTCCGACCCGGCGACCATGAAGTGCCAGGCCTCGCGGCGATTCAGGTCGGCCAGCTCGTCGACCCCGAGCGGCTTGCAGTGCCGCGACTTGACGATGCCCCGCTGGCTGGCGGGGATCTTCGAGAAATACTCGGGCGTCGGCGGGCCTTCACCGAACGTGTAAATCATGCCGTGCCGCGGCTGCCACGATTCCATCTTGGCCGGTCCCTTGTCGGTTGCCAGGTGCTGGTGCTCGGGGATCATTTGCCCCGGCAGCAGATAGATCTCGTGGCCGAAGTAGCCGTAGTCCTGGCGGTTGAGCCAGAAGATGCCGGCCATGCCCACGGCGGCAAAATCGCCCAGCGCGAAGTCCAGCACCCAAATGCCTTTCTTCAGCGTGTCGGAGATGGGATAGGCGAATCGCCGGAACATGTCGAAATAGGCTGCTTTGGCCTGCTCGGGCAGGAACTTTCCGGCGGCGTCGTAGAAGTCGGCATTGGTGTAGGTCTTCACGGCAGGGCCGGCGGTAAGAGCGGCGTCTGCCGCATGGAGCCGGCCGGCCAGCGCGACGCCGGCCGCGGCGGCTCCCGCGGCGATCAGCTCGCGACGGCTCAATCCAGGATTCGCTTCCGATGGCATGTGTGTTTCTCCTTGGGTGGTAATAGGTCCAGGCGGATGTTTGCGTCGTTTGCCGGCTTGCGCCGATTATACTCGCGGCGGCCGGGGGGTGCCAGGTTGCAGCAAGGGCGTTACCGTCAATAGATCACCAGCGTTGCGGGCCACCGTTGGCTGGATGCCTGAATAGTTCCAACGGGCGTTCGTGCTCGTCCCGTGGCATCATCCTGTCCGTCGTTCTCGGATCTTTGCCGCCATCCTCAGCCAAATTCGTTTTGCTGCATAAGCCACCAAGGGGAAGATGAGGGCCATGATCGAAAGGCCCACCGTCTTTTCGGCGTAGGTGATGGCATCGTCACCATGGAACGTGGGGTCGAGCCCCTCTCCGATTCTTCGAACAACCATAAGCGAGCAAAAAATGAGAACACTGCCCGCTAGAACGCCCCGCAGATTCCAACGGAGCACAAGCAGGAGCGGCAAAGGAAACGCCGCCAGTGCCGCCATAAACAAGAAGTACGAAAATGGGCCATACGGAAGACTGATCCAGCCCCACACCAGGCTGGCGAGAGTGGCGAGCACTACAAGCGACCAAATCGCCGCACGGGCCATGCATTCCTCCGTTGGCAAGAGAGATCAGGATTCGATTATATCCCGTCTTCCCACGCCCACCAATGAACAAGGGCAGTACAACAAGAAGGGGGTTTCCGGAAAGTCGCTAGCGATCCGAAATGCCCTCACCCCCTGCCCCTCTCCGAGGGGGAGAGGGGACCTCACTGTTTCGCGAGCTCCTCGCCAATCTCCACGATCAGCCGGAAGCCGACGTTGTACACGGCCTGCCAGGGCTGGTAGTGGAGCCGGAACGAGGCGGTGGCCCGATAGGGTCGATCGTACCAGGAACCGCCGCGGACGACCTTTGGCCCAGGGGCGGACGGGTTGTCGCGGCCGTCGCCGGCGTCGTAAGGATAGGGCCGGTAGGTGGAGCGGGTCCACTCGCTTGCGTTTCCGATCATGTCGCACAGGCCCCAGGCGTTCGGCTGGTAGCGGCCCACGCTGTTCGTGACCGTGGCCCCGTCGTTGCAGCGCTGGATGCGGGGTAGCCACTGCGGCGAGTCGCCCCGGGCCAGCGACATCAAGGAGGCGTCGGCCAGGTTGGCGAACTTGGAAAAGTCGGCCTGCCGGTCGCCGAAGTACATCGGCGTCGCCGTGCCCGCCCGGGCGGCCCATTCCCACTGGGCCTCGCTGGGCAGGCTGGCCTTCCGGCCGGTCCGTGCCGAGAGCCATTGGCAGAACCCGGCGGCCTGCTGCCAGGTGACCCGCACGACGGGCTGCTGCGGAGCGTTCACGGGAATGCCGGGATCGGTATGGTCCTTGTTGGTCACGCTGATCGCGGCGCTGTCGTGCTGCGGGTCGAACGCCGCATACTGCACATTGGTGATCTCCGTGCGGCCCATGTAGAACGGCCGGGCGATCTTCACCCGCGCGGCGGGGTACTCGTCGGCGTCGCCGGCCGGATCGCCCATGACGAATTCTCCGGCGGGGATCAGCACCAGCTCGATTTGCAGGCCGCCGGCCAGCGGCAGGTTCAACGTCGGCGGCAGCTTGACCGCCTGCTGCCGGCGCTTGGCCTCGGCGGCGTCGAACGGCCAGCCGGCCACGGCCGGCGGCCTGGCGTCGCGCTTGGCCGGCGGCGGGGGCGCGATGAACTTCACCGGAGTCTTGGCCCGGGCGTCCTCGAAGACGGCCTCGGGGTCCTCGGGCCGGTTGGCATACTTCGTGTGCGCCTCCAGGCGGCACTGCATCATCGGCGACAGGCCGTTCGCCTCGCGCCAGGTGCCGTGGTCCGGCACGTTCAGGTCGATCCAGGTGATCAGCCGGTCCCAGGCCTCGGCGTCGAGCTTCACGTTGTAGTGGCCCTTTTCCAGCATCTGCACGAGCTCGCTCGTGCCGGCGTGCCATTCCAGCGGTATCTGCAGGTGATAGTCGCTCTCCGGACCGGGCCGCCGCACGAAGGGGTGCAGGGCCACGTAGGAAGGCGTGAAGTTCCTGAAGCGGGCGGCGCCCGTCAGCCGCAGGTCGGGCGGGCTCGACTGCCCGTCGCCGTGGCACCCCACGCAATACTTGTCCAGCACGGGCTGCACTTCCCGCTTGAAGCTGAAACCCCGCGGCGGACCGTACCAGGGCGCGATCTCGGACGGCTTGCGAAACATGGCCAGGCTGGGCTTGTTCGGCGGCGTGTGGTTCTGGCTGTCGTGGCAACCGATGCAGGAGACCACTTCGCCGGGCATGGCCGTGAACCAACTGCGCATCACGGCCAGGGCCCGGCCGTCCTCGTCCAGCGGCTGCACCGACAGCGGCGTGTTGGCCGGCGCGCGGAAACTGGCCGAGCCGTCCGCTTCGACGGGCACCGTGCCCCAAATCCGCCGCCCGTCCCACGGCCCGTCAATGCCGATGTTGATGTGCCCGCCCATCCCCGGGTAGGCGAAGTGCGGCTCGTAGATCCGCAGTTTCTTCACCGTGCCGCGCGGGACGTGCTGCAGGCCCTTGCCGTAGTAGATGTCGGAAATCTGCACGACCGCCTGGCTGCTCTTCAGGTTGACCGTGTCGGGAATGACCGGCGGCGCGGGCGTTTTCCGCAGCGGCACCGGCTCCAGCAGGGCGTAGCCCGCTTGTTCGGCCAGCAGCACGAAGTTGTCGAACACGTCGACCAGCCAGATGCCCCAGGGCGCCTGCGGCGTGGGCTTGCAGGAAACCAGCAGATACTTCTCGCTCAGCGGCCAGGGGTGCAGGAACTTGGGCCAGGAGCCGTCCACCAGCCCGTCGCGGATGATCGGCTCCACCTTGCAGCCGTAGCCCGGGATCCGCTGCACGGCGCCGTCACTCTCGTGGCGGCCCAGGGCCGGGTCGAAGATCAGCAGCTCGCCCATCCGCGCCGAGCCGTGGTGGCCGGAGATGACGGCTACGACTTTCGTCGGATGGCCGGGGACCGGCCGGGCATAAAATATCGAGTTCGGCCAGAAGGAATTGCTCTTGTAATACTCCATCTGGTTCGTGCCGTCGGGATTCATGCTGAACAGCAGCCGGGTGAAGTAGTGCGGCGTGTCGGAGTATTCCCAGCGCGTATAAAGGACGCGGCCGTTGTTCAGCACGGTCGGGTACCAGTCGTGGTCCTGGTCGAAGCACAGCTGCCGGATGTTGCCGCCGTCGGCGTCCGTGATGCACAGGTTGGCCACCTTGTCGCCGCCGCCCACGCACGGCACGCCCTGGAAGCAGCGGGTCGAGTCGAAGATGATCCGCCCGTCGGGCAGGTAACAGGCGTCGTAGTTGTCCACGTCCTTGGGCTCGTCGGGCGTCACCTGCCGCAATCCCTTGCCGTCGATGCCCATCTCGAAGACCTGCCAAGCGCCCTTCGCGGTGGGCATCGAGAAGAGCATCCTGTCGGCATCGTAGTGCAGGCGGATGTCGCCCACGAACTCGCCCTTCTCCGGACGGAAGAGCCTGGTCGCCGCGCCGCCGGGGCGAACCGGCGAAAGCACCTGGATCTCGTTGTCGTAACCGTTCCTCGGCAGCGAGCAGTTGCCCTGCCAGTTCTGCGGCAGGCCAAGCTGATTCTCCTTCCGCTTGACCAGCAGCAGGCGGTCGAAGTCCAAGAGCGGGTTGGCCAGCAGGGCCTCGCGCCGCAGCGACTCGACCTGGTCGGCCAGCCCGCGGGCCCGCTGGGCCGCCGTGGCCTCGCCGCGGGCCGCCGCCATCTCCAGCTCGGCCGCTTGCTTCTCGAGCTCGACGGCCCGGGCCAGGAACTGGCTGCCGCGGCTGTAGCGCGGGCCGTAGGTCTTGCTCAGGTCCTCGATCGCCAGGCGGAGGGCCGCCGGATTGGCCTTCTTCAATTCAGCCGGCCGGAAGCGGAAGCGGCAAACCTTTTCATAAAAGCCGAGCTGCCTGAGATCGTCGGCCGCTGTCTTGGCCCGGCCAAGCTGCTCGAACTCGCCCCGCAGAAACTCGCCTTCCTGCCCCAGCTCCTTCAAGGCGCGGTCGATGATCTCCTGCTGCAAGTCGGCGGTGTCGGCGGCCACGAACCATTCGAGCTGCTTGCCGGCGGCGTGCCGCTCGAAGCAACCGGCCTCGACGGGGAAATCGGCCTTCAACTGCTGCCAAAGCGGTGTCGGCACGGCCACCGAGCGGTTGGCAAAGCGGTAGGAGTGGTCGCCCTGGGCGTTGTACACCTTCAGCAACAGGCGGTTCTCGCCGGCTCGCAGGGCCAGATCGACCGGAACGCCCGTGTTGACGGTGCCCTTAGAAAACAGCTTTTCGCCGTTGAGCCAGACGACCAGGCCGTCGTCGCTATCGAGCTCGACCGGCAGCGTCACCGCTTCTTTGGCCGTAATGGTGCGAAACAGGTAGGTCGATTCCGAGCCGCGGCTGGTCGGCAGCGGGCGGGTCTGCCCGTCGGACCATTGCGGCTGCCGGGTCCAGAGCGGCTTGCCGTCGGGCCCCTTCGCCTGCAGGTCCACTCCCTTTTCGGGAAAGAACGCTTCGCTGAAGTTCTTGGCCTTGAGCGGGCCGGTGGTAGACCAAGCCGTCATCTCCACGGCCGCCGGCTGCGCCTGCCGGGCAAACTGGGCACGCGCGGCCAGCATCGTCTCGGCCCAGGTAGCCTGCTTAACATACTTGGACGCCTCGACCGCGCCGGCATCGACCGCCATGACTGCCAGCAGACCACCGGCCAGTAACAGAAGACCCATCCGCTCCTTGTGAAACAACGTGGTCATGCTTCTACCCCTCGGCAGTATTTCGGTCTGGGGAAGGCAAGTCGCAGCGCGTCTCTGGCAGGCATGCACCGCGGGCATGGTCGGGGCGGCAAAGTCCCAACACATCCCAGTTTAGCAGATCAATAACCCTTGTACAACATGCAATACAGCCGGCATACGCGGCATCGCAGGGGTTTTTGAGCCGGTCCTGGCCCCCCCTCGGGCTGGTGAACCGCTGATGCTCGACTGCGACGCGGAAGGGGAAACTGGGGCGAGACAGGCTCTGCTGGAGATCGCCCAGCGGTGCGCGGTCCGATTGGCGTGGTTATCGGCGATTCACGGCGGCGCCTTCAACGGTCGCCAGCCGGAGTCGCTCGGTCGCGAGGAATGGCAGTAAGTCCGCGCGTTTCCAACGCGCGGAGAAGTGGAGGAGTAGGGGGCAACCGCCGCGTGGGCGGAAGGCGCAGTCGGCCGTGAGGCGAGCCGAATGCACTCGGAGATCGAAAGGGCAGGCGCATAGAATGGTGTGGTTGGAGGCTGAAGGTGGCACGACCAGCGGGCTGATGTCCGCCGGAACAGGCGAGTATCGAGAATCGGTGGTTGTTTTCGGAGACAGTTTGTGATCGCCGAATGCGGACAGCTGCGCTGTATTGTTCACTTCGGCTGAGTCTCAACTACAGGCAGCCGCGAGGGCTCGCGTGGCAGGGCGGAACGGCGGGCATGGTAATAGGGTGGCTCGATGCCATAACGCCCTTCACCGCCAGGAGAGGGGAGAAACGATCGCTAGCTTGAAGCTGACGACTTCTCCGTTAGGAGGGTGTCCCAGAGCGAAGCAGGAAAACCATTTGCCAGATTTTATCTACTTCGCCTCTTTCGATCACCTCAATCGGCTTCAGGCCGTCAAGTACGTGATTTGGCTGGAGGATCCACGGTCCAATGGCTTCTTTCTTGACGACTTCGGATAACGCATCAACGACACGACGAATTTCAGTCAGTCGCCGGGTCACCGTCTCATTCGGACGTTGGCCCTGCTCAATGCTGGCAAGAGAGCGCGTTGACACAGGTAGAAGCCGCGCGAACGTTTCCCGATTCAAACCGAGTCGCGAACGCAGGTCAAGCATAGTGCCGCCACGTGGTGTCGTGACCAGTCGTATGAGATCGGACGTACGAACCGTGGGCAGGGCGCCGTACGCGCAGCCGACCACGAAGGTAGCTTGTCGCTTTGCTTTACCGGACGTACGAACGGCCTTGGCCGTCGAGGTTTCTCTTGCTGTCTTCCGAGTCTTTTGGCTGTCCATAGCAGAATTATCGGTCGAACACGGCAGGAAGTCAAGCATGATTACATGCAATTGTGCATGTCACTTCACCCCTCGCTCGGAGCAGGTACGACCAGATCGCTCGGAGTTTTGAGGTTCTTCGGAAAGGCGACAATGTTGCGGCCATTTGGTTCAGCAGCCGAGGGCACCAGGAGTCCCTCAAGGCCGATATCCGAGGCAGCCTGCCCAAGCAACTGTGTAAGCGGCACATTCCCTGCGGCCATCTCAGCCCGCCAATCAGTCCCGATGATGCGATTCTGAGAGATGGCGAGCCTTCTGCGGATACTCCCTTCCGTGATGTCAAGAACACGCTTCAGGCTGAAGGAAATCGCCGCAAAAGTGCGTGGCATAACGGCTTGCGCAGGTAACCCGTAGTAGCGAGCATGAGCGAGGACCTCTGCCATTGCCGTCTCAGGACTAAGGCTGGCGTAAATAGCTGCCAAACCGGCCGGGTTCCATCGGCCGCCGAATATTCGGCTCCCCTCACCGGTTAGCAAATCCCTCTCCGTGGCGTAGAGCGGGGTGGCAGAACGAAATGCCGTCGCCTTGAAGGCGGACGCCTGTGGAGCGAGCCTCCGCAGCCTCTTGATGAGCGATGTGAAAGTGTCTTGCGTCAACGGAGTCGGCATGGGCTTGTCAATTTCCCGCTGCGACACGACGCGCAACCAGGCATGTTGTCACGTATCAGCTTTTTCTCCATCGTCGATGCAGCGGTGGTTCACGAGCTTCCCTCAAGCGGTCAGCACTTCCTTCCTCAGCAGGGACTCGATGCCGGTCTCATCGTCCAATGCCGCGCGGACCCTGGCCCTGAGATCGGCTATACGGACGACCGACTCCGGGGATGTGTGAATTAGTTGTAGAATAGCATACAGTTTGCGCATGCAGTGCCGGTAGTCGAACACTTGAGAGCGAAATCTGGCACTGCGGAAGAATCTGTCCCGCATTTGCTGGAACGTGATCGTAGGCAACTGCAGATTCCAACGCTCGGGCAAGTTAAAGCAGCGGTTCTCACCGTAAAGGTTATAGAACTCCTCGACCGTAGGCAAAGCGGCGCAAGAGAACGCGCGTTCACATATCTTCTGACTGCTCATCAGGTTGTTGATCACATTCACTCCGAGCGTCACATTCTCACTGCCGGCCAGGATTCCCAAGTGCCATTCTCCCCAGCAGCAGGCATGTGGAGTCTCTGGGTCCCGGAAGTACTGGGCGAGACTGATGGGAATCTCGCAAATCTCAAGGGCGATTCCGGTCGGCTCCCATACAAATTGCGTTCTCTCGCCGGTCGGTGTATCCTTCTCTTTCGTGAGGGTATCAACAAACGTGGAGTGCCAGTGTCGCGCGAAGAGCCAATCACGCGAGCCGGCCTGCCCTTGTATCAGCGGCCCGGGAAAGCGTGCTGCCATCTGTACGGGTTCGAGCATCGAGTCACGGGGGACGATGTCCTCACGGAACATCAGGTCCAACAACCAAAACGCGTGGAGCAGTCGCTCTTCCGTCTCCTTGACCTCGTCGATCTGATAATCGGCACGCACGGCAAGGTTTCCGCCGCAACTCCAGAGGAACTCCAGCATTGTGCAGAGGAAGGTGTCAAACGTCTGGGTTTCGAGGAGAAAGTGGAAACCGGGCTTTGTCTGGCAGAGAGCGATCAATTCCTCCCACGTCTGCGGAGCGCCGGTCTTGAACAACCGCGTGATGAGCTTGTTCACCTTGCCCTTGTCGAACCGAGGCGCTTGGGCCCCGAGCACTTCAGCCTCCCTCTTGTAGAGCGTTTCTATCCGCGCGGCCAGTTGAGAACGGTGCTCCGCTCGCAGCAGGCCCCTGAGCAGATCGGTGCGGCACACGAGGAACGACACATTCGCGTTATATGGGACGGACCGCACCCGTTTCTGCGTCGCCAACTCACCGGAGGGCCGATGGACTGGCTGTCCGGAGTAACGCTCTTTCTGCGCCCGTCCACCCTCCGACACGGGCTCCAGCTCACGGATCAGTCGCGATTGCAACTCCCCGAACAGGCGTAGTTGCTGCATATCGATCAGATGGAGCAAGCCGCCCTGCCCTTGCGGGCTGATGAGATAACGCCATGAGGCCTCAACGGCCTCGCTCAGCCGTTTGTCTTCGGGTGTGGAAACACCTAGCTCGCTGGGAATGAGTGCTTGGATCTCGGCAAGTGACGGGCGGCCTCCATCGGTTTGGAGGCGTTCCAATAAACTCCGGTGGACCTTCCCCACCAGTGTGCTGAGTACCTCCTGGTCATGCGGGTCGCCGGAAAGTCTAAACTGTTGCTGCCAGATCGATGCCAACTCCCATTTCTGGAAAAGCTCAACATACCCGTTCACCCAATAAGTGTCAAAACTAGCGAGGTACATATCCACCCGCAATGGCCGATAGCGAAATCCCCGCTGACTGGCAAACGTGCGTTGAAGGCCACTGCGATCAAACCGCTCAAACCTCAAGGCCGGGTAGTTCTGGGGGATATCCCAGGTGAAGAACTTATCCCAGGCGCGATTCTGCCGCTCATTCTCGGCGAACAGCAGAATACTGCCATCCCCCGGGTACGTCTCGTAGAACACGACTCCCCTTCCGGAAACAATGTCATAGGCACACCGGCGCGACTGGTTGGGACGGGTACGCGACTTCAGCACACGGCAGAACGAGCGCGTCTCGACGGCCTGGGGTGCGTCCTCGCGGTTGCCAAATCGTCGCTCCAGCCCGTAGCCCACGGTACTTAGCGACCGACCGCACCGACACGACTCACCGGCGATAGG
>Ga0181527_1003356_pt1 | contig 14372 bp, 10 predicted proteins | sample PEATcosm2014_Bin_30_FD_119762 | JGI IMG/M metagenome (GOLD analysis project Ga0181527, IMG submission 119762) | Peatland microbial communities from MTU Mesocosm Facility, Houghton, MI, USA - PEATcosm2014_Bin06_60_metaG | ecosystem: Environmental > Terrestrial > Soil > Wetlands > Peat | place...
ACCTCTGGACCGAGACGTGGAGGCGGAGATGGCCGCTCACCTCGAGCTGGCTATCGAAGAAAACCTGCGGCGTGGTTTGCCCGCACCAGAAGCCCGCCGGCAGGCTTTGATTAAATTCGGCGGCGTGGAGCAGGCGAAAGAACGGCATCGCGAGGCGCGAGGGTTGCCGGCGCTGGAAATGCTGGTGCAGGACCTGCGCTACACGTTTCGCAACTTGCGTCGCGAGCGCGTCTTTACGTTCATGGCGGTGGTGATTCTCGCCTTGGGGATCGGAGCTAACGTCGCCGTCTTCAGCGTCGTGAATACCATCTTGCTGCGTCCGCTGCCCTTCCGTGACCCGCAGCAACTGGCGTGGTTCGCCGGCAATCACGGTGTGGGCGGCCTTTCGGACACCACCTACCAGGCAGACGCGTTCGAGCAATACCAACGCGCGAACCGCTCGTTTCAAGAGATGACAGCTTTCTTCGCTTTCTACTCCGCCTCGGAAGGAACGCTGCTGGGTTCTCGCGAGCCGGTGACGGTCTCGGGCGTCTGGGTGGCTGGGAACTTCTTCGAAACCCTGGGGGTCCAGCCGGCCCTGGGGCGGCTATTCACGGCGGAGGAGTGCGTGAAAGGCGCGCGGCCCGCGGTGCTGCTGAGTTATCCCTTCTGGCAGCGGCAGTTCGCGGCAGATCCCGCCATCGTCGGGCAGGCGATCACCCTCAATCACGAGGCGGTGACGGTGGTGGGCGTTCTTCCCCCCAGCTTCGACTTCGGGGCCGTCTTCGCGCCCGGCGTGAAGATGGATATTATTACTCCGCTCATCATGGATCGCATCCGCACTTGGGGACACACGCTGTCGATAATCGGGCGTCTCAAGCCCGGAGTTACGGTGGCGCAAGCGCAGGCCGAAGTGAAAATCCTCTTTCCGCATCTTCCAGGCGCTTCCAATCCGAATTGGACCAGCGACCTCAAAACGACCCTCATGGGATTGAAGGAGCATGTGAGCGGCATGCTGCGCCGCTCGCTGATTGCCCTTTGGTGCGCCGTGGGTCTTATTCTCCTGATCGTTTGCGTGAATCTTTCCAACCTGCAACTGGCGCGAGCCGCGGCACGCAGCAAGGAATTTGCCCTACGCAGCGCTCTGGGTGCCGGGCGCGGACGTTTGATTCACCAACTGCTGACCGAGAGTCTGGTGTTATCAGGCGCCGGGGCCGCGTTGGGGCTCGGTCTAGCCTTTGCGATCACGCGGTTCCTGGCTCACCAGGGATCGATGGCGCTTCCCTTGCTCAGCAGCATCAGGGTTGACGGCGCGGCGCTTGCCTGGACGCTGCTGATCGCGATTTGCGTCGGGGTGCTGTTCGGCCTCGCTCCCGCCTTGAGGGCGCAGGGCACCAATCTCCAGGAGGCGCTCAAAGACACTGGGCCGAGCGTCAGCCAGGGCCGGCAGCATGAACGCCTGCGTTCCACGCTGGTTATCTCGGAAGTGGCGTTGGCCTGCGTTTTGCTCGTCGCTGCGGGCCTGCTGCTGCGCAGTTTTCTTCGCGTCCTGGATGTCGATTTGGGATTCCAGCCCAGCCGCGCGGCCGCCATCAAGGTGAAATACGACGATGGAGGAAATGCGGACCGGCGTAGCGCAATCCTGCAAGAGATGTTGCGGCACGTCACTGCGATTCCCGGAATCGAGGCGGCGGGCATTGCCGACATGCTGCCGCTGGATCGCAATCGAAGCTGGGACCTTTTAGCGAACGGGGCGGTCGTTTCCAAGGACCAGGATCACGAGGCCTTCGTTTACGTCGTAACTCCGGGTTACCTCGAGGCGATGGGCATGCACTTGCGCGCCGGCCGCGACTTCAATTGGCAAGATACGCCCAAGAACGAACCGGTCATCATCATCAACCAGGCCGCCGCGCGCCGCGAGTGGCCGGGGCAGGACCCGATTGGCCGTATGGCAGAAATCGGCGGCGCGAATGCGCGGGTGATCGGCGTGATTGCTGATGTGCGTGAGAGTAGCGTCGAGAACGCCTCCAGTCCTGAAGCTTATGTGCCCCCCCAGGCCGGCCCGGCAGGGGCGGAACTGGTGGTGCGCACGAAGCTTCCGCCCGAGGTGTTGGCTTCGAGCGTCATGAAAACGCTACGCTCGCTCAACCCGGAGCAGCCTGCCACGGAGTTTCGTCCTATCCAGCAGATCGTGGATCATGCCATCTCGCCGCGCCGCTTCTTCGTCCTGCTCGTCTCTGCCTTTGCCGTGCTGGGCCTGGTTCTGGCTTCGCTCGGAATCTACGGAGTCATTTCCTATTCGGTGACGCGGCAGACGCAGGAGATCGGCATCCGCATGGCCTTGGGCGCCACTCCGGCCCACGTCCTGCTGGGCGTGATCTCGAAGACCCTGCGGCTGGCGCTGGCGGGTATTGTGCTGGGAATGGCGGCTTCTTTCGTGGTCGCGCGGCTAATCGCTTCAGTGCTTTTTGGCACCGCTCCCACTGATCCCCTAACCTTCGCCACCATGGCGCTTCTGTTGTGCGGGGTGGCCTGCCTCGCCGGGTTCATTCCGGCCCGCCGCGCCGCGTGCATCGATCCCATGCAGGCCCTGCGCAACAATTGAGGCCGGGTGCTGCTAACTGGGCGCGCTTCTCTGCCGTCATGGGCCGCGTGCTCGCTTTAGAACCGAAAGGTGGTGGAAGATGATCGACTCAATCCGCCAGACGCTCAACCGTCTGCGCGCGTTTTTCCGTACGGAACGTCTGGACCGAGACGTGGAGGCGGAGATGGCTGCTCACCTCGAGTTGGCTATCGAAGAAAACGTCCGGCGCGGCATGCCGGCGGAGGAGGCCCGCCGCCCGGTGTCTTTGGTAATCCATTGGGCGCGAATCCAGCCCTCTTCCTCCATCCGGTGCAGCGCCGGGTAGAGCGAACCTTCTTCGGCGCGGAGCACGTCTCCGGACATGCCCTGGATCGCGGTCATGATGGCGTAGCCGTGGAGGCGCGGCCGGCGCGAGAGGATTTTCAGCGCCAGCAGGTCTAGCGAGCCTTGCAGCGAGTCGGGCTTGGGCATACATAGACCTCACAGTACATAGACGTCTGAGCGTTTGAAAGGTTAGCAGGAAATCTGCGTGCGTGCCAAGCGGCATTTTGACTTTGCGTCTGAACTACGGAGCGTCGATCTCACAACCACAGAGATTTCAATTCGCCGCAGGCGAACTTTGGAGCACTACTCGTAGTGCAGGGCCGTGAGAGGACTCACGCGGGCGGCGCGTCGCGAAGGAATCCAGCACGCCAAAAACGTGACGCTGACGAGGAACAACGGCACGGCGGTGAAGGTGACCACATCGTACGGCCGAACTCCATAGAGGAAGGCGGCGAAGAGTCTGGCCACGCCCAACGCGGCGGCCAGACCGAGCACCATGGCGATGAGCGCGAGCAGCATGCCCTGGCGGATGATGAGGCGCTGAACTTCACCGGTCTGTGCGCCCAGCGCCAGGCGGATGCCGATCTCGCGCGTACGCCGGCTGACCGAGTAGCTCATCACGCCATAGAGCCCGACGGCTGCGAGCAGCAGGCCGACGAAGCCGAAGAGGCCAAACAGCGTGCCCGCCAGGCGGGGGAGAAAGAGTGCGTTGCGGAGGTGTTCTTCCATAGTTGCTTCGTTGTATATGGCCATCGTGGGGTCCAGTTCGTGAATCACCTGGCGCACGGAGCGCTCCATCGCGGCATAATTCCCTGCCGTGCGGACCAGCAGTGTATACCCCAGAAAGGCGGGGTCGCTGCCGGTGCTCTGCTCAAGCGAGCGGAAGAGAACGGGACGGAGGTCCTCACCGAGGAAGCGTGACTTGATGTTCTTCACCACGCCGATGACTTCGTAGGTTACTCCGCCGCCCGAAACGCGACGGCCGATGGGGCCTTCTCCGCGAAAGATTCTGTCGACGAAGACTTGGTTGACGATGGCGACTTTGGGGGCGTTCGCGGCTTCGCCGGCGAAATCACGGCCGGCGATGCGGGGAATACCCATAGTTTCGAGGTAGCCCGAGGTGGCCATGTAGAGTTCCACGCCAGGGTCAGGGCCCGTCGATGGGCGGCCCTCGACGTGGAAAGCGTCGCTGCGGTTTCCCCCCGAAAGCGGCACACTATCGGTGCAAGCGGCCGAGATGACGCCCGGCAGAGCAGCCACGCGCTGCCGCAGTTCGGTGAGGAACTGTGTGGTGCGCTCGGCGGTGTAGCCGTGGACCCGCGGATCGACGGACATCATCAGGATGCCATGCGAGCGGAAGCCGATGTCAATGCCGGAGGCGCGCTCCATGCTGCGGAGGAAAAGTCCCGTGACGCAGAGCAGCACGAGCGACATGGCGATTTGCGAGACGATGAGAATGTTGCGCAGGGACCATCGGCGTCCCGGGCGGGCAAGAGGGTCTTCTCCCTTCAGCGCGCTGGACGGCATGGGGCGCGAGGCGGCCCACGCTGGAGCCAGCCCAAACAGCACCCCGGCGCCGACGCTGAGAGCGAAGGTATAGAGCAGGACCCTCCAGTCAACACTGACGCTGAGGTCGAGGGGCACAGGTGCGGGCAGCCGGAACACGGAGAGGGCCTCCGTGGCCCAGAGCGACAGAGCGAGACCGAAGAGCCCTCCACCGAGGGCGAGCAGCACGCTTTCCATGAGCATCAAACGCTGTAAACGGCCGCGCGTGGCGCCCAGGGCGAGGCGCACGGCCATTTCCCGCTGACGGCCTGTAGCCTGAGCAAGAAGAAGGTTGGCGACGTTGGCGCCCGCGATCGCGAGAATAAGCAACACAGCCACGCTCAGGGCGGCGAGGAACATGAGGACGTTGGAGCGCTCCCGCGGCGGGAGCGAACCGGCCTGCTCAAATCGGAAGCCGACACCCTTGTCGGTTCCAGGGTAGGCGGCGGCGAAGCGCTGGGCGAGAATGCTGAGTTCGGCTGCGGCCTGCGTGCGCGAGACGCCCGGACTCAGTCGTCCGATGACGGCGAGCCAGTGAAAGTCGCGCGACTCGCGTTCGCGGCTGGGGATGCTGGGCGCCAACTGCTCAATATTTCCGAGCGGGACCCAAAATTGGGGGTCGAGAGGGATGTCGACGCCGCGAAACGCCGGAGGAGCGATGCCCACGACGGTGAAGGGTCGGCCGGAAAGCGTGATCGATTTGCCGAGGATGGCAGGGTCAGAGGCAAAACGACGTTGCCAGAGGCGCTGGCTGAGGACGATAACGGGAAGACGCTCCTCGTCGCTGGCAAAACCACGGCCAAGCGTCATGCCTAGCTGTGCGACGTCGAAATAGTTGGAGGTGGTCGCCTGGCCCCACACGCGTTCCGGCTCGCCCTTGCCGCCGATGGAGGCAGGGACGAGTTCGTAGTAAGCACCGACCTCGGAGAAGGATTTCGCTTGGTCGCGCACGTCGGTGTAGAGCGGCCAGGGAAAATGATTGCAGCACGGTTCGCCTTCATGCGTGAGATGCAAACTCATGAGCGTGGAGGGATCGCCCACGGGCGCCGGGCGCAGGACAAACCTGCTGACCATGGAGAAGATGGTGGCGTTGGCGCCGATGCCGAGGCCGATGGAGACGATGACAGCGAGTACGATACCGGGTGATTTGGAAAGCCGCCGAAATGTATACGCCAGATCTTGTCGCCAAGCTCCCATGGTGTTTCCTCCCTTATTTTGTTACTACGTGGCGGCAGAGCCGATTGTTCCCGCGCTTTTCTTTTTGTTTGACAATTGCATGGTCGCTCGATAGCTTAGGGCGTTTGCGGGAAACGTCGCCGAGGTGCGACAATTTGCGCCCCGCCTTAAGGGCTATGAAGGAGGCAGCTCGACGATGAGCGACAGGCGACAGTTCTTCAAGCAAGCGGGAGCGTTTGCGGCAGTTCCTCTTGCCAGGACTCCCCTGGCGCAGGGGATGACGAAGGGCGAAGGGGATCCGCACCCGAGGGCTGCATCGGAGACGAACGGAATCGTCTTGGAGAACTCCGATTTCCGGCTCGTCATTGGCCATGACGGGCGGGCGCGGAGCCTCGTCCACAAGAGGACAGGGCAGGAATGCCTCGCCCCACAAGCAGCCGTTCCGATGTTTACCGTGACCCAGTATCGCCCCTATGACAATGAGCTTCAGCTTGCCTACCCGGCCAAGGTTACGAGCTTTCCCGCACAAGCGGTTCAGAGGCGGGGTGACGTGCTTATCGTTTCTTTCGCCCTAGTCGGTTACGAGGCCACCATCGGCTTGACCATCACCGATAACTATATCGGGTTCACGTTGCTCAACCTCGAGTACAAAGGATTCACAAGCCTTACCGAGAAGCAGAAGACACCGATTGAGGAGACGCTCTTTGTGCAACTCCCGGTCCGGGCGCGAAAGAATCTGGGAGACTGGCTGAACGTGACCTGGGATGACGACGTCGCCGTGAACTTACTGGCTACGGATCCCTTCGCGAAGATCGACATCACACCATGCGCGAACCATCTTCTGTTTCAGGCAGGAACTGTGGATGAGGTCAAAACAGAGGGGGTCGGGGCGGCGCTTATCACGACCGCAACGAAGGACCTTCTAGACCGCATCGCAGCCGTCGAAAAGGATTACAGTCTGCCCGACGGGGTGGAGAGCCGCCGTCGGAAGGAGTACGCATATTCCTATTACGAGATTGCGAGCGCGACGCCGCAGAACATCGATGGCCACATCAAATTTGCACGTAGGTGTGGTTTCCGGACGATGGTTATTTATTATCTGTCGTTCGCCAAAACAGTGGGCCATTTTGAATGGAAACCTGAATACCCGAATCGCATGGAGGACCTCAACAGGGTGGTCAGCAAGATCAGCGACGCGGGCATGATCCCCGGCGTTCATTTGCATTACAACAAGTGCCACAAGGAAGATGCCTATGTTACCCCGAGACCCGATCCTCGCCTCAACCTGCGCCAAACCTTCACTCTGGCGGAGCCGCTGGATGCGATCTCTACAACCCTCACGGTAGAGGAGAATCCTCGGCTCTGCACCATGGACAATGAGAGACGCATTCTGAAAATTCAGAATGAGTTGGTCGCTTACGAGCACTACACCACCAGTCCTCCTTATCAGTTTCTCGATTGCAAGCGCGGGGCGCTGAACACCACGGCAGGGCCGCATGAGGAAGGATCGATCCTTGGCGTGCTGGACGTGGACACCTGGCCCATCTTCGTGCGCTTCACCCAGAACACCAGTATCCAGCAGGAGGTGGCCGAGCGCTTGGGCAGGATTTATCGCGAGGCGGGCTTCAAATTCACTTACTTTGATGGGGCGGAGGATGTGCCGCCGCCCTTCTGGTTCACCGTCTCGCGGGCGCAGTGGCTGGTGTGGAAACAACTCGAGCCGAAGCCTCTTCTCTCCGAGGGCGCCTGCAAATCCCATTTCAGTTGGCACATCCTGACCCGCGGTAACGCCTTTGACATTTTCAAGCCGGAGGTCGTCAAGGCGGCAACGCGCGCTTACCCGGGCGCGGAAGCGCCTCGCGCTGCGAAGGATTTCACCAGCCTCAACTTCGGTTGGATCGGCTACTGGGCCCCGAGTAAGAGAACGATTGGAACTCAGCCGGACATGCTCGAGTACATCACGAGCCGCGCCGCGGCTTGGAACTGCCCGATTGCCTTTAGGCCCGAGCTTGACCAATTGGAAGCACATCCTCGCACCGCGGACAACCTGGAAGTCATCAAGAGGTGGGAAGATGTGCGGGCGAGCAACTGGCTGACCCCGGCCCAGAAGGACGAGCTGAAGAATCTGGAGCAGGAGCACGTTCTTCTGATCAATGAGACGAGTGGTTTTGAACTTGTTCCTTACTCTCAAATCGACAAGGTTGGGGGCTCCGGCCAGCCGGCGCGCGCCTTCGTGTTTAAACGGGCCGAGAAGGTTTATGTGGTGTACTGGCACATGTCCGGCGAAGCAAACCTTGCGGTGCCGTTGCCGGCTCACCGCCTGCGGCTCATGAAGGAACTCGGGAAAACAATCGCCATTGAGTCCTTCGAGCGGGGCGTGCGGTTGCCGCTGGCCGATCGACATTATCTCGAATGCACGGGCGTTTCGGCGAATGAAGTGGCCGGCGCCTTTCAAAACGCCAGAGTCCTTTCATGATTGTAGGGGCGACCCTTGTGGTTGCCCCCCCAAGCCGGCCACAAGGGCCACCCCTACAACTTAGGAGAGCCTGATGCCTTTTGATCTCAAACCATTTCGTGGAATCTTCGCGGCGGCTCTCACCATGTTCGATCGCGAGAACAACCTCGACGAGGAAGCCACGGCACGACACTGGGATTGGCTGATTAATCAGCAGGGAGCAGACGGTCTGGTTATCGCTGGAACGAGCGGCGAATTCATTGCCCTGGACTCCGAGGAGCGCGTCCGGCTGTTTCGGCTGGCTCAGGAGGTCGTGCGCAAGCGCGTGCCGGTAATTTACGGTTCCGGTCACTACAGTACGAAACTGACCATTAAACTTTCCGAAGCGGCGGCGAAGTACGGTGCGGATGCCCTCATCGTAATCCTGCCCTATTATCAGAAGCCCTCTAAGCCCGCCGTCATCGAACACTATCGCCAGGTGCGCAAGGCCACTAACCTCCCCATCATGCTGTACAACAATCCCCACAATTCCGCCTGCGTCGAGCTGAACCCTCGTGACATCGCGCAGCTCGTCGATGAAGATGTGCTTCACATGGTGAAGTCCACCTTCGGTACGGTCGAGCCGGTGCACGACTTGAGCTACTTGGTCGGCGACCGGATGGCGATTTTCTATGGTTCGTTTCTGGCGGCCTTCGAAGGCTTGTCGGCGGGGGCTCACGGGTGGATCAGCGGAATTCTGAATGTCGCGACGCGGGCAGCAAAAGCCATGTACCACGCCATCATCGTCGAAAACGATGCGCGAAAGGGCTTTCTAATATGGAAGAAGATTCTACCGATCGTCCATCTTTACACCTACCAGCGGGTTGGCCCGGTCAGTGACCTGGCGATCTACAGGTCGATGCTGAATTTCTGGGGACTCCATGGAAGCTTCTGCCGGGACCCTTTTTACCCTCTCGATGAAAAGCAGGAGAGAACGCTTCGCGACCTGCTGGAGCGGTCCGGTTGGATGAATCCGGATCACATCTTGGATGACATTCAATAAGGAGCCGGAAGTACAGCCCTCTCGGAGTCACAAATACGGCCCTCTCCCTGGGGAGAGGGTGGCCCGCGATCCCGATTCACTTCATCGGGACGCGGGTCGGGTGAGGGGTTTTTTCTGGGGACTGGCGAAAGGACGAAGGAACCATCATCATGGGCATTCGAGTGGCTATGATCGGCTATGGGGCTGTGGCTGCGGTTCACGCGAGGGGGCTGCGTGAAGAGCCGGACGTAGAGCTCGTGGCCGTTTTCGGCGTAAGGCGCGAGGCGGCGCACCAATTTGCGTCCGCTTACGGTATCCCTCGCGTCAGCGAAACAGTGGAAGAAACGGTTGCGATGGCCGACGCCGCCATTGTTTGCTCGCCTTCTCCCCTGCACTTCGCGCAAGCGCGCCAGTGCCTCAGTGGCGGCGTTCATACGCTGGTTGAGATGCCGCCTTGCGAAACCGCCAAAGAAGCTGCGGAATTGGCAGAGGTGGCGCGGACGCGAGGAGTGCGGGTTAGTTGCGCCCACACCAGCCGATACCTGGTCCCATACTCTCGTGTGGAGGAGGCCCTTCGCGCAAACGAGCTGGGCGCGATCCAAGAGGTCCGTTACATGCGTCATCACAGGTTGCGGGAACGGACCTGGACCGATGATGCCCTTCTCCATCACGCCGCCCACGCCATCGATCTGCTGATTCACTGGTTTAGAGCGGTTGTGCCGCTGGCGTGCGTTGCCATGCCCCAGGTGCGGAATGCGCAAACCGTGGCCCTTCTGGGTAAGCTGCCGAACGGGGCGCCTGCGACGATATCCGTCACCTACGCTTCGCGTCTGCCGCACATGAGCATGTACATTGTGGGCGAGCGGCACACGCTCGAGACCGATGGATTTAGTTACGTTCGGTCAGATCTGGAGAAGCTTCAGTTCAAGGGCGAAGAACAGTTACTTTACGAGAAAGCCATCCACGACCAGGATTTAGACTTCCTACGTTCTTGCCGGGACAAGCGCGGCGGCGTGCCGTGGCAGGAGGCGATGCGGCTCATCGAAACGGTGAACCGATTTCAGGAACTGGGGATCGGATGATCGGGTGATCGGTCGAACAAAGGACCGGAGTCATTCCGAGATGAAGATGAAAATGCCCATCCTACAGGCGCGTCGATGTAGCGCGGGCGTCCCGCCCGCTGTTCGCGGGGGCGTCTCGCCCCCGCAAGAAATCGCGGGCAGGATGCCCGCGCCACAGCGGGCGACACGTCCGCGCTACCATTTCCATGGCGAGGAATCTCGCTCCGCCGAGTCAAGCAGTCGAGAGTCAAAGGTCAAGAAGTGTTAACTTTTCGACCTTCGACTCTCGACTTCTCGACTTGTACCCAGAGCAGTGAGGGAGCAATGAAGATAACTGACGTCACGACGAAAATCGTGAACTTGAGTTTCCGCAACGCGGTCATCGTGAAGGTGGAGACGGAGGAAGGGATCACCGGGGTAGCGGAAACGGTGATGAAGCGGAAGACGCATTCGATCGAGCAATCGATTCTCGAGCTGAAGCGCTATCTGGTAGGGAAGGATCCGACCGAGATCGAGAATCACTGGGAGAAGATGTATCGGGACTCGTTCTGGGTGGGTGGGCCGATGCACAGCACGGCGATCAGTGCGCTGGACTGTGCGCTGTGGGAGATTCTGGCGAAGCGCTGCGGGCTGGCGGTGCACAAGCTGCTGGGTGGGCCGACGCGCAGGCAGGTGCCGGTGTATTGCCACTGTCCGGCGGGGGATGGCCCGGAAGCGTTTGCGGAGAACGTGAAGGGATGCCAGGCGCGCGGCTATCGCGCGCTGAAGACGACGCTACCGCTGTTTTACGGCATGCAGGACACGCGGGAGGGAGCAGGGGGCCGGATCGGGTACTCGGGGACGCGAGGCGCAATCGACCGCGACTACCGGGAGACGGAATGCTTGGACACCTCGATCTGGGGCCGGATCGGGGAGTTTTTCGTGGCGGCGCGGGAGGCGGGTGGACCGGAGATGGGGCTGGCGGTGGATTGTCACGGCCGGTTGAATCTGAAAAATGCGGTGCGCTTATGCCGGGCGTTGGAGGGTGTAGGGATGATGTTTGTGGAGGAGCCGGTCCCGCCGGAGAACGCCGACGTGCTGGCGGAAGTGAAGCGCTCGACGGCGATTCCGATCGCGGCGGGGGAGCGCTGGGCGACGATTTACGGGGCGCGAGAGTTTGTGGAGAAGGGGGCGGTGGACATCCTTCAGTGCGACCTGGTGAACTGTGGAGGGATGACGGGGCTGAAGAAGATCGCGGCGCTGGCAGAAGCTCATTATATCGGGATGGCGCCGCACAATCCCAACGGGCCGCTGGCGACGGCGATGAACCTGCAGTTCGCGGCGACGATTCCGAATTACCTGATTCTGGAGACGATCGGGTCGGAGGCGGAGCAGAAGCTGGCGGAGGCGCTCGTGACTCCCCCGCCGGTGCTGATGGAGGGGCAACTGACGGTGCCGGAGGGCCCCGGCTGGGGCGTGGAGTTGAACGAAGCCGCCCTGGACCGCTTCCCCTATGCCCTCCACGAAGGATGGAGATAGGTATAAGAAAGGAGACAAAAAGCAATGCTTAAGGTGGGTTTTGCCGGATTGGGAATCATGGGGCAGCCCATGGCTCGACGTCTTTTGACGGCGGGCTTCCCGTTAGTCGTTTTTGATCTCTCGCGAGCACGATGCGAACCACTCATTGCGTGTGGAGCTTCGGGCGCCGAGTCACTAGAGGAGCTTGCTGCGCAGAGTGATGTTGTTATCACGATGGTCCCGGACACGCCTGACGTGGAATCGGCGCTCTTCGGTGAAAGGGGCGTGTGGTTTGGGTTGAAGCCGGGAAGCATCGTTATTGATATGAGCACAATCTCTCCCAGCGCCACAGTAAGGTTTGCCCAGAGGCTGGCAGAAAAGGGGTGCGAGATGCTTGACGCGCCTGTGAGCGGCGGCGAGCCGGGCGCGCAGGCGGGAACGCTCGCAATCATGGTGGGCGGAAAGCGGGAAGTGTTTGACAAATGCCTTCCGATTTTCCAGGCCGTGGGGAAGACGATCACATACACCGGGCCACAGGGTAACGGGCAAAAGACGAAATTGATCAATCAGGTGGTTGGCTCCCTCAACATCTTCGCCATGGTGGAGGGGTTGCGACTTGCGAATGCTGCGGGGCTCGACCTCGAGGCGACGCTCCGTTCCGTCTCAGGGGGCGCTGCTTCTTCCTGGATGTTAGTCAACTTGGGCCCGAAGATACTCGAAGGGAATTTTGCGCCCGGGTTCAGCATCAAACTCCACCATAAAGATCTGAGGTTGGTTCACGAACTGGCCATCGAATTGGGTGGAGATTATCCCGGCATCGAACTGGTCCATTCGCTTTTTTCTTCAGCCGTCGAGAAGGGGCTGGGGGGGCAGGGTAACCAGGGTCTAATAAACCTCTGGAAATGACCCTCGGGCCCGTGGCGAGAAAAAGAGGAAGGTTAGCAGGCGGGCTTTTCCCTCTCCCTTGGGGAGAGGGTGGCCCGCGACCGGCGTTTTCGCAAGCCGTCGCGGGTCGGGTGAGGGGTCAGTTCGGAAGGTGCGAAACAGCTCTCAGCGCCGTCACCTATCACCGAGCGCGCATACATCGCAACAAAAACCGTCGCGACGTATGCGCCACCCGCGTACTGGAATAATGAGCACTGGTCCGTGAGTTCTCGTCCGCGCGGGTGGTACGCGCCGCACGAGTTGTTGGTTGACAGCGTGGTTAGGGTGACGGACGTGTGGGAAGGGCGAGTCCCTTCGGACCGCGAGAAGGGGGTAACAAGGCTTCTCAGAACCGATCAGCCGGTCCGCCCTCACGTCTGCGACCCTCGCGGGTCGCACAATGCTGCGCAGGAGGGATCAAACCAATGTCTAGAATAATCCGGGCCTTAACATCAGTGATGGTCTGCATTCTCGGTTCTGTTCTCGTGTGTTCGATTGTGGTTCACAACTGGTCCCATGTGCACCTCGCCTCCTCTGTTCGCGCCCAGAGGGAAACGGGGACGGGGAACACGGTCCTGATTAATCGGCTCCACCGATTGGATCCCCTCGAAGTTGATAGAGTTCTAGAGGATGGAAAGGATGTCGCGCCCGTCGAGCCGTCCGAGGACGATTTGAATTTGGTTCGCACGAACCCCAACGGGCCTGTCCGCGGACGCCAGTTTCGCGACGCCTACAAGTTCCAGGCCGGCGACGACTGGTTAAGGAACCTATCGCTCGTCGTGAAGAATCGAACGTCGAAAAATATCGTCTATATAGGCCTGAGGCTTAAATTTCCGCAGACGAAGGCAGAAGGGCCGGTGGTCGAGGATAGTTTTGCGTATGGCCGAATACCCGACGCCGTAGCGTATAACGCTGCAGGGGAAAAACTTCCCCAGGGTTCTGACCGGCCCATTCTCCTTGCGCCCGGTCAACAGATGACTTTGTCTCTCGCAGGGCATGAGAGCGAGATCAGGGAGGGCCTAGAACGGCTTCAGCCCTTCTCGAGCATCTCGCTCTGTTACATCCGTCATGACGTGTATTTCGACGATGGAACGGCTTGGTGGTTGGGCCGCTACGGCGCTCCTGACCCTGCCCAACCGGGTAAGATCATTCCGATGAACGGGCAGTATTTCCCTGGCCCAGTGCATGGTTTGCCTGGTAGTTAGCAGGACACCCACAGTAGATGTGGAGTGGCGGGTGGCGCAGACGTGCCGTTCTTTGGCATGTCTGCGATTCCCCGACAGGCGTATACATCGCAACAAAAACCGTCGCGACGTATGCGCCCGCGGAAGACCACCTTCAGGAGGCGATCTACTTCTTGCGCGACTTCATGATGGATCGCATCTGCTGTTTTTTGCCGCCGCCGAGAGATTTCCTTCCTCCTCCAGGGGCCGGCGCTGGCAGATGGCCTCATTCACTTCCACCAGTTTCGCGCTCAATTGCTGAAAACTTCCGAAACTCGGCCACCTCGCGCTGGGCCTTGCGCAAAGCCGCCGGACTGGAAAGCGTCTCCGCCACCGTCTTGCCTTGGACCTTGCGCGTGAGGCGGAAGTGGGGCCCATGGCCGGGGTCGCCGGGCTGGGCGCAATGACAGTTGGACTTACTACAGCGTCCCATGACCTCCAGGATGGAGCCGGGACGCAGATCGCCTAAATGGGAGATCTGACGCAGGACATCCGAACGGTCTTTCTCCAGAGCTGGGAGTGGTTCCGACATCGGGGTGGCCTCCTGATCTTAGCGTATCATATACGCCAAGACATGGGCCAC
>Ga0181527_1003357_pt1 | contig 14370 bp, 18 predicted proteins | sample PEATcosm2014_Bin_30_FD_119762 | JGI IMG/M metagenome (GOLD analysis project Ga0181527, IMG submission 119762) | Peatland microbial communities from MTU Mesocosm Facility, Houghton, MI, USA - PEATcosm2014_Bin06_60_metaG | ecosystem: Environmental > Terrestrial > Soil > Wetlands > Peat | place...
CGCACAAGACGCTTTACTTCGACGTGTCCGACGAAGCCATAGGCGAAGACGGAAGTGATACCTCAGGAAGAATTTTGCTACGCCGGGTTATTCTATTCGCTTACATCCACGCGCTGAAGCACGTGGTTTTAGCGACCTAGAATAAAGAAATATCAACGCCCCGCGAACTGCTTTGAAAGGGTCCTCAAAAAGGACCCTTTCTTCATTTCCAAACAACATTATGAACATACTGCTATCATTCTCTTTCTTTTGAGAATCCATTCTTGCTATCTTAATGTCATATTATACGTTTAATTATGGAGGGGGAAACCATGAAACGTCTTATTATGAGTGTCATCACTCTTATCAATATGACATATCCGATCAGCATGACTGCTGGACTGTGCGATCTGATCAAAGCGTGCATACCTGCATGTTGCACATGTGGAGATTCAGAACTGGATCATATCCTCGTCGAAGCTTCGCTCTGTAAAAAAGACGCTCATTCAAAAGTACTCTCGCATGACTATGAAAATTATTGTCGCACCGAAACTGGTTTTGGCAAACGTAAAAAGACGCGCGATGAAATCGAAGATCATACTCAAGAAGCAGCCAAGGAAAAGCGCATCACCATAGATCACGTTGATATCGATCAAAACCTGAAAAGGGCAGCCATCAGGTATACAGTGCGCATTCGTACTTCAGAAGATCCGACCGTAAAAGTAATAGACAAAATCATCGATATTGATCAGACACCCGTTTTTGATTACGATGCCAATACGGTTGTTAAATTATCAGCGACCCGTATATATCGCTCAACCCGCCATGCTCGCAGCAACCATGCGCATTATGAACTGGAAGAAGTTCAAACGCTGCAAGATCTTGAATGAAATGCTTGCCCGAATCAGCAGCTTTACGAACCTCACCATCATGGTACACTTTGCACCATCTATATTCATTCTTCTTCCGGAGACATCATGAATCAAATGCTCGCGCTACTTTTAACGGCGCCACTCACTGCAATCGCGGGAAATTGTTGTTCACTCAAAATTCATTCTGAAGGTTTGCACGTCAAGGTCTCGCTCATATACAATGATGAGAATATAGCGCAGGCTGAGGCGGATTGTTTTCTCAATCAAGAACACATATATGAATTACATAACATCTCAGAATATTCCTATAAGGGAGAGCATCGCATCACATTGAATAAAATAGCTATGGATGATACTCTAATGGCAACAGTTCAATACCGTTTCATCAGAAAAATTTCTGATGTTATCTCTGAAGTTTTTAATGAAGAGATTAAGGTCAATCATAATAGCATGTTTCAAAAAAGATTAAATAATACACAATTTCTTGTATCGGCACAGATATCCCCAGTCAATGATTGAAAGGATTTTTTCATGATCTACATACTCGTAGGTCTTCTACTTTTCCCATCCGCACTCACCGCAGGCAATTGTTGTTGCGGTGCAGCAAAAAACATACGTATTGAAGCGCGTTTATACCAAAATGGCAATGCTAAGCCTTTGTCAATTGATCACAATGATTACAAGATCAACAAGGAAGGCACCTTTAAAATAATGGATCAGACGCTTACGAATGCATCTGCAACATCATCCGATAATCGCGTAACAATCGATAGCGTGAGCTATGATCCAAAGCAATGGCAGGCTCTTATTATGTATAAGGTACGCATCGGACAAGGAAAAGTGCCTGAAGCGCGATTTACAACGCTTCAATGGTATGCATCATGGCATACCAAATCGAATACAATAACGTGGAATGAGGACATGTATGTCATCTTCGAAGCAAAAACGATTGCACCTGATAAAATCGCCAATGCATGTGAGTAAAGGAACGAAAAAAGAAAGCAAAAAAGAGTAAAACAAAACCACCCTTAAGAGGGCAACTGAAAAACTCAGAATTTTGGCCCTTTTTTCCATTTTGAACCTGACCGAACCTTAGACTTTGCCGGATACCGCTCCCTGAGGCAAAATAGCCCCCCCATTCGCGCAAATCATTTCTATCTGATACTATTATAAATAATACCATATTATTAATATGACTATAAATGCCTGAATTACAATAAAAGGTGCAACTTCTGTGGATCATGATCGATGCAAGACCTAAAGTCGTAGAAGACAAGTATTGCATTGGTGATTGGGAAATGGATACTATAATTGGAAGCCATCATAGGGGTGCAATTATCACTGTCGTTGAACGCAAATCTAAGTATTATTATGGTCTGTTCAATTCCCGACAACAGCGAATAAAAAAGAGCCAAAAGAACTATTTTTATGATTATTAATTAAGAAAGAAAGAGGACCGTCAATGAAAAATACATTAACACTTTTTATATTGCTAGCGAACCTGCAAATAGTATGTCAACAAGCACCCGATATTAGAACTGCAGCCGCAAAACAGGCAAACCTACAGAACTATACCACTGCCTTGGCACTTGCTACCGGCGCAAAAGGATTTTCTAAAAACCCAACCAGAGCGCTTGTATTATACAACGAAATTATAGCTGATCCCAATAATGAATTGTATGAACGCGCCTGTAATGATGTCGGTCTTTTCTATGAATGGGGAACGTTTGGTACGAAACCCGATATAGCAAAAGCAAGTCAATACTTTAAAATGGCAAAAGATGCGGCCTCTATAAGAGGAAAGATGCATCTAGCGCGCCTTATTTTGACCGATAAAATACCGAGTAATGAGGAACAAAAAAAACAGGCTGAAAACGATCTTAAGTATTGCGCTACCTATGGAAACGGAAATGACATAGCGCTCTATCTTTACAGCGCACTACTCATCAACCGAGGAGACATAGAACAAGCCTTTGATCTACTCACTCAATATTATAAGCCTAATACGAATCTTATTCCTATCACTCCGATGGTGGCACTGCAATTAGCAATAGGATATCAAGATGGATGGGGCAATTTACCAAAAAGTCCAACTATTGCTGCAAAATATTTTTCCGAGATCGACCTTAATCAAACATCTCCCTTCCGATCACCGTATTTGGCTCGTGCATATTTATACATCATGGGGCTTGGTGTGGAAAAAAATCTTGAAAAAGGATTTCAACTCCTGGATGAGTCAATGGATAAATTTGATGATATATTTTTGAATATTGACGCATTATATCCTGAAATTAACAAAATAAAAGATGCATACATTCAACAAAAAGCAAAACACCTGCAAGAACTCCTAGATCTAGATGAAAAAGAAAAAGCAGAAAAAGAAAAAAAAGCATCTGCAAAACACCACAAGAGCAAAGGTAAAGCTCAACCACAAGCACTTGCAACCCCCTCGTCTATCGGAGAACCTTCAGGTGGTGAATCTTCAAGAGCCGGAGCCTTGCGCGCACAAGAATCACGAGAATTAGAAAACAAACCGAAACAGCGTAATATCTTTGATATTTCCAAAAAAGATTGGGGTTTTTGGGAGGCCAATGGCGATGGCAGCAGGATATCCAAAATTGATCGCACAAACAGAGAAATTACGATTGATGATCCAGCACGAAATGAGCAATTGATTGTCACCGTTGACCCGACTCCTTATCGTCACTTTGTTGATTTAACTGAATTGATCTACCATCCGCGTCTTAATACCCAACTAGATACTGATCATACTTTTGCCAAAATGCTTGATTACGTCATTCAATGCGCAGGAAAAATGGGACAATTTGTAAAAATCGGCGAAACTCAACCAAGAGATCAGATTATTGCATATGTTAAACGCATAAATAATGAAACCCATATACAATCGCACTGTAAAGCAGAGTATACCTTTTATAAAACTGCCGATGGAAAACAACATCTCTATCACCGTCTGCTCAGGCCTATATAACGCAAAAACAATTTCAGGCCGAATGCGCAGTTATTATTCAAACTCTTGAAGCGCGACAATATTGAAAATCACGATTAACAATGCGCTCAATTGTCTGTATAATACAGTTCATTCGGTTTTACGTTCTTATATACCCGCACAGCATAGGAATTATTGCTCATGCTTCATATCCTAATCCTCATTACACTCTGTTCTACATCTCTTAATGCTATGAGAATGCCAGAATATGAGAAACAATCAGTCACGCAAAATCCCCTCATAACCCTGACCGCACAACTGATAAAAAAAGATACCGCCGGTAATTATAGTCACTCGAGCTCTACCTTCAATATCAATCGTAACGGCGATTGTAACGCCCTAGAACTCGGAAAAGAAGACCAATTCATTGCACTCCAAAGCCCAGTTGCATTCATAAAAAAATACGATGCAATTTCTTTTACACTGCAATATATACTGCTGGATAACAACGAATCCAAAGAACAAAAAACTGAAAATGTCACGTTGCCGTTAGAAGATCGTCTGACGATTGTAAAACCCGTGCCACGGGAAATATATAATCGCGATGATCTTTATGTACGTATCGATACCAACCTCGATGCCACTAACAACATACCCTTCACGCCAAGCATGAATAACACAAAGCCTGTAGATGTTAAAAAGATTGCTCTTATGCTCCGACTGATTAAAGAAAATCGCGATGAGAAGTATCAGCAGTGCTATCACTGCAAAGTAATGTGTAGCGCAGCTGAGAAGAATGAGATGAAAATCACAGCTCAACATCGTCAGTACGATATCGATAATGCATCCGATTATCCAGACGGTGACCCTCTTGATATCGCTTCACCCATAACGTTTGATCCTTATGCCAAACTCATATCGACGCGCATCCGCTATCGCACTCCTGAAAACGACAATAGTACTACCTTACGTATGTCCACAAATAAGATTGTGATTCCACTTGGCTGGAATTCAAGTATGGAATTAATTCCTGGTGTATATGTACGCATTGATGCACATGAAGAAAAATAAGGAGCAATCGAGAATAAACAGAGTTAATAATGAGTAATGCACAAGATATGATCCTCATGATATACTGCATCTCAAAGTTATAAAAAATTAATATTTTCTACGAAAGATTTTCCATGAAGCGAATCCTAATCGCGCTATTACTGTGCCCACTCTCCATATCTGCGTCCAACATTAAAGATCTTGCCACGATACTCGTTCGAGTATTTCAACATGGTTGTATTAAAGCCCTAGCGCAACGGGTCGAGCTGCCTGTATTAATCGATATAGCGCATGCTTCTACCGATCATCCCGATACTGAACGCTTCGCGACGCACACGATCACCTGCGAGATTACGGCCCCCGATGATAATGATGGCATACAGGTGGACCTCATATCCACGCATACAGAAGTTCAGGAACGGGACGGAATCCAGCAGACAAATCTCCATCAAAACACACAAACTTTTTTTGTACCTATTGATGAACCAAAATCTCATACATGCAGATTTGAGGGGAATAAGAATATATCTCTCGAGGATATTGTAGTAGAAGTCAGCGTTCTCAACGAAGGCAAATTCTATCCTGAAATGTAATTTTGATAACAGCTGATCACTATTAAAAACATAAAGAGCGTCCTCGAATATGGAACGTATACTCGTACTACTCTTAACAATCCCTCTTCCTGCTATTGCAGGAAATTGCCTTTCGCGCAAAACCCAGTTACCAGGATTGAATATTCAAGTTTCGCTCATACTGGATAATGCAAGCGTATCTCATGCTAATGCTCATTGCTTTCCCAATAGACAAGACATCTATGAAACAACGAATATTCCAAGTAATTCTTCTTTGAGCGAACACAGCATTAAGATAGAAAAAATAATCATTGATAATAAGCAAATCGCAACGATTAAATGCCTTTGCACCATAAACAAATCCTCTGGAAATCCTCAAATTTTTCATGAAGAGCTCAAAGAAGTTCACTGCTATACCACCAAACAACAGCCTCTAGAGAGTACGCAGTTTTTTATATCGGGGAAGGTATCCCTAATCAATGATAATTAACGCAAACTCGATGATTGATGCACATGAAGAAAAATAAGGAGCAATCGAGAATAAACAGAGTTAATAACGAGTAATGCACAAAATATGATCTTCATGATATACTCCACGAAAATTATAATCTTCTTTACGAAAGATTTTCCATGAAACGAATCCTAATCGTGCTTTTACTCTGCCCTCTCTCCCTATCTGCGTCCAACATTAAATCTCTCATCTTGGTATCCATTCGATTATTTTTAAAAGGTAATTCTGTGAAAACTCTAGAGACTGCATTGGTCGAAATGCCCGCATCAATCAGGATATTGCACGATTCAACCGATGATCACACTCAAACCCATACAATCAACTGTGAGATTGTACCTGAGGCAGATGATATAAAAGTGAGTCTCCGATCAAAATATGAACACTGGGATGAATGGGCCATACATCAAGAGCACATCATTCATGAAACATACACTCTTCATATACCTCCTTGCTGCGAAGAATCTCATATACGCACCTGCACGTTCAAGCATGGTGATGATATTACTACCGTAGATATCAATATTTCAAAAGCAAGCTGAAATGCCTTACATAAAAAACTGAAAGCCCCCAAATAACGATTGTTACTCGGGGGCTTTTTATTATTCTAGGTCGCTCATCCTGCCTGTCCGCCGTCGTTCGATACGCTTTGCTACTCAGGATGACCGGGCGAAGGCTGGGAGGAGTGCCGTCAGGCCGTCACGACTGCGTCCGTCGTAGTTTGCCGAGTCTAAAGACTCCGTCGTCGCCTTACGGCTATGTCGGACTTCGCCGGATAAACGTAGACGGAAGGATTATTCAAATAATGCCGACACTGAATCTCCATGATAGATGCGAAGTATCGCATCACCCAATAACGCACTCACCGAGAGGCACGTCAAATTCGCGGGTGCTTGCCCGCGCAATGGAATCGTATCAGCAGTCACCATTTCATAAATCACGGAATTACCAATTTTATCGAGTGCATTACCTGAAAATATCCCGTGCGGCATAATAGCGTAAACGCGCTTTGCACCACTATCTTTCAAGAGTTGCGCTGCCTTGACAAGCGTTCCTCCGGTATCGCACATATCATCTACAATAATTGCATTCGCCCCTTCACCATATTCATTCACCACGTTTCCTATCAAATCCATCGATTCAATAACGCCCGCGCTTGCGCGTCGTTTACTAATGAGCGCTATTTCAGCCGGCACTCCTGCCTTACGCAGCTGCTGCATGAACTTATTTGCGCGTTCTACGCCGCCTGCATCCGGTGAAACAACTACCACGTTATCGAGACCTTTACTCACAAAATAATCGATAAAGATGGGAGATGAATAGAGATTGTCAACGGGCGCATTACGGAAGAATCCTTGAATTTGACCGCAGTGTAAATCGATTGTTAATACGCGATCAACACCCGCCTCTTCCAACATCATCGCCACATCAGCCGCTGAAATCGGCACTCGCGCCATCGCCTTGCGATCCTGACGCGCATACCCATAATAGGGAATCACTACCGTAATGCTGGCCGCTGATGCACGCTTCATGGTACGAACCAATAAAAATAACTCCATGAGCGTATCATTGACACTCTGCGTCGCCGTCGGGCACGTTGATTGCACGATAAAAATATGTTTACCGCGGACGGTTTCTTTCACTTGAATTTGAATTTCTCCATCATTGAATTTGGATACGATTGCTTGCCCGAGCTCTACTTGCAAATAATCGGCAATTTTTTGCGCTAAATCTTTGGTTGCATTGCCGGAAAATACCATAGCATTATCGCTAAAACTATTTCTAGCGCAGGCACGCAAAGCTGATTCGCACATTGCAGACGACGCAAAGTTTGTTGCAATAAAAAAGCTGAATAACACTGCTGAAATCGATTGTTTCATATTGATCTTTCTTTTGGATATACATTAATAGAATAGTTACTGATATTGTTGCATGACACGAACGCGATCTAAGAAGCTAATATTTTATGGTTTATTCTTATTCTCCGTTCGCCCTGAGTGTTTCGATCCGTTAGGAGCGAAATGTATCGAATGGGTGCGGGGATACATAGATTTTGCATACAAATATAATGGAATAACATATCACCTGCTCCTTACCCATTCGATACATTTTTTATTTCTCACGAAATAAAAAACACTCAGGGTGAACGGAGATGAGGATTTTTTGTTGGTATATACATGTTTTGATTTTTTCTTAGGTCGAGTTCACGTTGCATAAAATTATGGTTATATACCGTGATCGCGTGTCGATTACCTCCTTCTTTTTTTTACTTGGACAAAAAATAGGTAAACTGATACCTTTATTCCCGTTAATATCATTTTGTTCGTTTATTTTAAACTCATTAACTTGGATTTCTTATGAATCATTCTATATCTGTATATGTATTCAACATTCTGCTTTTATGCTCAACGCCGCTCTTTGCACATACCTTTAACATCGTTGTTGCGTCACAAAACGCGCAAAAGATATCTGCCGTTCAGCAGGCATTTGCCGAACGATTTTGCAATGATACTATCGAATTGATTGCATGTAAATCATCTTCTGCAATTCCAGAACAACCAATTGGTTACCAAATTGCGCTCACCGGCGCACGTAATCGTATCGCCAGCATTTCGGATACACTGCATGCTGAGGCTGATTACGTAGTAGCTATTGAAAATTATATTGAAAAGTCAGCACGCGAAGATTATTGGAATGATATCGGTCTTGTGCTCATCAAAGATATGCGCACATCACACGAAACGATCACCCTTTCACAACCGGTCTTAATTCCGAATGAATATATTGAAATAGCTCAGGAGCAATCAGGCGCAAACGGCATATCCGCAGATGGTTTTTCAGTAACCGTTGGCAACGTCATTAGCAAGAGTTTGTTGCCACGCACCATTGACCCGCACGATTGGCATCGCGAACCTGAATTTGGCGGCGTATCACGCCAACAATTGCTGCAAGAAGCACTATTCAAATCACTGCATACCGCAGACATTGATCTTTTAAAAAGCCACATCATCTATTATCCTGACTTTCCAAAACCAGGAATCATATTTGCCGATTTTCTTCCCATCCTCAAAGATGCGCGCGCACTCGAAACCTGCATTAATCTTTTGGCTGAACGCTATAAAAACCACCAAATTGATATCGTCGTTGGCTTAGAATCACGCGGCTTTATTCTTGGCGCCGCACTCGCGCATAAACTCGGCATTGGCTTTGTTCCCGTACGCAAACCAGGAAAGCTTCCCGGCCCTACCTACTCAGTTACCTATAAAAAAGAATATGGCACCGACACGCTTGTCATCGCGCAAAATGCACTCCAATCAGGACAACGCGTACTCATCATCGATGATCTGATCGCAACCGGCGGATCTGCACGCGCTGCAATTGAATTGGTCGCCCTCGCTGGCGGCACACCGGTTGAATTTGTCACACTCCTTCACGTACCGCAACTCGTCGACTATGCACATTTGAGCATTCCATCATTCAATTTAATTGATTAATTCACCATTAACCTACGAAAGGTTTCACATGAAACGTATACGCATCACCCCGATCATCCTGACCCTGAGCTTGGCGATGGACCCCCTCGCACTCAATGCGATGGAAATGTCTTCTGCAGAGCAAGAACCAGATATCACCTATTTAGCCGAAATCGTTACTCTCTCAGATAGCAAATACAATAATAATAATAATAATAATAACAATGTGAGCCCTGAGTATAAGGTCCTGGCAAGCCTTAATATCTCAAATAAAAACATCACGCAAAAATATTATCAAGATGATGAAGAGTTATCTGAGATAAGCTTAAAGATGGAAAAGCCTAATTTTACCCAGAAAACAATAAAAAAAATGGAAATAGTCGCGCAGATTACCGTTACAGATCCATGCGAAACTGACCGGGTTTTTGAAGAGTCATTTGAAAACATTGTTTTTGATGTCCCATTGCTTAAACCCTTTACCGACGATCAAGATGACGACAAACTTTTCATGAGATTCATCGCAATAACCAAATCAAAAAACAAGAAGTGATTTAACGAAAGGTTTCACATGAAACGTATACGCATCACCCCGATCATTCTGACCCTGAGCTTGGCGATGGGCCCCCTTGCACTCAATGCGATGGAGCTTGAAGTAGTGTACAGGCCAGGGAAAATATCAAGAGAAAGGGTATTTTATTACGCCGACATCATAGACAATAAGGATACGCAGCTGCTGCCCGTACAGCAACAGCGCAGAGAAGATCCTTTCGCCCCATGTATGACGAAGTTTGCTGATTACCTACTGAATGTTTCTGCTAACACTGATTTCAGTAACCAACTGGCTACGGCACACTACAGTGTAACCAGAGATGCGGCAAAAATTGCACAGGGAACCGTTGAATTCGAGTGGGGAAAAGATGAGATTCAACGATACGTTCGACGCTTAAATGTTACGGCCTATCTCAGAATACTATTCTTCTCTAGTCAGGAATCTTACCAAAATTTGCTTCGCGACGTTATGACAGGGCAACCAACCACACAGGGGAAAATAAGGGATAATAATGGCATTGAACTTCCTCGCGCTAACAAATCAGATGGTATTCAGTTTGGCGCCTATTTTCTGAAGGGAAAGAACACGCGGAATAACGAAACGCAAAGTACGCAGCTATCAGCGACGGTCACCAAGAACGATCAGATAATTGCCCAAATCGATAAGGAAATACCTTTCGATCAACTCTTCGAGCAACGATTAGATCAAGACGCCACACTACAGATTTTCCCATTTTTTAATTCACCAACTCCTCCATTCTACTTGCGTGAGTATGTAGACATCACGCAAACAAATTCAACCTCTGATAATAATATCAATATATAAATCTTCCGCCTCACTTGAAAGATCGGTATGAAACGTATACTTACCATTCAATCATCGCTTTACAAGCTACTTCCGTCGTCACCAGTAGGCTATTTCGGACTATGTCTGACAAGCCTCATGCTCTTTGCATACACACTCGCACAATCTAATGAAGCTCCAACGGCACTCGAAGTATGTATCATGATATCAAATACAAATCCCCGTGCTTTGGAGAAGTAATGTATCAAGAACCAACTGAAACTAATAACTAAAAGAAAGAATTCCTTATGAACTTCAAAACTAACATACTGGGCCTGATGAATGGATTACTCCTCATGCCGAGTGCATTACATGCAGAATCGACCGATCTTCGTAAGATCTTTGTCGGTTTTACCCTTACCACTATGACTGCTAACCAACAACGTGATTCCAATCACCGGGGCCCACTATTTATAATGGGCCACAGTGAAACATACCCTCTCCAAAATGCTCTGCATAGCCTCGATAATTCCGTGATTATGCGGCAGGATTATCACCTCCACGAAAACCCTTCTCTTCATATTGATAACCAGAATCAAAAAATAAGCTTAGGATTACACCTTACCGGCCCAAATGGTGATATCATTCGAAGAACTGTTTCTATCGGATTAGGGGAAGCGATAAAAGAAGAGCCACTCTCCGATAATTGTTATCTAAGCCTTAACGCTCAATATGCATCTCAGTCATGAAAGGATCATCCATGAATATTCGAACGCTCATCACCGTAAGCCTCGCACTTCTCGCACCTGGCGCATTAAACGCAATGGAAATTTTTGATCCTAAAACTTCTGTAGCGCTGCCCACAATTCAAGTCTCTATGAAAATTTCTGATCCGAATCAAACCTTAGCAGCACAATTTCCTCCTAAGCCTGCTATTTCAGAAACCATCTGGCTCGCTCAACCAAATGAGCGCGGCGAGTACACTCTTCACCAATCGTGCACTTCCATCTGTAAAGTCAAATATGTTGCCCTACTTACCAGCATACGCAATACAAATTCTACTGCTCCATTAATCACCTATCGCTTTGAAAAACCATCCTATTTCGACAAAGGAGAAGAAGAATCCACCAAGAAATCTGACTCCGAACTCTCTATTGCCTATGCCACTACCCGCATGCTTGATGTAAAAATAGAAAACGAAGATGGATCTCATCAACCACTTAATCTTGAAATTTCAATTGTAAGGATAACCAATGAGAGTATGTACTTAACGTGAATACCCTCTCGAAAAACCCAAATTAATTTGCAAAAATTAATGATTACTGCAAAATCGCAAAAAAATATTGATAAAAATAAGTTGTATAAAAATAACAATCAAACGAAAGAATCATCCATGAATCTTCGAACTATCACCGCCCTCAGCCTTGTAACGCTCTGTTTTACACTCTCACTCAATGCGATGGATGAAACTGGAACGAGCACAGCATCGCAAAGATCACCACGAACTATTTTTAATCTGAATATCGAAGCATCATTGGTAAATAAGCAGAATCAGCTTCTGACTAAGCGCTCATTGAATTGCACCGCATATGCCAACGATACCATTACAGAACATCACAATCGATCTGTGCCCTTCGTCAGCGATGTATCATCAGCGACTGAGGAAGAAATTGCAACACAATATAGCACCGAAATAAAAATGTTGCCCGTATTTGAAAGTAGAGACCTTAAGACCAACTTCGTGAAACTTCAATGCGCAATAACAAAAACTTTGAATGGCAACACTACAACTTTGCAGTCTAATCAACATATACGATTTACAGTAGTAGGAATCAGAGAAACCCAACATACAGAACGTATCGACTGTGATGAAGAACTCATCTTAAATATCACCGCAAAACCAACTCTTTCAAAGAAACAACAAGCGGCGCTTAATCTTGGTATTGGTATTGATTTTTTTGATTAAGGATTTTTATGAAACGTATACGCATCATCCCGATCATCCTGACGCTGAACTTGGCGATGGGCCCCATCTCACTCAATGCAATGGCTCCTACACAAGCCACGCAACCTACCTCTAATCCCCGCGGTCCCTCACATCGCATCTGCTTAGAGCTTAATGATGACCACATTCAATATGTCTCCTTTTTGCAAGACAATCACACGGGACAATTTTACTATCTCCCGTGGGCTTGGAGCATGCCACAACCAACAAATATTTTTGGCAAAACACATCAGAATTCTACTGAGTTGCCAATCAAGACGACATTAAAACACCTGTATACGACTGCAGATGTATCTATACAGAACATTAATCCAAGGGAGATAACAATCAAATGCGCACTCAATTATGACACCTGGATGCATTCACCCTTGGCTTCTCTTTCTTATTGGTTTTCACACCATAAATCGGCAACCATTACGTTGCCCTTCGGTGAAGAACATACGATATACATAGAAGACACTTCCGATACTGCGCAAACAAATAACTATTTAGCTGTACTCACTATTAAAGCAATTCATTTGCAAAACCATTAAGGACCCACATGAATCAATACCATATATTAACCCTTTCACTATTCGTGTCCCTCGCACTCAATGCAATGCAGGAAGAGGTGCAAACAAAGGCAATGGTCCCCTCAGAAATATCTATTTATGCCTGTGTCGCATTTTATACGAAATCAGAATGGCCCCTAGAGCGGCAGGAAGTATATGAAAAGTTCCATAGACAACCTGCAACTCCTGATAAGTTCTCGATGAGTATCCTCTCTCTCATAAAGGACGGTTATGCATTAGCTCAAACTTTATATATCGGCGATTGTGCGTCAGGTAAATATGACCATCTCAAAGGCTTCTGCTTTAACACCACGGATCGTCAAGTGGATTTATCTTTAAAAGGAATAATTTTAGACGGAATGCAAACATCGGTGATCATTAAATGCGTTACCACCACAAAAAATGATCCTTCTCAAAAAGATATACGAGAGGTGGAAATCCCATTCGATCGCAAATTTAGCAAAACCTACGAATTGGGATTCAACGATGAAACTGGCAAGAATGTTACCTTAACGGTTCACACTAATAAATAAACGAAAGATTACTTATGAACTTCAAAATTAACATACTGGGCCTGATGAATGGACTACTCCTCATGCCGAGTGCATTAAACGCAATGGAAACACAACAGAAATTGAGAGAGTTCTGTGTTTTAATATCTTTGAAAGAGTTCATATATACCAGAGATACATCCGCTCATAACCACTTTAAAGAATCTTATGATCTCTCTGTGAAATGCATAAATTATCCAGGCCCCTTAAATGCTGCTTGCTCCACATCGCCATCTTATCAAGCGAATGTCCAGATTAATGCGGAATCTCTTGAAGATAACAATACAGTCGTCGTTAACTGGAATTTCAACATGCTTCAACCACGATTCGTAGAGATAATAGACGACGAAACCAAAAAATTGACTATCGATAGAAAGCCATTCACCCTTCTTACTCATAGAGATGAAAAATCAAAAGTGCGCGCTACATTAACCATTACTGCTGCATGGAAATGAAGCGCTCAACGGGTTAAAACCCGTTGTTTCGCGCTGATTTTACTGAAATACCCAGGCTACACTAATACTTCGAA
>Ga0181527_1003359_pt1 | contig 14366 bp, 8 predicted proteins | sample PEATcosm2014_Bin_30_FD_119762 | JGI IMG/M metagenome (GOLD analysis project Ga0181527, IMG submission 119762) | Peatland microbial communities from MTU Mesocosm Facility, Houghton, MI, USA - PEATcosm2014_Bin06_60_metaG | ecosystem: Environmental > Terrestrial > Soil > Wetlands > Peat | place...
CCGCATGACCGATTCCTGGTAGAGCATCAGGCCGTAGGTGTCCCCGAGGATCGCTTCCATGTCCGGGTGGAGGTAGGTGACGGGCTTGCGGCCGTTCTTCAGGTCGGGGTAGTCACGGTGCATATTGGCTGCCATCGGGCCCGGCCGGTACAAAGCGACGAGCGCAGCGACGTCATCGAAGCTCGTCGGAGCCAACGAGCGCAGCGTCGAGCGCATGGCGGCACCTTCGAGCTGGAACACACCGATGGAGTCACCTCGCCGCAGCATCTCGAAGGTCGTCTCGTCGTCGAGCGGCACGGCGTCTATGTCGGGGCGGGACCCGGTCCTCTTTTCGATGAGCTCGAGGGCCATCTCGATCACAGAGAGGTTGCGCAGCCCGAGAAAGTCCATCTTCAAGAGGCCCAGGTCCTCGACGCCGTGCATCTCGTACTGCGTGACGATCGGGGCGTCGCCCGGATCGGCGCCGGGCTCGGGCTTGCGCTGGACGGGAAGGTACTCGGTCAGCGGCTCGTGGGTGATCACCACGGCGGCGGCGTGGATGCCGTCTTGGCGCCGGAGCCCCTCGAGGCCCTTCGCGACGTCGATCACGAGCTTGGCGTCCGGATCCTGCTCGTACATCTCACGAAGGTCGGCTGCTGCCATGTAACCGTCCTCGTGACCCTCGACGCGTTCGAGGCAGGCCCGCAACGGGGTGTCGCGGCCCATGACGAGCGGAGGCATCGCCTTCGCGATCCGGTCGCCGAGGGCATAGGGAAAGCCGAGGACCCGGGCGCCGTCACGCACCGCCGCCCGGGCCTTGATCGTCGAGAACGTGACTATCTGGGCCACGTGGTCCGAGCCGTAACGCTCGGCGACGTACCGGATCATCTCGCCGCGGTGGCGCTCGTCGAAATCCATGTCTATGTCGGGCATCTGCTTTCGGCCCGGGTTCAAGAAACGCTCGAAGAGCAGGTCATAGCGAATAGGGTCGAGGTCGACGATGCGCAGGCAGTAGGCGACGCAACATCCTGCCGCCGAGCCGCGACCCGGGCCGACGCGGATCCCCACTTCCCTCGCGTAGCGGATGATGTCCCAGACGACGAGGAAGTAGGCCGCGAACCCCATCTCGGAGATCACGCTCAGCTCGAAATCGAGCCGCTCGGCCACTTCCGGAGGGATCCGCGGGCCATAACGCGCCGCAGCGCCCTCGTGGGTCAAGTACGCCAGGTAGCCGGCCGCCGACTGCTCGTAGCTGTCCCGTTGGAAGGCCTCAGGGATTGGGAATTGCGGTAGCGCCGGCTTGCCCAGCTCGAGCTCGACCTTCGCCCTCTCGGCTATCCACAACGTGTTGTCGCACGCGGCCGGCACCTCGGCGAAGAGACGTCGCATCTCCTCCGCGCTCTTCAGATAGTGCTCCTGGCCTTCGAACTTGAAACGCTTCGGGTCGTGGATCGTGGCACCGGTCTGCACGCACAGCAGGGCGTCATGAGCGACCGCGTCCTCGCGCCTGCAGTAATGGCTGTCGTTGGTGGCGATGAGCGGGGCGCCGATGGCCCGGGCGATGCGGATGAGGCCGGGATTCGTCTTCCGCTGCGCATCGAGCCCATGATCCTGCAACTCGACGAAGAGGTTCTGCCTGCCGAAGATGTCCTGAAGGCGCCCGGCCAGGGCCAGCGCGGCGTCGAAGTCCTCGGCGAGGAGGGCTTGGGCCACCACGCCACCTAGGCACCCGGTTGTGGCAATGAGGCCGTCGTGATGGCGCTCCAGCAGCTCCCAGTCCACGCGGGGCTTGTAGTAGTAACCCTCGAGGTAGGCGGCCGAAGAGAGCTTGATGAGGTTCCGGTAGCCCTGCGTGGTCTCGGCAAGGACGGTCAGGTGGTAATAGAGCCTCTCCCCGCGCTCCCCCTCGCCGCCGGTGTCGTCGATGCGGCCGCGCCGCACCGGGCGCTCGAAACGGGACTGCGCGGCCATGTAGGCCTCGGTGCCGATGATCGGCGTTATGCCGCGGTCCCGGCACTCCTTGTAGAACTCGAGGACCCCGTACATGTTGCCGTGATCGGTGATCGCCAGAGAGGGCTGGCCGTCGGCCACCGCGGCGGCAACCAGATCTGCGATCCGCGCCGCCCCGTCGAGCATCGAGTACTCGGTGTGGGTGTGCAGATGGACGAACGACGCGCCATTGTGTGCTGTGCCCCCGGACTCCTCGACCACTCCTTACCCACTCCCTGTCCACAGGCTCGGTCCACAGCCTGTGGACGAACTACAAGCCTGTCATTAGCCCTAGCGCACGATAGCGCGCCGGGTACGCCACCGGAGGGGCCGGAGGCCGCGCAACTTCGATAGACAAAGCCATGCCCGCCGGAGTCAGGCGGTCGTCCGGCAGCGAAAGTCGTGGAGAAATGGTTCGGGGTTTTCTCGTTCCGGATTGCCACTTTGCGTGAGTTGCGCGACGCTGTATGTATGGAGCGTTCCGATCTCGATTCACTGCTGCAACGCCTGACTGCGGCTGAGGGCTCCGATCTGCACCTGAAGGTGGGGTCCCCGCCGCGAATGCGGGTCAACGGCCAGCTCACCCGCGTCACCGATGCGCCGGTCATCACGGCGGACGACATGGTACGGATCGCCAAGGAAGTCATGCAGCCGCGGACCTGGAACCATTTCGAGGAGACCAACGAGGGCGACTTCGCGTATTCCATTCAGGACCTGGGGCGCTTCCGGGTCAACGCCTATCGGCAGCGCAGCACGATTGGGATGGTCTTCCGGCTGGTCCGTTCTCATGCCCGGTCCTTCGCTGACTTGAACCTGCCCGACGCCGTCCGGCGCCTCGCCGACGAACAACGGGGCCTCATCCTCGTGACGGGACCGACCGGGTGCGGCAAGACCACCACACAGGCTGCCATGGTCGACCACATCAACCGGACGCGCGAGTGCCACATCGTCACGATCGAGGACCCGATAGAGGTTCTGCACCACGACGAGCTGTCCGCAGTCAGCCAACGAGAGGTCGGCTTCGACACCGCGAGCTTCCTCGTCGCTCTGCGCGGGGCGCTTCGGGCAGACCCGGACGTGATTCTCGTCGGCGAGATGCGCGACACCGAGACCGTTGAGACCGCCCTCAGCGCGGCCGAGACCGGGCACCTCGTGCTCGCGACGCTTCACACCATCGACTGCGTGGAGACCATCAACCGGATCATCGACTTCTTCGCGCCTGCCCAGCAGCGACAGGCGCGCCTGAGTCTCGCCGGAGCGCTGAAGGGGACGCTCTGCCAAAGGCTCGTCCCGACTGCCGACGGCTCGGGGAGGGTGCCTGCGCTCGAGATCATGATCATCAACGGGCGGATCCAGCAATGCATCATCGAGCCCGGCAAAGGTGACATCACCTCGATCATCCGCGAAGGCGAGTACTACGGGATGCAAACCTTCGACCAGGCGCTTGTCGCCCTGCTCGAACAGGGCACGATCGACTTGCGTGCCGCGACCCAAGCGGCCTCGAACCCGCACGACCTCCGGGTCGCTCTCCAAAAGCGCGGCCTGGTCGGTTCTGTCACCCGGAGCTGAACCGCATCCGCCTCGGCAATCTGGTACCAGGCAAGCCGTGAAGGAGCCTCGTGAGCACTCGGGTCCGCGCACGGTCTGACACGGCTGTCACAAGCTGGCCCAGGCGTGGATGACCGGCGCCCCGAAGAGCACTGTGATCACGGTTCCGGCGGCGAGGAACGGACCGAAGGGGATCTGCGTTCGGCGACTCACCTTGTGCATGGCGAGCAGGACGGCAGCGGGTACTCCCGCCACGATGAAGCTGAGCAGGAAGCCGACGATCACCTCGCGATAGCCCATCCATCCGAGGAATCCTCCGCACAGGCCCGCCAGCCGCACGTCGCCGAAGCCGATGCCCTTGGGCACCGCGAAAAAAAGCGCGAAGAACGCGGCGAACGCGGCTGCGCCTCCGATGAGCGCGCCCAGCAACGCGGACCAGCGGTGGGTGCCAGCCGAGGCGAGGACGAGCAGCGGTGCGCCGAGCACAGCGGTCCAGTACACCAGCGTCGAGGGAATCCTCATGTGCTCGACATCGATCGCTGAGATACCGACAACTGCAGCTGCGAGCACGCAGTACGCGGGCAGGGCCCAGACCGAGGTCAACCGCCAGGCAAGCAGTACGAACAGGATCCCCGTCCCGAGCTCGAGCAGCGCGTCACGAGGTGGGATGCGCGTGCCACAAGCCCGGCAGCGGCCTCGGAGCACGACATAGGAGACGACCGGGATGTTGTCGTAAGCCCTGATGGGTGCCGAACAGGCGACGCAGTGGGAGGGGGGCGACACGATCGACTCCTGGCGGGGGAGCCGGTCGACGACCACGCCGATGAACGAGCCGACGACAAGACCGAAGACGCCGGCCGCCGCCTCTAAGATCGCTGACATCCGAGCTCGGTGGCCTTCTCCTCAAGACTGGCTCGCGCAGGCACGAGCACAGCAATCACATGCACGGCGTTCCTCCTGCCCTGCTTGTTGTCCCGGGGCGACGTCTTGGGTACCCTATCCGAGCTACAATGAACGCGTAGCGCGCGGTCCCAACCGCTCAGCGCGCCCGCGCGCAGCTCGCCGGGAGGGAATGACGCGCATGCCGGTCGGACGTCGGAATGAACGGATAAAGAAAACTGCGCGCGCGCCCGATGGTATAAGGGGATGAGTACCACCGAACAGAGCACGCCGACCGCCGCCCGACGGCAGGTGTCACCCTCCAAGGCGGAGGTTGCTGAGGCGCGTGCCCTTTCGAAAGAGGTCGGTCTCGACTATGTGGACCTGGACCGCTACCCGCTCAATGCGGCAGCGACGTCCTTGCTGCCCCAACAGGCCTCCCGACGTCACCATGCGCTCGCGGTCGGCTGGAAGTACGGCACACCGGTCGTAGCGGTGTCGCGTCCAGACGACATCATGGTGATGGACGACCTCCGGACGATCATCGGACGGGACATCCACGCCGTTGTCGCCTGCGAATCCCAGATCGACGCCTACATCGAGCGCGTGTACGCCCGGACCGAGGGGTCGGCCACCACCCACGGTCGCGCGACGCGGGCCACCTCCGAGAGCGCCATGAAGACTCCCTCCGCTTCACCATCAGTGCCTGCGGAGCCTGCGGCGCCTGCTGCGGCGGCTCCTGCTTCACCTCCTGCGCCCCCTGTGCCGCCCGCGCCTGACGCCGTCCAGCCGACACCTGACGCAAAGCCACCTCATCCAGCCTCGGACTTTGAGCTCGTGCCGGAACTGGACATACTTGCCGAGGTCCCGCCCGCGCCGCACCCATCTGAGCCGGGCGAGACCGCAGAGGAGGGGTCCGAAGCCGCCGCAGCCGCCGCCCTCAGGGCAGTGTCCGATTTCATCGGCGCTTCCACCGACGGTGGAGCAGGCGGCCTGTCCAAGGGGGGAGCAGAAACCCCGAAGCGGGCGACGCCCGAGCTCTCCGAGCTGCTCGTGAGCTCTGGCCAGGTCACCCGCGAGGAGATGGAAGCCGCGTTGCGCGAGAGGGCGGCGACGGGAAGGTCTCTCGGCGACATCCTGAGCGAGCTCGGCCTGGTCTCCGAGGAGGACCTGATCCGCGCCGGGGCCGCCGAGGCCGGCCTGGAGTTCGTCGATCTCAACGAACAGCCGCTCGACCCCGAGGCGACAAAGCTGATCCCCGAGTCGCTTGCCCGCCGCCACCGGGTGCTCGCGCTCAGCTACCGCGGCGACACACCGGTGATCGGCATGGCGAACCCGTCGGACGTGTTCGCCGTCGACGACCTACGCACCCTGCTCGGCAACGACCTGCACATCGTGGTCTGCAGCGCAGGCCAGATAGCCGAGTACCTGTCGCGTGTCTACCGCCATGACCGCGAGACGACCCTCGCCGCCCAGACCGCGGCATCGCAGACCTCGGCCGGTGACGAGACCAGGGTCACCGAGATCACAGATCTTCACTCCGTGGTCGAGGACGCTCCGATCGTCAAGTACGTCAACCTGATCCTCCGCCAGGCCCTGCAAGAACGCGCCTCGGACGTCCACATCGAGCCAAGCGCCGACGACCTCCGAATTCGGTTCCGGATCGACGGCGTGCTGCACGAGATCACCCGTTCTCCAAAGGCGATACAAGGTGGTGTGACCACGCGCCTCAAGGTCATGGCCAGCCTTGACATCGCCGAGCACCGTGTTCCCCAGGACGGCCGCATCACCCTCACCGCGGGCCGGCGCGAGATCGACCTGCGGGTGGCGACACTCCCGACGGTGCACGGGGAGAAGATCGTGCTTCGAGTGCTCGACAAGTCGAGCGCGTCCCTCAACCTCTCGGAACTCGGCTTCCTGCCCTCTGTCGAGAAGCGCTATCAAATCGCGTATCGCAAGCCATACGGGACCATTCTCGTCACGGGACCTACCGGATCAGGCAAGTCCACGACGCTGTACGCGACCTTGAATGCACTCAATTCGCCCGAGCGCAACCTGATAACGGTCGAGGACCCGGTCGAGTACCAGCTCCGTGGCGTCAGCCAGGTGCAGGTGAACCCCAAGGCCGGTCTCCACTTCGCGAATGCCCTGCGCTCCATCCTTCGTTCCGACCCGGACGTGGTGCTCGTGGGCGAGATCCGCGACCGCGAGACTGCGGTCATCGCGATCGAGGCCGCGCTGACCGGCCACCTCGTGCTCTCGAGCCTCCACACAAACGATGCAGCCGGCACACCCATGCGACTCGTCGAGATGGGGGTGGAGCCGTTCCTTGTCGGCTCCGCCCTTGACTGCGTCCTGGCCCAGCGACTCTCCCGCCAACTCTGCGAGAACTGCCAGGAGGACTATTCTCCGACCGTCGAGGATCTCGAGCTGATCGGCTTCACCGAAGAGGACGAGCCGCCGAACGGGAGTCCGCGCTTCCGCAGAGCGGTCGGATGCCAGGCCTGCAGCCGGACCGGCTACCGCGGCCGCATCGCTCTTCAGGAGCTGCTGCTCGTTGACGAGGAAATGGAACGTGCGATCATTGCCCACAGCTCCAACGACGACATCCAACGCCTAGCCCTCGAACAGGGGATGGTTCCATTGCGGCACGACGGACTGCGCAAGGCAGCGCTCGGCATCACAAGCGTCGAAGAGATCCTGAGGGTGGTCGTATGAGTACCGAGCGCCGATCTCCGACCGAGTGGTCCAAGCGGCTTGCCGAGACACTCGTCGGCGCCGGCCTTATTCCCGACGCCACCGCCACCGCCATGCTTTCGGAGGCGGCCTCGCGCGGCCGGCCGGTCGCTGCGGTACTGGCCGACCGGGGACTCGTGGAGTCCGCGGTGTCGCTCGCCGAGCTTGCCAGGATCTCCGGAATTCCGTCAGTGGACATCTCCGAGAGGCGGCCCGTGGATGACGCGTTCCGCCTGGTGCCGGAGCTGTTCGCTCGGGAGCTGACCGCGATCGGGTACAAGCTCGAGGGCAAACGCCTGACTCTTGCGTGCGCTGAGCCGATCGACGTCGCCCAACAGCGTGAGATCTCCGCGTTCCTCGGCGTCGAGGTAGCCGGATGTCTACTGGCAGACCCGGTCGCCATCGAGAATCTCATGAACACCGCTTACCCCCAGCTGTCCCCTGACGAGAAGATGGCGACGACCGCGGCGGCGGCCAACGCTGCGCCAGACGGGGCACAAGTGACCAGCTCGATGATGAACGCGCCGGCGCAGGTCCCCGCGCCCGCCATGGCCGCCGCCCAGCTCACACACGACGTGTCTTCCAACGGTTCGTCCGAGCCGAGCTACGACGAGGACGACTGGCGGGGCGACTACGCGCCCGACGTCAGGCGTGCGACGCTGCCGGAGGCCTCGGGCGGCAGGCCGAACATGGAGCCGCTCACGCCGACGTTGAACCCGGACGGCACCTTGGACATCGACGAACTGCTTACCTACGCAGTGCGCAACGGCGCCTCGGACCTCCACCTCGCGAACCAGCTCCCTCCCGCGATCCGCATCGACGGCTCACTGCGGCCGATCGAAGGCCTCGCTCGCGTCGACAACGAGCAAATTCGTGAGATGGTGTACCGGATCCTGACCCAGGGCCTCCGTGAACGGTTCGAGGCCGAGCGAGAGCTCGACACCGCCCACACGATCATGGGTGTCGGCCGTTTCCGGGTCAATGTCTTCTTGCAGCGAGGCTCGATCGGGGCCGTCATGCGGGCAATTCCGCACGAGATACCGCCATTCGACACCCTTGGTCTGCCAGAGATCGTTCCCTCGCTGGCCGAGCTGCGCCGTGGCCTCGTGCTCGTGACGGGACCGACCGGATCGGGCAAGTCGACAACTCTCGCGTCACTGGTCAACATCATCAACCAGTCGAAGCCCCTTCACATCATGACCATTGAGGACCCGATCGAGTTCCTCCACACGCACAGCCGGTCAATTGTCAACCAGCGCGAGGTCGGTTCCGACACGAAGTCGTTTCCGGAGGCGCTCCGTCACGTGCTGCGCCAAGACCCTGACGTGATCCTCATCGGTGAGATGCGCGACACCGAGACCATCGCCACAGCTCTCACGGCGGCCGAGACCGGCCACCTCGTGTTCGCGACCTTGCACACCCAGGACGCCCCCCAGACGGTGGACCGGGTCATCGACGTCTTCCCGAGCGGCCAGCAGGACCAGATCCGGATCCAGCTTGCCGGTTCCCTGGAGGCGGTCGTCACCCAGCAACTGGTGCTGAGCGCCAGCGGCTACGGTCGCACGCCGGTCGCGGAGGTGATGATCTGCAACCCCGCGATCCGCAACCTCATCCGGAGCTCCAAGACGCACCAGATCTACTCCCTGATCCAGACAGGGGCCGCGGCGGGAATGCAGACCATGGACCAGGGCCTCGCTCGGGCGGTCCAAGAGGGCACCATCACAGAAGCGATGGCCTTCGACCGCTGCCACGATCCGAACGAGCTTCGCGACTACATGAGGCAGCGATGACTTCGACCGCACCTTTCTCGGAGGACTGAGCGATGCCAACGACGTTCGACTACAAGGTCCGCGACACCGACGGCAAGCTGGTCAAGGGCCAGCTGGAGGCGGACAGCATCCCCCTCGTCGCAGCGCGCCTTCGGGACATGGGCTACGCGCCGGTCGAGATCAAGCCCGTTTCGATCAACTTGAACCGCGAGATAAACATCCCTGGCATCACCGACCGCGTCGCGCTGAAAGATGTCGCGCTCATGAGCCGGCAGCTGGCGACCATGGTGGCGGCGGGGCTCACCCTCGTGAGGGCGCTGGGCGTGCTCGCCGACCAGATCGAGTCCAAACCGCTTCGCGATGCCATGCTCCAGGTGCGCCAGGACGTCGAACAAGGCTCGTCTCTGTCGACCTCGCTGGAGAAGATCCCCAAGATATTCCCGCCGCTCTACATCGCGATGGTCCGAGCCGGAGAGGTCGGTGGCCAGTTGGACACCGTGCTCCTCAAGCTCTCGGCCACCCTCGAGAAGCAGGTCGAGCTCCGTCAGAAGGTGCGTTCGGCAATGGCGTACCCCGCCATCGTGATGTGCGCTGTGATCGTGATCGTCACGGCGATGATGATCTTCATCGTCCCGATCTTCAAGCACCTGTTCACGTCGTTGAACGGGACGCTGCCCCTCCCGACCCGGATCGTCATCGGAATCTCCAACATCGTGGCCAGCGTCTGGTTGCTCGCGGTCATAGGGACCATCATCGTGATCGTGGTTGTGATGCGCCGCTGGATCGCGACACCGAGCGGCCGGAGGAGATGGGACGCGTTCAAGCTTCGCCCGCCGGTGTTCGGACCCCTTGCCCACAAGGTCGCGCTTGCCCGGTTCTGCACTACATTCGCCTCCCTGCTGTCGGCCGGCGTGCCGGTCATCGAAGCGCTCGACATCGTCTCGGTCAACGCGGGCAACCAGGTTGTCGCCGACGCACTCATCGGAGCCCAGGAGGGCGTCCGTGAGGGCAAGAACCTCTCGACCACGCTCGCCAAGTACCCGGTCATGCCGATCATGGTGACCCAGATGATCGAGACCGGCGAGGAATCGGGTGCGCTCGACGACATGCTCGAAAAAGTCGCGACCTTCTACGACAACGAGGTGAACGCGACCGTCGACAGCCTGACCTCGATCCTCGAGCCGTTGATCATCGTGTTCATGGGTGCATGCATCGGGTGCATCGTCGTAAGCCTGTACCTGCCGATGTTCGACTACGTCAAGCTGCTGCAGCAGCCGGGGGCATAACCTCCTGGGCATATCGTGGGTAGCAAGAACGGTGCCTTCGTGGGCAGCGGTGCTCTTTACGCTCAAGAAGTGCCCCGAGAAAGCCGATATGAAAGACCTTATGGACGCCTTGTCTTGTCCCGGCAAGCTTCGGCCGGCATACGAGGAGCTTTGAATGCCAGCCATCCGGGAGGCCAACCGCTAGCATGTTTCGTGAAGTCTGCAGCACTGTGGGTTCATTCTCGGTGTCAGGAGCACGTTGATGCCTACGCGACGCGTGAGTGTGCAAGTAAGCAGCAGCGCGGTCCGCATGGCCGAAGTGGTCGTAGGGCGCGGACAACCTGAGCTCCTGCGTCTTGGACAAGTCAGTCTCCCTCCACGGGCCGTCGTCGATGGTGTGATCCTCGACCACGGCGCGGTCCGTGCTGCGCTGGAGCGCTGCATCAAAGAAGGCGGCTTCTCGCCTGGAGAGGTGCACCTGGGGATCGCCGGGCTTCGTGCGATAACGCGCGAGCTCGAGATGCCGCTCGTGCCCGACTCGGAGATCGACTCCGCAGTCCGGCTGCAGGCGCTCGATGTCATCCCGTTCGCAATCGACAAGGCGCTCATCTCCGCACGTCCCTTGGAGGAGACCGTCGGCGCCAGCGGCGTGCCCGAACGTCGCGTCCTTGTGGCGGCGGCTCATCGCGACCTCGTGGATCCCCTTGTCGAGATCGTGGCGGCTGCCGGGCTGACACCGGTCAGCGTCGAACCAACCTCTTCGGCGATGATCCGGGCCCTTTTCGACCCGGAGACGGCGATCGCCGGCCCTGAAGCGATCGTCGCGGTCGGTGGCGGGCTCACGAAGGTGGCCGTTCACGAGAACGGGGTTCCTCACTTCGTTCGGACGATTGCAGAAGGCGGCGACGCCGTCACCGCAGCGATCGCGGGCGCACTCGACTTGCCGGTGGCCGATGCCGAGGCGATAAAGCAGAACCTGGACGGATCTGTGCCCCACATCCATGTTGCGCTCGGTGCTGCACGAGATGCGTCCATGTCGCTGATCGGTGAGCTACGAAGCTCGATTGACTACTACGCCACCTTGACCGGTCGTAGTCCCGTCCGCCGGGTCGTGGTCACCGGAGGCGGATCTCGCCTCTCCGGCTTCGTCGAGCAGCTGCAACAGCAGCTTCGGCTGCCTGTAGTGCAAGGGAGCGTGCTGAGTCGGGTCGACTGCTCGCGACTTCACCTGCCCTCTGAAGAGCTCGGCCGTCTCGACCCGGCAGTCGCCGTGGTCGTTGGCCTTGCGATGCCGGGCTTGAAGGATGTCAAGGAGCTCGATCTGCTCCCACCTGAAGTGATCCTCGGGCGCAAGCGCAGACGACTGGAGCGCTCGCTCGTCGTTGTGGGCATCGTCCTGGTTCTCGCGATGGTCGGGCTCGGCGTGCTCCGCTTCCTCAAGGTGCGCAACGCCGAGAATCAGGTGGCAAGCCTCCAGGGACAGATCGTGAACATCAATGCCCAGCTCCCCAAGTACAACAAGGTTGAACAGGAACACGCCACGATCCTCGGCCTTCAGGCCATCAGCACTCCCATCGTGACCGACGAGGTGTACTGGCCGGGTGTGCTCGCGGCGCTGGCCCAGGCCACACCACGGGGCGGCACGATAGGCAGTTTCGCCGCCGACACCGTTCCTCGCACGGCTCCGACCACGACGACATCCGGCACACCGCCGCTCACACCGGCCGAGATCCAGATCGCGACAGTCAGCATCTCTCTTTCGTCGCCGACCGGGTACACGTACTTCCACAGCTGGTATTACTCCATCAACGGCTCGGGCAAGCTGACTGTTAACGGATTCAGCGGGATCACGCAGGTTGGCACCAAGCAGGTCACTTTCACCGCCACAGTGGGAGTCACGGCGGAAGTCACGTCAATCCGGCACAACAAGTTCAAGGTGCCAAAATGAATCGGATACAGGGTATCAACTTCGCCTTGCTGAAGTCCAAGGTCGTGCTCATCGTCACGGGCGTCGTGATCGTCCTGCTCATCGTCTGGTGGTTCGCCTGGATGACGCCCGAGAGCAGCAAGCTCACCACCGTCCAGGCGCAGGTGGCCAGCGACACCACAACCGTGACTCGGCTGAACCTGGAGCTCATAGCCCTCAAGGCGGAAAAGAAGCTCGTGTTGCACGAGCTCCCCTATCTCAAGATGGTGACCACGGCCATCCCGCCAACCGAGGATCCTCCTGGTATCGTCGATTCGCTCAACACCCTCGCGAACAAGACGGGCTGTGACCTGCTGTCTGTCACCCCGGCGAACAGCCCGAGCCCGAGCGGCGTCGCTGGCCTTTCAGTTGTGCCCGTTTCCTTCACGGTCTCGGGAATCCACAGGAATCTGTTTGCGTTCTTGACTGACTTCTACACCATGGCACGGCTGATGACAATCAACAGTGTAAATCTCGCTCCGGGGGGTTCGGTCCCGAACATCCTGGCCGTGAATGACGGACAGGCCTACTCCATGAGCGTGAGCGCAACGGCCTACACGACTCTGTGACTCCCTGAGCGGCAGCCTTGGAGGTTACGCGGACCGCTGGGCGACAACCTCAGTGCCAGGGGTGCGTTTCCGATCGCTCGTAGGTGCCGTCTCAAGTCGTCACCGGCTGGCTGAGCCAGGTCGAGACGGAAAGACTCCCGCTGCCTTCCGGAACCCTGCGGCGGCAAGACCCGAACCGACGAAGGACAGCCAGAACGCCACCACTACCGGCGGTGTGGCAGACGCGTCCGCTTGCAGTGCCAGGGCATCCTGGCCAGCTGCCAGTACGGCATAGGCGAGTGCGAACACCGTCAGCGGTCGCCGACGCATTCCGCTCAACTGAACTCTCAAGGAACCCAGCGAGGACCACCATGCCCATGCCAACAAGGCGGAGACAGTAGGAGCGACGGAATTTGATGCCTCGACTCCATGGTCGATCCGCAGATACGGCAGGAGCTCGGACACGTAGATGACTTGGCCGAGTAGCACGGTCAAGAACCCAAAGAGAATCAACTGTCGAGGCAAGCGAAGCCGCTCATCGGTCACGCCCAATGATCCTGGGCCGTCCCAGATGCCGGTACCCGGCTTCGCTGCGCGCTGCCGCGGCCTGTCAGCGCATCCTCTTGGGGCTTGCCGAGCAACAACCATCAGGACGCGAGCTGCCGCCTCAGCGGCTCGGCGTGACCCCGCTCCCGCCTCGGGCCAGCCCGGCACCCGAGACATCGAAGTCGTTGTGCCCGGGCGAGCGCAGTAGCCCCGGAGAGGGTCCACGTCGCCGTACCGTGAGGGTCTTCGGTGTCCCGCGAGGCGGACGGTGAATGTCGGCCTCCCCATGGCCGGCTCAGGATGCCATGGCGACGGGACCTCTCCTCGAGCCTCCAGCTGCTCGCATTGCACCACAGGAGCGAGTCCGTGCGGCAGGCCGGCCTGAAGCGTGGCTAGCCGGGGGCTTGACCGGCCTCGAGCCTGCAAGAGAACCCCTGGAAGGCCTCGACGAGGGCTCGCAGGAGCCCCTGGCTAGTTCCTCCCGTCAAGACGCGTTCTGACCTTCGGTGGACCCTGGCCGACAGGTGATGGCCGTGACCCCAAGATGCGCGCTCGGCCGGGCAGGTGTCGTGCACGACAGCAGCGCCTTGCCGGGTCTTTCGAGCACACTCTGTACCGACGGACTGTTCCTCGGACGGTCGGTGCACGAGCCGGCTTGTCTCGACGCGGACCCCATCGGGGCATCTCAGCTTCGCGCACGACGGCCGGACTCCGGAGACACAAACGTCTGGCCATCTGTCCGGGCCTGTGGATGATGGCCGCGGCCAGCAGAAACGTCCAACGCGAAAGGACCCCCTGACCGCAGTCAGGAGGCCCTTCACACTCGCAGAAACTGCCCTAGAGGAGACCGACTAGCTCCCGAGGCAGATCTTGGCCGACAGCAATTACCCGGAGGGGAAGCCGCTGGAGGTGAAGCCGGTTGCTGTAACCGACGAAGCGGTGCACGCGGTGGTGGTCGAGTTCTTGAGCACTCCGTAATAGGTGCCCGTTGCGTGGTTCGCGTTGCCGGCAACATTTCCGCTCTGCGCCGCCTTCTGGTCGACGACGACCCAGCAGTCCTTGGTGCCCGGCGAGAAGACCGCCAGGATCAAGTAGCCCGACGAGCCGCTGGCCGAGAGCGAAACGATGTTCGGCTTGGACG
>Ga0181527_1003360_pt1 | contig 14366 bp, 13 predicted proteins | sample PEATcosm2014_Bin_30_FD_119762 | JGI IMG/M metagenome (GOLD analysis project Ga0181527, IMG submission 119762) | Peatland microbial communities from MTU Mesocosm Facility, Houghton, MI, USA - PEATcosm2014_Bin06_60_metaG | ecosystem: Environmental > Terrestrial > Soil > Wetlands > Peat | place...
AGCATTCCAGTTCCGAGCGAAGTCTCATCCATGGCAAGAAGGCCGTCACGGTTATGGCCTTTTGAAAACAACTGCGGCTCTCGTCTTAACCCAGAATCTGGTGATATTCTATACAGAGCGACATAAATTGTAGCGGCGCTCCCTGAGCGCCAACCGGCGGTCGGAGATCGCCGCTACAGCCGAATGCGCAAACATTTATGTCGCTCTGTATAGACGGGCGTGCCCCGACCGGTGTGGGCGCGCAACAGACAACCGACTGGGAGGGACATGATGAAACTTCTGAATCTCGAATTTACGCGCATCGCTCATGACACCTTCAAAATCAAGGGATCGAAAGTCATCTACACCGACCCCTTTAAAGTGACGGCCCGTGACGAAGCCGACATCGTTCTGCTCAGCCACGAGCACTTCGACCACCTCAGCCGGGAGGATCTCAACAAGGTGATCTTTCCTGGCACTACCATTGTGGCCAGCCCGCTTTGCAAGGACGGGCTGAAAGGCGTGAAGGTGAAAGAGACCCGCTTCCTCGATCCTGGCGGAAAGTACTCCGTCGGCAAGGTGGAAATCGAAGCCGTCCCCGCTTATAACGTGAACAAGTTTCGCGAGCCGGGGAAGGCCTTTCATCCCAAGGCAGAAAAGCGCTTGGGTTTTGTGATCACGATGGACGGCACGCGCGTGTATTTCGCCGGCGACACGGACTTCATCCCGGAGATGAAGGATATCGCTGTCGATATCGCGCTGTTGCCGGTTTCGGGAACTTATGTGATGACGCCGGAAGAAGCCGCGGAAGCGGCGTTGGCCATCCATCCCAAGATCGCCGTGCCCATGCACTACGCGGCCATCGTGGGAAGCGATGCCGACGCCACCAAGTTCAAGAACCTGGTGAAGAACTGCCAGGTTGAAATCATCTAGGAATCGGGCCATCGGGTCATCGGGTCATTTAAAGGCTGTCCGTTGTCAGTTGTCCGTGGTCCGTTGCAAGCGCTACATGGAGATCGAAAGTCTGAGGCCACTGACGACGGACCACGGACAACGGACAGCCTTTAAATGACCCGATGATTCAATGAATCAATGTGCTTGGGCCCACGCCAACCCGTCGGCGTTGCGCCCCGCGTCAATCAGGTGCACGTTCCAGGTTTGCAGATTGATCGCCGCCACCTTCTTGCTCGCGTCACAGGAGACATAGGCCACCTGATTGTCGGGCCGCACCAGGACTTCCTGCGGCGCCTTGGGCACCTCCACCGAGCGCACCACACTCATTGAGCTGAGATCGACCACGGCCACCTTGCCGAGTTTGGGCAGGGTGACGAGCAGCCATTTGCCATCCAGCGTCGCGGCCGTCCCATAGGCCATGCCTTCGAGGGGAATCCATTTCGTAACATCGTTGGTTGTGGTGTCGATAACGGCGAGCTGCGGCTGGGTCTGGTCGGCGGTAAACACCCAGCGATCGTCTACAGAAAGCGCAATGCGCTGGGCGTGCGGCGAGACGTGAATCACGGCGATTTTCTCGCGCGCCTCGAGATCCAGCACGCTGATGGTACCCACATGGACATTTGACGTGTAGCCGCGCTTGCCGTCGTGGGTGATGGCCAGCATGTGGGATTCCGGCTGGCCGGTGGGCACCGAGCCCAGGAGGCGCAGGCTGCCCGGATCGATGATCGTAACGGATTGGGCGAGCTCGGTGGTGACGTAGAGCAGGCCGTTTTGGGGTCCAAAAACCGCGCAATGGGGGCGCAGCGGTTTCCCCAGGTTAATCGTATCGATCAGTTTGTGAGTGGCGAGGTCAATCACCGCCACCGTGCGGCCGTCGGTGCCGGGCGAGCCCACGCCGGAATTGCCATAGATGGGAACAAAAGCGCGACGGCCGTCGGGCGACGCCGCCACCTCGTGGCCGGTGATGCCGCCTTCATCCACCGTGGCGATTTGCTTTTCCTCCACTGAATCGATAATACCCATCGTGTGATCACCTTTGTTGGCAATAAGCAACAGCCCGCTTGACGGCGCGGGATTATTTTGCGCGGCCGCGCACAGCGTCACCATCAAGAATGCCCCTGCGGCAAGCAGCAAGCGAAAAGTCCAGCTCTCCATAAGTCCCTCCGTAATTATCGGTGCGTTGGCGCCCCTTGAGCCTTCGGCAGGACAGCATTCTAATCCCTAGGCGGTGCAACTTCAATCGCAGGACTCCGCCGTCTTAACGGTTGATGTAGCGCCGGCCTTTAGGCCGGCAGGTGCCGGGCTAAAGCCCGGCGCTACGGGCGGCCGTGCATTCCGGGCAAGGGCAAAGGGTGCGGAGGTACGGAAAGGCGTAAATGCCGCTCGAGTGGCCGTCGCTCCAATAGATTTGCAGGGCATAGCGGCCCACCAACTCGGCGCGCTCGGGGTGCAACGGCCTCTGGCCGAGAATCGGCAGGCCGCCCACCGCCTCCTCCGCCACGGGAGCCGCTTCATCGCAGGTTGCGCAGGGGCACTTGCTGCGCAGATAGCGATAGGGATACGCGCTCTCGTGGCCATCCGACCAATGAATGGCCAAAGTGTTGTTGCCGGCGGCGAGTTTGATCTTCGTCGGGGTCGGGGGCATGGGGGTAAATAAGGATTCAGGATTTAGGATCTAGCTATCAGCTTTCAGCCATCAGCTTTCAGCTAAGGGTCTGGCTGACATCCGACAGCTAACAGCCGATAGTTTCCTCACGCAGCATTCACCTTTCTGCCTTCTGCCTACTGCTTTCTGCCTACCGCCTTCTGCCTTGTGCCTACTGGCCTGTGACTACATGGCAACCTTCTGATTCTAAACGGCCGACGAAACTGCGAGTCACAGACTATTCAATCCGGCACCGGCCGGTGGCGGTGCTGCCTTCTGCCTTCCGCTCTAGCTGACGGCTGAAAGCTGATAGCTGACAGCTACTCAATACTTATATCCTCCGCCGTTCCAAAATTCGCGATACTGATTTGCGCCGCCAGGGCTTCGGCGACTTCCTGGAAGGCTATGCCGTAAATCGTCGAGTCGTCGAGCGCCACGGGCTTGCCGGAATCGCTTTGCTCGCGAATCGACAAGTCGAGCGGGATTTCGCCCAGGAACGCGATGTTGAGCTTCTTCGCGGCTTCGTGCGCGCCACCGTGGCCGAAGATTTCTTCGCGGTTGCCGCACTGCGGGCACAGGTAGTAGCTCATGTTTTCAATGATTCCGAGGATCGGCACGTTCAGCTTTTGAAACATGGCGATGGCTTTGGACGCCACACTCAGCGCCAGATCCTGCGGCGTGGAGACAATCACCGCCCCCGTAAGCGGAATGCTTTGGGAGAGACTTAACTGGATGTCGCCCGTGCCCGGGGGCATATCGATGATGAGATAGTCGAGCTCTCCCCAGCGCACGTCGCCGAGAAATTGCTGGATGGTTTTGTGCAACATAGGCCCGCGCCAGATGACGGCTTCGTCCTTGGGCATGAAAAACGCCATGGACATGATCTTGATGCCGTACTCGACGGGGGGTTCGATTTTACCCTCCAGCACGTAGGGCGCTTCGTTTCCGCCCATCAGGATGGGCACGCTCGGGCCGTAGACGTCCGTGTCCAACAGGCCCACTTTGGCGCCCGCGCGGTGCAGCGCCACGGCCAGGTTGGCCGCCACCGTGGATTTTCCCACGCCGCCTTTGCCGCTCGCCACCGCTACGGTGTACTTCACCTGGGGAATCAGCGAGTGGCCTGGAGCGCGCCCCGGAGCTTGCGCCACCAGCCGGACTTGCACGTCGGCAACGCCCAGCGCCATCACCGCCGCGCGCGCCAGCGCCATGAGTTGGTCACGCACCGGGCAGGCCGGCGTGGTCAGTTGCAACGCGAACGAAACTCGGTTGTCGCCAACTTCCAATTCCTTGATAAAACCCAGCGTAACGATGTCGCGCCCCAAGTCGGGGTCTTTTACCGATCGGAGGGCGTTCAAGACATCTTGCGGGCTGATTCGGTTGCTCATGCATGTTCTCCGTAGAATTTCAGGAAATGCCCAGAGCTTTCATTTTGCGGCGCAGGGGAGGGTTTGTCAAACATAGCTTATGAGATTTCGGCGGAAGGGCGATTTACAAGTGGGGACGAGATGCGTTCGCCTCTTCAAATCTGAAATCGGCAATTTGAAATCTCAAATATGCCATCTGTCATCGCGCAGCGCCCCAACCCACATCTCCGATTGACCGCGTAAGCGGATTCTTCTATTGTTTCGCAAGCTCAGGGCTGGCTGGGAAGCAATCCGGCCGCTCCGGGTTGGGCTCGATCTCTTCCATGAATTCTCCTGAAAACGGTCTGGCCACGACGGTTGCCGCCTCTGCGCCGCCGCAATTGCTGCGGGCGTTGGGCTGGTGGGAAGCCACAGCCATTGTCATCGGGATTATGATTGGCACGGCCATCTTCATTGTGCCGGCCGAGATCACGCGTGCGATGGGCACGCGGGACGCGGCGCTTTCCGTATGGGCAGTCACGGGTTTGTTGAGCCTGTTCGGCGCACTCTCGTTTGCGGAGTTGGCCGCGATGATGCCGCAGGCGGGCGGGCAGTACGTTTATCTGCGCGAGGCTTATGGGCCCCTGACAGGCTATCTGTGCGGCTGGTCATTCTTCGTCGCCGCGCAAACCGGAGGCATCTCCGTGCTGGCGGTGGGCTTTGCCGTATACGCCAACGAGTTTATGCCCCTCACGCCTTGGGAGCAGAAGGCGGCGGCGGCCGTGGCGATTGCGGTTTTAACGGCGATTAACTACCGCGGCGTGCGCGAGGGCGGCGCCGTGCAGTCGATCTTAACGGGATTCAAGGTAGGCATCATTGCCGTGATCATCCTGCTGGGTTACATGCTGGTGCGGGGATTGCCAGGCGGGCCTGCCGCGCTCGCCGCGCCCACGGGACATCGGTTTGTGGCTTCGTTCGGGGTGGCGATGGTCGCCGCCTTCTGGGCTTACGAAGGCTGGAATTGCTGCACGTTTGCGGCGGGAGAAGTGAAGCGCCCGGAGCGCAACGTGCCCCTGGCGCTGATCCTGGGAACCGTGGCGGTGATGGCCATCTACCTGGCGCTGAACCTGGTTTACTACCACGTGCTGCCCATGGACCAGGTGGCGCGCTCCTCGCGCGTGGGAGCGGATGCGGCTGTGCGCATCTTCGGCCACACCGGGTCTTACCTGGTCTCGCTGTTGATCATCATTTCCACGCTGGGGAGCCTGAACGGCAGCATTCTGGCCGCGCCCCGGGTTTACTACGCCATGGCCCGGGATGGCCTGTTCTTCCGCTGGTGCGCGCGCGTGCATCCGCGTTTCCACACGCCGCACCTGGCGCTGCTGGTGCAGGGTGGGTGGGCGATTGTCATGGTGGCGGCGGGCACGTACGAACAGCTTTTCACCTACGTTATCTTTGCGGCGTTTGTGTTCTATGCGCTGACGGCGCTGGCGGTGGTGGTGCTCCGCCGCACCCGGCCGGATGCGCCGCGGCCCTACCGGGTCTTCGGGTATCCCTACGTGCCCATCATTTTCGTGCTGGGCTCAGCGTGGTTCCTGGTGAATACCCTGATGGAAGAGCCGGTCGAAGCGGGGTGCGGCGCCGCCATGCTCGGCGTGGGTGTTCTGGTGTATGGGTTCTGGAAGCGACGGGCCGCGCCGGGAGCGAATCGCGGCGCTTCTCCCCCGTTAACTCCCGTGTAAACATTCCCAGAAGCCGCGGCTACTTATTAACGGCTGCCTTGACCTTGGCGAGCAGGGCTTGCGCCTGGCTTTGGAAGGGTCCCGGCAAGGTCACGGCCTTGTTCAAGGCATCCATGGCTGCACGGTGGTTGGCGGGAAATTGGTATTCATAAGCATTGGCCAAGTAGAAGAGCGCCTGGCCCTGGAGTTGGGGATTTGCGGAAGCGAGTTCGGACGCGGTCTTCAGTTCTTCTATCGCCGGAGCAACTTTGCGGGTCTTTCCGGCCTGCTGGAAATCCACGAACCCGATCGTCAGGTGAGCCATCGCGAGCTGGTTATTCTGCTCCTGTTTGAACGCCTCATCGGAGACGCCCTCAGGCTTCTTCACGTTTTGGGCCAAGGTCACGGACTTCTTAGCATAATCAAGTGCCCGATCGAGATTCGTACGGTTCACAACCCCGTAGATGAACCCCAGGAGGTTGATAACCGCAAGGTCGTTGGGGTCGGCCGCAATGGCCTTTTCGCCGTACTCCACGGTCTTGTCGAGATTGTTCTGCAAACGGTAGGCTTCAAAGTAGCCGCGATTGATCTGGGCGGCGTTCTCCTTTTCCTGTTCGGGATAAACCTTGAGGAAAGTGTCGAGCACCTGAATCCGTTTTGCCGGATCGGTGACGCGCGGCAGGATTTGAAAAAATGCCCACACGGCGTAGTCGTGGCTATCCTTGGCCAGTTCCTGGCTATCTTTCTGAATCTTTGCCCACTCCTCCTCGGTGGCCTTGGGAGGGCGCGCAGGAGTGCCGGTCTCCGCCTTGGCCTGGTCCGGGACTTTATTGATAACCTCGAAGACCGTGTCGCTCACCTTGGTGCTGGAAGCATAGGCGCGCATGAGGGTGAGGAACAGGTTCAGATCCTGGTAATTCACCGCCAGGTCCTTTTCCGCGTATTCGATGGCTTTATCGAAATTATTCAACTTGAAGTTGGCGGTGGCGTAGTATTCATTCACGCAAGGCATGAATTTAGAGTCCGCGTGCTCCTGGGCGAACTTGTCAAGGGCCGTGAGCTGATCTTGCGGGCCATTCGCGCCGTTAACGGCCAGCATCAGTTGGTCTTCATCGGTGTTGACGGCCACGGTAAAGCTGGGGCAGGGCTGCTGGGCCCCAAGAGGTAGAGCCGCCAATCCCATGGCGACCAGGATGAAACCGCAAAAACGCTGATACATGGAAACCTCCGGTTCAGGACCAAATCCGGGCTTCGGGCGTCCGCCCGAGATGAGGCATGAACCGTGGGACCGACCGCCGATAGTCTTCATACTGTGGTCCGTATTGGTCCAGGAGTTTGCGCTCCTCAAGCGGTGCGAGGATTAGATACATCAGGATGTTCAGAAATGCCAGCAAAAAAATCGCTTGCGCCCCGGTCAGGAAAGCCATGCTCAGGATCATCAGCATGTAGAGCAAATAACGCGGGTGGCGTACGCGGGCGTAAATCCCCGTGCGAATCACCCCGCACAAGCGGTGTTCCGGATTGAGTTCTGGCAGACCGGCCAATCGCCGCCAGCCGAGGGCGTGCCGCGTTTGCACGTCAAGCCAGCTTGCCACGATAAATAGAACGCCGCCCACGGCCCAGGTCAGCACGTTACGCTCCAGTCGCCACGCCAGGAGCTGGTGGCGTGCGATGATAATGCCCGCCGCGAAAATCAGCCACACCGGCAGCGCCACCCAGAACGCGCGATTGCCCACCCGCCGCCAGAAGCCAATGGCGGGATGAAACACAAACCAGTAGAAGGGAATCCAAAGAAACAGCACCAGACAAAAAAGCGCGATGAAATCGATGAGGTGCAGAAAACCATTGGCGAGTGACATGTGGCGGGTGGCGATGGAAAGCATAAACGAAAGTCCGAGGTCCGGAGTTCGATGTACCGGCACGTAGCATCGAAGCATAAGCTTTGATATTGAATCAGCCTCCGCCATTTTATCGCGAAATTCGACCCGATACGTGTACGATACAAGTAGGCTTGAGGTCCAAATTACATGTACCAGACCTCGGACTTTGGACATCGGACTTCGGACTTTCATAAAGGGAGGCGCGCGATGCAGCTCTTGGCTTGGGAAAATGTCAAGAAAGAGATCCTGAACGACAAACTTTGGAGAATGGTGGTCAGCGGCGAAAAGGTTATGGTGGCGCAACTCTGGCTTTTCAAGGATTGCCTGGTGCCGCTCCACCACCACAAAAGCGAGCAGATCAGCATGGTTTTGCAAGGCGCGCTGAAGTTTGAACTGGAAGGCCGGGAAGTGATGGTACGCGCCGGCGAGGTGCTGGTGATCCCTTCCAACGTCCCGCACAGCGCCCTGGCGATGGAAGATACGATCGGAATCGATGCGTTCAGCCCTATCCGCCATGATTGGTTGGATGGGACGGATACCTACTTACGAAAGTAGCTTTCTGCGGCCCGCCATCGCGCTCCTTCGTTCGAAGAGCGAATTCACCGGGGGCGGTGCGGTGGGAACATCATCGGCACGCGCCATAATGTGAATTGGAAGCCGGCCTACGCTACCTTCACCTTGGCGGCTATGGCGAGGTCGTTCCCATGGCCATCGAGGGTCATGAAGGGCACGAGTCCCGCACAAACCTCGCGTTGGGCAATGACGATTACCTTTTTACTTTCGCTGTGAACGCGCGCTTTGGCCCCGCCCACCAACTGGTGCGCGCGTTTAGCCGACACCAGAATGTACCGAAATTTGCTGTCGATACCTTGTGGAAGTTCCATTTTTGATCTCCCTCCCTCACGCTGCCAGGCTTGTCGATCGGGCCCGGTCTGAATCGGATGTCGAAATCGAACAGACGAAGTTGCCCCTAAGCCCGGCCTTGTCACACCAAGTCGCCACTGCTCGGGGGCTGAGAATAACAGGCGAAGGGCGCTTGCCAACAACCGGTTAGTCGCCCCGCCGCTTCTCATCGGGCACGACGGGCCGGATTAGCCCGGCCCGGCATGGCTACGCCAAGAGTTTTCCGCCTGCGGGCCGACGCCTCATAGGGCGATAATCGGTTTTACCGAAACCCGCCGACCCATCGGCGTGGAACTTCCTGACCCTAGTAATCTCGCCGGCGGCTGAAGTTGTCACGGCCACCACCGCCACTGCGGGGGCGGGAGAAATCTGTGCGCGGGGGGCGAGCTTCATTGACAGTCAAAGGTCGGCCCTCGAGCGCCTGTCCATTCAAGCCGGCGATCGCCCGCTGAACATCCTCGCCATTACCGAGCTCGACAAAGCCGAAGCCGCGCGGCGACCCTGTCATCTTGTCGCGAATCACCACGGCCGAGGCCACTTGAAAGCCCGCACTGGTTACAAATTCGCTGAGACCTGCATCGGTGGTGCTGTGGGGTAAATTACCTACGAAAAGTTTTGTTGCCATATGTTTCTCGGTTCCTCTCGGTTGGGGCGGCCTCAGGGGCCTGCTCCCTGGTGTTGTGCTTTCGGTTGTAGTTTCTCGGGACGCTGCCCGAGATGCCCAAGGAATGCCAGTCCTAGAGCTTGTTGTGCGCCCCTGCCAGCTTTCGCCACGGCAAGCAGATCTCAAAAACCTCAAATGCCCTTCGGCTTGAGAGACATTGAGAGATGGTGAGCGAATATGACAACCTCCATGGTTGTCGGGGTGGAGATGTGGTGCGAGATAACCGGACTTAGTTTAGAAAACTCCAGGCGTGTCTAAGAGAGGCTGTTCTCATTAACCATAATAAGTGAACTAACTTTACTTGTCAAGCACATTATGGCGTTCCCTTCCAGTACAATCATTTGTGCCGGCCGGAGTCGCACGCTATAAAGCCCTTTAGACGGAAGTGAAGATCGATGGATTTTCCAGGAGCTACCCATGAAGAATTGCATTCGCATCGCATCTCTTTTCCTCAGCCTTCTCATCCCCGTTGCCATGAAGGCCCAGGCAACATTCTCTCTTAACGCTGGCGACCGGGTGGTTTTTTACGGTGATAGCATCACCGATCAGCGGCTTTACACCGTTTATGTTGAGACTTATGTCTTGACGCGCTTCCCCCGGCTCGACGCCAGCTTCGTGCACAGTGGCTGGGGGGGCGACCGTGTTTCCGGCGGAGGCGGGGGGCCCATCGACGCGCGGCTTGAACGCGATGTCATCCCCTACCAGCCCACGGTGATGACCATCATGTTGGGGATGAATGATGGCGGTTATCGCGCGTTTGACGAAGGAATCTTTGCCAGGTACACCCAAGGGTATCAGCACATCGTTGAATCGGTGCAGAAGGCCTATCCGCAGATTCGTTTCACACTGATCCAGCCCTCGCCTTTTGACGACGTGACCCGCCCACCCACTTTTGAGGGGGGTTACAATGCCGTGCTCATTCGATACGGGGAATGGGTGAAGGATTACGCCCAGCGGATTGGAGCGACCGTGGCGGACTTGAATACCCCGGTCGTCTCCGTGCTCGAGAAAGCGAAGGCCGTGGATCCGAAACTCGCGCAAAGGATCGTGCCGGACCGCGTGCATCCGGGCCCGGAAGGTCATCTGATCATGGCGGAGGCCATCCTGAAGGCCTGGAATGCGCCTGCCATCGTTGCGGCGGTGGAAATCAACGCGGCGAAGAAGCGCGTCGTGCATGCGACGAATACCGAGATTGATGATTTGGTTTCCCACGCCAACCGACTGACCTGGAAGCAAACCGACAACGCGCTGCCCATGCCTTACGATCCGAGCAATCCCGTGACAGCCCTGGTGATGCGCTGTTCGGATTTCATCCAAGCCTTGGACCAAGAACCTTTGCGGGTGACCCATCTCAAAGCGGAGCGCTATACGCTTAAGATCGATGATGAAAGCACCGGCACGTTCACCCGGGAGCAACTCGCGGAGGGAATCAATCTCGCTGAGCTCCCCACTCCCATGAGCAAGCAGGCGATGGCGGTCGAGACCTTGACCGAGAAACATAACACCGTCCACTTTGGCCGCTGGCGGATGATTCAGGTGCCGCTCGCGGGGCTCTCCGCACCCCACCTCCAAACGGCCTTGGACGATTTGAACGCCCTGGATGGCGAACTGGTTGAGGAGCAGCGCGCCGCGGCGCTGCCCAAGACGCGTACGTATGAGCTGATTCCCCAATAAACGCACGATGGTTGAGCCGAGTCCTGCCGACGTATGGGGCGGGAATTTCATATGGAGCGGCATATATTGTAGCGGCGCTCTGCGAGCGCCGAACGGCGGTCGGAGCCCGCCGCTACAGGCGAAGGCGCAAACTTTCATTGCGCGTGTATGAAATTACTCCGACTCCGCTAGGATTTTAAACGCATAAGCCTGCTGGCACGGTTTATGATCGGCGACGGATTGCGGAATCGTAACGCTCAGGGTCGCGCCGTCTTGCCGCCAGTCCAAGGGCTTGTCCACTCCGAGCATCAATACTTGTGAGCCTTTCACGGCGCGCACCGACTGAGTGGTGAAGGTTTCCCCAGGCCAGCCGAGGCTGATCGCGTACACGTGCCGGCCATCCTTGCTGGACGTGAACCACACATTTTTTCCCTCGCGAAAAATCTTGCGCGGCCGGGTGTTGTAGATGGCCTCGCCATTCACGCGTAGCCAGCTTCCCGCATATTTCAAGCGTTCCACGGTTTCCGGCGGCCACTCGCCATTGGGCATCGGGCCGAAGCCGACTTCAAAATTGCCACCTTTGGCGGTAATCCCGATGAGGCTTTCAACGATCCACTCGGCGGGCTTATACAAGTCATTGGGCCGGTAGGAAAACGCCTGCCCGCAGGGGTAGATGACTTTCCAAAATCCCGGTGAGGGGCCCCCGGGAATCACTCCCTCAGGAGTGTAATAGTCACCATAGGCGCCGATTCCCCGGCCCCGAATGATGACATCCGGCTGCATCTTCCGGACCATCATGGTGATCTCGGCAAGATCCTGCGCCGCGGCCTGAGGCCAGCCAATATCAAAATCGAGATAATCGATTCTGCCGTATTCCGACATCAACTCCCGCACCTGCTCCCGCTCGTGAGCAATAAAAGTTTGCCAGCGGGCGGGATCGGATTGCGGGGTGAAATGGGGATCGTAGTATTGATTAAACGGATCCCAGGCGAAGGCGGGGTCATGCCAATCCACGTGCGAGTAGTAGAGGCCGATTCCCATCCCTTTCCTTCTACCTGCTTCCACCATGCTTCGGACGATGTCTTTCTTGTAGGGCCCGTCCTGGATGCTGTAGGTCTGCACCACCTTCTCGACGTATTCAACGCCGCCATGACCAAATCCCTTGGGGGTCAGCTTGACGGATTCTTGCATCGTCTTGGTCGGCCACATCGAAAAACCGTCATGGTGTTTGGTGGTGAAGGTGAAGTACTTGACGCCCGCTTGCTCGAACAAATCCATCCACGCGTCGGCATCAAAGCTCGTCGGGTTGAAGAACTGATAGAAGACGTTATAGATGTCCCAAAACTGCTTGTTGGCTCCTGCCAACGCCCAAGATGCATCACTGCCAATGAGGCAGTAAAGACCCCAGTGGATTCTTATGCCGAACTTGCGATCCTTGAAGGCCTCGATGGCCGCTTGCGGAGCGTGATGGTAGCTCGGGTCCACTTGGGTTGCCCATCCCCGCTGCATGGCTCCCCGGTCCAGAGCCTTGTTCAGTTCCTCAAAGCGGGCAAGGCCCTCCTTCGCAGACGGGCGATCTTGGTCAGGTGACTGGCCCCGCAGAGGATTCGCGCCCGCATCGAACCCATAAGCCAGCGAACTCGCCGCCAGGGACTTGGAAAGAAAATGCCGCCGTTTCATAGTAAATTCACCTCGAATTTCTGCAAAACTCGTGTCGGTTCGACGCAAATGTCCGAATCTTAGACATAAATGTCCGATTTTTTACCGGGCATTTTGTCCGAGATTTGTTTGTTTTCATACACATACTGGCTTTGATCGTGTTTTTTTAACATCTTTTTTTTGCAGCGCCCCCTGCCGGACCTTCCCGAAGGCATTGATAATACGCCACATGCGGCGCAAGTAGGAGTCCTCCATTCTCTGCAAATGCGCAGAGTGCTTATCTTCCGGAGCCATCAGCGCGGCCAGATTTTCCGATGAATGGACTCTCTCGGATTTGCGCGTATACTGCCAGGCAAGATTCTCGTAAGTCTCCATCAGCGGGCCAAGATGCTTCCGGGCTTCCCGCAGGGCGGCCTTTCGCTCCTGTTCCTCCCTCGGCTCCTTGAGCGACTTCAGAAGCAGGATGAATTCCTGCATCTTTTCGGAAGAGTCACCCTTGCGGGTCTTCACAAACTCATCGATCTCCGCCGCCGTGGGACCCTGGCCTCGGCGCGACAGCGCTTCCTTAAGGCGCTCAAACGGTTCCAGAGCTTCGAAGACTTTCGAGGCCTGCATCGTCGCCACCATCTCCTCACCTTCAACCTTCCTTCGAATGCTCTTTAGCGCCAGTCCGTCCCGCACGCGCTGGGCGCGCCGCATCCGCCAAAACGTTTCGCCCATTTGCTCGACCAAGTGGCTCTCCAAACCCCGACGGGGTTGCAAGTCCTCCAACAGGGACTCCATCATCCCCTGATACTCCTGCGGTTCTTCCCCCAGCGCCAGCATAAGTTCGCGCCGCGACTCGGTCAAGATTCCCTGCCGAAAGTTGGCCACGGCGGGGCTGACTTCGGACTCCGGCGTCGTTGCCCCCGGCGCGTTGGGGGCGTTCACTTCCTGCTCGTGGGTCTTCTCCTGGGTCATTTCCGGTTCGTTATCTCCCGACATAAAACCTCCTGGCTAGCTCCTAGCTTCTACCTACTAGATAGGTATATATACAGTCATAGGCTTTGTCAACAAAAAAGTGAGGCTAGGTTATGCTACCTACAAGGCAGCCAAAATGTCCGCCCCCCCGAGGTGGAGGAAATCGAGGGTCGAAAGCCAGCGCGTCTCGTAGGGGCTGGGCTCGCCCTGCCCAACGGCACCCCGATGGGGTGCTGACGTACTCGAAGCGCGCGGAAAAACCGTTCACGCCAAGGCGGGCGGAGCGCCATTTGCAGGCAGAGACCCCTGTGAAGGGCCATTCCAACCTGACGCCCAGCGGCCAGTGACGCGGCGCGCATTTCGGGGGTTACCCTGTTTTCTCGTCAAAGTGCCCGTCATGGCTGGTCCCGCGGCGATCTCTAAACCCTCGGCGACAAGGCAGGAGTAACCTGCGATGGCGTGGACCAACTTCCGAGTGGCGACCATCTGGACACAATTGCGCGAGGCCGCGGATGGTCGTTCCGAACGTGGTGCTATTCAAGGAAATCGCGCCTCATGATTCCGCACCCATCTGTCGCCCACTGCCCTGGTTGTCTCAAAACCCCGCGAGCGCAACGTCGGGACCGTTCGACGTGGAAAGAGTAACAGGGGGCCACTCGATGAGGATACTCATTACGGCATCCTCCAGTCTTCTGCTCGCAGCAGCAACCAAAAGCATAAGTCTTGACAAAATCTCACATTAGATATAATCTAAATTCTTGATGGACGCTGAGGCGATTAGACGGTCCTTGGAAGGCGGCGGGTTGCGGTGCACTCCGCAGCGCTACGCCGTGATGGCATTCTTGATGGAACACAACACGCATCCCACCGCTGCGGAAATTTTCGAAGCCGTGAATCGCCTGGATCCGCGCTCTTCAAGGGCCACGACTTATAACAATCTGCGGGACTTGGTGCAGGCGGGTTTGGTGCGTGAAGTGGCCGTCGAGGGCCGCGGCGCGCGATTCG
>Ga0181527_1003361_pt1 | contig 14359 bp, 11 predicted proteins | sample PEATcosm2014_Bin_30_FD_119762 | JGI IMG/M metagenome (GOLD analysis project Ga0181527, IMG submission 119762) | Peatland microbial communities from MTU Mesocosm Facility, Houghton, MI, USA - PEATcosm2014_Bin06_60_metaG | ecosystem: Environmental > Terrestrial > Soil > Wetlands > Peat | place...
CCGCTTGATGGGCGCATCCAGGTAGTCGAAGGCCTCTTCGGCGATAATGCCGGCGATCTCGCCACCGAAGCCACCCCGCTTCACCGCCTCGTGGACGACCACCAGGCGCCCAGTCTTCTTGACCGATCCGATGATCGCGGCCTTGTCCAGCGGCACCAGCGTCCGCGGGTCCAGGACCTCCGCCTCGATCCCCTCAGTCGCCAGGGTCTCGGCCGCCGCCAACGCCTTACTGACCATCAAGCCGGTGGCCACGACGGTCACGTCCTTGCCGGGCCGTTTCACGTCGGCCGATCCGAAGGGGATCGTGTACTGCTCCTCGGGAACCAGCCCCCGGGTCGGATACAGCAGCTTGTGCTCGAGGAAGATGACCGGATTCGGATCACGAAGGGCGGTGACCAGCAGTCCCTTGGCATCCGCGGGCGTCGAGGGCATGGCCACCAGCAGTCCCGGCGTGTGCACGAACCAGGCCTCCAGGCTTTGCGAGTGCTGCGAGGCGAGCTTCAACCCGCTGCCATACGGTGTCCGGATGACCATGGGGACGTTCGCCTTGCCCCCCAGCATGAACCGGATCTTGGCCGCCTGATTCACGATCTGGTCCATGGCGCAGGCAATGAAATCCATGAACTGGATTTCCACCATCGGCCGCATGCCCGTGAGGGCCGCCCCGACGCCCGCGCCGATCAGGGCCGCCTCGGAGATCGGCGTGTCCCGCACCCGCTCCGGCCCGAACTCCTGGAGCAGGCCCTTGGTCCCTCCGAAGAGGCCCCCGAACGCCCCGACGTCCTCCCCCATCACGAAGACGCGCGGGTCCAGCCGCATCTCGGTGCGCAGCGCCTCGGCGATCGCCTCGGCATACGTGATCTCCCGCCGGGTCGTTGCGACCGGCGCAGCGCCTGCTGCTCCTTGAACCTGGCTGGTCGTCATTCGATGAACCTCCCGGCGTAGATGTCCAATTCGATCTCCTCGAGAGGCGGCTCCGGGCTGGCCAGGGCGAAGGCCACCGCATCCTCGACCTCTTTCACGGCGGCCGCCTCGATCGCGGCAAACCCGGCGTCATCCAGGAGTTTTTCCTTCACGAGCTCTCCCCGGAAGCGGGCGATCGGGCACTTGGCCCGCCAGGCTGCCTCTTCCTCGGTCGGCCGATCCGGCCCCTTTACCCGCAGGCTGTGCGGCAGCCACCGGTACGTCTTGCACTCCAGAAGCGTCGGTCCCTCGTCTCGACGCGCGCGCTCAACAGCCCGTCGGGTTGCGGCCCAGACCGCCATTACGTCATTGCCATCTACCACTTCGCCCGGCATGCCGTACCCAGCCCCCCGTACGGCGATGTCCGGTATGGCTATTGCCTTGGTAATCGGCATGGACAGTGCGTATTGGTTGTTCTCGCAGACGAAGATGGCGCGCAATCGCCACGTGGCGGCCAGATTCATCGCCTCGTGGGTGATCCCTTCGTTGGCCGCGCCGTCGCCGAAGAAGCCCACGCTTACCTGATCGGTGCCGCGCAGCTTCACCGAGAGGGCGGCCCCAGCGGTAATCCCCATGCCGCCACCGACGATGCCGTTACAGCCGAGCATGCCCAGCTCCAGGTCGGCGATGTGCATGGAGCCGCCCTTCCCCTTGCTGTAACCTGTGTGGCGGCCCAAGAGTTCGGCCATCATGTGGTTCATGTCCGCGCCCTTCGCCAGGGCGTGCCCGTGCCCCCGGTGGGTGCTGGTGATGTAGTCGTCGGGCCGGAGTGCGGCGCAGACTCCTGCCGCCACCGCCTCCTGACCGACACAGGGATGCGCTGTTCCCTTAATCATCAAATTCCTGACCAGCTCCACCAGCTTCATATCAAACGCTCGGATTCGGATCATCATCGCAAGCATCGCAATACGGTCGGGTATCCCGCTCTCGCCTTTCCCATGGCTCGAACATTCCTGGTCCAGTGCTTCATGTATAGCTCTGACCATCACCTTTTGCATTCAACCTCCTATGACCGTACAAATCCCAGTTGACTCCAAAACTGCCCGGGCTGCCGACAAGAGGGCTCGCCCCTCTGCTGTCACTTCCAGGGGTTTTGCATCCACTAGCGGGTACGGAAGGTCTAGCCGATGATATTTATGTTTGCCGAGTTGGTGAAAAGGCATGAGGTGCAACTCGGCCGCTTTGATCTCGACTGCAAACCGACCCAGCGCATGGATATGGCTGATTTCCGTGTTTACCCCCGGGATCAGCGGCAGACGCAGGATGAGTGGGATCCCGCGACGTACCATCGCCCGGGCGTTCTGCAGGATAAGGGCATTAGACGCGCCAGTAACGCGTCGATGAATGGCATCGTCCAAATGCTTAAGGTCGAGGAACACTACATCTAAGTGGGGAAGCACACGCTCCACATGCTCCCACGGAGCGTACCCACAGGTCTCTAAGACTGTATGGATATTGCGGGCGCGACAAGCAGTGAGAACGGCGGCAGCGAAGTCCGGTTGGGCGAGCGGTTCCCCTCCTGAAAGGGTGACACCGCCGTCCGATCGCCGGTAAAAAGGACGATCCTGCTCAACAGTCTCAATCACCTCTTCCACCGTCATCTCACGCCCGCTCATGCGGAGTCCGCCGTAGGGACAAGCTTCCACGCAGAGTCCGCAGTTTGTGCAACGGGCACGGTCAATTCGCCAGCCCGCCTGAGCGCTCACCTCGGAGTTGATAGCTCCTTCTGGACAGACCTCTAGGCATTTGCCGCAGCGCTGACAGGCAGCTTCGAAGAACATCGCTTGAGGATGTTGCTCCATCCCCTCAGGATTCGAGCACCACCAGCACCGCAAAGGGCAACCCTTCAAGAACACAACCGTTCGGATACCAGGACCGTCGTGAATGGAGTACCGTTGTAGGTCAAAGACGGTTCCCGTGGGAGTAGCTGACGAGGCCATCTCTGTGGGCGGATTCCCCTTCGTTACATATCTCTGATTCGGGGTTCTTGTCATGACTTCTTCATCGGCGAACCTAGCCTCACCACAAGGACTCGGTTTTCGTGATAATGGAGTCTTGTATTTCCGGAGACAAGTCTACGAAGCGAGCACTGTAACCACCGACCCGGACTAAAAGGTCCCTGTAAAGTTCTGGATGTTGCTTTGCGTCCACAAGATTCTCGCGGTTAGCGATCGAGTATTGGACGCTCATCCCTCCGAGATCCACGTAAGTGCGGACCAAGTCCATCCACTTATGTAGGTCCCGTTCCGTTGCGACAGAAGACAAACTAAACCGCTGATTGAATGTGATTCCATTGGGGGTCCGCAGAGTATCAATCGCCGCCGCTGAACGGTGCATGGCAGTCGGGCTGGAGGTCGCGGCAAGGGAAGAGGCATTAATGGCATCTGCCAGTCTCTCGCCGCGATGTCGGCCATCTGGAGTGGCTGCAACCATCCGACCCAGCGTGAGATAATATCCCGCCGAGATGAATCCCACGACGAACGGCCCCCCCCGGGGATTACCATAAGCCCCGTATGTATCGGCGAACATCGCTACGACTTGGCGCGCCCACCTGTCCGCAAGCGGATCGTCTGTCCCGTACTTTGGCACAGCAAGCACCCGCTTGTGAAGATCTGAATACCCCTCCCAGTTGGCAGCCAAGGCTGCCAGCAAATCATCCCATGTGACTTCCCGCAGCTCATAGATCAAGGTTTGCACAGCAGTCAATGCATCTGCAGCATTGGCCAAGCCCACACCGATCCCTCCCGTCCAGTTATACCGGCAACCCCCGGCATTGAAATCCCGGCCCGTCCGCCGCGGTCCGGGGTGCATAAGATCGTGAATCGGGGATGGGTGCAACCGCACGTGGACAGCCTCAATAGCGTTGTTAATGATAACATTGAGACGAATAGCGTGATCTAGCTGCCGGCGCACCGCAGCCACAAATGCGTCCATGCTCTCCAATGTGCGGGGATCACCGGTATGAGGGCCGACTTGACGTCCGTTGCACGGGTTGAACCCGTCCCAAAGCGCCAATTCGATCGGCTTCAACAGGTTAAACCAGCCAGCGTTGTTATGCCCGTTACTATCCGCCCCATACCCCATGTTCGGATCAGGGCCGTTCTCTTGACAGCCGATATCCGCGTAGTCACGCGCGTCTTCAAGGCTGAGACCACACTGTGAAATCAAGGCGGGAACGATGACCTCATCGTTGATTATCTGCGGGAGGCCGCCCCCTAGCCGAGTCACCTCCAAAGCTCGCAACAGGAAATCGTCGGGTGTCCGGCGATGAATACGCATGGAGAGGGCCGGCTCCTTGAGGTAGACGTGCGCGTGGGCCTCTAGGAGCATGTAAGAGAGGGCGTTAGTCGCGTCGCGCCCGCTGTGGTCCACACCTCCGATCGTGAGCTTGTCGTTGACTCGGTCCCCAGCCAAGGCCTCACTGGCCGCAGCGCCCCGTAGAACTTGACGCTCAAAGAATTTAATGAAGAAACACTCTAGGAACTCCTGCGCTCGCTTAAGGGTTACCGTACCCCGTGCTAGGTCTCGCTGGAGAAACGGATACATGTACTGATCAAAGCGGCCCCCACAATGCGATGCCCCTCCTTCACCCAGGTGGGTGGCAAGATGCAAGAACCGCCATCCTTGCAGGGCCTCCCACCATGAATCGGCCGGATGGGCTGGCGCGCGCTCACACACGGCAGCTAATGACCGCAGCTCAGCGGCCCGTTCCGGGTACGGCTCCTTCATCGCCATCTCCGCCGCAAGGCGCGCGTATCGGTTAGCGTACGCGATAACACCCCTGGCGGAGATCTGCATTGCGCTGTAGCAGTCCCTTCGATCGAAATCCTCTAGGCCCTTGGGCAGGGAGGCATCCAGGGCCGCAATAGCCGCCTCAAGATCGGCGATTATCCCAATAAGGCCCCGATGTAGAATCCCCGCATAGTCCTGGGTGGTATGGCTGAATCCTTTCGCAGCTGTAAGCAAGAAGGACTGTGCATCTTCTTGGAACGTTACGGCCTCAGGGTGAAACGTCATGAGATACCTTCTCACGCAAGCCGGCTGGCAACGCTCGCGCCAGTAGGGAAGGATCTCCTCGATGAGCTCTCGCCGGTCATCGGGGGCCAAAGCAAGTTCTCTGTAATGACGAATCGGCATTGCATCGAGTTCGCTCAGGGTTCGTCCTCCAATCGTCACTGGATCTTCCAGCCAGGATGCCATGAATTCTGGCTCCACTTCCACAGACCAGGGGGTTGCTCCCGGGCTACCGACGATCAGCTCGTCCGGGTAAATACCGATCGGAATCTCCTCTAGAACGTGGGCAATAGCCTTCGCTCGCCGAAGCATAGGCGAGTCCTCCTCAGAGGCTCGATAGGCTTCCGTGAAAAGGCGCGCCCGGTGGATAGAAATCTCGCCCTCTTTTCCTGCCGGCCGGCGCAAGGCTTGTTCCCGCAATCGCTGTACTCGCTGCTCTTCAGCATCGTCGGGCTTTAGGATTGCTCGATCAAAGATGACGCCACGCCAGGGTGCTGCCGCCCGTGTCCACCACGCCTCGACTGAACTAGGCTTCGTTCTCTCCATTTTTCTTTCCTCGTATTGCCGAAGCTTCGGCTCCAATCGTTGGGAAACCGTCAAGCCACACGCTCGCTCGAGCGACCACGGAACCATCGGCAGTGCCGATTGACCGAATTCTCGCTCACCGACGGTTCACGGGATCCGCCCCGTTAGATGGCGGCCGGCCAAACCACCGATAGCCACCCAATAGTTAGTATGCAACGGCGGTCTGCCTGCATGGTATACGCGGGTTACCCACCAACCCACGAGCGGCCCCAGGAGCTTGGAAAACCTGAGGCGAGGAGCGCGGGCGGGCACCCTGGGCCGAACCAGGGTTCGAAACCAAACGGCAGCCATGCAGGGCCAGCCCATGGGGGTGCGCCCCCAGTACCATACGGCTCCTTCAGAAGGAACAGGGCCGTGTTGCAAGCTATGCCGAGAAGTTTGACTCTTTGCGATGGCTCTCCCTCTCCATTTTCATGCGCACCGGCAGCTGGTGTTTCGCTCCCCTGCACCTCCGTTGAACCAGAATGCACACATTACCCAATACAGCCCTTCGCATCTGCTAATGGAAGGCTGATCAAGCGCTTACGTTCGTCGTCCCCGCCAAGTGCTGGCTTGCCATGTCTCGGAATTCACCCTCGGTAAGCAGCCCTTTCTTCTCCATGGACCGCTCTTTGACCATTGCTGTTAGCTCCACAAGCTGCCCAGGAGTCGCCTCAAGCTTAATCCTCCGCAGCCAGTAATCTATGGAATCAATGCCGCTCCCCTTGCCCAGGACGATTTCCGGCTCCTGTTGGCCTATCAACGAGGGGAGCACCGGGAATACTTCCGTAGGACAGGTGTCACGCACCCGCAGCCACCAACTAGCCGGGATGCCCGACTCGATCCGGAACATGGCGTCACCCACGACAGGTTGGTTGTTAGGCGTGGTATGGCCCGTCAGGTCAGACACCAAGCGGCACAGCCCGTGCAGCTTCTCTAGACGAATGCCCGTGCTCAAACCATAGATAAGTTCAAGAGCCAACGCTATTTGCTCGGTCGACGCCTGACCAGCCCGCTCACCCATTCCCAGCACCGTGGTGTGGATCACCTCGACCCCCTCTTCGACGGCTGCTAGGCTGTTGGCAATCGCCAGACCAAAGTCGTTGTGAAAATGTGCCTCGAGTGGCTTGTTGATGTGCGCCTTGATGCGCCGAACATAGTAATGGATGGCCGGCACTGAAGTGACTCCCATGGTGTCCACCAGGGTCAATGCGTCCATGTGCCCCTCTTCCGCGACCTTTTCGATGATTTGTAATAACCATTCCAGGTTCGCCCGAGTAGCATCTATGGTGAAGAAGACCACGTACAGACCCTGCTCGTGTGCGTAGCGCGTGGCCTTCACGGAAAGATCAATCGCCTTAGCCAGCGGCCACTGGTAGGCGTATTCGATGATGTGTTCACTGCTAGGGATCTCAATGACAATCCCCTTGACGCCGCAGTCCGCGTTCAGCTTGACATCGTCAACCGTGCAGCGAGAGAAGCCAAAGATCTCTGGTCCCAGCTTCCGCCTGACGATCTCTCGGACAGCTGCTTCGTCCTGCTTGCAAACGGCTGGCATGCCGGCCTCAATGCGGTGAATGCCTGCCTCAGCCAGCTTTTCTGCGATGCGGATCTTTTCGTCTTTGCGCAAAGCCACACAGGTTTCTTGCTCACCATCGCGCAAGGTCACGTCGTGGATCTTGACCGTCTTCGGCAGCTTAAAATCCTTGGTAACACCCTCCAGGTAGTTGAGCGGGCTCACATAGTACTTCTCGGTCTTCCACGGTGCGCTCATGTCATTTCCTCCAAACGCTGGCCGGATGCCCTGCCACACAGGAACGGTCATGAAGCTAATCGAACAACCCTTTCAGATCGGCGCACGCCTGTGCACAACCCTCGAGCCGCTGCCACCCAATCGCGAACCGAGTGAAATACAGGCACCCCCTCTGCTTCGATAGCCCGGGATATTCTTTCCGTATACGGACCCCCGATTGCACCGGCCAAGATCGGTTTGTCGTATGCTCTGCTCAGCCTGCCGAGCTCCTGGATAATAGCTTCGTCTAGTGGTGTATCCTGGAATACGAACCACGGCATGATAATGTCCACACACGGATCCTGCATGAGCGTCTCGATGCCTACTGCATAGTCCTGGCTGGTGGCCGAGCCTGTGACGTCTATGGGATTCTGTACCAGGTAGAAGGGCGGATAGACCTCTGCCAGCCTGGTCAGTGATGCGGCGCTGAGTTCGGGTAGTTCCAGACCGTATGAGCTGAGAAGGTCAATGCCCTGGACCATCGCACCTGCTCCGTTGCTTATCATGGCGATGCGTGGCCCTTTCGCCTGCGGTTGCATCGCTAATGCTTTACTCGTTGCAAAGAGTTCCTCGTAACTGTCCACTACAATCAGACCGGCCTGCTTAAGAGCTCCCTGGACCACACCGTAGGAGCCACCGAAGAATCCCGTATGAGAGATTGATGCCCGGGCACCTCGCTCTGTCCGCCCAGCCTTGAAGGCGACGACGGGCTTTTGGCGCGAAACCTGCTTGGCAGTATCGATAAACTTGCGTCCATCCTCCAGGCCTTCAACGTACATAGCAATGAGGTCGGTTTCTGGATCATCAGCCAGATAGGCTAGCAGGTCAGCTTCGTCTACGTCGGTACGGTTCCCATAGCTAACGAACTTGCTCACGCCCAGATGGGCGGCGTTCTCGAGAAAGGCCGCTCCAATCGTGCCGGATTGGGTGATCACGGCGATGCGTCCGAGCTCGGGGCGCAGCATCCGCTCTTGCACTTGAAAGAACGTATCAAGACGCGTCTGGCCGTCGAACACGCCGATACAGTTTGGACCGATCACTCGGATACTATGCGCTTTGGCCTCTCTGCAGATCTCGGCTTCCAGTTGGGCCCTCTCTCCGCCCAGCTCTTTTCCTCCACCTGAGATGACAACCAAGTTGTGGATTCCTCGAGCTGCGCACTCTCTGATCACACTTGGCACTTGGGGTAAACCAATGGTGACGACCACAAGATCTATCTGATCTGGGATAGCAGCCAGTGAGGGATAGGTTTTAGCCCCCATGATTTCGCCTCGATCGGGGTTCACTGGGTAGACTCGGCCTTTGTAATCGTGGTGCAGCAGGCTATCAAGCACGGCATGCCCGATCTTCCCAGGCGTTGCTGAGGCACCGATGAGCGCCACCGACCCGGCTTTGAAAAAGGTCTCCAGGTATGCGGTATTGGCGGGAATGATAGAGGGGACCTGCCTAGCTTGGGGGTACCAAAGGACCTTGGCGTCCAACACCCGGTGTTGGTCCTCCCATACGATGATAGGGTTAAGATCAACTGACTGAAGCTTGTCGGCCAGATCGGTACCCATGCGAGCGGCGTTCATCAGCAGGTTCACGAGCATCCCTTCGCTGACGGGTGGCTGGCCGCGGTACCCCTGGAGGATCTTGTGGCCTTTGATCTCGTGGATCATCTGTACAGCATCAGGTGGCTCGATCGGCAGGACTCGGAAACTAATGTCGCGCAGAATCTCGGTGTACACACCGCCAAGACCAAACATGATGACCGGGCCAAACTGCAGGTCATCAAGAAGTCCAATGATTATTTCCGTGCCCCGTGTCACCATCTCCTGCACTTCGACGCCCTCGATCCTGGCCTGAGGCTCGGCAGCTCGTGCCGATTCCGTGAGGCGGTCAAAGGCTTGGCGCACCTCGTCGGTATTCCTTAGATTGAGGGCGACGCCGCCTATATCGGTCTTGTGAATAATGTTGGGAGAGACAATCTTTGACACGACGGGGAACCCGATTTCGGAGGCAATCGTGACCGCCTCATCGGCAGTCTTGGCCAAGCCACCACGCGGAGCCTGGAAATCGTATTGTCTATACACGCGCCACCTTCCTGGCGAGGTGGACCCAAAAACTACACGTGATCGGTTGCATCTCGATGGTGCGGGGCGATGTCGCCAGAGGCTACCGATGCGCCGCCTGAAGCACCCTCAAATCGCTTCTCGGGGATAAGGTAATACCTTCTTCTTCCCAAAGGCTTCCAAGCCTCCCGCGGCTGGAGCGGGCTTGAGCAGAGGGTAGCCGGTACCCGCTTCCTCGCATCTTCCCAGTTCCTGTGCAATGGGTCCTTGGTGGTCCAACCAGCCCCTAGCCCGTGACCAAAAACCTTGGACAATCCGGCGCGGCGAACCGGGGCGGGCAGGTTTAGGGGTGAACCTGTTAAGCACTACTCAGCGCAAAAGGTGTGCGCAGTTTAGCATTTTATCGCCTCTAAAATCAGCCCGTCCGCCGCACCGCGGGATGGGGTTTCACGTCGATGTCCTGCATCGCATCTCCGTCCAACTCACCGAGGGGCACACGCTCCACGCCTTCGAACCGAACGATATGGATTTCGGCTGGCGGGCACCTTTACTTTCGGTGCTGCTCCAGATATCTCATGACTCCCTGAGAGACACGCCGCAAGTGCGCCGCTGTGTAACGCTTTGCCGCCCTTGCATCCCTGCGGAGACAAGCCTGGAAAATGAGGTGGTGCTCGCGGCGTCCCGACGCAAAATCGCCCACCTTGGCTAAGTCCAGCCGCAGGTAGCACTCCACACTCAGCCGCAGGTTGGATATCATCTCTCGGAGGTATTTCTGGCCACTGGAGGCGTAAATACTGTCGTGGAACTCCCAGTTGAGCCTCACCCATTCATCAACCGATATATCCGGGTGGTCCATCTTATCTAGGATAGTCCGGATTCGTTCCGCAGCCTCGGATGTCATACCTCTCGCAGCTAGGACTACTGCCCACGTCTCTAGGCAAATGCGGACCTCGTATATCTCGCCCAGCTGGCGGCTATCCAGGTCAGCGACCCAGGCCCCCCTCTGGGGATGCAGGACGACGAGGCCCTCCGCTGCAAGCTGATGCAGCGCCTCACGGACGGGGATGACACTGCACCCAAGCTCCTGCGAGAGCTCCTGCTGCTTGAGGCGCTGCCCACGCTGGTACCGCCCGTCCAATATACCGTTGCGAATCCACTCGCTCGCGGCTTCCCGGTGCGTTTTCAAGCGAAACATATTTATAATTTATATAATATCGAACACACAATAATGTCAAGACAAAAGTGGATCCAAAAATTTATCCTGCTGTTGCCAGGCCAGTTTCTTTCAAATCGCAGCGACGGGGGTCTCTCGTAACAGCCTGAGTATTAAGGGGAAAACCTTCTTGGTATCCCGGAGAACCGCGCTACGGGCAATACCTTCTCGCATGTCCGGCGGCAACTCCCGATCCGCCTGTCCCTGAAAGTCCACCACGCCGCGGGTCGCGAGCAGGAGCGCGTACCCACGGTTCAGGTCCACCACCCGGCCATCCTGCTCCGCCCCCAGCCGATTTCTTCCCTGAAACTCAAAGGTCACAAGGCACTCCCCATCCTCTTTCTTTCGGCACGAGAATCCTTCCCGGCCTCCCACCGACGACACACGCGACATCCGGCATCATGCCAGGTGGCCTCAACGCTCTCGCAGGCTGGCGCGTTTGTCAAGGGACTTGTGCCCACCCGGTCGGTCCCAGCAACGAATCCCGGGCCCTTGGCCGTGCAGGAAACAGGTCCACCGGACCCGGCGGGCGAACTCAGGATGGATCACGGGTGCCGCGGGCGGCGAACACAGCATGGATGTGTCGCACGCAGGATCTCCCCAGCCGAGATCGGCTGCGGATGGCGGCGCGGTGAGGAGGGGTCGCCGCCGGCCCCTCGGATCAACGAGAGGCCGGCGGCATCAGGGGGAGGGGTGACGCTCCGGCCGCCCGGGCGAGCGAGGGACCCCCGCCCTCACTCCGCGCGGCCGGGCCTGCCTGACTGGCTCGCCGATCCCAGGGCGCCCCCGGCCAGGGTTGGGGCTGTCTTTGCCAGAAGCCACGCCGGAGCCTCAACCGCGCGGGGCCGGTGAACCCCCTCGTGGAAGATGGGGAGGTACTGGACGGCCCAGCCGAAGATGGCGAAGCCGACGGCCACCAGGGCCAGGGAGACGGCTACCTCCATCCACGACGGGAAGTACCTCACACCCGCGGCGCGCTCCATGCCGGTGATGCTGACGTTCAGCCGGTGCATGACGAAACCCAGCACCGCCAGAAAGGCGCTCGTCACCAGTCCCGCCTCCTTCATCCGGACTTTCGGGATCGCCAGCAGGACGATCGGGAGCAACACGCCCAGCCCCACTTCCAGCAGGAACATGCCGCCCTCGTAGCTGGGGTGGCGGAGCGTTGGCAGCACGCCTCGTCGCGCCAGGTCTTGCAGCCGCAGGATCCCGTAGACGCCGAGCGCCACCGCCATGGCCCGACCCACCGTCTCCAGGAGGTCCATCTCCAGGTGATGGTTGAAGGCGCGCTGGCACAGATACGACTCCACGATCACCATGGCCAGGCCGGCCGCAATGGCCGATACGAAGAAGAGGACGGGGAGGAGCGGGGAGTACCAGAGCGGATGTAGTTTCTCGGGAACGATCAAGAACAGGCTCCCCAGGGAGGATTGGTGGAGCGTGGACAGGATCACGCCCACGATCACCAAAGGCACGCTGACGGCGCGCACGATCCGACGCGCCCGCTCCAGGTTGAGTCGCTCGAAGACGATCGGCGAAAACTCCAGGGCCAGCACGCTGGTGTAGAGCATGACGCACCAGGCCACCTCGAACATGACCGAGTGCGGGTTCCACATCACGAGGGCATGCCAGATCCGCTGCGGCTGCCCCAGGTCGAACAGCAGCGCCACGGCGACGAAGACATATCCGAGGAACGCCGTGAGGACCGTCGGCCGGATGATCGGGGCAAAGCGCTTCAGGTTGAAGACATAGACAATGGCAGTGATGGTGAAGCCGCCGGCCGCCAGCCCCACTCCGCACAGGACGTCAAAGCCGACCCACAATCCCCACGGGAACTGATCGCTGAGGTTGGTGCTGGCCCCCAACCCCCGGGTGAATCGTAAAAGGGCGGCCACGGTCCCGGTGGCGGTCAGAACCAGGAAGACCAGCCGCCAGAAGGTGAACTCGGGCCTTCGGGTCGCGTTCATCGCATCCGCATCCTTTCTCGCTTCATGCAATCGCCTGTCCCTTGGGTGGCGCCCATCAGCTCGGCTTCGCGGCCTCCTGGGCCAACAGCGCCTCGACCTTGCTGCGCCGGTTGGTGATCCACCAGATGCCGTAGAGGAATGCGCCGCCCACGACGACGAAATCCGGGATCTTGGAGAGAACCTGCCATGTCAGCATCGGCAGGGGCTGAAGCAGCAGGTCGGTCCGCAGACCCAGGCTGGCGAAGGGGACGCCCGACAGGATGAGGACGGAGGTGCCCCCGACCTCCTCCAGGCCGTAGATCCGCGGGACGTAGCTCTTGGGGGCAGCGGCGAGGCGCGCGCGGGCTTCCCCAATCAACTGGTTGCGGTCGCCGAAGGTCGTGGCGCCGGTGGGACAGACGCTGGCGCACGCCGGTGCCTCCCCCCTGGCGATCCGGTCGGGGCACATGATGCACTTCTGGACGATGGGGACCGTCCGGTCCCACTGGTACTTCGGCACGCCGAAGGGGCAGGCCATGACGCAATACCGGCAGCCCATGCACCGGCTGGCATCGTAAGTGACCGGCCCGTCGAGCTGCTTCTGGAACGCACCCACCGGGCAGACCGACGCACAGGTGGGCGATTCGCAGTGCATGCACATGCGGCGCACGAAGGCCTTGTCGCGTTGCTCCACCACCGTCCAGGTGTAGGCAGTCAGCTTGGGATCGACGGTCGGCGGGAGATTGTTCTTCTCCTTGCAGGCGGCGACACAGGCCTCGCATCCGATGCACTTGGTGCTGTCGAAGAGGATCGCGCCCTTCACGATGGTTTCCCCTCACTCACGTGGCACCGGGGGCAGCCGGCCGCATCCGTGGGACCGAAGGCCATCTGGCCGTTGTGGCAGGCGCCGCAAGATTTCCCCGCTTCCATGTCGGCGTGGGTCACCTGGCGCGTGGGACGGAGCATGCGGAAGAGCTGGATGTGACAGGCCGTGCACTTGTCCGCCACCGCCGTGTGCAACTGGTGGCTGAAGACGACCTTCCCGGGGCTTCCCTCAGCCTTGGAGTAGGTGAGATCCGGCGGCAGCCGGAGTTGCTCCGCGGCTGCGTGCCCTGCCAGGATGAGGACCGCCACGGCCAGCCAGGAGGCCTCCCATTTCCATCCGCGTCGTCGCATCGCTTCCTCCAAACCTGCCTGCCCAGCGCGAGAGTACGATCCGCGCGGACGCCGCGACTCAGGCGCCCAGGAACTTCGACTGGAACTCCGCCCAGGTCTCGTTGTCCAGGCGCTCCAGGAGACCATCGGCCGCCAGCCCCCCGTCCGCCGCTGTGGTCCCGACCAGGGCGTCCCGCTCCAAGGTGAGGGTCACGTGCAGGAACTCCTGCAGCCGGGCCAACTCCGCCTTGAGCCACGCCAGCGCGCCGTCACCGATGATCAGGCGCGAGAAGTTGACGGTCAGGTTGGTCGGCCGCACCGCCATCAACCAGCCCCGGGTATAGGGATCCCGCTTGATCAGCCCGGGAACCTTGGCCAGCTCGCTGTTCACGGCGCACACGATCCCGTCCACCGGCGCCGGGAGTAGGGCCGTCCGCCCAGCCTGCCGGACGGCGGCGAAGGGCTGCCCCTGCTTCACCTCCGCACCGACCGGAGGCAGCGTGATCGCGTCAATACGGCCGAGAAGCTTTTGGATGACTGGGGTATCTAGTTGACTCAAGTAACCACAAGATGTAGCGTCCCGGCCGATGGCCGAGGATTATCCACGATCGCTCAAGGAATTCGAGGCGCGATTTACGACGGAAGCCACTTGCCTCGC
>Ga0181527_1003363_pt1 | contig 14350 bp, 9 predicted proteins | sample PEATcosm2014_Bin_30_FD_119762 | JGI IMG/M metagenome (GOLD analysis project Ga0181527, IMG submission 119762) | Peatland microbial communities from MTU Mesocosm Facility, Houghton, MI, USA - PEATcosm2014_Bin06_60_metaG | ecosystem: Environmental > Terrestrial > Soil > Wetlands > Peat | place...
ACCTCCGGGGCCTCGGTGGCCTTGGGGGCGACGGCCGGGGCGGTCTTCTTCCTTTTCTTCCGAACGTCCGGGGCCTCGGGGCCCTTGGAGGGCTGCGGCTTCACCTCCGGGGCCTCGGTGGCCTTGGGGGCCTGCTGCTGTGCGAAGGTCGGCGCGACCAGGGCAACCATCAGCAGCCCGGCGGAGAAAACGGCCACGAACTTCTTCACGAGCTCTCTCACACGGATTCTTCTTGGATATGCTTCGAGCCCACTTGCGGGCCGGGCAGCCCCCGTGCTGCCGACTCCGAACCGGGGCCGCGGTCCCCGGGGCAGGCGCGTGACTCGGACGGCTCCTCAGGCAAGCATGATCCATGCCACCCCGAACAATCCCCAGCGCCCTGTCCCAAGAAATCCGAGCAGCCTGCAAACACAGCCAGTTACAATCGAGGGCAGCCCTTGGATCACGCCGAACATCTCTTCGACCCGGTGAGGCGCGTACCCCAAAAGGGATTCTCCCACCCGAAAAGCTACGACGGTTTTCCTGCGGGGAGATCCTGGACTGGGAGGCGCCAACCTATTCCCTGATCTTCGCCTTCGAGAGGTCTGCCACGATTGACAGGGCATACCGGTTGGGATCGAGATATTTCTGGGCCACGCGCTGCACGTCGGCCGCGGTCACAGCATTGATCAGCCCCGGATATCGATCAACATAGTCCAGCCCAAGGCCGTAATACTCGATCGTCGCCAGCATGCCGACGATCTTCCTGCTGGTGTCCAGCCGCAGGGGGAAACTCCCGGTCAGATATGCCTTGGTATCTTTCAGCTCCTGCTCGCTCACCGGCTGCTCCCGCATCCGCCGGATCTCCGCCAGCGCGGCCTCGATGGCCTGCTCGGCCACCTCGTTCTTCGTTTGCATGCTGACGCTGAATTCCCCGGCATACTTCCCGGGACCGAAGGCGCTCCCCACGTCGTAGGCCCAGCCTTTCTCTTCCCGGATCTTGGCTACCAGATACGAGTTGAACCCACCCCCCAGAAGATAGTTCATCACCTGGATCGCGTAATAGTCCGGATTGTCCCGGGTGACACCCAGGTGCCCAAGCGTGATGTTGGCCTGGGTTACATCCCGCTGGATGGTGCGCACAGTCCTCTGCGTCAAAGGAGCGGGCTTCGGGGGGGGCGCGAAGGCCGCCCCGCCCTGTTTCCACCCGCCGAGCCTGGCATCCAGGCGCCGCTTCAGATCCGGCAGGGTCACATCACCCACCACGGCCAGGATCGCCTTGTTCGGTCGGTATTGTGCTTCGTGGAAGCGCACCAGATCCTCTCGGGTGATGGCTGGCACGGTAGCTTCGGCCCCCTCGACGGGATGCCCGTACGGATTCGTGCCGTAGATCAACTTCAGAAAGGCCTGCCAGGACACCGTCCCCGGATCTTCCTGATCGCGCTTGATTCCGGCGATGACCTCTTGCTTCTTCCGCTCGATCTCCGCCGGCGCAAAGGTTGGATTCTGCAGGATGTCGGCCAGCAGGTTCAGACCCAGATCCAAGTCCTTGCTCAACACGGAGAGCGAGATCGTGGTCAGCTCCTGCCCCGCATCCACACTCAGGGAGCCGCCCACAAACTCGATAGCTTCGCTGATCTGGGGTGCTGTGCGTGTCGTTGTCCCCTGGGTGATGAGCTCGGCGACCAAGTTGGCCACCCCGGGCTTGTCCGGGGGATCCAGGATGGAGCCGGCCCGGATCAGCATCGACACGGTGGCGATGGGCACGCCGTGCTTCTCCGAGACCAGCAGGACCATGCTGTTCGGAAGGACCTCCCGCTGGCCGACCCCCGCCGCCGGTGCCGGCAAGGAGGCTAGTGCTGTCGAGAGAGCGAGGCCAAGCGCCGCTACCAGGACGAGAATTGCCAAAGGAGTGCGGAGGTTTCGCGTCCTCATGTTGTGCCCCCTCTATTTGCCCGCGCCCGCGGGTGCGGCACCAGCCTTCATCGGGATCAGGATCGCCACGGTTCGGTTGTCCGGGACGAGGTATTTCCGAGCCACGCGTTGCACGTCCGCGGTCGTCACCTTGCTCACACCTTCCAGAAATCCGTCCAGCAATTTCCAGCTCGCCACCGATTCGTATCTGCCCAGCATCTCGGCCACTTGATGGACCGAATCCTGCGCGAAGATGAACTCGGACTCGATCTGGTTCTTGGCCTTCTGGAGCTCGCGGTCCACCACCGGCTCGCGCTGCACCCGCTCGACCTCGGCGTAGAGCGCCTGCTCGACCTCCTCGGCGGTCTTCCCGGGGAGCGGCCCGGCGCTGAACCCAAAGAGGAACGGGTCCACGTGCACGGGGTTGTAATCGGCGCCTGCGTAGGACGCGAGTTGCTTCTGGTACACGACCTTCTGGTGGAACCGCGCACTTTCGCCACCCCCCAGGATGTACGCCAGGACCTGGAGGGCAAAGCCGTCGGGATGCGCCAGGTTGGGCGCGTGATACACGACGAAGAGCAGGGGAAGCTCCGCCTCCTTCTGCACGGACACGCGCCGCTCGCCGGTCTGGGGCGGCTCTTGGGTGATCACCTTGGGCGGATCGGGCAGCCGGGGGATGGTCCCAAAGAGAGATTGAATCTTGGGGAGGAGGGCACCTTTCTTGACGTCCCCCGCGACGACCAGCGTTGCGTTGTTGGGCGCGTAATACGTTCGATAGTATCGGAGCAAGGCGTCGCGCGTATAGGCCTGCATATCGCTCGGCCAGCCGATGGTAGGCCACCTGTAGGCGTGTGCCAGGAACGCGGTCGCCCTCATCGTCTCCCCCAGGACGTTGGCGGGCTGGTCGTCGACCCGCAGGCGCCGCTCTTCGATGACGACTTGGTGTTCAGGTTCGAATTCCTTCTCATCGATGAGGAGATTCGCCATCCGGTCCGCCTCCAGCATGAGCCCCAGCTCTACCCGGTCGGCGGCGAAGTCCTCGTAGTACCCCGTGAAGTCCATCTGGGTCTCGGCATTGTCCACGCCGCCGTTTCGCGTCACGATCATATCGAACTGCTTGGGGCCGACCTTGGGCGTCCCCTTGAACATCATGTGTTCCAGCATGTGGGAGAGGCCGGTCCTGCCCGTTTCCTCGTTGCGCGAGCCAACCTTGTACCAGACCTGGACCGTCACCACCGGCGCCTTGGGCTCCTCCACGATGAGAACCTTGAGCCCGTTCCCCAGGGTCGTCTCGAAGACCCGCTCGGCCAGCGTGCCCGCCGAGGCTGATGCCGTCAGCCCGAGGAAAAGCCCAATCGTCAACACCACGGCCCGCACCCGGAACACCCATGCCCTCCCCGTTCGCGATACCGCCCCCTCTCCCCGACCATGTCGAGCCATGCGATCCTCTCCAGGCAGACAGACTTGAACAAGATGCCCGAGACAGCTTGTCCGGTGCAGGGGTCTATTCGGCCTCCGTCGTTCCGTCCTCGCCATCCAGGCTGAACCCTCGAGCGGGCTGGGGCAGACGCTCCGTTCAACCCGACAGGCCGCGTCGCCGCCGATCCCACGAGGGTGGGAGCACCCGGGAAATACATCCGTGCCGCAAATCTTGCCCTGCTGAGACCTGCCCCGCAACTGTTTTCTTTCTTCCTGCGGGATCGTTCCAGAGCGGCGGTTCACGTCGAGCCCTTTGCCCAGCCATTTGTGGAGCCGGTCCCAGGTCGGCGGATAAGGGCACGCTTTGCCAGGGCGACCGTGGCATTCCTTCCGGCCGGCAGCCCGTCAACCGAGAGGCGGTGACGTATGCTTCCCTCCCCCCGGTTCATGACGGACATCTGCGGCGCGGCAAGGATGGATCAGGAAAGCGGGCGGAGGTTGGTCGCAAGGAGCGCGGAAGGAGAAGGAGCGAGAGAATGGAGTCGACCAGCGCCCCAGGGGCGATTGTTCGTCTTTGATGGAATTTGGTGGGCCGCCAAGGACTCGAACCTTGGACCCGCTGATTAAGAGTCAGCTGCTCTACCAACTGAGCTAGCGGCCCATTTCCAATGCGGAATGCGGAATGCGGAATTGCAGACCGCTCGCCGGAATCCGCTTTGCCCATTATTCCGCAATCCGCATTCCCCACTCCGCATTCGTGGCTGGCGCGCCTGGGGCGACTCGAACGCCCGACCCTCTGCTTAGAAGGCAGATGCTCTATCCACTGAGCTACAGGCGCTCTTTCCAATGTGGAATCCGGAATGGCGAATGCGGAATATGAGGATCCGCCGTCCGGGTATTGCCATTCCGCATTCCAAATTTCGCATTCCGCATTCGTACGTGGCGCGCCCGGAGAGGATTGAACTCCCGACCTGCTGGTTCGAAGCCAGCCGCTCTATCCGACTGAGCTACGGGCGCCCCTCAACTCATTGCCGATTGAGGATTGACGATTGTTGATTTCCCGGAACGCCCCAGGTACCGCCCTCAGGGACATTCCACAATCACAAATCACCAATCGAAAATCCTCCGTGGGGTGAACGGAGGGACTCGAACCCTCAACCCCTGGAGCCACAGTCCAGTGCTCTGACCAGTTGAGCTACGCTCACCGTCCCGAATGTCGAATGCGAAATTCGGAATGCGGAATCATGGGCCGCTGACCCGGGCCCGGCCTCCCAGTCATTCCGCACTCCACATTCCGCAATCCGCATTCGTTGGCGCGCCTGGGGTGATTTGAACACCCGACACACGGCTCCGGAGGCCGTTGCTCTATCCGGGCTGAGCTACAGGCGCACTCGGATTTAAGATCTCAGATTGCAGATTGGAGATTGCCAAATCCAAAATCCTCAATCTGGGATCTGCAATACATTTCCCCGCTGGTCGGGGCGAGAGGATTTGAACCTCCGACCCCCTGCTCCCAAAGCAGGTGCGCTACCGGGCTGCGCCACGCCCCGAGACGTTGCCGTCGTTCCCCGAGGACCTCGCGAGGATCCAGGGCCCGCGTCCCTCGCATTCGATCGCGGGACCGAGTGGGTTCAGGTGCGACCCCTGAGAATTTCCCGCAGGATTGCCCGCGCGCCTTCCATGGCCTTGGCGCGGTGGCTGATCCGATTCTTGACCTCCGGGTTAAGCTCGGCGAAGGTCTTCCCCAGGGACGGGATCTCGAAGATGGAATCATACCCGAACCCGCGCGCGCCGCGCGGTGCCAGCGCGATCCGCCCCTCGCAGGTCCCTTCAGCAACCCGGCTGGCGCCCTGCGGTTCGGCGATGGCCACCACACAGCAGAAGCGGGCTGTGCGCCGCTCCGTCGGGATGCCCTGCAGCATTTCCAGGAGCAACCCGTTGCGATCCGCGTCGGTGGCCCTGGAACCACCCAACCGGGCGGAGCGCACGCCGGGCCGGCCGCCTAGCGCATCGACCTCCAGCCCGGAATCGTCTGCCAGCGCAAACTGTCCGGAGGCCCGGGCGACCGCCTCCGCCTTGCAGCGGGCGTTCTCCTGAAACGAGTCGCCGCTCTCCGGAGGTACCTCGATCGGTCCAGCCCGGTCGAGCGGCAGAGGCAGCACGCCGAGGCCATGCAGGAGCGCGGCGATCTCGCAGAATTTTCCAGCGTTGCTGGTTGCGATGACCAGCGCGATTCTAGGAAGGGGGCCCAGATTTGTCAAGGGACTATTTGCCGCCGCCGGAACGTTCCGCCAGCAGCTTTCGCTGGATGGCGATGAGTTCTCGGATGCCGCTCGCGGCCAGGTGCAGCATCGCATCGAGCTGGGAGCGATCGAAGGGGGCCTCCTCGGCCGTGCCCTGCACCTCGATGAACTTTCCCGCCCCCGTCATCACGATATTCATGTCCACCTCGGCAACGGCATCCTCGGCATAGCACAGGTCCAGCACCACTTGCCCCTCGACGACTCCCACGCTGGTGGCTGCCACGAAGTCCTTCAGCGGCAACGTGGCGATCCGGCCGTTCCCCCGCAGGGTGTGCAGCGCGTCGGCCAAGGCAATGAAGGCCCCACTAATCGCGGCCGTCCGCGTGCCTCCATCGGCCTGGATGACGTCGCAATCGATCCAGATGGTGCGTTCACCCAACGCCGAGAGGTCGGTGACACCCCGCAAGGACCGGCCGACCAAGCGCTGGATCTCGAACGTGCGGCCGCTCGGCCGGCCCGCCGACGTCTCTCGCGGGGTGCGGGTCTTGGTCGAACGGGGGAGCATGCCGTATTCCGCCGTCACCCAACCCTGCCCAGTCTCGCGCAGGAACGGGGGGACCCTGTCCTCGACGCTGGCCGTGCAGACCACCTTCGTATCTCCCACCGTGATCAGGACCGATCCTTCCGCATGCCGAAGGAAGTCCCGGGTGATGCTGACCGGCCGCATCTCGTCCGCTCGCCGTCCGTCTGGTCGCATCGGGCCTCCGATCTACTCCTGGAGTGGAGAACCGACAGGAAGATTCTCCTCGCCGGGGAAGCGCGGGTTGACGGGACGACGAAGGTCCCAGCGCCCAGCCATGCCCGCCATCTCCTTCCCCTCGACGAGAAACTGCACTCGCTTGACCTCGCTGAAGTTGGCCGCCAGGCTGTTGACCACGGCCGAGATGGCCAGCTCCGGCTCTTCGTCTGGCGCCTCCGCCACCGCCTGGATCTCTTTGTTGAAATCGAGGTAGAGGATCCCGAAAGCGTCCAGGAAGACCTGGCGGACTTCGGTCGCGGGCGGGATGGCAGGCCGGCCCCCGGGCTCGCCGTTGGCCAGTTCCCGAAGCACGGCCCGCACCTCCTCCGCCAGGCCGGGTCGGCGGGGGATCTCCCGCTCCACTTCCTTGAGCGCCTCACCGGTCCCCTGCGGAAAGAACAGGCGCACCCGGCGTCGTTCGGTCGCCACCGTAGTGGGAGCGGGTTGCGGGGACGGAGATCGCAACCGAAGAGTCGGCAGGTCGGTGGCGGGCGGCAGGAGCTGCCACGCGATCGCCGCCGTCAGCCCCAGCGAGATGACCAGCAGGGCGAGCCACAGCCACACCCTGGCCTGGCGCACAGACTCGGGCATGGAATCACGAGCCCGCCGCCGCAGCGGCACCGGTCCTCATTCCGACGCGCCGTTCGTAGCGGACTTTGTACTTCGCAATCCCTGTGTAGAGGGCCTCGGCGACACGCTGCCGGTACGTCTCCCGTTGAAGCTTCCGCTCCTCCTTGGGGTTGGTAATGAAGGCGCTCTCCACTAGGATGGCCGGCATGGCCGCCGTGGCGAGGACATAAAAGGGCCCCGATTTGACGCCGCGGTTCTCCACCTTCAGCAGCGTATCCAGGGAGCTCAAGGCGAACTCGGCCAGCTCGCTCGATTCCCGCATGTCGCGCGTCACCGCCATATCGGCCAGGGTGATCTTGAGCAGGGACTCGAGATCCTTCCCCGCCGCGCCGTTGCTCTCGATCACCAGGTTTTCGCGCTGCGCCGAGGCGCGGGCGTCGCTGTCCGAAGGTTCTCGGGTGAAGTAGTAGGTCTCGAATCCACCCGCCCCGCGCGTCGTGGCCCCGTTCATGTGAAGGCTCAGGAAGAAATCCGCTTTGGCCCGATTGGCGATGGCCGTGCGTTCCTGAAGCGGGACGAAGACATCCTCGGTCCGCGTCATGATGACCCGGATGCCCAGCCGCGTCGTGAGTAGCCGCCGCAGCCGCAACGCCAGATCCAAGACCACGTCCTTCTCCATCAGGCCCGAGGGGCCGACGGCTCCCGTATCGTGGCCTCCGTGCCCAGGATCCAAGACGACGGTCAGAACAACCGGGCCCCCCGCCGCACCGCCTGCGTTCCCGTCAACCGGCGGCGGGATCATTGGGGCCGTGACCCGCTGCCCCCCGGTTGCGGCGACATCCGGTTGTGCCGAGGCTTGGCTCACCCGGGGAAGAGGTTCCGCCACAGGCGGAGTCGCCCTAGCCTCCGGGGATGGAACGGGTTGGGTCGTGGGTGGAGAAGACCCGCTTGGGGGGTTGGCGCCCTCCCGGGCCGCCCGTTGGCCCGGCGCCTCTGGCGCCCGGGCCAGGATGTCAATCACGATCCGATCAGGATGCTTGAGCGTGAAAGTCCGGATGCCTGCATCCCGGCCCTCGCGGAAGACCGTGACTTCGGCTCCCCCCGCCCGTTGGGCTGGCTGAACGGCCCGCACGACTCCCGCCCGCAGCGTGAGTGGCTGGATGCCCTTCGCCAGCACGCCGCCGGGCAGCATGACCTTCAGGGCGTCGCCGTCTTCCTCTTTCTCGATGGACCACTCCTGCGGGCCAACCGTTTCCAGCACGACCCGGGTGTGCGTCGGGTACGCCCCCACGCGCAGTTGGGTGATCGTGGCCTCCCGGGAGCGCACCCGCGCGAGCCGCTGCTCCGGTTTCCACTCCACGGCCTCCGGCCCGAACCGCTCGGCCAGCACCACTGGCAAGAAATCCCATGGAACCAGGAGGCGACGGCCAGCCAGCCGGGGCGGAGATGAAAGAGAGACGGCCCGCTCCGCGATCCGAACCGTTGTGCTGCCGAGACGAAGCTTCATGGATCGGGCGCCCACACGGAGAGCGGCACGCCCTCGTGCGGCATCCACCTGCAGCTTCCCCGAGACCAATCCGGCGATTTCGCCGGTGTCAAGATAGGGTCGGCGACCGACCGTGAAGACGCGGAGCGCAGCAGAGCGATCCGGAAGGGTGACAGTAACCTGTGCAGCCAACACCGGGGAACCGAGGCATACGGAGATCCCAACGGCCAGAAGAGCGAGGCCGCTCAGGCAAGAACTCCGAGTCGCTCGCATGATGCTGGACCTTCTCATGCCTGCTTTTCCAAGAGGTTTTGAGGCCGTCTGTAACACATTCCTCCCAGGCTGTCAAGCAACCTCTTGAATTTGCAATGATTTCTATCTGCGGCCTTCATTTCTTACGCTCGGACCGCCCTTTGGGGAAATCGATCGTGGCCGAAGGCATTCCTTGGTGCCTTCGGCAGGCCGTCGTCCAAAAACACGAGAGGCCTCATGCCATCTCGCATGAGGCCTCTCCGAAAAATTCCCGGCGGCGACCTACTTTCCCACCCAGTTGCCCAGGCAGTATCATCGGCGCTGGAGGGCTTAACTTCCGTGTTCGGGATGGGAACGGGTGTTTCCCCTCCGCCATTGCCACCGGAAACCCGTCAAGATAATGCCCTGTGTGCGACGCCTCATGGATTCCGAGGCTGAACCACAATGTATTCCCGAATCCTCGCAAACTGTTTCTTCCCCAAGACCTTCCGGGTGACGAGATCGTCCAGCTTGCGGTACGGCCGATGCTGGGCGATCCGCTCCGCAATGGCCGGCGTGATCCCCGGAAGCCTGGTCAATTCCTCCAGGCCTGCCTGGTTGATGTCCACCTTCGCCTGGGGGGACGCCTGCACGGAAACGGGCGTACTGTCCTGCGGCCGGGAATCCGTCTCCCGTTCCCCGAGCTGTGCCGCGGCAAGCCACGCCACCCCGGCCAGCACGAGCGCGACCCCCGCAGTGATCAAGAGGAATGTGCGTCGCATGGGCAAATGAGAATAGCGATCGGGGTATCCACCCTGCTTCCCGTATTATGATATCGACAAAGAAATATGGGGTCAAGCCGCACGGCCGATTAGTACCGGTAAGCTGAATCCCTCACGGGACTTACACCTCCGGCCTATCAACCTCGTGGTCTTCGAGGGGCCTTCAGGGGCTTGCGCCCGGGAGATCTCATCTTGGGGGGGGCTTCGCGCTTAGATGCCTTCAGCGCTTATCCCGGCCGAACATAGCTACCCAGCAATGCTCCTGGCGGAACAACTGGGACACTAGCGGTTCGTCCATCCCGGTCCTCTCGTACTAAGGACAGCTCCCCGCAAATCTCCTCCGCCCACCGTAGATAGGGACCGAACTGTCTCACGACGTTCTAAACCCAGCTCACGTACCGCTTTAATGGGCGAACAGCCCAACCCTTGGGACCTGCTTCAGCCCCAGGATGCGATGAGCCGACATCGAGGTGCCAAACCGCGTCGTCGATGTGGACTCTTGGACGCGATAAGCCTGTTATCCCCGGAGTACCTTTTATCCGTTGAGCGATGGCCCTTCCACGCGGGACCACCGGATCACTAAGCCCTGCTTTCGCACCTGCTTGACGTGTGGGTCTCGCAGTTAAGCTCCCTTATGCCTTTGCACTCGACGCACGATTACCGACCGTGCTGAGGGAACCTTTGGGCGCCTCCGTTACATTTTAGGAGGCGACCGCCCCAGTCAAACTGCCCACCTGGCACTGTCCCCCACCTGGATCACAGGCGTAGGTTAGAATTTCAGCGTAGCTAGGGTGGTATCTCAAGGTTGGCTCCCCCCACCCTGACGGGCGAGGTTCAGCGCCTCCCACCTATCCTGCACAAGCTGCACCAGAATCCCATACCAAGCTACAGTAAAGGTTCACGGGGTCTTTCCGTCTTACGGCGGGTATCCGGCATCTTCACCGGAACTACAGTTTCACCGAGCCACGCGTTGAGACAGCGGCCAACTCGTTACGCCATTCGTGCAGGTCGGAACTTACCCGACAAGGAATTTCGCTACCTTAGGACCGTTATAGTTACGGCCGCCGTTTACCGGGGCTTCGATTCAGGGCTTCGCCACGCCTCGCAGCGTGGCTAACCCCTCCTGTTAACCGTCCGGCACCGGGCAGGCGTCAGAGGGTATACAGCGCCTTGCGGCTTCGCACCCTCCTGTGTTTTTAGTAAACAGTCGGTTGGCCTGATTCTCTGCGACCGTCCACCGCTTCGCAGCGCGAGGCTACTAACAGTGGTCGGTTCCCCTTCTCCCGAAGTTACGGGGACATTTTGCCGAGTTCCTTAACGCGTGTTCTCTCGAGCGCCTTGGGATGCTCTCCCCGTCTACCTGTGTCGGTTTGCGGTACGGTCACCTGACGGCTCGCTAGAGGTTTTTCTTGGCAGCGTGGGCTTAGCCAGTTCTCCCGTCCCGAAGGACAGGATCCCCATCACCTCTCGGGGTAGCGCTCCGACGGATTTGCCTACCGGAGCCCCCTACCGGCTTGGACGCGCACGTCCGATCGCGCGCTGGCCTACCCTCCTGCGTCCCCCCATCGCGTCTTGGTCGCCGTCCGGTGGTACAGGAATGTTAACCTGTTGTCCATCGCCTACGCCTTTCGGCCTCGGCTTAGGTACCGACTAACCCTGGGCGGATTAACCTTCCCCAGGAAACCTTAGACTTACGGCGTCTCGGTTTTTCACCGAGATTATCGCTACTCGGGCCGGCATAATCGCTTCTGCAACCTCCACCGGTCCTTCCGGTCCGGCTTCACTGGCGGCAGAACGCTCCCTTACCATCCCGCCTTGCGGCGGGATTCGCAGCTTCGGTAGCAGGCTTGAGCCCCGTTACATTGTCGGCGCCACGTCACTTGACCAGTGAGCTGTTACGCACTCTTTAAAGGATGGCTGCCTCTAAGCCAACCTCCTGGTTGTCTCAGCGATGTGACAGCCTTTCCCACTTAGCCTGCATTTTGGGACCTTAGCTGGCGATCTGGGCTGTTTCCCTCTCGACCACGGAGCTTAGCCCCCGTAGTCTGACTCCCGGAGTATAGTCAGCGGCATTCGGAGTTTGGTTGAGGTCGGTACCCTGGTAAGAGCCCTAGCTCATCCAGTGCTCTACCGCCGCTGCTGACCCTCCGAGGCTAGCCCTAGAGCTATTTCAGGGAGAACCAGCTATTTCCAGGTTTGATTGGCCTTTCACTCCTATCCTCAACTCATCCGATACGTTTTCAACCGTAATCAGTTCGGGCCTCCATGGCGTGTTACCGCCACTTCACCCTGGTCAAGGATAGCTCACCTGGCTTCGGGTCTACCGCACGCAACTCCACCCACCCCTTGCGGGGTGGGTATTCGCCCCGTTCGGACTCGCTTTCGCTACGGCTTCGCCTGATCGGCTTAACCTTGCTACGTACGGTAACTCGCCGGCTCATTAAGCAAAAGGCACGCCGTCACCCTGTTCCGCCTTGCGGCGGAACATAGGGCTTCGACTGCTTGTAGGTATACGGTTTCAGGTACTATTTCACTCCCCTCTCGGGGTGCTTTTCACCTTTCCCTCACGGTACTGGTTCACTATCGGTCACCAGCGAGTATTTAGCCTTGGAGGGTGGTCCCCCCGAATTCCCACAGGATTCCACGTGTCCCGTGGTACTTGGGAGCCCGACCCAGGGAGTCCCACGCATTTACCCTACAGGACTGTCACCCTCTGCGGTGCGCCTTTCCAGACGCTTCGGTTACGCGTGAGATTTGTCACTCCCCGTCCCGACCGCAATCGGAACCGGTCAGGCCCCGCGACCCCGGCGCCACAACGCTTGCGGGCTATCACATGGCGCCGGTTTGGGCTGTTCCCTGTTCGCTCGCCGCTACTGGGGGAATCGCGGTTGCTTTCTCTTCCTACGGGTACTGAGATGTTTCAGTTCCCCGCGTTGGCCTCCTGCCCCTATGGATTCAGGGCAGGATCTCCCAGGATTAGCCGGGAGGGGTTGCCCCATTCGGGAATCCCCGGATTGGCGTCTGTGTGCGACTACCCGGGGCTTATCGCAGCTTACCACGCCCTTCATCGCCTGCTGGTGCCAAGGCATCCACCGTATACCCTTAGTAGCTTGACCCCACTTTGCTTCGGTGAAACAGAGTGGATACCCGATCGCTATTCAGTTGTCAAAGAGCGAATTCCGCCCTGGGCGGAATACCGCTTCCGCGCGCTACATCCACGCGAGACACGTGGTGGAGATGAGCGGAATCGAACCGCTGACCCCCTGCTTGCAAAGCAGGTGCTCTCCCGTCTGAGCTACATCCCCACAACCCAATTTCGGAATGCGGATTGCGGAATTCGAAATCCGCATTCGGCATTCTACATTCCGCAATGGGTGGTGGGCCTTCCTGGGATCGAACCAGGGACCTCACGCTTATCAAGCGTGCGCTCTAGCCAGCTGAGCTAAAGGCCCTCTCCAATCCGTCCAGCGGGCTCCCTGCTCGGCTGAGGGACTGCGGATCCTTCTCCCCCGACACACAATGGGGAGGGCCACCCTTCTGGCTACGTCTCCCGTCGGGTCCCTCCCCGCTGGCGTCGCTCTCTCAGCTCGGATGCGCGCGTCTATGAAGATATCATTGCTACCAGCTTGGGGTAAATCGACCTCGAAGCCTCTCGTCCGCCTCGCGGCGGGCGGGTCAGCTCCTTAGAAAGGAGGTGATCCAGCCGCACCTTCCGATACGGCTACCTTGTTACGACTTCACCCCAATCACCAGTCATACCTTCGGCACCTACCTCCCTTGCGGGTTAGCTCAGCGACTTCGAGTACAACTGGCTTTCGTGGTGTGACGGGCGGTGTGTACAAGGCCCGGGAACGTATTCACCGCGTCGTGCTGATACGCGATTACTAGCGATTCCTCCTTCATGGAGTCGAGTTGCAGACTCCAATCTGAACTTAGACCGGCTTTTTGGGTTTAGCTCCACCTCGCGGTCTTGCATCCCTTTGTACCGGCCATTGTAGCACGTGTGTAGCCCAGGGCGTAAGGGGCATGATGACTTGACGTCATCCCCGCCTTCCTCCCCGTTAACCGGGGCAGTTCCCCTAGAGTGCCCAGCGTGACCTGATGGCAACAAGGGGTGAGGGTTGCGCTCGTTGCGGGACTTAACCCAACATCTCACGACACGAGCTGACGACAGCCATGCACCACCTGTCTCCGCGCTCCCTTGCGGGCACTCCCTCCTTTCGGAGGGATTCGCGGGATGTCAAGCCCTGGTAAGGTTCTTCGCGTTGCGTCGAATTAAACCACATGCTCCACCGCTTGTGCGGGCCCCCGTCAATTCCTTTGAGTTTCAACCTTGCGGCCGTACTCCCCAGGCGGGGCACTTAATGCGTTAGCTGCGGCACGGAAGGGGTCGATACCTCCCACACCTAGTGCCCATCGTTTACGGCTAGGACTACCGGGGTATCTAATCCCGTTTGCTCCCCTAGCTTTCGCGCCTCAGTGTCAGTGGCAGTCCAGAGAGCCGCCTTCGCCACCGGTGTTCCTCCCAATATCTACGCATTTCACCGCTACACTGGGAATTCCGCTCTCCTCTCCTGCACTCAAGTTCGACAGTATCGGACGCGGATCCTCGGTTGAGCCGAGGGATTTCACCTCCGACTAATCGAACCACCTACGCGCTCTTTACGCCCAGTAAATCCGAACAACGCTCGCCCCCTACGTATTACCGCGGCTGCTGGCACGTAGTTAGCCGGGGCTTCCTTCGGTGGTACCGTCAACCCCGCGGGCTATTCACTCGCGGGGGATTCGTTCCACCCGACAGGGTTTTACGACCCGAAGGCCTTCATCACCCACGCGGCGTCGCTGCGTCAGGCTTTCGCCCATTGCGCAATATTCCCCACTGCTGCCTCCCGTAGGAGTCTGGGCCGTGTCTCAGTCCCAGTGTGGC
>Ga0181527_1003365_pt1 | contig 14343 bp, 14 predicted proteins | sample PEATcosm2014_Bin_30_FD_119762 | JGI IMG/M metagenome (GOLD analysis project Ga0181527, IMG submission 119762) | Peatland microbial communities from MTU Mesocosm Facility, Houghton, MI, USA - PEATcosm2014_Bin06_60_metaG | ecosystem: Environmental > Terrestrial > Soil > Wetlands > Peat | place...
ACGCTGCAAACCGAACGCCTCACCCGCTACTACGTCAAGCGTCTCGAAGCACTCGGCCATAAGGTTACCCTCCAAACCGGCGTCGCCGCGTGAACGAAATTTTCGGAGCAGGTCCGCGCTACGTTTACTTTCGCATGGAGTCAGTCTCGGCTGGTCAAGCGCAGGATGATTCCGATGATCACGCCGGTAGGCAGGCTTACGGCCAGGAACCACCGGCCTTGGGAAGGGAAATCAGAACCATGGCGAGCACCCCAATCGTAAAGACTAGCCCCATGCCCCCTTCAGCGGGAATCTTGTGCATCGTTATTCCTGGGTGCACGGTTGTCCCTCCTGTCTGGAACAATCCGCCTCGCCCAGGAGCAAGTCAAGCGTGCCTTTTTCCAACAGCACCACTACGCGCCGTGCGCGGGCGGGTTGGGGCTATATGGGAACCGTGTATAATGGACGGCTGGTCTGGTTAATCTGCAACAAGGGAATCTGCTCATGACTGTTTCCACCCTGGCGCGCACGAAATATGAGGCCGTAATTGGCCTCGAGGTGCATTTACAACTTCTCACAAAAACGAAAATCTTCTGTTCCTGCTCGACGCATTTTGGTGACCCGCCGAACTCCAACGTCTGTCCGGTGTGCCTGGGTCTGCCGGGAGCGCTCCCGGTATTGAACCAGGAGGCCGTGACGATGGCGATGAAAACGGCGCTGGCGCTGAACTGTGCCATCAATCCCCGGTCGCGTTTTGCCCGGAAAAATTACTTCTATCCCGACCTTCCCAAGGGTTATCAAATTTCGCAGTACGACGAACCGGTCGCCGAGAATGGTTGGGTCGAAATCGAGGAGGAAAAAACCCGGAAGCGCATCGGCGTGACGCGCGTCCACCTGGAAGAGGACGCGGGCAAATCGCTCCACGAAGGTTTCCCGGATTCCGAGCGCAAGTCTTATATCGACTTGAACCGCTCGGGAGTGCCGCTGATTGAAATTGTGAGTGAGCCGGACCTGCGGACTCCCGACGAGGCGTTTGAGTACCTGACGCGCCTGAAGACCTTGTTGCTCTATCTCGATGTTTCCAACTGCAACATGGAGGAGGGAAGTCTGCGCTGCGACGCCAACGTGAGCGTGCGCGTGGCGGGCGCCACAGAATTTGGGGTCAAGACCGAAGTCAAGAACCTGAACTCCTTCCGCTTCCTGCAAAAGGCCTTGGCGTATGAGATTGACCGCCAGATCGAAGTTCTCGAGGAGGGCGGGACCATCCACCAGGAAACGCGCCTTTGGGACAGCCGCGAGCAACGCACCTACGGAATGCGCTCGAAGGAATTCGCGCACGATTATCGCTACTTCCCGGAGCCCGACCTGCTGCCCCTGGTGATTACGGAAGAGTGGAAAGCGCAAGTGCGGCAGTCGTTGCCGGAATTGCCGGACGCCCGCCGCCAGCGCTTCATCCGGGAATATGCGCTGCCGGAGTACGATGCCGGCCAATTGACCCTGTCGAAACCTCTTGCGGATTATTTCGAGGAGACTGTCAAGGGAAGTGGCGAGCCTAAACTCGCCGCCAACTGGGTGCTGAGTGAATTGCTCTATCTGCTCAAGGAAACGAATCGTGAGATCACCGAGTCACCGGTGTCAGCCGCCCACCTGGCGGAATTGCTGCGCCTCATTGAAAAAGGATCGGTCTCCGGCAAGATGGCAAAAGAGCTCCTGGCGGAAATGTTTTCCACGGGGAAGACCGCCGGCGTCTTGGTGAGTGAAAAAGGCTTGGCGCAAATCACGGATGCGGATCAGATCGCCGCCGTGGCGCGGCAGGTTATGGCCGCTAATCCCAAGCAGGTGGAGCAATATCGTAGTGGCAAAACGGCAACGCTGGGCTGGCTGGTGGGACAGGTGATGAAGGCCACGCGCGGCCAAGCCAATCCCCAAATGGTGCAAGAGGTGTTGAAGAAGGAATTAGGGTAAACCGTTGTCCGTGGTCCGTAGTCAGTTGTCAGTTGCAGGCTGTAGGGAGGGACGAAACTCGAAAGTCGAAACTCGTGGGCTGTGCATCGACCTTGGAATTTCGATTTTCCACCCAGACAATGTACAACTGACTACGGACCACGGACCACGGACAGCCTGAAAGGAGTGAACCATGCTCAAAATCGGCGACAACGCTCCAGCCTTTTCATTACCGGCCGACTCCGGGGGTAAGATTTCGCTGGACGCTTTCAAGGGCAAGACTCTCATCCTTTTCTTTTTCCCCAAAGCGGACACCCCTGGTTGAACGAGCGAGGCGAACCAGTTCCGTGACGCCAAAAAAGAACTGGATAAGCACGGGGCAAGGGTTCTGGGTGTAAGCGGCGATACCGTGCAACAACTGCAAAAGTTTCGGGACAAGTACAAGCTGAACTTTCCCTTAGCGGGCGATACCTCCCATGCCATGCTGGACGCCTACGGAGTGTGGCAGGAGAAGAACCTCTACGGCCAGAAATCCATGGGAATCGTGCGCACCACTTACCTCATTAACCCCGAGGGGAAAATACGGAATGTTTTCCCCAAGGTGAAGGTGGAGGGCCACGCGCAGGAAATCATGGCGGCGCTGAAAGGTTGAGGTTTTCCGCCGTGTGCGCGGGCGCGCCGCGCTGCCTGGTTGTAGGGGTACGGCTTGCCGTACCCTCTTGGTTCGGCCGCGCCATAAAGATGCAGAGGGTACGGCAAGTTGTACCCCCACAACCAGGGCGGCAGAGCGCGATTCTTCGCTTCGCTCAGAATGGCCGCAAGGGGTGCTAAGGGACCAGCGGCGTAAGGGCCGCGGCGGTCGATGGGCTATGTTTATAGCCCATCGTAGGATGATAGCAGTAGATCACGTGAAGGGTTCCGGTCGGGAGGAGGGGGAAGGGGACGTCCTCCTCGGCCCACCCTTGCGGTTTCAGGATCTCCTCCAAGGGTTTGATCTCATCCCCCTTGCGTTCCAGGAGGTCTCTATGAAACTGTTGATAGGCATCCTCCCCTAAAATCACGACCGTGTGCAAGTTGGGAAACTGTTTCAATTCCTCGCGCAAATGCCGCGCGCAATTGGTGAGGGCCTTTGGCGGGACATGCTCGGATTGCACGTGGCAGCGCAAGGCATCGGTGAGCACGAACGCCTTCTTGAAGTCCTGAAAATGTTGCACCCCCAACAAGGCGAAAAGCGCTGTGCCGAAGCGGGTGGGGCTGTCGGGATGTTGGTAGAGATAATGGTCGGGATGCATGGGTGAGTCGCGCCCGATCACCATCACCCGCACGCGGTTCAAGTCAGGGTAGTCACGCTTCAGGTACTTGGCCAGAAACTCGCGGGGAGGAATCATCACGGAGGACATCGCGGCGCAATCACGGCAGGTTTCAATGCGTCGGCACAGCGCCTCGATCTCCATGCCGGGGATGCGTGCGCCGGCGTCAATTACCGGGCGCGCGGAAAAGGCAAGTTGCAGAAGAAGATCCGGGCTCGCTCCGGGCGGGCCAAAAATCAGATTGTCAATCAGCCGCACTGGACCCACACGAGCCGCGATGAGGGCTACCGTGCCTGCCGACACGCGCTCCACGGGCTCAAGTTGCAAAGGATCGACCAGCGCCAGGTAATCGAGCGCCACCAGGGGTTCTTGCCCGACCACCTCCTGCATGGCTTTCAGCAAATTCTTGGCCTGGACTTCCCCCGCCTGAACGAGCGTCTCACCGCGACGGAGGCAACGGTGCAGGACGGTGGCAGCTTGGCGCGCTTCGCGGCTGAGGAGGGCATTGCGGGAACTCAACGCCAAGCCATCGGCCTCACGCACAATGGGGCAGATCACCAGCCGCACGTTGAGGTTGAGGTCTTCCACCATCCGGCGGATGATTTGGGCCTGCTGAAAATCCTTCTGCCCAAAGTAGGCGACGTCGGGTTGCACCAGGTTGAACAACTTCAGGACAATGGTGGTGACGCCGCGGAAATGGCCGGGCCGCGTGGCGCCTTCGAGGGGTGTGGCGAGCTTGCCGGGCTCGACAAACGTGTTGAATCCCGGCGGGTAGAGATCCTCCTGAGATGGAGCAAAAACCCCATCCACGTTGAGAGCGCGGAGGGCGTCGGCATCTTTCTGGAGGTCGCGCGGGTAATTCGCGAAATCCTCGCCCGAATTGAACTGCGTGGGGTTAACAAAGATGGAAACCAGTACGGCGTCACACTGCTGCTTGGCCCGGAGGATAAGACTCTGCTGGCCTTCGTGCAATGCCCCCATCGTCGGCACCAGCGCCAGGGACCTGCCGCGCGCGCGCCATTCGCGCACGTAGCTTTGCAGGTCGGGAACCGAAGTTATCAGCCGGGTGTGCATTCTCGTCGAGTTCCGTCGCGAGCCCGCCCGAGGTCGCCGTCCGGGAGCGGTGAAGGAGTGCGGGCCGGGCGGCAGGCCGACGCGCCCCATAGGGGAAGCAGTTCAGGCCGAGGGGGTTGTTTCCTTCTCAAACGGTTGTCGCACCGCGTCGGTCCAGCGATAGGCGCCGTAGGGTAACCCGATGACCCAATGACGCAATAATAAAAGACCCTCTCAGTCGCAGGAAGTCATTCCGACGCTAAGCGCGTAGCGCCCGGGGCCCGGGAGGACCTCCACCTGCCTGGACAGAGAGGGTCTTTTAAGGTTCGGAGCTTGCTCGCGGACACGGCCGTTGCAGCCGCGTGGCGCGAGCCGCCCCTTGCACCCGTCTCAGTCCGCAGATGCGGATCCAAGCGGCAAGAAATACTGTGTGCCGGTGACGGGCTGGCTCAAGCGGTGCAGGAGCTCCTGCAAATCCTCGTTCCGGTCGACGAAATCGATCTCGGACGTTTCGATCACCAGCAAGTCACTGGACTTGTAATGGAAGAAGAAGTGCTCGTAAGCATTCACGACCGCTTGCAAGTAATCATCGGAAATCCGGGGTTCAAACGGCACATTCTTCTTTTCGATCCGCTTCCTCAAGGCCTCCGGTTTCGCCTGTAAGTATATCACTAAATCCGGGATGGGAACCTGTTCTGCGAAAATTTCGTAATACTGATCGTAGACCTTGAGTTCGGCATCGTTCAGGTTCAGACAGGCAAAGATCTTGTCCTTCTCAAAAATGTAATCGCTAATGATCACACGGTCGGTTTGCGCCGCCAAGTCGAGGGCACGCCACTGCTTGAAGCGTTGGATGAGGAAGTGGAATTGAGCCTGAAAGCCCGCGCCCGGCTTGTCGCGGTAGAAGGCTTCCAGAAAAGGGTTGTCTTCGTCGTCGCGAATGCGGGAGCCGTGAAGGCGGTCCGCAAGGAGGTCGGCGAGAGTGGTTTTTCCCACCCGAATCGGGCCTTCGATGGCGATGAAGCGCAAGGGCTCGTGTAATTGATTCATTGGATCATTAATTCATTGAATCATTGACTCAACAAACCACTGACTTTTTTGCTTTCGAAATGGCTCAATGACTCAATGATTCAATCACTCAATCTTGTAGCGGACCACCTGGCTCAAGTCGGGCAAGTCCTGGAGCATCTCCGTGACGGTCCTTCTGCTGACCGGGTGACGGGCGGCCGGCGCCAACTCCCGCAGCGGGATCAGTACAAAGCGCCTTTTGTTCATGCGCTCGTGGGGAATGGTCAAGGCCGCGGTCCGGACCACCACATTCTCGTAAAGCAGGATATCAATGTCAATCGGTCGCGGACCTTTGTTGATTCCGGGCCGCCGCCCCAGAGCCCGCTCCACGGATTTGACCGCCTTGAGAAGCTGCATCGGCATGAGTTCCGTCGAGGCTTCCACGGCGCAATTCAGGAACCACGCCTGCGGCCCGAAATCGACGGGCTCGGTTTTGTAATACGACGAGACCCGTTGGACCTTGATTCCGACTTTGTCGAGTTCCTCCATGGCGCGCCGAAGATTGGCGACGCGGTCTCCCCGATTTGAACCGAGCGAAAGGTAGAGCTGCTTGCCTGGCCGTAAGCCGGGGAGAGCAGGCGGAATGGGAGGATTCGTTTCAGGCGACATAGCAACCCCGGTCAGCCGGATGCGAAGCTCAATCAAACAACGTTCGTGCGCCACCGCCGGGCATGGGCAAATTCAAAAGCCGATATGCCGGCTCATTAGCTTTCCGCCCCGATTTGGTACGGCTGATGAAACCCTGTTGCAGCAGGTAAGGCTCAACCACGTCCACGAGCGTATCGACTTCTTCATTCAACGTTGCGGCGATGGCTTCCACGCCGACGGGCCCTCCGTTGTAAATGCGAATAATCGTGGAGAGGAAGTTCCGGTCGAGATCGTCGAGGCCATGGTCGTCCACACCTTCGAGCTTCAAGGCATCGCTCGCGACACCGCTATTGATGTCACTGTTGGCTTTGACATCCGCGTAGTCGCGAACCCTGCGCAGCAGGCGATTGGCAATTCTCGGCGTGCCGCGCGCCCGGCGGGCGATTTCCGTGGCGCCAGCTTCATCAAGGCGAGTTTGCAGAATTCCCGCGGAGCGGCGAATGATCTTCCGGAGGTCGTCTACCGTGTAGAACTCGAGGTGATAGAAGAGGCCGAAGCGGTTGCGCAGCGGCGCGGAAAGGCTTCCGGCACGGGTGGTAGCGCCCACCAGCGTAAACCTTTTGAGGGGGACGTTGATGGTTTTGGCGAACATTCCTTTGTCGACCACAAAATCCACCTTGTAGTCTTCCATGGCCGGGTAAAGGAATTCTTCAATGTTGGCCGGCAGCCGGTGGATTTCATCGATAAAGAGGATGTCGCCCTCGCCGAGGTTGGTGAGGATGCCCATCAGGTCGCCGGTCCGCTCCAGGGCAGGCCCCGACGTCGTGGTGATCTTTGACCCCATAGCGTTGGCAATGATGTAGGCGAGCGTGGTTTTGCCCAAGCCGGGCGGGCCGAAGAACAGCACGTGCTCAAGCGATTCGCCGCGCTGCTTGGCCGCCTGCAAAGCGATGGAGAGCTTTTCGACAACCTTTCTCTGTCCCACGTACTCGTCGATGTTGGACGGGCGAAGGGTGCGATTGAAGCTCTCTTCTTCTTTCGAAATCAGTTCCGGCGAAACCAATCGTTCTCTAGGCATAGGAAAGCACGTTATAGGTTACAGGTTATAGGTTACAGGGAAACAGACTGTAACCTGTAACCTGTTCCCTATAACCTAGCTCGGGTGCAACTGTTCAAAGACTTTGCGCAGAAAGTCCTCGGTCGTTTTCAGGTTCTTGTTTTTGGCGAAGATCTCCTCCACCATTCGCCCCGCTTCGCCGCGCGAATACTCCAACTGCTCGAGCACCTGGAGGGCTTCTTGTTTCAACCCTGCGGCGGATTCCTGTTCGACGGAAAGGGGTTCTTCCGTGCGCGCCAAAGCGAACTTGGCCATTTTCCCGCGCAATTCAGTGATGATTCTTTCCGAGGTCTTGGCGCCGATATACGGGAGTTCTTTCAGGAAAGCCGCGTCGCCGCCCTCGATGGCCATGGCGATTTCGTTCAGCGGCCGGATGAGGCACTTCAGCGCCCGCATAAAACCCACGCCCGGCACCGTGGTGAAGGTTTCAAAAAACTCCCGATCGAGCGGGTCGAGAAACCCTACCAGCTTGGGAGTCAAGTGACCACCGCCCAAGCCGCCGTCGATGTAATAGATTGTATAAAAGGTCAGGGGATTGCGGAGTTCGCTTTCCGGCGCGGTGCGCAGGCGCGAGGCGATCCCCGAGGGCACGAAGATTTCATAGCAAACCGCCTCCACTCGAACCAGGAGCGAATGGCGCTGAATGCGGTCGTAGAGAACTTCACCGGTTATTTCGGAAATCATGTTTGAGGTTCGTGGTCCTTCGTCCTTGGTCCGTTGCCAGTTGCCAGAATAAAGACGAAACTCGAAATTCGAAACTCGAAACTGGGCTCGAAACTCGGCGTATGTTCACGATTTTCGAATTTCGATTTTCGAGTTTCGCTTTTCCCCGTGTCCGAACCGCATCCCGTTCACATAGCAGAGTGCGACGGCCAGCGCATCGGCCACATCGGGCGGATGCGGCGTGCGGTCGAGCGAAAAGAAATGCTGGACGGCGCGCTGCACCTGGAGCTTCGAGGCATTGCCGTTGCCGGTCACCGACTGCTTCACGCGCTTGGCGGAAAAACTCAGCACGGGGATACCTTCCAGCTTGGCCGCCAGGCAGATGACTCCGCGCGCATGGCCCATCAGGATGGCCGTGCGGGGATAATCCGCGTGGCTGTAAACTTCCTCCAGGCACATGGCCTGCGGGTTGAACTCCCTCATCACCTCCTGGAGCTCATGGAAGAGCGATTCCAGGCGCGCGGGAAGATTCTGCCCGTGGCTGGGCGGCAATCGAATCACGCCCGCTTCCAGCAGCTTGACTTCACTCCCATGGCTCACCACCACGCCGTACCCGGTAATGTTCAGGCCCGGGTCGATTCCAATAATGCGCGTTAGCTTCTGGGGCGTGCTGGGCATTCGGTAGGATTGTAACATTCAGCGGGCGTTTGTCAGTAGTCAGTTGTCAGTAGTCAGTTGTCAGTAGTCAGTTGTCAGTAGTCCGTTGTCAGTTGCCGGGAAGGGCGAAGTTCAAAAATCGAAACTCGAATATCGCGGCGAGTTTCGATGACCACGAGCAACTGACAACGGACAACGGACTACGGACGTCTTCACCTTGGTGTCGAATCCGGCAGCCCGCCGTCCACTGGTATCGTCGCGCCGGTGGTGGGCGTCTGCCTCGTTGCGAAGAACAGGACCGCTCGCGAAACGTGCTGGGCGGTCACCGCGGCCTTGAGAAGATTTCTCGACTGGTAGTATTGTTCCAGCCCTTTTTCATCCAATCCGCGCGCGCGCATGCGGTCAGGGCCGACTTCCGCCCACAGGCCGGACCGCCGGCTTCCATGGGAAAAGACGGCATCCGGGGCCACCATATTGACGCGCACGCCCAACTCGGCCATTTCCTGGCTGGCAATGCGACCCAATTGATGCGACGCGGCCTTGGTGGCGCTGTAGGCCCCGAATTTCGCTCCCGGCATGAAGACGTTTTTGGTGGAAACCAGAATGATGTCGCCGCCCGTCCCCTGCACGCGGAAGTGGCGCGCCGCTTCGCGCAGCAGGAGGAGAGTTCCCTCCGTATTCACCCGCTCGACGCGCTGGAACGCCGCGAGGTCCATCTGCTCAATCGATGAAACCATGGCGACGCCGGCGTTGACGATCACCAAGTCGACGCCACCCCAGGTTTTGATGACGGCCTCAAATCCTTGCGTCACGGAGGCAGGGTCGGTCACATCGAGTGGGGCAGTGATCACTCGCTCCCCGTATATCTTTTTCAGCTCCTCACCGAGGCTGTCTAAGGCCGCGCCGGGCAAGTCGGTGAGCGCAACGTGACATCCGTTTTCCAAAAGGCCGTCCGCGATCGCCGAGCCAATCGCTCCGGCGGCTCCGGTGACCAAAGCGACCTCGCGTCCGAGCAGCGGTTCATCGGTTCGCAGCTTGGCGTGCTGCAGGGTGAAGTATTCCGTTTCGAAAAGATGGTGCTCGGCGAGGCCGCGATAGTCGCCCATAGCGGCAATGCGCGCTTTGGCGGCGAGCGTTTGCGCCGTGATGTCGCGCGCGATGCCGGCCGCGCGCGCGTCCTTGCCCGCGCACAGCGCTCCGAGCCCGGGCAGCAAAACTACGCGGGGCAGGGAATCGAAAGGCTTCATGCCGGGAGGCATCAGCGCGGCATTGCGGGCGAGGTAAGCCTGGTAGTCCGCCGCGTACGCCTCCAGTCCCTTCAAAAGCTGCTCCCGCAATTTTGCTGAATTGCTGTAGTCGGGCTCATCGACCCACAGGGGCAGAGCTTTGGTCCGCACTAAGTGGTCGGAGGTCAGCGTCGGAGTGAGGGCTAACTCTTTGCCTCGATCTGAGCCGAGAAAATCCAGGATTTCCTGATTGACCAGCGGCTGGAGGACCATGCGGCGGTAAGGGCGGTCAGGGTCGCCGCTGCGTTGCGCCAGCAGTCCACGCACCACGGGCGCGACCGTCGCGAGGCGCTTTTCGGCGTCGGCCAGCGACGCGGGCATGACTACCACGAGGGGCTTGGAAGCGCGCCGCGCGGCGAACTCCTCCGCGCGAGTGACGAGGTCAATCATGGCGGAATAGGCTTCGCGGGCCGTCTCGCCCCAAGTCATGATGCCATGCTGCATCCAGAACAAGGCGTGGCATCCGGGGTGCGCATCGTAGGCGGCGATCACCGCTTTGGCCAGCTTGAATCCCGGCTTCACGTATTCGACCAGTGCTACGCCCTCTCCCAGCGCTTCGCGAATCAACTTTTCGCCCTCCGGCTGGTTGGTCAACACCAGGATTGCGTCAGCGTGGGTATGATCGATGAACTTGGCGGGAAGGTAGGCGTGCGAAAGGGTTTCAATGGAAGGCGCGGGGGCGTTGGGTACGAGCCGATGCATTTGGAACTCGCCCGCCATCGCGTCATCGGAAAGTTCCGGTAGACCGCACACCCGCCGCAGATACTCAAGGTCAAGGGGCGTGTGGCCTTCCGGCTCGATTGTTGCCAGATTGAATCCTGAGGCCTTCATGAAGAGGGCCGGTATCGCTTGACCAAAAACATCTCGATGAATTCCTTTGAGGGAAGTGTTGCCGCCGCCGTGAAGCACCAGCGCTTCCTCACTGCCCAGCAGGCGCGTGGTGTAAGTGCGCAGGGCCAGATCGGCCCCCCACTGTGGGGCGTATTGAGATATGAATTGATCGGCGTCGCGATCAGCCCAACGGTTTTTCATGGGATTTCCTATGTAAGATTTTTTCGTAGAGGCAGATGTTCATGAGCCTTGGGCTCGCTACCCAAATGCGTTCAGCGCCTTGGAGTGCGGTAGCAGCAGCTACCGCCTTCCGCGCGTGGTTCATACCGGAATCGCAAAAATATCCGAACAAGAAAGGCGGTAGCTGCTGCTAACCTGCTCCATAACCAGGGCGATTCATCGAGGTTGGAGGGTATTTTAACGCCTATGCCCCCAGTCCCTCTCCGCGGGGGAGAGGGGACCGCAGATGCGTGGCGATCCCGAGCACTTTACCTAAAAGCAGCCTCCATCATGATGCGGACGGACACGGGCGTCCCGTTGCGCGCCGCTGGTTTAAATTTCCAGGTTCGTAGCGTGGCGCTGGCCGATTCGTCCAAACCCATTCCCAATGGCGGCGAAACTTGCTTCAGGTCCTTCACATTTCCCTGCGCATCTACAATAGCCACAAAAACCACATCGCCTGAGAGCCCCGCACGCCGCGCCTTTGGCGGCATAGGCGGGCTGGGTATGTAAACCGGTTTGGGTGGTGTCACGTCCCCACCCACGACGTACACTCCCGGTGGCAGGGTTGCTTTCAGCGCTGCATCAATTTTGCTACGGGCGGCCGCTTGCTCCGGAGTGAGCGGAACCGGCGATGGTGGCGCGCTCTCCGCCGTCGCGGCAGGCGGGTGGGTGCTCAGCACCTTTTCAATGTCGCCTTCGATCACCGCCGTGTTGCCGGATTGCACCACGCCGGGCCCGAATTCGAACCGAAGGTTGGTTTGGAGCGCATCGGCAGGGGGAGCCGCCGTGCACGCGCCGCACTGCATAATGGACATCTCCACCCAATTCTGCTGGGTGTTCACCACGATGCCGCGAACGTAAATCCGCTCGCCCTTTGACAATGGAGCGAGGCCATTCGGTTGGTTGCTGCGCAGTTTGATTTGTGTCGCAATACTCACACCGTTTCGGTATGTCGTGGTTGGGCTGTCGTTGCCGGGTGCGTGGACGCCCTCGATCCCCTCCACCTGCACCACCAAAACGGCGCCCGGCACAAAACCATTACCATTGGCGCTAGTTTGCGAAGGCCGGTATTGGGCTTCCAGTTGGGCTTGCAGGGAATCGGCGGCCGCCAAGGCGGGCGAACTGATGCAGGCGACTAGTAGAGCAACCGCGAGATGGAGTTTCATGCGTTCGTCCGCCGGTTTTGGTTATGGAGTGCGGTAGCAGCAGCTACCGCCTTCCGCGCGTGGTTTATACCGGAATCGCAAAAGTATCCGAACAAGGAAGGCGGTAGCTACTGCTACTCAAAGGCGCCTTCAGCGCAGGCAATTTTACAACCGCAGCAGCTTCCGACCTCGCTTGAACTCTTGCACGATCGTGGTATGAGCCTCAGACGGAAGGCGGTAGCTGCTGCAACCGCACTCCAAGAAAAACTACGCTTTATGTACGGCCGCCAAAGCCTCGAGCATAAATCGCGCGTTGGCTTCCGGCGTCTTGCCGTCGAACACGGCGCTGCCGGTTACGATCAGATCCGCGCCGGTGGCGGCGACCGCCGCGATATTCTCTTTGGTGATTCCGCCGTCAACGCCCAGAATAATGTTCTTGCCGGAGTCCGAGATCATGCGTCGAACGCGGGCGATGCGGGCGGTCGTCGAGGGGATGTATTTCTGCCCGCCCCAGCCGGGGTTCACGGCAAGGAGCAGGATGTATTCCACCTCATCGAGAAGCGGTTCGAGTGTTTCCAGCGGCGTGCCCGGATCGAGCGCCACGCCGCGCACGATGCCGCGTTCCGCGTCGTTCACGTTGGTGAAGGTCCCGAGCTTTTGTAGCACCCGATGCACGTGCGAGCAGGCCTCCACCTGAATCGTGACCATGTCCGCGCCGGCGGCGACGTAGTCCGCCACCTTTTCCAGCGGTTCCTCGATCATCAAGTGCACGTCTTTGAGGAGGGAAGTCTTGATGGCCTTGATGAAGGGCGGCCCCACCGTCATCATGGGGCAAAAGCAGCCATCCATCACGTCCACGTGCACCAGCTTTACGCCCGTCCGCTCCAAGAGCGCGATTTCCGAGCCCAGCGCGAGTAAGTTGGCGGTGATTACACCGACGCTGACCGTCGGCGCGGCGGCGCGCAGCCGCTCGAAACCTTTGGAATTTGCCATGCGTTCCTTTGTGAAGAGGAGTCAGGAGTCAGAAGCCAGGAGTCAGGAGAAAAACGTTCTCATTCTGACTTTCGATTCCGCATTCTCAATTTCCCTTCGTCAAAAGGCATAAGGAGAAAAATGTTCTTATTCTGACTCCTGACTTCTGGCTCCTGACTCCTACTGCCTAACTCCTGACTCCTGCTATCTCATGCCGAAGCGTCTGATAGTAGTCGTAAGCCTGTTCTGGCTTCATCAGTTCGTGGACCACTTTGCCGACCGCCTGAATCATAGCTGCCGGAGCGTCTGACTGGAAGATGTTGCGGCCCATATCGACGCCCGCGGCGCCTTCGCTGACGGCGCGGTACGCCATGGTCAGCGCGTCGAGCTCGGGCAGCTTCTTGCCACCCGCCATCACCACGGGCACCGGGCACGAGGCCGTGATGGTCTCAAAATCTTCCGGCACGTAGTAGGTCTTCACCACCTGCGCGCCCAGTTCGGCGCAGATGCGGCACGCCAAGCGGAAGTACTTGGCATTGCGCACCATGTCCTTGCCGACTGCGGTCACGCCCAGCGTGGCGATTCCGTAGCGCAGGCCGGCGTCCACCAGGCGCGTCATATTGTGAATCGACTGCGTCTCAAATTCGCCGCCAATGAACACCTGCACGGCCATGGCGGAAACGTTCAGCCGCACCGCGTCTTCGATGTCGACAGCGATCTGCTCATTGGAGAGTTCCTTCAGAATGCTCGGGCCGCCGCTCGCCCGCAGCACCACGCCATGCGTGAAACTCGCGGGGATGGTGGTGCGCAGGATGCCGCGCGTCAGCATCAGGGCGTTGGTGTAAGGCAGCAGGGGCACGATGTTCAAGTCAATGCGCTCCAGGCCGGTGGTGGGCCCCTGGAAATATCCGTGATCGATGGCCAGCATCACCGTGCGGCCGGAAGCGGGATTGAAAACCCGCGCCAATCGGTTCTGCATTCCCCAGTCGAGCGCCCCCGCGCCCTTCACGAAGAAGGGTTCGTGCTTCACGGGTATGTCGGCGTAAAATTGCTTGGATTCTTTTTCCGCGTCATGTTCGGGCATAGCGATTAGTTCCTTTCCGTCTCGCGAGGAGCCTGTAACACACGGCTCGCTCTCCAGCCCTGCGGTTCTTCAACTGGATTCGCGAGCAGGTGATTGTCCTTTCTCCGCTGGGGTTTTGTCAACCCTGCGTACGGAGGGCCGAGGAACCCTGTCAGCCCCAGTAGGGGCGGTATCTGGATGTTCGCACGCGCGTGTGCCATCTCGGACCTGGTCCGAAAGTTAGCCGGATGTCGCCCATGGCGGGGCTCACCATCATTTCCTGTCGCGCTTTATCCCACGGCTGGCGCCATGGGCTAAATGATAACACTGCTGTCCAAAATAATCGGTTCTCCATCGTCGACGCACTGTAAGGAAAGGGTTTAGGACAGGGAAGATCGGTAAATGAGAAGGAGGTTGCGGTTTTCATAAGTCGGTTGCCTGTCCA
>Ga0181527_1003376_pt1 | contig 14328 bp, 10 predicted proteins | sample PEATcosm2014_Bin_30_FD_119762 | JGI IMG/M metagenome (GOLD analysis project Ga0181527, IMG submission 119762) | Peatland microbial communities from MTU Mesocosm Facility, Houghton, MI, USA - PEATcosm2014_Bin06_60_metaG | ecosystem: Environmental > Terrestrial > Soil > Wetlands > Peat | place...
GCACCCCGGTGAAGAGAATGCCCATCTGCACCACGCCGAAGATCAACGCGCCGAGACAGGCGCCGATGACGGAGCCATAGCCGCCGGTGAGCAGGCAACCGCCGATGACCGCGGCGATGATCGCTTCGAATTCCTTGAGCAAGCCGCGATCGGATGCGGCCGAGCCGAATTCGAACACTTCGCAGGCCGCAAATACGGTCGCGCAAAACGCGGTGAGCATGAACAGCGAGATCTTCACTGCGCCTACCGGGACGCCGGTGTTGCGCGCCGCGTTGGCGTCGCCGCCCGATGCGTAGATCCAGTTTCCGGCCCGCGTCTTCGCCAGCACGATATGGCCGAGCGCGGCGATGACGAGCGCCCAGACGATGACCATCGGCACGCCGCGCACGCTGGGGGCGCCGTTCGCCAGGCGCCCGATCCAATCGTGGTCGGCCAGCCAGGTGAACAGCGGATCGCCGATCGTGCCCGAGAACAGGAACCCGACGAACGTGCCTTCGGCCGCCTCCTTCACCCCGCCCACGATCGTGCGGTTGGTGAACAGGATCGACAGGGCGATGGTGAGGCCGCGCAGGATGTAGAGCGAGGCGAGCGTCACGATGAAGGACGGCAGGCTCGTGCGGACGACGATGAGCCCGTTGAGGAAGCCGATCGCCAGCGCGCCGGCGAAGGCGAAGAGGACGCTCAACGCGACCGGCCAGTGGAAGACGACCGTCGGCAGCGCGATCATCATGCCGGCGAACCCGATCATGGAGCCGACCGACAGGTCGAATTCGCCGCCGACCATCAGCAAGGCCGCTCCTACGGCGATGATCATGAGTTGGCCGCTGACCGTCGCCCAATTGAGGACGCCGTCGGCCGCGAACATGCCCGTGCCATGAGCCGTGATCCCGAAATAGACAAAAACCAGCACGGCCCCTGCGAAAGCGCCGAGTTCGGGACCCGACAACAGCCGGCGAAGGGTGGACTGGCGCTGTAGTCTTTCGTCGCGCGCCGCCGCGACGATCGCCGCGGCGTCGGCGTCGGGACCATGCGCCGCGAGGTTTCCTTCCTCGGAAGTCATGACGGAACGACGAGCCCCTTCCTTTGCTCATTGTCGCAACGAGCCGGCGCCGCCTCGCTTCCCGGCGCAGGGGAAGCGAGACGGCGCAGCTCGTCAATCCGTTCGCAAGCTCTCAGCGATATTCGCCCGCAAGCTTCTGGACCAACGCGATCGTCTTCTTCGTGACGAAGCCTGGACCGGTGTTGACGTTGTTAGCCGGAAGGACGCCGTAACGGGCGTATTCGGTCAGAAACACGATCGGCAGATAGCCCTGCAGATAGGGCTGCTGGTCGATCGCGGACTCGACGACGCCATCCTTGATCGCCTGCGCGATGTCGGAGTCGAGGTCGAAAGTGATGAAGCTCTTGAACTTGCCGGCTTGGCCGGTGTCGCGCAGCAGCTTGATGACCGGATCGGCGGAGTTCGGGCCGAGCGTCACGATGCCGTTCGTGTCGGGATGGACAGTGAGATAAGCCTTGACCTTGTTGTAGACCCCCGTCGGGTCGATGCCAGAGTCGAGCATCTGGTCGCCGAGCTTGACGCCGAGGCCGTCGGCATAGCCCTGGCAACGCTCGACGGAGGCCGCGTTGGTGATGTAGTGATTGACGCAGAGGAACTTGGTCACGCCCGCCGCCTTGGCGCGCTCGCCGGCTCCCTTGCCGGCGTCGTATTCCGGCTGACCGATGTGCATGAGAGCGCCGAGCTTCTTCGATTCCGCCGCGGTGCCTGAATTCACGGTGATCACCGGGATGCCCTTGGCGATGGCGCCCTTGATTGAGGATTCGAGCACGCCGTAGTCGGCGATCGTGCTGATGATGCCGGTCGGATTGGACGCCGCGGCCTGCTCGATAATGCGCGCCATGTCAGCGACGTCGCCGGTCGATGGATTGCGATACTCGACCTTCACGCCGAGGTCGTGCTCGGAGTTCTTCAGCGCGTTCTTGATGGTGTTCCACCACGAATCGGAGTCTGGCGCGTGACTGACGAAGACGAAGCGCTCGCCATCGGCGAACGCCGGCCCGCCGATGCCGACGGCAAACGGCAGGGCGACCGCCGCCGCAAGCAACACTCTGCGCGTAAAGCTGGTCCTCATGATGCACCTCCTATGTTGAGCGATGAACCCGCCCGATGAAACTGGTCGTCCTCGTCGCCGGTGAGGCCCACAACCTTCAGCGGCGGTTTATCGGTAGCGTTGCTTGCCCCCTGATCGGAACGATCGTGGCGCGTCCAGACCGACCACCGAGCGGGAAGCGGCCCGATCGCACTGGAAATTCGAAACTTCTCTTGGGTCCGATTGCTGCTGCGCCCCTTGAACTCGCAGGCGTTGGTGGGAGATCCGATCGCAGCGGAGGCCGACTTCCAGTGAAACCGGCCTTCTCGAGGGTAGCGCGCGAACGACCTACCGAGTTCGCGCGCCAGTGCGCTCCGCCAAGTCGAGGCGCCGGGGCTCGGCCGAGCGACCGCGCCATGCGTCGTAGGGCATGACATCCGTTAACCTCCCTCGAACCGGTTCGGCCGCCTCGTTATGATGGAAACGTATCAATCACTTTTCATTCTTCCAGAATGACAATTCCACAATTGCGTTCGATCGTCAACTGCGTATCGACCGCAACGAGCACAATGTTGTCTCGAAACGACCAGACCATTCGGAACGCGTCCAGGGTTTTATGACTTTAATATCAGCATGACAGCCAGGGTTCGAAATATCCGGCCGGGACGAAGGCATGAGGCGGGTTCCTGAAATTTCGTTTGGCGCCATTCATGCCTTTTGTGGTCCTTTGGGAAGGCAGAACATGCGTTCCATCTTTTCGGCGAGGCGCGGGGCTCCGCGCGGCGACCATGCCTCCGGCCATAACACGCGGAAACTGTGTGGAGTCGGGAAACACAAGTGCGCGAGACCGCAACCGAAAGATGCGGTGTTAGGCAGCAAGAGCGCTAAGTCTATGACCGCGGTTTGCCGATCAAATCGTGTCCATAGGTTATAATTGGCTGTGTGACCGAAATCCGTGCCGTCACAACTCTCGTCGCCAAGCGGAACGAAATCGAGTCCGCCATCGCGGCCCATGAGAAGCGTCTAGACCGGGCGCGCGCCGATCTCGCCCATATCAACGCGACGATCTCGATATGCGAGGCGAGCGGCGATCGGCGCTCGACGATAGCGCGCATCGTTATCCACAGATTGTTTTAGTGGGGCCAATTGATTATGATTTGCAAAGCCGGTCTTGCCGAACATGGCCGAATGGACACTCGAGCGCTCGCGGTGCGCATTTTGAGGGTGAAACGGTTGGACGCTGGCGACAAAGCGCTGGCAAAGTCGGTCGCCGGACGCGTCGTTCATGCGCTGCGGATGCAGGCGAAACGTGGGAGCGTCGGCAATGCGCCGCCGCCATCAGGCGCTATTCCCCAATCGAAACGCTGCGGTTGTCCTCGCGCCACGCCATCTCTGCCGCGTAGGCTGGGAGATAAGCGCCGGCGATGCGATGGCGGACGCCGTTCTCAGCGCGACGGACGCGCGAGAAAAATGGCTCAGCTTGGTTCGCGCAAGCGCCTTCGTCTCGAATGACGCTTCAGAGCGGGCGCTGCGGATGGGGGGCCGAGTCGTATGCGCCCCACACCGACTGATCGAAGTTGACCATAGATCCGGTCATCAGACCGGATTCGTCAGTCGCGAGGAACGCCACTGCGCGAGCGACTTCGTTGGGTTCGATCAGGCGACCGAATGGTTGTTGAGCCGCGGCCTTCTCCAACCATCCGGGCCCACCCCCGTGATGCTCGCGCTGGATCGCGTCCTCGCCGTCACTCGCCATCCAGCCGATGTTGAGGCCGTTGACGCGAATGCGGTTGCGCAGCAGCGCATAGGCCGTGTTTTGCGTCAGCGTCGCGAGCGCTCCCTTCGAGGCGCAATAGGCGGAGATGAAGGGCTGCCCGGCCTTTGCCGACATCGACGCGATGTTGACGATCGCGCCCTCAACCTTGTCACGCTGCATCAGCTTGATCGTCTCCTGCATCAGGAAGAACGGGCCCCGGACATTGATGGCGAACAACGCGTCGAAACCTTCTGGCGTCGTGTCGAGAATTGTGCCGCGCGCGGTTGAGGCGGCCGAGTTGACCAGGATGTCGATTCGCCCAAACGCCTTGTCGGCAAGCTCGATAACCGCCCGGCAATCCTCGACCTTGCTCAAGTCCGCCCGTTGGAACACAACCTTCCCTTTGCCGAGCGCGTTCAACGCTTTCGCTTGAGCCTCGCCTTTTTCAGCGTTGCGCCCGCAGATGACGACGCCGCTGGCGCCGCGCTCCACAAACAGCCTTGCCACAGCCGCGCCGAGCCCCTGGGTGGAGCCGGTGACGACGGCGATCTTGTCTTTCAGTCCCTGCATGAAGATCACCGTTCGATCGTGTAACCGGCGTCGGAGAGAACCTTGGCCAGGGCCCGGTGGCCGATCTTGGCCATTTCCAGAGGCGGCGCCTTCACAGGGTCCTGTTCGGCCTCGACCACGAACCAGCCTTCGTAACCGTAACCGGATAGGCGTTTGACGATCTGTGCGAAGTCGAGAGAACCGTCGCCGGGGACCGTGAAGGCGCCCTTTGCGACCGCATCGAGGAAGCTCTCCTTCGCGCGATCGAGCTTGTCTATGACACCCTTGCGCACGTCTTTGGCGTGGACGTGCGTGATGCGCTTGTGATGCTTGTCGATGACGCGCAAGACGTCGCCGCCGGCGAACGCCATGTGACCCGTGTCGAAGAGCAAGGGCAGAGCGTTTCCCGAGTGCTTCATCAGCAGATCGAGTTCCGGCTCAGTCTCGATCGCGGCCGCCATGTGGTGATGGTACGATATCGGCATGCCCTGATCGGCGCACCATTCGGCAAAAACGGTCATCTTGCGCGCGTAGGCCTTGATCTCGTCCTCGCTGAGCTTCGGCTTGGTCGCGAGCGGTTTTGATCGGTCGCCTTGGATCGAGCGAGCAGTTTCGCCGTAGACGATGCATGGCGCCTGCGCAGCCTTGAAGAAGGCCATCTGCTCGGCAATTCGGTCCTTTTCGGCGGCGATCTCGCCATCGAGCAGCAGGCCGGAGAACCAGCCGCCGCAAACGGAAATCCCGTACTTGGCCAGGATCGGACCGAGTTCCGTCATGTTCATCGGAAATCGCCGTCCGGTCTCCATGCCGGTAAAGCCCGCGACGCTCGCCTGGCGCAGGCACTCTTCAAGCGACACGTCGTCGGAAAGCTCGGCGAGGTCGTCGTTCCACCACGCGATGGGGGCGATTCCGAGTTTGGCTTTCATCTCTCAACTCTCCAGAAAATCGGAAGGGGCCAATGTGGGCCTGCCCGCGGGTCAAACGCCCACGCGCTGCTTCTTTCGGCCCTCCAGTTGATCACGCGAGGCGACACGCACGCTCTCGCGCGCGCTGACCTGCGGCACGCCAACGTCCCACCAGGCGTCGCCGGGGGTCCAGGTGAAAGCATCCGAGACTATACTGATAACAGTTGTGCGATCGGTCGTCAGGGCCCAGTCCATCGCCGCGCTCAATTCGGCAAGGCTCTCGACTTTGCGAGAAAGCGCCCCCATGGACTCGGCGTGCTTGGCGAAATCCACCGAAAACGGCTCCTTCACGCGGCAGTCACGGATCAGATTGTTGAACGACGCGCCGCCCTTGCCGTTCTGGAGGCGGTTGATTACGGCAAAACCACCATTATCGCAGACGATCAGAATGATCTTGTGGCCTGTCAGCACTGTCGAATAGATGTCCGAGTTCATCATCATGTAGGTGCCGTCGCCGACCATGACGATCGGCGTGCGCGTCGGGTCCGCCATGGCCGCGCCCCATCCTGCGGCGATTTCGTAACCCATGCAGGAAAAGCCGAACTCGCAGTCGAACGTGTTAGGCGACTTAACGCGCCAATTCTTCATCACTTCGCCGGGCAGGCCGCCCGCCGCCGCGATCAGATAATCGCGCTCGCCGGCCTTGGCGTGGACGACGCCGACGATCTGCGCATAAGTAGGGATCGGTTCGTTTGTGGGTTTCTGGCAGGCGTCGAGCGCCGCATTCCATTTCGCGAATTCCTGGCGGCCTTTTGTCGTCCAGGCGGCCGGGGCTCTCCAGTCGCCGAGCCCGGAGGCGATTTCTGTCAGGGTCTCTCGGGCATCGCCGACGACGGCGTGCGACCGGTGCTTGACCGCATCGAAGCGGGCCGCGTTGAGGGAAACGAACCGCGCCTCAGGCGAAAAGCACGTCCAAGAACCCGTCGTGAAGTCCATCAACCGCGTTCCAATAGCGAAGACGACATCCGCCTCCGCCGCCAACGCGTTGGCGGAGGTGGAACCGACGATCCCGATCGGTCCGACATGCGCGGGGTGGTCATGCGTCAAGGAGCCTTTGCCCGCGATCGTTTCCGCCACAGGCACGCCGTGTCTCGCGGCGAACTCCCCAAGAAGCGTTTCCGCGCCCGAATAGCGCGTTCCGCCGCCCGAGATGATCAATGGCCGCTTGGCGGACTTGAGGATCTCGATCGCTCTGCGAACCTCGACGCGGTCCGCCCGCGGACGCGGGATGGAATGGATTGTCGGCTCGAAGAACTCGGCCGGATAGTCCCACGCGATTTCCTGCACGTCCTGCGGCAGCGCGAGAAACGCAGGGCCGCAGTCCGCGGGATCCAGCATCGTGGCGACCGCGTGGGGCAGCGAGGAAATGACTTGTTCAGGGTGGACGATGCGATCCCAGTAGCGCGTTACGGCCTTGAAGCTGTCGTTGACGTTGATGGTCGGATTACCGAAGTGCTCGACCTGCTGCATGACCGGATCCGGTCGACGATTGACGAACGTGTCGCCCGAAAGGATCAGCACTGGGAGACGGTTCGCATGCGCAACGCCGGCCGCCGTCGCCATGTTCAGAGCGCCCGGCCCGATCGAACTGGTGGCGACCATGATTTGCCGGCGGCGGCGGGCCTTTGCGAAACCGATGGCGGCGAGAGCCATCGACTGTTCGTTCTGCCCTCGCCATGTAGGCAGAATGTCCTTCACAGTCTCCAGAGCCTCGGAAAGGCAAGTGACGTTGCCATGGCCAAAAACAGCGAAGACGCCGGCAAACAGCGGCAGCTTCTCGCCGTCGACGATCGTGAACTGGTTGCAGAGATAGCGAACCAGCGCTTGCGCCATTGTGCATCGGACGGTTGTCATGCGCGGCTCCTCCCTGAGTGCGTCGCGTTCAATCCGGCGCGCGCGAATCTGCGACGCAGAAGCGTGCGTCCGCAACTTATATTGCGATCTCACTTGATATGCAATATGTGTTGCAAGAAAGTGATGAAGGAGCGCGACCGCCCCGGTCAGCTTTGGCTTGGCGTCCTGGCCGAGCGATCGCGGCCTTGGCGGATCTCGGTTACGGTGGGGATATGCGGCGCGTCGCTTTTTCCAGCCTGCAAGATGCCCGCGACCGCGACCGCGATGCACTGCACCAGACAAATCGGCGCTGCCAGGGAGCGCGAGAAAGTGTATTCGTCCTCCGGGACAGTGAACAGCACCTGGGCGTCCTTGGCGAGGGGGGAAAGCTGGCTGTCTGTGATCGCGACAACGGGCGTCCTGTTTGCGGCGGCGAGTTCCGCAATCGCGACCACTTCCTTGGCGTAATGGCGAAACGAGATGGCGACCAGAACGTCGCGTCGCCCGAGCGTGGCGGCCATTTCGGGCGCCAAGCCGCCAGCAGGATCTAGCAGAATGACGCGTCTTTGCAGCATCGTGAGGAGATAGCGCATCAGAATTGCGAGCGGCTCCGAGCGAAGCTGACCGGCGATGTAGATCGTGTCGGCAGTGGTCAGAAGACTGGCCGCCTCCGCCAATGAAGCCTCCGTCACAGTGTCGAGCAGGTTTTGCAACGCAGCGACGTCGCGAACAACCAGGCGCTTCAGATGTCCCAGATTGCCGTGGTCGACGTTGCTCGATAGTTCGCTCTGCAAGGCGCCGATTCGCTCGCGAAACCCCGGAGCGGCAGTGGCGAGGCGCGTCTGGAATACGACCTGCATCTCCTTGAAGCCGGAGTAGCCGAACTGCTGGGCGAAGCGCACGAGGCTTGAAGGATGGGCGTCGCACTGCTTGGCGACGGCATTGATGGATTCCAGAGCGACCACGTTCGGATTTTGCGTCAAAAAGCGAGCGATTTGCTGGAACCTCGTCGAGAGGCTCTCGTAATCTGCGGTGATGAGATTGACGATGCCTTCATAGTTGTGAGGCACGGGCTTCTTGCTCTTCGGAGCATCCGTTATCGTCATTTTTGTCACAGTTCCCCCACTGATTCGGTCTGCTGAAACAGCGTTGCCGCCCGAGGCTTCTCGTAAACCCGAGGTCCGGATCGCGTGACTGCCGGCTTGAACGGCGCCGTAGTGGAAAAGCGTAACGCAAATGCAGCGCCGCGCAACCATCGCGGACTGGGCTCCCGGGGGCGGTTTGCTTCCGCGTCTGGTCGGGAGTCTCAGCTCGCGAAGGCGAGATGTGGAACATGGGCGCCGTTCACGACAACGCTCGGGTCGATCCTGTTCGCGAAGAAGTCGAGTATGTTTTGAACCGACGCCGTTGACATGCGAGCTGCGCATTCTTCGGTCAGCCCCGCCGAATGGGGGCTCAGGATCGTCCTGGCGCTTCGCAAAAGCGGGTGGTCCGTCGGTGGCGGCTCGTCGACAAAAACGTCCAGCGCGGCGCCGGCGATACTGCCGGTTTCGAGCGCCCCGGCAAGCGCGCTCTCATCCACCAAGCCGCCGCGAGCAGTATTGATGATAACCGCCGTGGGCTTCATCTTCGCCAGTTCCGCCTGACCCAGAAGCGCGTTGTTGCCGGCAAGCGGCACATGGACCGAGACATAGTCGGCCGCGCCGAGCGCAGCGGCGAGATCAGGCGCAGGTTCCGCTCCGCCCTTCAGGATTTCCGTTTCGCTTTGGTAAGGATCGTGCGCTTGCACCACCATTTCGAAGGCGGCCGCCATTCTCGCGACGATCCTGCCGATCCGACCGAACCCGATCAGAAGGAGCGTCTTCCCGGCGAGTTCCTTCGCTTCGTAGGAATTGCGATAGTTCCAGCCGCCGCGGCGCGTCGCCGCGTCATACGCCGCCGTCCGCTTTGCGAACGACAACATCATCATCATCGCATGTTCTGCGACGGGACGTGAGTTTACGTCGCCGACGATCGCGAGCGGTATGTGTCGACGGTTCAGCGCCTCAACATCCACTGCGTCATAACCGACGCCGTGGCGCGAAACGATCTTGAGGCGGCCCGCCTTTTGGATGACGTCAGCGGGCATCGGCTGCGTCCGTATCAGTATCGCATCGGCCTTATCCACCAACGGCGCATATGACGCGGTCGACACCTCGTCGACCAGATCGAATGTCACCCCCGGCGCGGCGCGGAGCCGCGCGACGCCGGCCTCATGGATCTTTCCGGCGACCAGTACATGCGGCATGGTCAATAGCCCCCCTTGGCCGGTGCGCTAGCTTGCCCGTCCACCGACTCGCCCATCGCCTTGCGGACCGCCGCGACGCTGGCCCCTGCCGCGCCGGCCAGCAGCCGGACGTCATTGGAAATCGTTACGAGATCGAAGCCCCAGCCGACCGCCTTGGCGGCGTAGGCGGGGGCGCCGCAATGCAGACCCCCGCGGATGCCCGCCTTGTGCGCAGCCTTGAGAACGCTTTGGATCGCTTTCACCATCTCCGGCTCCTCACGGTCGAAACCCGTCGGGTATTTTCGACCCGTCAGGCCGAGTGTGAGATCGGCGGGGCCGATGTAGAGACCGTCCAATCCGGGTGTGGAGGCGATCGCCTCGACATTGGCGAGCGCTTCGGCCGTCTCAATCATTGCGAAACAAAGCAACTCGCTGTCCGCCTGCTGGCCGTAGTCCGCGCCGGCGGAGAAATTCGCACGTGTCGGCCCAAAGCTGCGCACGCCGCGCGGGGGGTATCGCATGTAGGATACGAGACGTTCCGCCTCCTCCGCCGTACTGATCATTGGACAGATCACGCCGTACGCGCCGGCGTCGAGCGCCTTCATGATGTCCGCGGGATCGAGCCAAGGAACGCGCGCCATCGGCGTCACGCCGCTGGCTCGCATCGCCTGCAACATCGTGGCGGCCGCTTCATACCCGACCAAGCCGTGCTGCAAATCGATGGTGAGGGAGTCGTACCCCTGCGCGGCCATAATTTCGGCTGTGAATGGGCAGGCAATGGAAAGCCAGCCGTTGACGACCGGTTTGCCTGCCGCCCAGTTGCGTCGAATTCCGTTGGGAACCATGTGCTGCCGCCTCTATACCGTGACCTGGGAAAGCTTCACGTTCAGATAGTCGCGGATGCCTTCGCTTCCGCCTTCGCGGCCCATGCCGCTTGAGTGGATTCCGCCGAACGGCGCCTCGGCCGCCGCGAGAGCGAAGCTGTTGACGCCCACCATTCCCGATTCGAGATGGGCCACCGCCTCGCGAATGCGCGACGGATCGCGGGTGAACACGTAAGCCGACAGGCCGAAATCCCCCGCGTTGGCGCGCCGATAGACTTCCTCGGCGGTCGCGAACGACGTGATCGCGGCGATCGGGCCGAAATTCTCCTCGGCGATCGCCAAAGCATCATCGGGAAGGTTGGAGATAACGGTAGGCTCGAAGAAGTAGCCCTTGTTCTTGTCAGCGGGCCGCCGGCCCCCGGTTTCGATTTTGCCGCCCCGCGCTTCCGCGTCCGCTATGATTTTCTTGATCGCGTCTACGCGGCGCTGGTTGATCAGCGGCCCCATTTGCGTGCCCTCCTCCAACCCATGTCCGAGTTTCAACGCTTTCGCCCGTTTAGCGAAACCCTCTACGAAGGGGGCGTGCAACGATTCGTGCACGAAGAAGCGATCAGGCGTGACGCATACCTGACCGGCGTTGGCGAACTTAGTCGGTACGGCGAGGTCGAGAGCTTTTTCCACGTCGGCGTCTTCGAACACAATCATCGGCGCGTTGCCGCCGAGTTCCATCGTCGTGCGCTTCAGCGTCGCGGCGGCGTCTCGAATCATCTGCCGCCCTACGGCCGTGGAGCCGGTGAGCGAGACCTTTCGAACCTCAGACGAAGCCATCAGCGTCGCGTAAGTCGTCGTGGTCGGGCCCACGACGAGATTGACGACGCCCTTGGGCACGCCCGCCTCCCGCAGACAATCGATCAGCAGCATCGCAACGCCCGGAACCTCGCTTGAGGGCCGCACGACGACCGAACAGCCGGCCGCGAGGGCCGGCGCGACTTTGCGAGCGATCAGAACCGCAGGGAAATTCCAGGCCGTGAACGCGCCGACGACGCCCACAGGCTCATAGTGGACTTCGATCCGTCCGCCGGGCGCGCGACTCTCCACGATGCGACCGTAAATGCGGCGCGCCTCCTCAGCGTGCCAACGAAATTGATCGATGGACAGTGACCATTCGCGCCGCGCCTGGACGAGGGGCTTTCCCGACTCCAGCGTCATGCGGCGCGCCACTTCGTCTGCGCGCTGCTCCATGACGCGCGCGCAGGCGTGCAGCGTTTCCGCCCGAGACCATGCCGTCGTGGAGCGCCAAGTTCTAAATCCTTCGGCCGCGGAGGCGATCGCTTCTTCAGTATCGGCAACGCTTGCCGTAGGCGCGGCGCCTAGACGCTCTCCATTCGCGGGGTCGACGACGTCGATGGTCCCTTGACCGCCCTTGCCGCGCCAAGCGCCGTCGATGAAAAGACCGTATTTCTCGTACATACGGAAAACCTCCTCGTAGCGTTTCGATGTGGACACTAACGCTCCTATGCCAACGGCCGGCGGAAGGTCGGGACAGCGACCGGCGGAAAGAATCGTTCCTAATGGGGTGAGGCCGAGTCGAAAATGCGAATGGGTTCCTGCTGGCGACCGACGTTCGATATCCAACTATTTCTCTGCAACGTTTATTGCAATATGGTACAAGTTGCAATATCAATTCCGCGACGGCGCTAAACAGTGGGCAAGCATGGGATCGTCGAGGCGCGGATCTCGACCCTCGCCAACGCAATCACGGTTGAAGCTGAGGCCTCAGGCCAAAGCGACAAATGCGAAGGCCTATCTTCCGTTCCCGTGAGGAGCGCGGCGCGGCCGAGAGGCGGCGAGAGCATCCAGGCTTCGTGCAGGTTGATGCATCGAGGCGGAAGACGTTGGCAGGGACCGTCGGAGAAGAGGCCAGTCAGCTTTCGGATAGACGCGAAAACGGAATTGACGGCCGATGAACTCTGGGGTCGTGTCTCTTTCGCCTGTCACGTCGAGAGCCCGATTGGCCGTAGCGGCCGTCCTTCGGCGTCCTGATGATTGGCTTTGGAGGCTACAATGCGGAACATAGGGATCGGAATCGTCGGCACCGGATTCATGGGTCGCGCGCACGCGCTGGCGTATCGCGCCGTCGCGGGCGTATTTCCAGATGTCATGCGGCCCGTATTCGAGACCGTTTGCGATATCGAGCCTCGTGCGGCTGAACGGGCGGCGGCGCAATTCCAGTTCGCGCGATGGGAGACGCGCTGGCAGGCGCTGGTCGCCGATCCCAAGGTCGAAATCGTCTCGATAGCGACGCCGGATTCCACGCATCGTGAAATCGCGCTGGCCGCCATCGCCGCTGGCAAACACGTCCACTGCGAAAAGCCGTTGGCGCCGACCTTGGAGACCGCGGGCGAGATGATGCAGGCCGCCGAGGCGTCTGGCGTCATCACGCAAGTCGGATTCAATTACATCAAGAACCCTCTGCTCCGCCTTGCGCGTGAGATGATCGCGGCCGGCGAGATTGGCGAGGTCACCGGCTTTCGCGGCGTTCACGCCGAAGATTATATGTCCGATCCGGACTCGCCTTTCACTTGGCGTCTCGAACCCGGGGGCGGCGCCCTGGCTGATCTCGGCAGCCACATCATTGGCATGGCTCGGTTCCTCCTCGGCCCGATTGCCGAAGTCCACGCCGATCTGGAGACTGTCGTGAAAACACGTCCTGTGGCTCCGGGCGCCGATCGGCGTCGCGCGGTCGTCGTTGACGACATCGCGCGGCTCGTCGTGCGCTTTGCGAGAGGGTGCCGCGGCGCCATCGAGGCCAACTGGGTCGCGACAGGCCGTAAGATGCAGCTCGGTTTCGAAGCCCACGGAACCAAAGGATCGCTAGTCTTCACGCAGGAGCGCTTCAACGAACTTCTGTTCTTCCGCGCAGGCGGCGATCCGCGTCAGGGTGGGTTCGCTCGCATCGAGGCCGGTCCGCAGCATAGTCCCTACGGTCGCTTTTGCGTGGCTCCCGGTCATCAGTTGGGTTTCAACGATCTGAAGACCATTGAGGTTGCGGACTTTCTTGCCGCGATCGCCGGTGGAGAAAAGCGGGGCCCCGATTTTCGGGAGGCCTGGGAGGTGCAGCGCGTAGTCGACGCCGCGCTGAGGTCGTCTCAGACACGAAGCTGGCAGAGCCTCGGTTGAACAAGCGGCCTCCGAAACACACGCTGCTCCCAGAGGGCTCCGACTAATAGCAGGGCTCGGAATTGATGACTCGTCATGGCCGGGCTTGTCCCGGCCATCCACGCCGCCCGACCGCCGCTTCGCAACACGAAAATCTGCGCATTCTCAGCCTCTTCCTGAGAAGTGGAAGCAGCTTCGCCGCGTGGATGGCCGGGACAAGCCCGGCCATGACGGCGGTTGGAAATCCTCGGAATTGGTATCAGGCAAACCCATGGCGCTTTGATCGCGTTTCGACAACGAGTCGTTCGACCCAGCCTGTGAACCCCCCGGCCCCCGTCCGCCCAAGCGAGGGGCGAACGACCTGTCAGCCGGGACCGCCCTCGCGTTTTTCGCCGACGGCGACGGCAAGGGTCATCGCCACGGCGAAGCTCGCCGATAGCGAACGGAAGGCGCCGTAATCGGCTTCCGCGACCTCGAGCCAAAGGGTCGATGACTGCACCAGCGGTGAAAACGTCGAGTCGGTGATCGACAGCACAGGCACTCCCGCCTTGGCCGCCGCCGCCGCCAAATCGACCGTCGACGACGTATAAGGCGTGAAGCTGATCGCCAACACCGCGTCGTTCTGGCGGGCGCAAGCGACCTGCTCGGCGCCGAGCTGGCCGACGTGGTCGATGAGCTGGCAACGGACGCCCATCTTCGCGAAGGCGTAGGCGAGATAGGCGGCGAGTGGAAACACTCGCCGCGCCGCGAGAAGATAGATCGTGTCGGCCTTGGCGAGAAGATCGACCGCCGCGTCGAGCCGTTCGGGCTCGAGGGTCGTGCGCAAACCTTCGATCGAGATGATCGGGGCCTCGGTGAAACCCGTGAGAAGGTCGCTGGCATGGGC
>Ga0181527_1003378_pt1 | contig 14323 bp, 11 predicted proteins | sample PEATcosm2014_Bin_30_FD_119762 | JGI IMG/M metagenome (GOLD analysis project Ga0181527, IMG submission 119762) | Peatland microbial communities from MTU Mesocosm Facility, Houghton, MI, USA - PEATcosm2014_Bin06_60_metaG | ecosystem: Environmental > Terrestrial > Soil > Wetlands > Peat | place...
ATCTCGGCATCGGCGATCGCCAACTTGCGCATGGTCATGCCCTCCTTGTCGCTATCATGACAGGAAAGGCATGAACATGGCAAGATAATTATGCGGCATTACTTATGACGCTATGTATAGATTCAAACGCAATCTAGCTGAGGCTGCCAGCCCCTCCACCTCGCAGAGCAGATCCTGGCCATTCCCACGGCCCTGGCCGGACAGATGGAGGTTCGCAGGTCTCACGCAGCCTGGCAGACACCAGGCGAAGCAGGCGCCATGCTATCGATTCGACGGATCCTGTTCCCTACCGACCTTTCGGGCCCCGCAGCGTGCGCCTGGCCCTATGCACTGACCTTCGCCCAGAGGTTCAGCGCCGAGGTTCACCTGCTCCACGTGGTCGCGCCGCCCCAGCGGCTGACGGAGCCGTTTGCGATGAAGTTCCACCCCGAGAAGATGGTCCAGTCCCTCGTCGCGGAGGCGGCCGCCTGCATGGATCAGCAGGTAGAGGGGGCCAAGGCTCGCGGGGTGATCTTCCACCGCGAGGTCCGGGTGGGCATGGACTATCACGAGATCGTCCATTACGCCACGAAGCACGCCATCGACGTCATCGTAATGGCCACCCATGGCCGCACTGGCCTGGCCCACGTGCTAATGGGGAGCGTGGCCGAGAAGGTCGTGCGGATGGCGCCGTGCCCGGTACTCACCATCAGGCACCCGTCGTTCCGGGCCCAGGGCCCGTAGGAACCTTGCGTACAGACCACCAGCTGGCCGTCCCGGAGCATGAGGGAAAGTTCTATATGACTTGAAGCCTGGAGAGAGCAAGGCGTGCCTAACTGCACGCTGCCATGCCGTCGCAGGGTGATTCTAGCTGCCTGTCCTCTCGGTCACTCTTGTCAGACCCTGAGACGGTCCAGCTTGACGTCTCCCATGGCCTTGACGTTCAAATCCACCGCGCGCTCGCAATGAGGGCCAAACCCGTGGATCGGGCAGCACGTCAACCGATCTCGCATCTGTCCCATGCGGTCGGAGCGGGGTTGCGGTGAACCGCAACCCGCATGTCGTCGCCGAACAGAGGTTGATTGCCCCGTGAGGCATCGTGTGACGGAATCTCATGGCCAAGCGTTGGGGTCTCCCACTCGGGCTCGACGATTTCCATGAGCTAGACCACATCACGGGCATCGACTGGTCCTTGTCTTCCAGGTGGTTTGCCCGGTGCAGCATCGCTGAGGGAGTAAGTCCCCTCCACCCGTCTGCGGCCCCGCTACGAACCGAACATCAGGGCCCCTTCTGCTACTTCACTCCAGTCCGAGCAGCTTCAGCTTTTTCCAGAGGGTCTTCCGGCTGATCCCGAGGATCTCTGCGGCGCGCTTGCGCTGGCCTCCCACGCTTTGAAGGACCTCTTGGAGATAGCGCCGTTCGGTTTCCCGGACGGCATCGGTGAGGGACTGGCCAGTGACGCTGACTTGCTCGCTAGGCGGGGGCAGGCCCTCCGCCGAGATGTCGTCCGCTGTGAGGATCGGGTTTTTGGTCAGAGTGACCGCCCGCTGGATGCTGGCCTCCAGCTCCCGGACATTCCCGGGCCAGTGATAGGCTAAGAGGTGGCGGCGGGCCTCCGGGGTGATCCCGCGGATATCTTTCCCGAGTGGGTGGGCATATTTCTCCATGAAATGGTCGGCCAGCGGAAGGATGTCTTCTTTTCGCTCCCGGAGCGGCGGCAGTGTGACCGGGATCACCTTGAGACGGTAAAACAGATCTTCCCGCAGGCGTCCCGCCAGGACCTCATCTTCCAATCGCTTCCGGGTGGCAGATATTACACGGACATCCACCTTGATGGTTTGGGTCCCGCCGATGCGCTCGAACTCCATTTCCTGAAGAACTCGAAGGAGCTTGGCCTGGACGGCCGGCCCGAGATCGGTCACCTCGTCGAGGAAGAGCGTGCCCCGATGCGCCAGCTCGAATCGTCCCTTCCGCTCGCGGATAGCGCCAGTGAAGGCCCCCTTTTCGTGGCCAAACAGCTCGGCCTCCAGGAGGGTCTCAGGGATCGCAGCGCAGGCCACGGAGATGAGGTGGTGCTCTTCTCGCCCACTATGCTGGTGGATGGCCCGGGCCACCAATTCTTTCCCCGTCCCGGTCTCCCCTTGGATTAGGACGGTGGCCTCACTCCGCGCCACGCTGGCAATGAGGTCACAGATGCGAGCCATCTTCTCGCTGACGTAGATGAGATCCCCGAACCGTCGGGGGCCGGGCGGCGTCTCCATTGCACTCTTCGTATGTCCCCGCTGGGCCAGCAGGCCGCGCAAAAGCGTGAGGAGGTCCTCCTGGGGAAATGGTTTTAGCAGATAATCGGTGGCACCCGCCTTCATGGCCGCCACGGCCGACTGGACAGTGCCAAACCCGGTCATCATGATGGCGATCCCATCGGGATTTGCGGTCTTATAGCTCTGAAGGAGGATCAATCCATCGAACTTGGGGAGCTTCAGGTCCAGGAGCGCGGCGTCAAAGCCCTGCGTCCGGATAAGGCGTAGCCCCTCCGCCCCGTCTGCGGCGCGAATGACCTCATATCCCTCTTCGGCCAAGTCATTCGCGAGCGTCACCCGGAGGATCGGCTCGTCTTCCACCAAGAGGATCCGAGGACGCATCGCTTTCTCCTTCCCTCTTGATCGGGAGGGCCACGGTGAAGGTGCTGCCCTTCCCGACCTTGCTCTTGACTTCAATGAACCCACCGTGAGCCCGCACGACCCCGTAGCTCACCGAAAGCCCCAGGCCAGTTCCCTTGCCAACGTCCTTGGTGGTGAAAAAGGGATCAAAGATGCGGGACAAATGCTCGGGAGGAATTCCCACGCCCGTGTCGGTGATGTGGACCTCGACGAAGGGGCCCGTTTCTCGCGCCCAAGGATTGATCGAGACCAGGATTTTTCCGCCCTCTGGCATGGCATCCACCGCGTTCATCAGAAGATTGAGGAAAACCTGTTCGAGCTGATCGGGATCCGCCAGAAGAGTGGGAACCCGGTGCTCCGTGGCAATGGAGAAGGAGATCCGCTGCGCCGCCAGTTCGTGCTCCAGCGGGGCCAGGCACCGCCGCAGGAGGGGCGGGAGATCGACCCGGGTCAACTGCGGCTCGGCCTCGCGAGCGAAGTTGAGAAGCTGTCCCACGGTTCGGCCGATGCGGCCCAATCCTTCCCGCAGCATGGTCAGATACTCACGCCGCTGCGCTTCATCCTTCACTCCCTTGAGGAGGGTGCGGATGCAATTCTGCATTCCGGCCAGGGGGTTGTTGATCTCATGGGCGATCCCGGCTGCCATTTTCCCTAGAGAGGCCATGTGCTCCGCCCGTCGAATCGCTCCCAGGTGGCGATCCTCGAGCTGCCGGCGGGCATCGGCCAGCCGTGCCACCATGCTGTTGAAGCTCCTCGCCAGCCTCCCCAGCTCGTCTGGCCCCTCTTCCGGGACGTGGGCCGTTAGATCGCCCGCCTCCACCCGGCGCATGGTTCGGGAGAGCGCATCAATCCGCCGACCCATGACCAACGCGAAGAATACGCCGATCAGTGTGCCGGCAGCCACGAGAGAGAAAACGGCCGTGAGGATCATGAGCGTCCAATGCTGAGCAACATCCGAATCAACGGCCGGGAAAGAGACCACGACATTCAGGAAACCGAGGATCGGTCGTCGGTCGGAATGACACCTGGCACACGTGGGGTCATTCGGGATGGGCCGAAAGACACTGACGGTCCGCTCCCGGAAGTCCCAGAATGGCTCCGGCGCCTTCCCTGCGACGGGTCCTTCCCCCGATGGCAGCTTCTGCCCTACTTCGTTTGATCTGTTTGACCTGAGGATATCTCCCTGAGAATCCACAATTCGTATCCGGGTTAGAACCGGATGCTCTCCCATCCGTCTGAGGATTGCCTGCACGACGTCCGTCTCCCCCCGCTCCATAGCTCGCATCAGCCCCCGCTCTGCCACGCCAGCGATCAGGTCTGCCTCATGTCTGGCCATTTGCCGCAGAAACTTCTGCTGGTGCGCCGAAGCCATAATTGCATAAGCCAGGATCACAATGAGCAGGATAGCTCCGATCCCCACGATCGCTTTCAGGCGGAGTGACATTGGACAGCCCCAAGGACGTTCGGCACCATGGCCCTGTGGCGGTTCGGCTGCTCCATGCGCGGTCGAGCCCTCCAACCGCCGCTGGGACGACCGGTGTCAGCCGGTTCGGGATTCTAGGTGGTGCTTGATCGCCAAGAGCCACCCCCCAAGCTCCCGTTCCATCTTCACCCGCAGCGATTCTACCCGCTCCCGGAAGATCACGGCAAAGGTTTCATGCGCCAGCTCCGGGAGGAAGAAATAAAGGGTCTTCATGAGCCTCCACGCGTGCTCTGCCCGGCGGGTGACGAGGAGCCCTTCCAGCATGTAAGGGGTCGCCTCGCATTCCTCGGTTTGCTTCAGGCGGCTGCCTCCCGGAAGCGGCTCCACCTCCACACGGACCGTGAACAGCGTGGGAAGTTCGGCCTGACTTTCTATCAGTCGGCCGGGCTCATGACGAATGCAGCGCATGCGGTATTCGAAGATCCGGGTTCCTTTCTGGATCCGAAAAAATGTGACGCTCCCCTCGCGGAGCGGCCCGGGATCCTCTCGCTCGATGCGGATGGCTTGTGTGAACGGACTCAGTCGCGCCTTGGCCACTGGATCGCTCACCAGGGCGTACACCGACGCCGGGGGGGTGGCGATCTCCACCGCCTCCTTGATCCGGAGTATGACTGGTTGCACCGATCCCGCCTCGCGCTCCAGCGTGTCGCCGCCCTGCTTTCCATCAAAGCATATCATATCACCCTGGAGCCACCGGGAATAGTTGAGCACGCAAGGATGTCCGCATCCCCGTAGGAACCAGCCCCCGCGGGGGACGGGAGGGAGGTCCGGGTCGTCGTACGATCAAAGCGCGCGGCCGTCCCCTCTACTGCCGCGGCTGGTCGAGGCGGAAAACCATCTGCGTGGGGCGGACGAAGCGCAGGGCGATGAGCAGGAGGATCATGACCATCGTCATGTACATCATGGCCATGGCATCCACGGAATAGACGGGGCGGACTCCGCCAGCGAAGATATTGTAGAAGAGGGCGACCACCAAGGTCTGGGAGCCTGCCCCCCCCACCAGGAACGTCAGCTCAAAGTTCGAGACTGTGTTCACGAGGATGAGGATCCCAGCCGTGAGGAGCCCGGGCAAGGTGAGCGGCAGGAGGATTCGGCGGAAGGTCTGAAAGCGATTCGCGCCCATCATTGCCGCGCCCCACTCGAGATTGATGCTGATCTGCTCGAAGAAAGGCATCAGGATGAAGACCGCCAGCGGGACCATAGGCACTAGGACGGCCAAGATCACCCCTGTCACCGTGCCGCCGATCCCGTACCGGAGCATGGTGGTGGCGAGCGGGATGCCGTAGGTCATCTGGGGGATGAGGAGCGGGAGGAAATAGAGCAGCATGAGGACCGGCTTGGCCCGAAAGTTCCGCCGGGCGAGAATGTAGGCCGCGGGGAAGCCGAGGAGCAGGGCTAGGCACACCACGGTCAGGGCCACGAAGATGGTCACGCCGAGGATGCGGGCGAGGCCGAACTCCTTCCAGGCGTAGCCGAACCACTCAGTCGTGAAGCCTCTGGGCAGGGGGGTTCCGAACCACCGCTTCGCGAACGCGCTGACCGTGACGTAGAACACGATTCCCAGCAGGTTCAGGATGAACCCGAGGACAAAGAGATAGAGCGCCAGTCTCCACATTCGGCCACGCATGATTCTCCTCAGCTCCCTACCGCTTCCCGACCCCCATGGTAGCCGCCATGACCATGCGCTTGCGCAGCAGGAGGATGACGAGGAGGCCGGCCAGTTGGAACAGCCCCATCAGCACCGCGATGGCCGACGCGTAGGACATGTCGAACTGCTCGAAGGCCTGCGCATAGGCGGCGATGGCCATCGTCCGGGTGGCGCCAGACGGCTGACCCAGCAGCATGGCCGAGGGGAAGGTGGCGAAGCTCATGACGAAGACCAGGGCGAAGGCGATGGCCAGCCCGGGGGCGATCAAAGGCAGCATGACCCGCCGGAACACGGTCCACGGGTTCGCGCCCAGCGTCCGGGCCGAGTTCTCGATGCTGGGGTCGATGCCCGAGATGTAGCCCAGCAGCATGAGGAAGCAGAAGGGGAACTGCTGCATGAACAGCGAGATCATCACCCCGATGAAATTGTGGGTGAGAACCAGCGGCTCCTCCAGGAGGTCCAGGCCCACGAGCAGCTGGTTGAACCACCCCCTCCCCCCGTAGAAGCCCAGGATCCCCTGGCCCAACAGGATCACGCTGAGCGATATGGGGAGGACCAGGATCGTGGTGATGGTCCGCTCCAACCAGATCCCCCGGCGCATGTTGTAGGCGAGGAGCAGGCTGCAGGCCACGACCACGATGGTGTTGGGGACGGCGAGGCGAAAGGTAATGCTCACAGTCATGTACTCGTACTGGTCAGTGAAGAAGGCGACATAGTTCGCGAGGCTGAAGCCAGGCAGCTTGAGCGGGCGGAGGCTCAGGTAGATTCCGTAGAGGAACGGGTAGATGAACATGACCAGGACATAGAGGAGCGAGGGGGCCAGGCAGGCCATCGCCATCAGGTCCAGCTCGCTCGGTTCGCCGGTCCGGCGCAGTCTCATGCGATGCCTCCCGGGCCCTCGGATGGGAGGAAGATCACCCTCTCGGGGGGGAACACGACTGGCACGAACTCGCCTGGGGTGAGGTGAGCCTGCGTGTGCACCCAGAGGCGCGCGCCAGACTCCAAGGTCAGGATCACCTCGTGCTCCCGCCCGAGGTATTCCACGATGTCCACCTTTCCACGAAAGACATTCGGCCCGCTGGCGGCTGCCCCCACGACCACGTCGTCCGGGCGGATGGCCGCCACGGCGGCCGCCCCCGGAGCCAGGCTGTGGCGCGTCTTGCCGCGGATTCGCATGCCGCTTGCCGCCGCCTCCACTTCACCCTCGGGTCCGGCCGTCGCAACCTCCGCAGGGAAGAAGTTCCGGAACCCCATGAAATCGGCGACGAAGAGGTTCCTGGGCTGGTCGTGAATGTCCTGGGGCGTGCCCGCCTGCATGAGGATGCCGTCCCGCATCACCACCACCCAGTCGGAGAGGGAGAGGGCCTCCACTTGGTCGTGAGTCACGTAGATCGAGGTGAGGCCCAGGTTGGAGTGGAGGTGCTTGATCTCGGCTCGCATCTCGATCCGCAGCTTGGCGTCCAGGTTCGAGAGCGGCTCGTCCAGGAGCAGGAGGCGCGGATGCAGGATCAGGGCGCGCGCGATGGCGATCCGCTGCTGCTGGCCACCGGAGAGCTGGCCGGGGTACCGATCCTCGAAGCCGGGAAGCTGGACGAGGTCCAGCATCTCACGCACGCGCTCGCGGATTTCTGCGGCCGGCCGGTGTTGCAGTTGCAGCCCGAAGGCGATGTTGGCAAAAACCGTCATGTGGGGGAAGAGCGCGTAGTTCTGGAAGACCATCCCGAATCCCCGCTTCTCGGGCGGCAGGTGGTCGATGCGCCCCCCGTCGATCCAGACCTCACCGTCGGTCGCGGGGAGCAGGCCGGCGATGATGTTCAGGGCCGTGGACTTGCCGCAGCCGCTGGGCCCCAGGCAAGTGATGAACTGCTTGCCTCGGACCTCCAGGGCAAAGTCTTGGAGAACCGTCTTCGTTCCGAACCGCTTGGTGATCCGGAATCGTAGCGAGTCAATCGTCTCGTTCATGTTCTCCCGCCGCTCTGGAAGGAGGGGGAGGACCCTGGATCAGGACCCTCCCCCTCCGTGAGTATCCGCTAGCCCCTACTGCTGCTTGATCTGCTGCGCGCCGACCTCACGGTCCCAGCGGTCCAGCGCGTACGTCATCTCCTTGAAGGGGAGCTGCGTCGCAAACTTATACTTCTTGCCGGGGCCGACCTGGTCATACTCGGGCCGCCAGTACTGCTTAAAGTAGTCCCGGATGTCCGCCGGCGCCTTGTCGAGGGTCGCCGCCTTGATGGAGGGACCGATGAAGGCCTTGTAGGTCAGGACCTGCTGGTCCACCCGGCGCATGAACTTCATGAGGTCCAGGAGGACCTCAACCTCGTTCTGAGGCACGCCCTTGGGGATGCCCCAGTAGTGGCCGTCGATGATGAAAGTGGTATTGTCCAGGACGGTGATCTTGGATTCCGGCGGGATCACGCCCTCGGCCCGGGGCTTCAAGTCCCACTCCTCAATGCCGGCGATCAGCCACCGCTGCTCTTGGGCAAACTCCCTGAGGGTGAAGAGGGTCCCCGTCGGGTAGTATTCCGTATACTTCCCCAACTCCTTGAGGTAGGCCCAGGTCTTGTCCCAGCCCTTTTCCGGGTCCATGGGGCCCTTGTCGCCCAGGATGAACGGCATCCCGCACATGATGGATCGCCCGGGGCCGCTGTTGGCCGGGCGGGCGTAAAGGAACCGCTTGGGGTTCGCCTTGGCCCACGCCAGCAGCTCCTCGGCGGTCTTCGGGGGCTTCTGCACCTTCGCCGGATTGTAGATGAACACCGGCCCGCCATCGCTCACCACGGTCGGCATGAGGTAGCCTCCCCCCTCGTCCTGTAGGATCTTCGCCTCTTCCCTCAGCTCGTCCTTCGGGAACATTTTGTCATAGGTGGGGAAGAGCCTGATGAGTTGTTGGTGCGCGGCGAGGACGGAGGCGGCGTCCTGTCCGGTGAGGACCAGGTTGATGTCCGCCCGCCCCGCGTCCTGCTGCGCCTTGATCTTGGCGGGCGTCTCCGGGGCAGGTGCTCGCTGGATCTTGATTTCCTTCACCTTGTTGGGGAAGGCCTTCTGGTAGTTCTCCATGATCACCCCGGTCGAGGCGAGGTCCCCGCCGTTGTCGATGATCGAGATCGTGATGGGCTGCTGGGCCGAGGCCGGACGCCACATCCCGCCGAGAGTGAGCCCCAATATCACAAGGGACACCATGACCACGAGCCCGACGAACTTTCCGCGATGCTGCATCATGATCCTCCTCCTTCCTCCTGCGGCCTGGCTCCGACGGACCGCGCTGTCGTGAGAGAACCCTACCCTGCACTTCACCGGTTACGCCCCAGCAGAGCATATAGAGGGCCTGGCGGCAAAGTCAAGGCGATTCGGTTTCCTCAACGCCTCCGCCAGACAAGGCATGCCCCTCCGATGAAGAGATGAAGAGCGGATCACCTCATGACAGTCCCAAGGCCTTCCAAGAGAAAGGCCGGGTCCCGGCCCAGATGAGGATTTCTCTCGGGAACAGGATGACTCCGAGCCTTCACTCTCTTTTCAGCTCCGCCTAGTCGGCCATGTGATAGAGGGGGGACGGGGCCGCTCCCGTCGTACTGAATGAGCAACAACCCCTCGATCGAAAACGCGGCGGGAACCGGAGGAATGCCCAGCGTGAGGTGTCATGATCGAAGGTTCGGGGGAACCACTGGACGATCCGCGTACTCTTCGTGCCCTGTCTCTATGGTGAGCACACCCCTTGGGATCTCTCTGACCCATACGGCGGAAGCCAGATGGGCACATTGCGCGGGAGGTGACAACCCTCATCCCCGACCTGCCGCCCACAGTGCGAAGGGTTCTTCTGTGGATTCGCTCAGTCAATCGCGGCTGGCTCTTCGAGTCCCTTCTCGGCCTCCTTGAGCAGGAAGATGTGCTCGGCGACTTTCTCCAGATGGGCCGGGCCCAGCCGCTGTTCGGCCAGGGAGAAGGCCAGCTCCTCTTCTAGGAACATGTGGTGGAGGAATTCCTTTACGAGGGCAACGCCCTTCTCCCGGATCAGCGGCGCGACGTCCTCCGGGACGGGAAGACGGCTGAGGGCCTTCAGCTCCGCCAGCCGGGCCTCCAGGTCGCGGTGCTCCCGCTCCAGCTCGCTGATCACCCCGGCGGCATCTGGCCCCGTCTCGGCCAGCGGGCGGAATAACCAGCTCTCCTCCGAATTCAGATATTCGCGCAGCCCGATGTCCAGATAGTTTGCCACGTTCTTGGTCACGATGGCCCAGTGGGGTGTCTGCATCAGCAGGGCCCGGTCCAGGGAGACCAGGGCCCTGCGGAGGATGTTGTGATCCCGCTGGATGATGTCCGTCGCTTTCATCGCCCCCTCCTCCCGGCATGGCAATCAGGCAACGGGGCAACCCGGAACCCCTGATCGCCAAGTCGCCAACTTGCCCGATTGCCGCTCCTCAGGCCACCAGCCCCAGCTTGCCCTCGTAGATGAACGCGCGCGCGTTCTCCGCCACGACCTCCGGATCCACGTGCACCCGGGCCACGCCGGTCTTCATGGCGGCCGTGGCAACCGCCTTGGCCACCGCCACGGGCACCCGGAAGTCGAGCATGGTGGGGATGATATAGCCGGGGCACAGCTCCTTTTCGGTAATCAGGGAGGCCATGGCCTCTGCCGCCGCCTCCTTCATGGCCTGATTGATGTCCCGGGCCCGCACGTCCAGGGCCCCCCGGAAGATCCCCGGGAAGCCCAGGGAATTGTTCACCTGGTTCTCGAAGTCGGATCGGCCCGTGGCCACGATGGCGGCGCCCCCGGCCCTGGCCTCGTCCGGCAGGATTTCTGGCACCGGGTTCGCCATGGCGCACACGATGGAATTGGGGGCCATCGTCCGGACCATGTCCGTGGTGACAAGCTTGGCGCCGGACAGGCCGATGAACACGTCCACCCCCTTGAGCGCCTCGGCTAACTTCCCCTTCACCTTTTCCTTATTGGTCACGCGGGCGATCTCTTCCTTGGCCCAGTTCATCCCTTCCGATCGGCCCTCGTAAATCGCCCCCTTGGTATCGCAGAGGATGATGTCCCCGATCCCCATCGCGAGGAGCATCTTGGCCACGGCGATGCCGGCGGCCCCGGTCCCGTTGATGAGGGCCCGAGTGGGCCCGAAGCTGCGGCCCGTGAGCTTGAGGGCGTTGATGAGGGCCGCCGTCACGACGACCGCGGTGCCGTGCTGGTCGTCGTGGAAGATCGGAATGTCGGTCTCCCGCTTCAGCCGGTCCTCGATGTAGAAGCACCGGGGCGCGGAGATGTCCTCCAGGTTGACCCCGCCGAAGACCGGCGTGATGGCCTTGGTCACCTCGACGATCTCATCCTGATCCTGGGTCGCGATGCAGATCGGGAAGGCCTCCACGCCGCCGAACGTCTTGAACAGCACCGCCTTCCCTTCCATGACCGGCATGGCCGCCCGCGCGCCGATGTTCCCCAGGCCGAGGACCGCGCTGCCGTCGGAGACTATAGCCACCAGGTTGCCCTTGGCTGTGAGCTCGAACACCTTGCTGGGATCCTCCAAAATCGCCTGGGCGGGAATGGCCGCACCCGGCGGCAGGTAGAGCAGGCTCATGATGTGGGCATCGCGGATGGGCACCTTGCTCACGACCTGAAGCTTGCCGCGGAAGCGACGATGAAGATCCAGGGCTTCCTCCTTCAGGGTGAGGGCCTTGCCGGGTGCCCGAGGCTCGACAGGGAAACTCTTTTCGTAGATGAAGTGCAGGGTCCGATCCACGATCTCCTTCGGCTCCACCTGCTTGCGGGCCTCGCCGGTGGCCATGGCGACCGTGGCCACCGCGGCCGCGATGGTTGGCGCCACGTGGAAATCGAAGAGGGGCGGAAGAATGCGCTCTGGATTGCGATCCCCCTCGGGCACGAGATTCGCCAGCGCCCTCGCCGCCTCCAGGAGCATCGGCGTCGTGACGTTCCGCGCCTGGACGTCCAGCAGTCCGCGCAGCACGCCGGGGAACACCTGGGCGATGTCCATTTGATTGGGGAAATCGGACCGGCCGGTCGCCACGATCTTCGCGCCGGCCCGCTTGGCCTCATTCGGCTCAATCTCGGGCGTCGGGACCGCCAGGGCGAAGACGATGGAGTCGGGGGCCATGCTGGCCACCATCTTCGCGCTCAGCACGTTCGCCGCCGAGAGCCCGACGAAGACATCCGCACCCTTCAGCACGTCGGCCAGGGTTCCGGTGGCGTTGTCAGAATTGGTCTGGCGGGCGATCTCCGACTTCACCCAATCCATGTGGGAGGCCCGATACCTGTGCAGGACGCCAGCCCGGTCGCACACCATGAGCTTGCGCGCCCCCGCGGCCAGAAGCAGCCGCGCGACCCCCAGGCCCGCCGACCCTGCGCCGTTAATGACGATCCGCGCGTCCTCCAACCGCTTCCCGACCAGCGGAAGGGCGTTGCTGAGGCCCGCCAGAACCATGACGGCAGCCCCGTGAGCGTGGTTGTGGAAGACCGGGACGTTCACCGCTCGCTGGAGATGATCCTCCAGTGAGAAGCATCGGGGCGAGACGATGTCCTCCAGGCAGAACGCGCCGAACGTGGGCGCCAGCATCGTCACCGCCTGAATCATCTCATTGAGGCCCTCGGCCTTCAGACACATGGGCAGGGCGTCGATACCGGCGAACGTCTTGAAGATAACCGATTTCCCCTCCATCACCGGGAGCGCGGCCTCGGGCCCGACGTTCCCCAAGCCGAAGATGGCCGAGCCGTCGGTGATCAGGGCAACCGTGTTGCCCCGGCAGGTATATTCAAAGGAATTCTTCGCATCCCGGTAGATCTCCATGCAGGGCTCGGCCACACCAGGCGTGTAGACCAAGCTGAGCGTCGGCCGGTCCTTGACCGGGACCTTGCTTTCCACTCCGATGAGACCGCGATGTCGGCGACGATACTCCAGGGCTTCAGCTTCAAGGGCCATGGTCAGCTCCATTCAAGAGCAAGAGGACGATCCCCCTGTCGGTCCTCAGTACGTTTGGGCGTTTCGGCTGGGGCGTTCAGCACGGGGGAACCTCCCTTCCCTGCGCGCCAGCGCAGAGGCACGCCACAACTCGTCGGGATCGCGTCTCAACGGGAAGCGGCGCATCAGCCCGCCACGGATGCCACAAACAAGACTCAATCACTCCCCAGACTACCGAATAAATCACTCCCCCACTCCTGGCAATTCTGATACCAAGGCGCCGAATCCTGGCGCGGTCCTGCTGGCGATAAGTTGCGGAGGCCAATCTTCCTGAAAAGTCTATCCATATCAGGCGCTCCACGATCTAAGACGCCATGTTGATGGCGGCCAAAGACGCCAGAGGGTGAATACCACTGTGGCAACGTAGCCAACACCTGAGCCACAAAGTCTCGCTGAATGGTGGCGATCTTCATCTTGAAAGAAACGGGAATCACGACGCGGCCTTAGAGGGAGACGGTAGGCAAAACATAGCACATCAATGCACGGCGACGCAACCCCCGCGCAACTGGAATGTGTTAGGTCCACGAGGGCCGTAGTCTCGCACGTCACGCTGCCCTCGGAAAAACAACCTTTTCCTAACGGCAACGCTCACTTACCCTCCATCTCTCTCCGCCGCATGACTGCGCATCATCCCCGCGTTTTCTGACCACCTCCGGTCAGAAATTTGGGCAGAAATCCCTCGCCACCCGCCGCCGTGAGATTTGCGAAAGTAAGACGGATTTCTTACAGTCTGCGCATGCAGAGCATACGGCGGTTCCGACAAGCGCGAGGCCTCTCGATCCGGCGGCTCGCGAAGCGGGCCCGGCTCCACTGGACGACCATTTGGAAGATCGAGAAGACCGGGCGCGTGCCGAGTCTCCGAACGCTGCAGAAGCTCGCCCGGGCCTTCAGGCTCTCAGTAACTGACCTCCTTTCGAATCCCCCGAATTGAGGGCGCCGGGCTCGATCGGGATGCGATGCAAGGAGATGCGATCATGCCTACCGTCCAGCACGAGATCCACTCCCTCACCGCCGAGGAACTCGTTCGCCTGCGCCGCCATGCCGAAGCAGATGCCGTCCGGGCCCGCGAGCGGGGCACCGTGGGCGCCATTCGCGCCTGGGCGCTCCTCGACACGCTGCTCTCCTCTGGCCTCCGCGCCTCCGAGGTTGCCGGCCTCCGGCTCGGGGATTGCCGCTTGGGCTACGGCCAAGCTTCGCTGGTGGTCCGCCAGGGCAAGGGGAACAGGCAACGGGAGGGGTCTTCATCCCCCAGGAACTGAAAGCCCACCGGAAGGCCTTCCTGGGGTGGAAGAAGGGTCAGGGGGAGGATGGCTCAAACGACGCCCCGGTCTTCAGGGGCCAGCGGGGGCCGCTTACCCACAACGGGGTCTGGCGGGTAGTCAAGGGCCTCATGGCCGCTGTCGGCCTGGATCCCCGGTACGCCACGCACACGTGTCGCCATACCTATGCGACGCACCTGTATCATGTGGTCAGCGGCCACGACCTGGAGGTCATCCAGAAGCAACTCGGCCACGCCAGCATCAAGACCACCACGATCTACGCGAAGGTCACCAAGGAGGACAAGGCCCGGGCTGCGGACGCCCTGGCG